>Ga0136639_10000944_pt1 | contig 10129 bp, 9 predicted proteins | sample AntDrymUQ8592106_2_FD_113739 | JGI IMG/M metagenome (GOLD analysis project Ga0136639, IMG submission 113739) | Polar desert sand microbial communities from Dry Valleys, Antarctica - metaG UQ859 (21.06) | ecosystem: Environmental > Terrestrial > Soil > Desert | place: Antarctica: Dry Valley...
ACCCTCGCTCCCCAGAGTTTCGCGTGGCTCGCCACGATCATCGGCGCGTTCATCTTCGGCTTCGCCATCGTGCTGGCCGGCGGCTGCGCCACAGGAACCTACTTCCGCGCCGGCGAGGGCCTCGTGGGCAGTTGGCTCGCCCTGATCTTCTACGCGCTGTTCTCCGCCATGTCGAAGACCGGTGCGCTCGCGGCCCCCGTCGCCGCGCTGCGCGGGGTGACCATCGAGGCCTCCACGATCCACGGATTCCTCGGAATCTCACCCTGGCTACTCGTGGCTATCCTCGTGACCGGCGTGGCCCTGCTCGTGCGCCACCACCTCAGCCGGGGGCCGAGCCTCACGATCGCATCCCTGCCGGCTCGCACCAGCGGCCTCCGGCATCTGCTGTTCGAGAAGAAGTGGGGCGCGTTCAGCACGGCACTCATCATCGCCGGCCTCGCCATCCTCGCGTGGCCGCTCAGCTGGGCGACCGGCCGCGAGTCGGGGCTCGGTATCACCGGTCCATCCTCGGCCATCATCAACTTCCTGGTGCAGGGTGACGCCGAGGTCGTCGACTGGGGTGTCTACCTGGTGATCGGCATCCTCGTCGGAGCGTTCATCGCGGCGAAGGGCAGCGGCGAGTTCCGGATTCGAATTCCCGATGCCCTCACCACGGTGCGCAGCATCGTCGGCGGCGCGCTCATGGGCGTCGGTGCCAGCCTGGCGGGCGGCTGCACCATCGGCAACGCCATGGTGAACACCGCAACGTTCGGCTTCCAGGGCTGGGTGTCGCTGATCTTCATGATCATCGGCACCGGCGCCGCGACCCGTCTCTTCATCACCGGATCCGCGAGAGTCGGGACCTCCCCCGTCCTCGTCCCGGCCAACCGTTAGAAGGACACCACCATGGCACAGCACGTACTCGAAACCGACGGGCAGGTCTGCCCGTTCCCCCTGGTCGAAGCCAAGGACGCCATCCTGAAGCTGAACCTCGGTGACGAACTCGTCATCAACTTCGACTGCACGCAGGCAACGGATGCCCTGCCACGCTGGGCGGCGGAGCAGGGCTACCCGGTCACCCATTTCGACCGCATCGGCGATGCCCAATGGACCATCACGGTGCAGAAGGCCTAGCCCGCACAGCAGGCTCGGCCAGCGCAGCCGGCGACGGTCACGGTGTTACTCCGCAGCTGCCGCAACTATCACGCCGCGGCGACTCAACGCCACGTCGATCAGCTCATCGATCAGCTTCGGATAAGTGAACCCGCTGGCCAGCCAGCAGCTCGGGAACATCGAGATGGGGGTGAACCCCGGCATGGTGTTGATCTCGTTGATGACCCAGCCGTCGCTGGTGAGGAAGAAATCCACCCGCGCCAGGCCGGCGCCGTCGATCGCGTCGAATGCGCGAATGGCCAGGGCCTGCATCTCGGCGAGCTCCGCCGGGGTGAGGTCGGCCGGGCAGACCAGGGCGATGCCAGGTGCACCGAGATACTTCGCGGCGAAGTCGTAGAAGTCCCGGCCGGTGACCTGCACCTCCCCGGCGACGGATGCCCGCGCCGGCTCCCCGGGCCGCCCCTGCAGCACCGCGATCTCCAGTTCGCGTCCCGTGAGGCCGGCCTCGATCAGAACCTTGCTGTCCTCCTGCAGAGCCACGCGCATCGCCTCGGCGAGCTGGTCTAGGTTGGACACGCGGCTCACACCCACGCTCGACCCGGCCCGCGCGGGCTTGACGAACACGGGCAGCCCGAGTTCCTCGGCCGCCGCGAACGCCATGCCGGGAGCCTCGGCCCAGTCCGCTGCGGTGATCGTGCGCCACGGCGCCACCGGCAGAGCGGCTTGTTCGAAGACGGTCTTGGTGAAGTGCTTGTCCATGCCGAGCGCCGAGGCGAGCACGCCTGACCCCACGTAGGGCAGCCCGACGAGTTCGAGCAGCCCTTGCACGGTGCCGTCCTCGCCGAACGGGCCGTGCAGAATCGGGAAGACCAGGTCGACGTTACCGAGGGAGCGGTAGCCGACACCGTCGCTGACCGTCAGCTGGCGGCTCAGACTGCTCTCCGGCCACCGGATGCGAGTGCCGTTGTCGAAGACCTCCGGCAGTTCGGTCGCGTCCAGTGTGAAGCGGGCCGGGTCATCCGCTTCGAGCACGAACGCACCGTCGCGGGTGATGCCGATCGGAATGACGTTGTAGCGGTCGCGGTCAATCGCCGCCAGGACGCCGCCCGCTGTGGCGCAACTGATCGAATGTTCGCTTGAACGACCCCCAAAGAGCAACGCCACCGTGAGCTTGTTCGTCATCAATCGTCCTTTCGCCCTGCGGCTCGGCTGAGTCCGTGGTCAGGTGCGGGGCGAGGTCCCGCGGTTTCAGAGTACCGGCCAGCACCTGACGGACCTGCTCGACGATGGGCATGTCCACCCCCTTGGCGCGGGCGAGATCGAGAATGGGGCCGACGGACGCGAGGCCCTCGGTGGTCTGCTGCATCTGCTTGACGACGTCGGCGATGCCGTAGCCCTGGCCGAGGAGCCGACCGGCGGTGTTGTTGCGCGACAGTGGCGACTGGCAGGTTGCGATCAGGTCGCCCAGCCCGGCCAGACCTGCCAGGGTTTCCGGATGCGCTCCGTAGGCCACCGCAAAATCGGTCATCTCCACGAGACCGCGGGTGATGATCGACGCCTTCGTGTTCTCGCCGTAGCCGACGCCATCGACGATGCCGATCGCCACGGCGATGAGGTTCTTGAGCACGCCGCCGAATTCGGTGCCGATGACATCCGTGTTGACGTACGAGCGGAAGTAGCGATTGCGGGCCAGCATGGCTACGGCCTGCGCGGTCTCGAGGCTGTTGGAGGAGACCACGGCGGCCGTCGGCTGCTCCTTGGCGATTTCGAGGGCAAGGTTGGGCCCGGAGATCGCCGCGATGAGATCCGGGTCGATCGGCAGGATTTCGGCGATGATCTGGCTCATGCGCAGGCCGGACTCGCGCTCGACGCCCTTCATCAGTGACACCATGATGGCGCCGGGAGCCAGGAACGGCTCGGCCAGGATCAGGTTCTCACGCAGCGACTGGCTCGGCACCGACACGAACACCTGCTCCGCTCCGGCGAGGGCCAGGTCGAGCCGCGAGGTGGCGCGGAGGCCCACGGGCAGGTTGATGCCGGGCAGGTAGTCGCTGTTGCGCCTGGCCTCGGTGATCTCCCTGGCAAGCTCGGGGCGGCGGGCCCAGAGCACGACGTCTGCCCCGCCGTCGGTCAGGATCTTGGCGAACGTCGTGCCCCAGCTGCCGGCACCGAGAACGGCGACCCGCTTACCTGGCTGAACCTTAGGCTTCAAAACGGCCGGTCTCTTTCTGGTCGTGCTCGGCCGGGTTCCAACGCTTGGTCGGCGCCGTCTCACCCCGAAGATCTTCGAGCAACTGGGTGATGGCAGCCATGACAAGCGTGGTCGCCTCGTTGAGCGTCGCCGGGTCGAGGTTGCGGCCCCGGAACTGCGCCAGGTCGAGCGGGTCACCGATCTTGACGAGCACGGTCTTGCGCGGGAACAGGCGGAGCCGCTTCGAGTAGCGCGGCATGATCTCCTGCGCTCCCCAGTGGGCCACCGGCACGATCGGGATGCCCCGCTCGAGCGCGATCCGCACGGCACCAGTCTTGCCGCGCATCGGCCACAGCGCGGGGTCGCGGGTCAGCGACCCCTCCGGGTAGACGACGACCATCTGGCCGCGTTCAACCAGGCGCTGGGCCGCTTTCACGGGCTCGCTGCCTCGCACGCTGCCGCCGCGTTGCACCGGGATCTGCCCCGACTTGTGGAGCAGCCACCCGATCACCGGGATCGTGAAGACGGAGGCCTTCGCCATGAACCGGGGCGCGCGCCCCAGCTTCCAGCTCAGCACGCCCATCAAAACGGGGTCGATTTCGCTGAAGTGGTTCGGCGCCATGACAAACGCCCCCGAACGCGGAAACTTAGCGACGTCGGTGACCTTGAACCGCACGGCGAGATTGATCACCGGAAGGATCAGCACCGCCAACACCCAGAACGCGGATGGCCGTCGGGTCTCCGAACGCGCCCGTCCTGGGTTCACGGCTTCACTGGAGATGTTGACCTTGAGTGGTGGATCGGACACGGGCGCTGGATCTGATGCTGGCACAGGGCCATTATCCTTCGAGATCGAAGTCCGCCCCCAACAACCGCAGCTTGGTGATGAAGTTTTCGTACCCGCGGCTGATGATTCCGACGTTGCTCACGGTCGACGTGCCGGACGCGGTCAACGCCGCAATCAGATGGCTGAAACCGCCGCGCAGGTCGGGAACCTCGATGTCCGCGCCGTGCAGCTTCGTCGGCCCGGTGATGACGGCCGAATGGTTGAAGTTACGCTGGCCGAACCGGCACGGGTGTCCGCCGAGGCATTCCCGGTGGATCTGGATGGTGGCCCCCATCTCGACGAGAGCGTCAACGAAACCGAAGCGCTGTTCGTAGACGGTCTCATGCACGATCGAGACGCCGTGTGCGTGGGTCAGGGCGATCACGAGCGGCTGCTGCCAGTCCGTCATGAAGCCGGGGTGCACATCCGTCTCGATGATGACGGGCTTGAGGTCGCCGCCCGGGTGGTAGAAGCGGATGCCGTCGTCGTGGATATCGAACGCGCCGCCGACCTTGCGGAACACGTTCAGGAACGTCAGCATCTCGGGCTGGCGCGCGCCGCCGACGAAGATGTCGCCGTCGGTGGCCAGTGCCGCGGCTGCCCAGCTGGCGGCCTCGTTCCGGTCGAACAGGGCGCGGTGATTGTAGCCCTCGAGGCGCTCGACGCCCTCGATCCGGATTACGCGGTCGGTGTCGACCGTGATGATGGCACCCATCTTCTGCAGGATGTTGATGAGATCCATGATCTCGGGCTCAATCGCCGCGCCCTTGAGCTCGGTGATGCCCTCCGCACGCACGGCGGTGAGGAGCACCTGTTCGGTTGCCCCGACGCTCGGGTAGGGCAGGGACACCTTGGTGCCCCTGAGCCCGTTGGGCGCGGACATCCGGATGCCGTTGGGCTGCTTCTCGACGACGGCGCCGAACTTGCGGAGCACGTCCAGGTGGTAGTCGATCGGACGGTCGCCGATGCGGCAGCCGCCGAGGTCGGGGATGAACGCCTCGCCGAGACGGTGCAACAGCGGGCCGCAGAACAGGATCGGGATGCGCGAGGAACCGGCGTGTGCGTCGATCGCGGCGAAGTGCGCGCTCTCGACGTCGACCGGGTCGAGCAGCAGTTCGCCGGGTTCCGCGCCGTCGGTGACCTTGACGCCGTGCACCTCGAGCAGCTGGCGCACGATGCGCACGTCACTGATGTTCGGCACGTTCTTGAGCGTGCTGGGGCTCTCGCCCAGCAGAGCCGCGACCATGGCCTTGGTGACCAGATTCTTGGCGCCCTTCAGCTCGATCCGGCCGACCAGAGGGATGCCGCCGCGGATGGTGATCCGGTCGCCCTGCAGCCCCACGGCCGCCCCCCAGTTCTGCGCATTCTCGCGGTTCTGCGCGTCTTCCTTGTTCTGGTCGTCTTCACGATTCTGGGTGATTTCGCTGATTGTGCTCATTAACTTACCTGCCTTGCGGGGAGAGTGCGGGGCCGCCATGGCTCCCGATGGGATTCAAATTCTGCGATCCGCGCTTCATCGCGCAGGGTGAGGCCGATGTCGTCGAGGCCCTCGAGGAGGCGCCAGCGGGTGTAGTCATCGATCTCGAACGTGACGGTGAGCGCGCCCACCCGCGCGGTTCTCGACACAAGGTCGACCGTCAATTCGATTCCGGGGCAGACCTCGATGACGTCCCACAGGCGCTGGGCGTCGGCCTCGGAGATCTGGCCGGCGAGCAGACCCTGCTTGCCGGAGTTGCCGCGGAAGATGTCACCGAAGCGGGGGCTGAGTACCACGTCGAAGCCGTAGTCGCGCAGCGCCCAGACGGCGTGCTCCCGCGAGGATCCGGTGCCGAAGTCGGCGCCGGCAACCAGCACGCGGGCACCGGTGTAGGCCGGATCGTTGAGAACGAAATCGGGGTCCGCCCGCCAGCGGGCGAAGAGGGCGTCTTCGAACCCGGTCTTGGTGACGCGCTTGAGGTAGGCGGCGGGGATGATCTGGTCGGTGTCAACGTTGGAGCGGCGCAGGGGAAGCGCGATGCCCGTGACGGTCGTGAACTTTTCCATTACTGCGTGACTCCATCCTGGACCAGGTCCCACGGGCTCGATAGCGTACCCCGGATCGCAGTCGCTGCTGCGACCAGCGGGGAGACGAGGTGCGTGCGCCCGCCCTTGCCCTGTCGGCCCTCGAAATTGCGGTTGCTCGTGGAGGCGCACCGCTCGCCCGGAGCGAGCTGGTCGGGGTTCATGCCGAGGCACATGGAGCAGCCGGCGAAGCGCCATTCGGCGCCGAAGTCCGTGAAAATCTTGTCGAGGCCTTCCGCCTCCGCCTCGATCCGCACCCGCGCCGAACCGGGCACCACCAGCATCCGCACACCAGGGGCCAAGGTGCGGCCCTGGATGATTTTCGCCGCGGCGCGCAGGTCTTCGACCCGGCTGTTGGTGCAGGAGCCGAGGAAGACGGTGTCTACCCGGATGTCCTTCATCGGGGTGCCGGCCGCGAGGTCCATGTATTCGAGGGCACGTTCGGCGGCCGACCGCTCATTGGCATCGACGATGACGGACGGGTCCGGCACGGCCTCGCTCAGGGACACCCCCTGCCCGGGGTTCGTGCCCCAGGTCACGAAGGGTTCCAGGGTGTCGGCGTCGAGGAACACCTCGGCATCGAACACGGCGCCGCCGTCGGTGGCGAGGGTGTCCCAGTAGGCGACCGCGTCGAGCCAGTCCTGGCCTTCCGGAGCGTGCGCGCGACCCTTGAGATAGTCGTAGGTGATCGCATCCGGAGCGACCATGCCGGCGCGGGCGCCGGCCTCGATCGACATGTTGCAGATGGTCATGCGGCCCTCCATAGAGAGGGCACGGATGGCGCTGCCGCGGTACTCGAGCACGTAGCCCTGACCCCCGCCGGTGCCGATCTTCGCGATCACGGCGAGGATGATGTCCTTGGCCGTCACGCCTGGGCGGAGGGTGCCGTCGACGGTGATCGCCATGGTCTTGAACGGCTTGAGGGGCAGCGTCTGGGTGGCCATCACATGCTCCACCTCGCTCGTGCCGATGCCGATCGCCATGGCCCCGAAAGCGCCGTGGGTGGAGGTGTGTGAGTCGCCGCAGACGACGGTGATGCCCGGCTGGGTGAGGCCCAGCTGCGGTCCGACGACGTGCACGATGCCCTGTTCGATGTCGCCGAGCGAGTGCAGCCGGATGCCGAATTCCTCGCAGTTGCGCCGCAGCGTCTCGATCTGGGTGCGGCTGGTGAGGTCAGCGATGGGCTTGTCGATGGCCAGGGTCGGAGTGTTGTGGTCTTCCGTGGCGATAGTGAGATCGGGGCGACGCACGGGGCGTCCGGCCACGCGAAGTCCGTCGAAGGCCTGCGGACTGGTGACCTCGTGCACGAGGTGCAGGTCGATGTAAATCAGATCGGGAGTGCCGTTTTCACCCTTGGAGACGAGGTGTTTGTCCCAGACCTTCTCGGCCAGAGTACGCGGTCGTTCTTCGAGCAGTGATGCATCAGTCATGTGTGTGCGTCTTCCTCAACGATGGGTATTCAGCCAACAAGAAACTCCACGACGAGTGAGGCCTCAGAACTGGGACTCGTCGCGGCAGAGAAGAGGGAGTCGACCGGGCAGCACCCCCACAGGCTAACACTTTGCCTGTGTGAGCCTGTCTGACGACCCTCATCCGAGGGTGCTTTCGGCATTATCCACGTCGCCACTCTATCCGCGGCGCGCTATTTCGAGAGATCGACGCGGTTCCGGTCCCACCATGTTCGGATGCGGGACACACTCACGATTCGACGCTGTCGGTGCCGTCCCGTTCGGGATTTCCGAGTTCCGACTCCACGTACACGACCGTAACGTTGTCGTGTCCGCCGCGGGCCAGGGCCGCGTCGACGAGCACGTCCGCGAGGGACCGGTCGGGCTCATCAGTGCCGTCATAGGACGCCAGTAGCGTCGCGATCTCAGCCGCGCCGAGTTCCTTGGTGAGTCCGTCGGAGCAGATCAGGAAGGCGTGCCGCCCGGACGCCGGCAACAGCCACACGTCGGCGTCCACGGATTCGTCGGCGCCGATCGCGCGGGTGATCATGTTGCGCTCCGGATGCTGCTCCGCCTCGTCACTGGAGATGAGGCCCGCATCGACCATCTCCTGCACAACGGAGTGGTCCACGCTGAGCTGGGCCAGCGTGTGCCCGTCCCAGGTGTAGACCCGTGAGTCGCCGATATTGAAGGCCATCCAGTGAAAGCCGACGTCGTCGCCGGCATCGACGAAGGCGATGCCGGACAGGGTCGTGCCGGAGACCGCGGTGCCATAGTCATCGACGGCGCTGAGGTCGCGCACCGCGTCATTCGAGGAGTGGATGGCGTCCAGCACCCGTTCCGGGGTCGAGGGCGCGTCCCGGGCGATGTGCTCCTCGAAGACGCGTACAACCGTCTGGCTGGCCACGTCCCCCTGGGAGTGACCACCCATACCGTCGGCGACCAGGAAGACCGGCGACTGCGCCAGGCAGCTGTCCTCGTTGACCTTGCGCTCACGGCCGACGTCGCTCCGCGCGCTGTACGCGAACCGCGCACGGGTTGCGGGGAGAACCAGTTCGCTTTCACCGTGCAAGGCCACGTCTGCTCCAGTGTTCGGGTGCGTGCCACGCACGTCGGTGAATATCATTCCTTGACGAGCTGGGGGATTTCCTCGGCGAGGGTGTGGCCTCGACGGAGAGCATCCCGTCGGGCCTTGATCAGGCTGGCGACGGTGGCCACGGCCATGGAGACGATGATCACACCCAGCGAGGTCCAGGTGTCAATCTCCGGAGCCCAGGCCACTCCCTCGCCACCGTTGATGAAGAAGACCTCATTGTTGTGCAGGGCGTGGAGAACAAGCTTGACGCCGATGAAAAACAGGATGAACGCGATCCCGTACTTGAGGTATTCGAGACGTTCGAGCAGCCCACCCAGGAGGAAATACAGCTGGCGCAGGCCCATCAGGGCGAACACGTTCGCGGTGAACACGATGAAGGGGCTGGTCGTGATGCCGAAGATGGCCGGGATGGAGTCGAGAGCGAACACCAGATCGGTGGTGCCGATCGCGAGGAGCACGATCAGCATCGGGGTGAAGACCTTCTTGCCATCGACCAGGGTGCGCAGCTTGGAGCCGTCAAAGGCCGACGAGATGTTCATGTGTCGACGCAGGTACCGGATCAGGCCGTTGTCGGCCTCGTCCACGTCGGGCTCCTTCGCGACCGCCTGGTGCACTGCCGTGTAGAGCAGGAAGGCGCCGAAGATATAGAAGATCCAGCTGAAGTTCTCGATCAGCTGGGCGCCGAGCAGAATGAAGATGCCGCGCAGCACCAGCGCAATGATGATGCCCAAGATCAGCACTTCCTGCTGGTATTTCCGCGGTACCGAGAACCTCGCCATGATGATGACGAAGACGAACAGGTTGTCGATACTGAGGCTGTACTCAGTGAGCCAGCCGGCGAGGAACTGCCCTGCGTGCTCGGCATCGCCCAGAACCAGCATCAGCAGGGCGAAGATCAGGGCCAGTCCCACGTAGAAGGCAACCCACAGGCTGGCCTCGCGCATCGAGGGCACGTGCGGCCGCTTGAAGACGATGAGGAGGTCGGCAACCAGGATGAGCGTCAGGCCGACGAGCGCCCCAATCTCGAACCAGAGTGGGAGAGCAGAATCCATACGTGTAGAGCCTTTCAGTGCAGGGATGCTGGAGGCAGCAAGAAACCAGAAAGTCTCTCCCTTATCGATGCATCGACACCGCAGTGCCGGGGCCCCTGCAGTGCGGCCCGTGCTGACGTTCACGGCGAAGTTCCCGGAACGGAGCTAGAGGGATACGCCCCTTCACTCGGTGGAGTATACCGGGGGTCACCGCATATTTGAGTCCGTTGCCGGATTCTCAGGCCTTCGAACTGCACCCGAAAAGAAAAAAGCCCGGTCCCCTTCCACCGGAAGAGAACCGAGCTGTTGTGACCCCAGCGGGATTCGAACCCGCGTTACCGCCGTGAGAGGGCGATGTCCTAGGCCGCTAAACGATGGGGCCGT
>Ga0136639_10000945_pt1 | contig 10129 bp, 5 predicted proteins | sample AntDrymUQ8592106_2_FD_113739 | JGI IMG/M metagenome (GOLD analysis project Ga0136639, IMG submission 113739) | Polar desert sand microbial communities from Dry Valleys, Antarctica - metaG UQ859 (21.06) | ecosystem: Environmental > Terrestrial > Soil > Desert | place: Antarctica: Dry Valley...
GACTTATACCTATAACAAACACTTATATTACTAATACCACTACTAACCCTTCTACCTCTTTTGATTTATGGAATCTAGCTGATCCACCTTTTAATTCTTCTACCCACGAAAATGCTATCTTTCGATATATGGCACGATGGACTGAACATAAATCTAATAACCAAACTCTTTTTTCTTCACCTGATGATATACTTATGTTTTTTCTGTCTACAGTAAAATGTGCTACTATCATTTTTCAACTTGAAGAAGGTGAAATTACTCACCTTAAACACTATCAAATTTATTTCAAACTTAAAACTAAAATTCGACCTAAACAACTTTTTACTTCATTACAGCCTTTCTTTTTTGGTATAGAAGTACGTGCTGCTCATGATGAAAAATACTGTATTCAATACTGTCAAAAATCTGAAACTCGCATAGGAGGGCCTTGGTCATTTCCCTACTATATACAGAGGCGAAGAGCTTAATATTGTTGTTAATAACCCTTACCCATGGCAAAGTGAAATGCTTGAAGAACTCTCTCTTAAACCTGAACCACGCACTATCATCTGGATTTATGAACCTTTTGGTAATTGTGGTAAAAGTACTTTCGTTAAATACCTTGTTCATCACAAAAAAGCTCACATTTCTGGATGGGGTAATTATGGTGATCTACTTTATGCCCGAGCTGTTGAACACCTTAGTTCTATTGTTCTTTATGACTTTACTCGCTATAAACCCGCTAATATTGATATTAAATCTATTTACTCTGCCATTGAATCTATTAAAAATGGTTGTTTCTTCTCTCCTAAATACCAATCTGAATCTATTGTTACTGCTTGTCCTCATTTAATTGTCTTTTCTAACAGATTCCCTGACTTCGGTGCTTTAACCTCTGATCGATGGGTTTGTCTTACTATAAGCCCTCTAGATAAAATACTCTATGATATTAGTTGTCCTATCAAATTTCGTTACTTATATCACAGTTTTAAAGCTTTTTATATTTCTCTATTTGAAAGTACTACTGACAAAAAAGGTAACACTAAACCTCCTATTGATGTTATCAATTATACTCTACCTTACGATCACTCTTGTCCTAAACTTGAAATTGCCTTTGCTAAATTTAGACCTGATGAATCTATTTGTAATCTCTTATACTACGTTAGTTCATATGACCTTCAATATTACTATACTCTTCATACAATACATACTTCTTTTGACATGTTCCTTATCGATGTATACCATATTGATGAACCTCAATTTTCTAATACTAAAAATCATCTACTTACATACATTAAGCTTGCTGAACTCACTAGTGAAACATATCTTCCACGTTTAAAATATGTTCACCACATTATTCAAACTATTATGTTTAAATTTAATATTCCATACCTTCTTCCTAATAACCCTCATATTTAACCTTTTTACTATGTTATTGTTATATACTCCCTTTACATATAACGCTCGCGCTGGTGAACGGTTTGCATTTTTTTCTTCTTTTTATATTAAGAGTCTTGGCACACTTGGCACATATCCCTAATAAATCTTCTTTTTCCACCTGATTCTGTGCCAACACCCCTACTTTTATTCTGGCACAACCTGGCACATCTCAGCACATGAAAAATAGCTTTTATTTCAATTGTTCTGTAAACACATAATCTATCGTAGATAGATAGGTAAGAAAGAGATCTGAATCTTGACAAACCCTCATCGTAGAATCGTAGAACCCCTCCCCCATCTATCTACGATGGGGGTTTGTTCAAAATTCAAATGGGCAGGCATCTTTCTACTCCTATTTGAATCTTGAACAAACCCCCATCGTAGATAGATAGGTAAGAAGGAGATCTGAATCTTGAACAAAACCCTCAACGTAGAATCGTAGAACCCCTCCCCTTCTCCTTTACCCTTTCCCCTTAAGAGGCATCGTAGAAATATGGCCACCCATCTATCTACTCCTATCGTAGATAGGTATGGGGGAGGGGTTCTACGATTCTACGATGAGGGGTTTGTTTAAGATTCAAATAGGGAGCAAAGCTTTCCTATCTAAGATGGGAGGGGATTGCTTTATCGCAAAGCTATCTACAATAACGAGGGATCTACGATGCCCCTGCGCTCTATCAATTTTCTTCTAAAATGGAAGCAAAAGTGGTTAAAGTAAGAGGAGACTCTACGGCACCGTAGGAGACAATGCCATACTATCTACGACAGGAGCAAAGCGATAAAGTTATCCCCACCCCTCCTATCTTAGATAGGAAAGCTTTGCTCCTGTCGTAGATAGTATGGCATAACCTCTTATAGCAGATAGGTTTATGTACTGTCCCCTCTCGAAGATAGGCAAAGCTATCCTAGCATAGCAAAAAGGAGTTTTGAGCCTCCTCTTGCTTTTACTTATTTTTTCTCCGTTCTTTTCTTCGCTCCGTATGGAGCGATACGATAGGGAGGGGCGAGGCTATCCTATTGAAGATCGTAGAGGCTTCCTACTGTAGGGGTAACTTATAAAAGAAGCAGGAACGTATGAAGATGCGATACAGAGAAAATTGTGGGAATCCCATTGAAGAAAGGCCTTCGGAGGGAATATATAAAGCTATAAAGCAAAGGGCCTTCCACCCCTTTTTCCCTTTTACCTTCAAGAGGATTTTGAGGAACCCCCCTTGATGCCCCCTGCCTTAGCACAAAGCGCATGCCTTCTTTTTGTAGGAAGGTCAGAGGAGCCTTGCACTTTGCCTCCTACTGAAGACGACACGAAAAGAAAAAAGAAACAGTCCTCTGAAGAAAAGGTGCCGCAGATCTTAGTTTTGCTGGAGGTGCAAAGTTTTATTTGTTTCCTTTTTCCTTTCTCTCCTAAGGGAGTATCTTCCCTCAGAAGGAACGCTTTATTGCAAAGTTTAAAGTAAAGGGTGGCGTTTTCCCTCTGTATTGAATAGAATAAAAGAATAGAACGGGGGGGGAGCAAAGAAGGAAGAGGCCTCCTACAGGGGACTTCAGGGAGTTGAGGTGGTGGTTACATTATTCTTTATTCTTTTTGTAAAAAAAAATTTGAAGCACATTTTTTGTGGGCAAACTAAATTTAAATTAAAAAATTTTAGTTTTTTGTAAATTTAAAAATAGTGAACCTAAATTTTGAAAACCTAGTGATAAAGCCTCACGTGGGTGTAAACTCCCGTTTGTCCAAATTTCTATAACAATATTATGAAGAGAATTTTGCTTCTTTAATGGGTGTAAATAACTAGATAATTCTTGCATTTCAGATTTTGTGAATGTCCCCTCTAAATGGGGAAGACTTTTCCTGTTTAAAGAAAGTTCTGTTTGCAGGTGCTCTGGGTTTGTTTCTTTGTTGATACTATCCAGAAAAGGAAAATTCTTTTTTAAATAATGACTACTTTCAATTAAAGAAGAAATATTATTCATGAAATTCAAATTATTATTAAAATCATTTGTTATGTGATTATCAAAATCTTCAATTACGTAAGAAACTTTTGTAACAGGATTAAAAATACAATCCAAATTTAATGGTTTACTTTCCTGCATGCTCTTGCCTTTAAACATTAACGTCTGTCTGCGTGTTGCAAAACTCATGGCTCTATAGCCTTCGCTTCGCCTCAAAGGCCCTAAAGAGGACCCTCCTTCTTTCGCAAAACTATAAAGCAATCCCCCTTGATGGTTATCTTCTGTTTGCTGCGCTTCAAAGGAACCCTTAAAGGGGAAAAGTGAAGGCACAGAAGCTTGATGGCCTTCATAAAGTGATCCCTCCGCTTTATCCTGTTGTGAAAAAATCGAAGGAGAAACCATCGAGGGAGCTTTAAGTCCCCCTCTGGGAGAAGACGAATCCCTGCGTAGCAAAGAGAAGGCAGTTGTTTGGCCTAACCCTTTAAAAACAGAGGACCTGTTTTTTGAATAAAATGGTTCTGAAAGGGAATTCTTAAGAACTCCACTACTTTTAAGTTCGTTTAAAAGATTTGTACGTTTAGTTATGAATGTATTATCTATAAGAGATGCACTACTTTTTTGAATAAGGTATCCTTTACCCTCCATAATAATAAAGGTCATGCTTAAAAACCCATCTTCTGCTAACGTTGCAATATATTGATCTGGATCTACACATTGTATTAAGGGGGGAAGTTTTAAATCCCTTGCACGTATAACACCAGGACCTTTTACTTTTAAATAACCTACAACTGGTTTTTTGGGGCCTTTTTTAAAAGAGTTAAAAAGACTGGTCCCTTGATAGTCAGGGCGTTGAGCATTTTGGACTATGAAATCATGAGCTAGGCTAGGGCTGACTGTGGACATACCAGGCCATTGAGCAAAGGAGAAAACAATTTCTTTTAAATTTAAAAGTAAATCTAAAACAGATTCCCTCATTCCTGGTAAAGTACTATATTCATGAGAAACATTTTCTATTGTAACAGATATTATACCTAGACCAGGACATTCTGATAATAATGTACGTCTTAAAGCGTTTGCTACAGTTAAACTTTGTGCAGCATCAAATACACCTAAATTAAAGCATCCATAAAAACTTCGATTATTTTCAATTCGAGATTCTTTACATGAAATAAAAACATTATTCATAGTTACATGTCTACACTCCTTCCCTTTCCCCTTTAGGGAAAGAAGGAGCATAAAAGTTGTTTCTAAATTTTAGAATCGTAAAAATAAAATTTTTTTATTTTTTTGAGTAGCTTGATCCTCTAAAAGAGAATCAGTCACATATCCTTCAATTTGACTCCTTATTATTTTTATGTGCTCTTCTTACCAAAGGTAGATAGGAGGTCTCTTTTCTATCTGTAGAAGATCACTTTTTCTTTCTTTTTTTGCTCCTTAGGAGACCACACTCCTCCTATAGAAGAATCGAAGATAGGAGGTGTTGTGGCTGTAAGAAAGGAACATATGAAAATGTTATACTATCATATCTACAATAGGAGAACCTGTCTATCGAAGATAGGAGGGGCTTCCTATTTGAATCTTTAACAACCCCCCCATACTTATCTATCGTAGATATATTTCCTTCTTAACTATCTACGATAGAGCTATCTACGATTTCCTTCTTACCTATCTATCGTAGATAGATAGAGCTATCTACGATAGATAGGTAAGAAGGAAATCGTAGATAGTACGGAACTATCTACGATAAAGCTATCTACGATAGGAACTATCTACGATAGGAAAAGCACCCTGTCTATCGTAGATAGCTCTATCTATCTACGATAGATAGGTAAGAAGGAAATCGTAGATAGTTCCTACTATACCCTATCGCAGATAGTTAAATAGCTCTATCAAAAATAGGTAAGAAGTAAATCTATCTACGATAGATAGGTAGGGGAGGAGGGAAGTCTTTCTTATAGCAGAGCGGAGATAAGGGACAGTAAAGTGATAAAAGAAGTCTGTAAAGAGGCCTTCTCCTCTTATAGTTGTTGCTTTCTAGGAGGAAAAGCTGTTCTATTTACTGCAAGTAGGAAGGAGGGAAGAGGAAGGGTTTTCTTCAAAAAATTTTATTAAGGAACAAAGGTGTGTTAGTTATTTTTTTAGATTCTTCGTTACGACACATAAAAAAATAAGAAGGCAGTGCAGCAAAATAAGTCGCTTAATAATCAAAAAATAGGCCCCTTTATTTTAATAAAGCCTAAATAAGGAAAAAGCAAGCCACCAACCTAAAATATTTATTTGACTATACCAAATTTATTTTATTTTTTAACTCATAGTTTTAATACTATACTATAAAAAAAAAGTACTACGTTGTTTTAACATAGTATAACCTCTTCTTTTTCTTTTGCCTGCTACTAGATTTGAACTAGTGACAATCAGCTTATGAAACGGACGCTCTAACCAACTGAGCTAAGCAGGCTTATATAATCCAATACTATAATATTTTTAGTAATTTGTCAATACTATTTTAATAAGTAATCTCCTCTCCCTACTAAGACCCCCCCTAAAAAATGAAAGGGTCCCTTCGCTTTATTGCTCCCCTTCTTCCTACCAAAAATAGGTAGGATTTGTGGAGCTTCCTACGCTAAGAAAGGGAGGTGGATGGGCTGGGCCCCTCTTTAGAAGGTGGCACGCCCTCCCCTTTTCCCAATTTGGGGGGAATAGGTGGCTTCGATGGCCAGAGGTTTGCTTTACTGTAACCTATCAAAGAAAGGGTTAAAGCTACCCCTCCTTTCTTAGTTACAACCTCATAGCCCCACTCCTTCTATCTTTGATTCTTCTATAGGATATATATATCCTCTATACTGTCCCCAATCGAAGATAGCATAGTTTCTTATCGCAAATAGATTTACGTTCCATACGGAGGAGCAGAGCCTCCTCCCTTTTGCTTTATGATAAAGCGTATTGCTTTTCCCATGAAAGTAGCCAAGCCCCTTCACAGAGGACAAGGCCCTTCCCGAATCGTACGTGCACATTACTATGCATACGGCTCCCCATAAAATATCCGAATATTGATCTCAGTTAGTAAGAGATATGTTTATATGAATATCATATTTATTTTTATTTGAAAATCAGAGTAATGTTAATAATTATATTTAATTTATTTTTAATTCCTTATGCTCCTTTTTTAAACATATTGTTATAATGGTCAAGAAGGATGTTTCTTACCTTATCTGGGCAAGATCCATTATCCATTTGGAAATTTGATAACCAGTATAAATCATCTTCAGATAAAGATTGATCCATTCTACCTAATTTTTTTGCTAAATCTCCATGAATACCAAAGGCAGACCCAACTTTATAAATAAATTCAGCATTTGTTCTAGCCCATTGTCTTAAAGTAAACTTATAATTTTTTGAGCGCATAATATTTAATACTGAAGATAACTCCATTCTTACTCCATCAACAATAGCATAAATTGTTCCTTGTGCTTTTTTTGCAGTACCACCTTTTTGACAAATAATTGCCACCCCAACTGATGCTTGTTCATATGATACTTTGAATGATGTAGCTACATCTTTAATGAATTGCTCTGAAAGAGACACCTCCACTTTCGCAGGTTCTGTACCATTATCTACATTAATTTTTGTTAAGTCAATTGAATTTAAATCCATAATTTTTTTTTATTTTGTTTATTTATAAAATGTTCATTTTCATGTTTATGTGCTTAAAAGTTTTTAATTGTTAAGCTAGAAGTCTCTCAATATCAATAAGATCCTCCAATTTTATATTGTCATATTTACCATGTTGTACTTCAACGTGATGTGTCCTGCATAATGGCACCATTCTTCTATTTAGTTGTTTCATTACTTGAGAGAACCCAGTAACTTTCCCTTTTTTTATGTGCTTGATATGGTGTTATTCTACATTCTCTGAAGTACCACAAATACAGCAAATATTAGTAAGATTCTTATAAGTTCTCCAATTAATAGATCTCATGGGTTGAAAGATGTCCGAAGTAACTGTAGGAATGTCTTTTTTTGGTGCAGTCCAAGTAAATTTACTATATTTAAGATCTTCTTTTAATGTTTTATAATTTAGTAAAGTAAATTCCTTGCTTTTGGTATGTACTTCCTCTTCCTTTCTAATTTTATTAGGTTTTAGTGTGATCTTTTCATCAATTGTAATTTTTAAAGGATCCCCATACTTTTTTGTAATCTTAGTAATTTTTGATTTATATTTTTTTGCAAAAGTAGACAAGCAAGAAAACTTCAATATATAAATAATTCTGTTTAGAACTGAAAGTCTATCTAAACATGGGAAATAATAATTACAAATACCTCTAATAATATAATTATATCTATTTATAATTTCTTCTGGACGGAGTACTGTATAAGGACTTTTAGCAATGGGTTTGAATTTGTTATTACAAAAACCTCTTAACTGAAGTTTTTCTAACATTCTTTTTAAGTCACAGTCTAATATTAAATTCCATCCAGCTCTTTTAGTTTTCTCATTCTTTGTGCTAAGTGTCAACCTTCTTTTTGTGTAACTTTTAAGTGAAAAACCTAAAAATTTTGCAGGTGTACTTTTTAAATTTGTGATATATGTTTTATCTGGGCTTAATTCCAGATCAAGGTAATTTTTAAGGAAATTAGCAATCTTATCTTTAATTTCATGAGCATATTCTTTTCTACAATAAGATAATATAATAAAGTCATCAGCATATCTTGAATATATTAATTTTATTTCTTTTTTATTTGATAATAGGCTAGGAAGTCTAAATCTTTTCTTTTATCTGTCAACATTTTTAGTCTTTGTTGCATATTTAGGATTTTTTCTCTTTCTTTATCATCAAGGTTAACGAATTTTTTATTTCCTTTAAGTTTTATGTATGATCTTCTCACTCTGTCCAACATAGTTTGTGTAGCATAATATTCATTGTTAATTGGTTTATATTTTCTATTTTCTACTGTATTAGTATAATCAATAAAACTTTGAAGTTCAGTTCTAATAAAGTTATCAAATGTTTCCATATAAATATTAAATAAAATAGGGCTAGCAATACCTCCTTGTGGAACCCCTAATAGAGTGTCTTCTCTTTGACCTAGATTCAATAATCCACATTTAAAACCTTTATAAAGAAAATTTAAGAATCTTTTATCTGCAACTTTTTCTTTTAAAATAGATATTAAGATATCATGGTTTACATTATCATATGCCCCTTTTACATCTCCTTCAATAGCCACTGTCATGCCAGGTCCATTATATTTTAAAAATTTTATATTATTGTGAGCACTTTTACCTGTTCTAAATCCATAATTGTTATTCGATTTTTCAAAAATAGGCTCATAAATTGCTTCTAAAATAATTCTAATGGCTTCTTGAACAATTCTATAATTAAAATTTAAAATACCTAAAGGACGAAGTTTCTTAGGTTCACCCAATTTAATAATCTTTGGCTTAACAACATAAATTCTTCTAATTCTGCCAAATCTAAAAGTTCTATCCTTAATTGTTTGATATAATTTATCAATTTTCTTTAAGCTCATTCCATCAATAGTTTGTTTAGAAGTCCCGGGTGTTAATCTTCCCTTATTAGAATGAATGTTTCCTAAAGCCTGAATTAATAAATCTCTTCTTCCTAATAGATTGTATAAATTATCAAATTTATGTTTTGGGTCCGCAATCGACTTTTTATGAATCCCCACCAAAATATTCTGAATACCTACTAATTTACCTTCAAACAAGGGTTTTAAAGTGTCTCTGTAAGCCCTTATTTTTTTGTTATCACCTACCATATTTATATCCATTTATTTTTGCTATTTTATCTTCCTGAATAAGGTCAATAATATGTTGATGTTGATTTGAATAAAGAAATGATTTTATTCTATTATCAATTAAAACATTAATTTTATTATTATGTTAATTTAAATTTTATTTATTAAAAATAGTTATTATAATCTTACTAACTGATAGTTCATTGGAATTTTCCCATAGGTATACATTCAACCAATCCCTTAGATAGATCTAAGTTAGAAAAAGACACAAATCACATGATACTTTACTAGCCCCTACCCACTAACTACAGTGGTTTAGGCCTCTCCTGACTTTAACCTCTTTTTCATTGAGCTAAAATGCACTCTCTAAAGGATGGCCTCAATTAAGCCTACCTAGTGAAAAAGTAAGTTCTAAGTCAGCAATGCAGTTTTTAATATTAATCGTTGCCTCTCAAGGGTAGTACTACTGAACAGTAACCACATATTTCACATATGTCCTCGTTTCCAGGAGCCCTCCTGTATGCAGAAAATGGTTGCATCAGGCAGATTCAATAGGAATAATCCTATCCAACCAAAGGTGAAGAAGGAATTCAGATACTTTAGGCTTAACAGCTTATCCCTTTTTTATTGAGACTTCCTCCCATCCCATGCTATTGTTCCTATCGGGTTTCCCCTATCAAGTTCATGTTAATTTGTATTGGTTGTCAATAGAATTGGATCTTAGGTAAGGGATGTAAGAGTTCTGATCGGGCGCCAGATCAGGGATTAAATAATCCAGAGTTAATATTTATCCTGTCACGCAAACTTTTGCTTCAATTTTCAAAAAAATTGATAAAGCGCAGGGGCATACCTATCTATTTGAATCTTGAACAAACCCCTCATCGTAGAATCGTAGAATCGTAGAATCGTAGAATCGTAGAATCGTAGAATCGTAGAATCGTAGAATCGTAGAATCGTAGAATCGTAGAATCGTAGAATCGTAGAATCGTAGAATCGTAGAATC
>Ga0136639_10000946_pt1 | contig 10128 bp, 9 predicted proteins | sample AntDrymUQ8592106_2_FD_113739 | JGI IMG/M metagenome (GOLD analysis project Ga0136639, IMG submission 113739) | Polar desert sand microbial communities from Dry Valleys, Antarctica - metaG UQ859 (21.06) | ecosystem: Environmental > Terrestrial > Soil > Desert | place: Antarctica: Dry Valley...
CATTCAAAACGTCGACGCGCAGGTGCACGAAAGTATCGAAACAATCCGCGAAGCGTTGGTTCGCCAGCTCTACCTGCCAGTGCAGTGGACAAGCTGCGTGCAGGCATTGGCTGCGCGTGGGATTACCCGGATCGGCGAATGCGGGCCAGGCAAGGTACTGGCTGGACTCACAAAGCGCATCGACAAATCACTTGAAGCGCGCGCGCTGGGAAGCGTTGGCGATTTAGAGGCGGCAATCGAGGAATGGAAGGCATGAGCGAGCAAGCTTTGAGCGAACGAGATCTAGCAGGCGCGTCGTTGAAAGGCGAGGTCGCACTGGTGACCGGTGCATCGCGCGGGATCGGCGCGGCGATCGCCGATGAGCTGGCGGCGCGCGGCGCGACCGTCATTGGTACGGCGACCTCGGACGCAGGTGCATTGGCCATCGGCGAGCGCCTTGCCGCCGTCGGCGGACATGGTCGTCGCCTGCAGGTCAATGAGGCCGGCGCGATCGAAGGATTGATTGATGCCGTGTCCAGTGAGTTCGGCGGCATTTCAATCTTGGTCAACAACGCCGGCATCACCCGCGACAACCTGTTGCTGCGGATGAAGGAAGAGGACTGGCAGGCGATCCTTGACACCAATCTGACCAGCGTCTTTCGCAGCTCCAAGGCGGTGTTGCGCGGCATGATGAAGGCGCGCAAGGGCCGCATCGTCAATATCGCGTCCGTGATCGGGGTGACCGGCAATGCCGGGCAGTCCAATTACGCTGCGGCCAAAGCCGGGATCATCGCGTTCAGCAAATCCCTGGCGAAGGAGATTGGCTCGCGTGGCATCACGGTGAATGTGGTGGCGCCCGGGTTCATCGCTACCGACATGACCGCTGACATGCCGGAGCAGGCGCGCGAGGCGATGCTGGCGCAGATCGCGCTGGGCCGCCTGGGCGAGCCGGCCGACATCGCGAAGGCGGTTGCATTCCTTGTCGGGCCGTCCGCGGCTTACATCACCGGCGAAACCCTGCACGTCAACGGCGGCATGTACATGCCCTGAGTTATCAGTCGTCAGACCCATCGAGCGAGCGGGCCGGGGCTTGCGCCGGCCGGCTTTCCCGTACACTACCCACCTGAAACAACCGACTCCCGGGAGGAGCACCCCAACATGAGCACCATCGAAGAGCGCGTCAAAAAAATCGTGATCGAGCAACTGGGCGTCAAGGAAGAAGACGTCACCACCAGCGCGTCGTTCGTTGACGACCTTGGTGCGGATTCGCTTGATACCGTCGAGCTGGTCATGGCGCTCGAAGAAGAGTTCGAGTGCGAGATCCCGGACGAAGATGCCGAGAAGATCACCTCCGTGCAGCAGGCGATCGATTACGTAAAGGCCCACGTCAAGGCCTGAGGCCTGGATTGAGGGTTCGCGCCGGGGCCGCTGATGCGGCCCCGTGCGTTTGCGGATCAGCACATGTAATTGCGAATCATCAAGCGCAACAGGATCATGGAATCAGTTTAGGAGCGGTCATGTCGAAACGACGCGTCGTGGTCACTGGAATGGGCATGCTTTCGCCCTTGGGTAACGACCTGGTCAGCAGCTGGGACGGGATCGTCAACGGTCGTTCCGGCATTGGTCCGGTGACCAGCTTCGATGCCTCGACCTATCCGACCCGTATTGCCGGCGAGATCCGTGACTTCGACGTGACCCTATGGGTGCCGCCGAAAGATGCGAAGAAGATGGACCCGTTCATCCATTACGGGGTGGCTGCGTCGGTGATGGCGATGGCCGACGCCGGCCTGGAAGTGACCGAGGCCAATGCCGAGCGTATTGGCGCGATCCTGGGCTCGGGCATCGGCGGCATCCTCGGTATCGAGGAAACTGCGGTCAAACTGCATGAGGGCGGGGTGCGAAAGATCTCGCCGTTCTACGTGCCCAGTACGATCATCAACATGTTGCCCGGCCAGGTCAGCCTGTTGACCGGCATCAAGGGCCCGAATTTTTCCGCCGTGTCTGCCTGTGCGACGGCCAATCACAGCATCGGCATGGCGATGCGCCTGATCCAATATGGCGATGCCGACGTGATGGTTGCCGGTGGCGCCGAGCGCGGCAGCTCGCCGACCTCGATGGGCGGCTTCTGCGCGATGAAAGCCATGAGCACGCGCAATGACGATCCGCATGCGGCCTCGCGGCCATGGGATGCCGGCCGCGACGGGTTCGTGCTGGGCGACGGTGCCGGTGTGCTGGTGCTGGAGGAATACGAACACGCCAAGGCGCGCGGCGCGCGCATGTATTGCGAGCTGGCCGGTTTCGGTGCCTCTGCCGACGCATATCACATGACCGCGCCCAGCGAGAACGGCGATGGTCCGGCACGTTGCATGGCTGCCGCATTCAAGGACGCGAGCATCAATGCGGATGAGGTGGGCTACCTCAACGCGCACGGTACTTCGACACCACTTGGCGACCTCGCCGAGACCTTGGCGATCAAGCGCGCGCTTGGTGACCACGCGTACAAGACCATGATCAGCTCCACCAAGTCGATGACGGGTCACCTGCTGGGCGCTGCCGGTGGCGTTGAGGCGATTTTTTCGGTCAAGGCACTCCAGACAGGAATCATCCCGCCGACCATCAACCTGGAAAATCCGGGCGAGGGCTGTGACCTGGATTACGTGCCGAACACTGCACGCCAGGCACGGGTCGATGTGGTCGTGTCGAACGGGTTCGGCTTCGGCGGCACTAACGGCACGCTGGTATTCCGGCGCATCTGATGGACACTGTCATCCCGGCGAACACCGGGATCCAGCTTGTTTGCCCATGTCATTGAAATGCTGCCGCGCAACAGCCAGTAACCGGATCCCGCCGTTCGCCGGGATGGCGAGCATGAGGCGCAGGCGCCCGGCGTTCGCGGGAGCAGCATGCGAGAAATGATCCACACCCGTTCTCTCCACACAGACATAGACCTGCTGGCCCTTCATCGGCTGGCACCGGGCCGCTATCCGGTGTTGTTTGAATCCAGTGCCAGCGGCGCACATGGGCGTTGGGACATGTTGCTGGCACATGCCGGCGAGCGATTTGAATTGCAGTCCGATGGCGTGGTCCGCGATCAGGATCAACAAGTACATGCCGGCACTTTTCTGGATGTGCTGGACACGCATTGGCGTGTGTTGCGTTGTGAGCGTGTGCTGGATTTGAAGTTACCGTTCCGCGGCGGTTGGGCGCTGTTCCTCGGATATGAAACTGCCGCGCAGATGGAGCGGGTCCTGCAGCTGCCTGCCGCCGAAGGCGGCCTGCCAGTGGCGTGCGCATTGCGCTGTCCTGCGGCTGTATTGCGTGACCGCCTGAGTGGCGAATGCATTGCGATTGCCGAGGCCGACCATGCCGATTGGCTGGACCGAATCGAAGCCGATGGCACCGCCACCCGCGACCTGCCACCGTTGCCCGCATGGCAACCGCCAGTCGACGTGCAAGAAGAGCCGGCGCAACGGTTCACCGGCGGTGTGTCGCGGATTCTGCAGTACCTGGCCGCTGGTGATGTGTTCCAGGTCAATTTGTCGCGTGGCTGGCGGGTTGATTTCGATGCGCCGCTGCTGCCGGCAGCGTTGTTCCAGCGTCTGCGTGAGCACAATCCGGCGCCCTTCGCGGGCGTGTTCGATCGCTGCGCGTCTGATGGATCGGGCTGGAGCGTGGTCAGCGCTTCGCCAGAACGGCTGGTGTCGGTGCATGGGCGCGAAGTTGAGACACGGCCGATCGCCGGCACCAGCCCGCGTTTCGATGGTGATGACGATGCCGCGCGCATCAGCGCGTTGGTCGGTCATCCCAAGGAGCGCGCAGAACACGTCATGCTGATTGACCTGGAACGCAACGATCTTGGCCGCGTCTGCACGCCGGGTAGCGTTGAGGTCGATGAGCTGATGGTGGTGGAGAGCTATGCGCATGTGCACCACATCGTCAGCAATGTGCGCGGTGAACTGAAAGAACATGTGACACCCGGCGCGGTCATTGCAGCCGTGTTCCCCGGAGGCACCATTACCGGCTGCCCGAAAATTCGTTGCATGCAGATTATCGCGGAGCTCGAAGGCCAAGGCCGTGGCGCGTATACCGGCGCGATGGGCTGGCTCAACCGCGATGGCGACATGGACCTCAATATCCTGATCCGCAGCGCCGAGATTCAAGCAAACGTGCTGCGCTTCCGCACCGGCGCCGGCATCGTGATTGATTCCGATCCGCTGCATGAACTCGACGAAACCCGCGCCAAGGCGCGCGGCATGCTGCGTGCGCTCAGGGTGGCGGAGTGAGTGCGCGCATCTTCATCGGGGAGACGCAGGTCGATTCATTGCCCGCGAATGATCGTGGCCTGGCCTATGGCGATGGTGTGTTCGAAACGATGCGCGTTGAAGCGGGCGAATTGCCGCTGTGGTTGCGGCATCGTGCGCGTCTGCTGGAAGGTGTTGACCGACTCGGCATGGTGTTGCCGAGGGGCGATGTCATCCAGGCGCACATCCGCGACGCCATCACGGGCGTCGATACGGGCGTACTGAAACTGTTGGTCACCCGTGGTAGCGGTGGCCGCGGTTATGCGCCGCCCGCGGTTCCGGTTCCGACATGGACATTGGCACTACATCCGTTGCCGTCCACATCAACATCATCGAATGGAGTGCGATTGCTTTGGTGCCAGACCCGCCTGGCCGTGCAGCCGGCGCTGGCTGGCATCAAGCATTGCAACCGACTGGAACAGGTGTTGGCCCGTGCTGAATGTAATCAGGCGGGCTTCGACGATGGCCTGATGCAAAGCACGACCGGTGACGTGGTCTGCGCGACCGCCGCCAACCTGCTGGTACTGCGTGAAGACCGCTGGATCACGCCGTCGGTCGATGCTTGCGGCGTGGCTGGTGTTTGCCGTGGCTGGCTGATTGACCAAGGTCTGGTCGAGGTCGTCAGCATCACCGCGCGTGAGGTCGAAGCAGCCGACGCGCTGGCCCTGTGCAATGCGGTGCGCGGTATCCTGCCGGTGTCATCGCTGGGTGGGACTGCGTATCACCAACACCCAGCCTTGGCGGGGCTGCAGGCCCAGTTGGCTTTGGCTTTTCCCATGTTCAAACTGCACAAGGAGGTTGCGTGAGTCGTCGGTCTTCCCGGGAATCCGGTGGCGCTTTGAAACGCATCCTGTGGGTGCTGGTGATCGTTGCGGTCGTGGCGGGTGCGTGGACATGGCAGCGCTACCAGGGATTCGCAAAAGCGCCGCTGCCTGGCATCGAAACTGGCGACAGCCTGTTGGTGGCGCGTGGCGATTCGCTGGATTCGGTACTACGCAAGCTGCAAGCCGAGGGCGTGCGCACGGGCGAGCCGCTGCAATGGAAGTTGCTCGCGCGCAAGCTGGGGGCGTCCGGCAAATTGCAGGTAGGCGAATACGCGCTGGAACCCGGCATCGACCCCGAGCAGCTGCTACTGGCAATGCGCGACGGCAAGGTGGTGCGGCGCAAATTCACCATTGTCGAAGGCTGGAACATTCGCGACCTGCGTGCGGCGCTGGCCAAAATCGAGTTGCTGGAACCTGCGTCGAAGGACATGGACGATGCCGCGCTGATGCGCGCGCTGGATCATGCCGGCGAGCATCCTGAAGGTCGCTTCCTGCCGGAGACCTATGCCTGGGTGCGTGGGGACAGCGATCTGGATGTGTTGCGACGCGCCTATCAGGCGATGGACAAGGCGCTGGATGCAGCGTGGACATCGCGTGTGGAAGGCCTGCCGCTGAGCTCAAGAGACGAGGTGCTGACGCTTGCCTCGATCATCGAGAAAGAAACCGGCAATGCAGAAGAACGCCCCGCTATTGCCGGGGTGTTCGTGCGCAGGATGAAAGTCGGCATGCGCCTGCAGACTGACCCGACCGTGATCTACGGCATGGGCAGCAGTTACGCCGGAAATATCCGCCGCAGCGATCTCACAACCGACACGCCCTACAACACCTATACCCGCGACGGCCTGCCGCCCACGCCGATCGCGATGCCGGGCGTTGCCGCTTTGCGCGCCGCCACACATCCAGCAGATGGCGATGCGCTGTACTTTGTCGCGGTGGGCGATGGCAGTGGCCGCCATGTATTCACTAGTTCGCTGGCGGATCACCAGGGTGCGGTGCGCGACTACCTGCAGCGCTATCGCGCGCAGCAGCAGGCGGGACCGAAGTGACGCCGTCTGGGCTGACCATTGAGCCACGATTGATCACGCTGGAAGGCGGCGAGGGCGTCGGCAAAAGCACCGTGCTCTCGGCACTGCGCGATGTACTGCTCGCCCACGGCTGCGAAGTGGTGAGCACGCGCGAACCCGGCGGAACGCCACTGGCGGAGCGCATCCGCGAATTGTTGCTGGATCCGACGCATGAAGCCGCATCGGCGGAAACGGAATTGCTGCTGATGTTCGCCTCGCGCGCGCAACACGTGGCCGAACGCATCCTGCCCGCGTTGCGACGCGGCGCGTGGGTCATCAGCGACCGCTTCACTGATTCCAGTCACGCCTATCAGGGCGCAGGCCGTGGGCTGGATGCCGCGTTTATCGATGAACTGGAACGGCGCGTGGTTGGCATCGAACCCGGTTTGACACTGCTGCTGGATCTTGGCATCGCGCATGGCCGTGAACGCACCCGTGGCCGTGACCTGTTGCCGGATCGCATCGAACGCGAGCGCGACGAATTCTTCGAGCGCGTGCGTGGCGGATTTCTGGCGCGTGCGGCGCAGTTTCCGCGGCGGTTCCGGCTGATCGACGCCAGCCCGGCCGCAGGCGTTGTTGCAGACGTGGCGGTCGCCGCACTCAGGCAGTATCGCCAGGACATGCCGTGAGCTTCTTGCCTGCATTGAGCCCATGGCAACAACGCGCCTACCAGCATGCAGGCGCCGTACTGGCCGGTGGGCAGATGGGCCATGCGACTCTGATCGTCGGGCCGGAACGCATCGGCAAACGCGTGCTGGCCGAGCATCTTGCCCGCCGTGTGCTGTGCTTGTCGCCGCTGGCGGATGGCGAGGCCTGTGGCCGTTGCCGCAGTTGCACGCTGTTCGCGTCGCGTTCGCAATACGACCCGCTGGAAACCCGCCCGGATGGCACGCCGTCGCAGCCATGGGGGCATAGCGCACATCCGGACCTGATGTTCATCGGTTACGAGATCAACCAGAAAACCGCCAAGCCGCGTGCCGAGTTGGTGATCGAACAGGTGCGCACGCTGTCGGAAAAACTCACGCTCACACCGCGCATGGGCGAATCGTTGGTCGCGATCGTCGATCCCGCCGATGCGATCAACTACAACGCATTCAACGCACTGCTCAAGACGCTCGAGGAGCCACAGCCGGGTCGTTATTTGTGGCTGCTGTCAAGCAATCCTGCGCGCCTGCCGGCAACAATCCGTAGCCGCTGCCAGAGGCTGGAGCTACGCCTGCCGCCACGTTTGGAAGCGTTGGAATGGTTGGCTGCGCGCGGGCACTCAAGCGCGCTCGCCAGCGAAGCACTGGACGCCGCGCGCGGGCATCCCGGGCTTGCTGATGCCTGGACTTCCAGCGATGGCATGGCCCTTCGCCGCGGCGTGCGACTGGACGCCGAGGCCTTGCAGCGCGGACAAGCTGCGCCGGTTGAACTGGCGCAGCGTTGGGTGGCCGATGGTCGCGCGGACGAACGGTTGCGTCATCTGGCCGATCTGGCCCTGCACGAAGCGGCGGGCTTGACCGATCCGGCGCGAACCCGCACGCTGGCTGCACGTTTCGACGCAGCCAATCGCACACGCAACTTGCTGCGCACCACGGTACGCGCGGACTTGGCGGTGGCGGAAACTTTGCTTGGGTGGTGCAGATGAAGGGGACAGCATGAGCGGAGCAGGTACGGGCGGCGCACGTCAGGGCATTCTGTCGCTGGTAGTGAAGGACAAGGGCACGCTGTACAACGCCTACATGCCTTTCATCAAGCAGGGGGGCATCTTCGTGCCGACGGCACGCCGCTATTTCATTGGTGACGAAGTCTTCCTGTTGCTGACGTTGCCGGATTCGTCCGAACGGCTGCCGGTGGCGGGAAAAGTGTGCTGGGTGACGCCACCTGGTGCGCAGGGCAATCGGGTCGCCGGCATAGGCGTGCAGTTCGCCGACACCGCTGAAGGCGAACAGGTGCGCGGCAAGATCGAGACCGTGCTGGCTGGCACGCTCAACGCGGATCAGCCGACGCAGACGATGTAGGCGGATCGCGAATAAGAACCGGTGGACGAAAAGGTGCCAGGGACAATTTCCGAAGGAAATTGTCCCTGGCACCTTTTTGTTGTTAGCCAACCATCTCGGCATCCGCCCGCAATGCCGGTGAATCCCAGCCCGGCCTAGGCGCGAACCGCTCGCCATGCGCGGCCTGAAGCGCCTGCAGTCTCGCAAGCAATACGTCGGCGCCGGTCTCGCGGATGTACTGGATCGGGCCGCCACGGAACGGGGCGAAGCCGGTACCGAAGATCACGCCGGCATCGAGCAATTCGGCATCGGCGACCACGCCATCGTGCAGGCAGGCCACGGCCTCGTTGAGCAACGGCAGGATCAGGCGATCCTCCAGATCAGCAGGCGCCTTGTAATCGGCGGGCATCTCGGGTTTGTGCGGCTTGCCATTTTCCCAGCGGTAGATGCCCTGGCCATCTTTCTTGCCACGTTTGCCATGTTCAGGCGGGCTCAGCAGGGCCGCCGGGATTGGCAGGCCCAGAAACGGCGCAAGTTCGCCGCCCACACCGGACGCAACGTCCAGACCCACGGTATCGACCAGTTCGATCGGTCCCATCGGCATGCCGAACGCGACCGCAGCCTTGTCGATTGCCGGACCTGGAATGCCCTCGGCAAACGCGGTCATCGCTTCCAGCATGTACGGGAACAGCACGCGGTTGACCAGGAAACCCGGCGTACCGGCTACCGGCACAGGCAACTTGTCCAGCTTCTTGCAGAACGCGGCCAGGCGCTGCTGGGTTTCGGCGGCCATGCCGTCGTGGTGGATGATTTCAACCAGCGGCATCAGCGCCACCGGGTTGAAGTAATGCAGGCCGGCAAATTGCGCGGGGCGGCTGATGTGGCCACTCAATTCGCTCAGCGGAATTGAAGACGTATTGCTGGTCAGCAGTGCATCGGCCTTCATGCGTGGCTCGACGTTGGCATACAGATCGCGTTTGGCCTGGGCTTGTTCGATGATGGCCTCAATCACCAAGTCGGCTTCGGTGATGCCTTCGCCGGAGAGGCTCGACTTGAGGCGCGCGGCAACTGACGGACGCTTGCTGTCGTCCTTCACTTTCTTCGCGAACAACGCCTGCGCGCGGGTGAGCGCGGCATCGATGAAGTGCTGCTCGCGATCCTGCAGTGTCACCTCGAAGCCCTTGTAGGCCGCCCATGCCGCGATGTCGCCGCCCATGACGCCGGCGCCGATCACATGCACGTTCTGGATGACCGGGCCCGTGTACTTGCCGCCCATTCCCTTGAGCCGCTCTTGCAGGAAGAACACCCGAATCAGGTTGCGTGCGGTTGGCGTAGCCGACAGTTTCACCACCGAGCGGCGCTCGGCGGAGAGCCGCGACTGGATACCGCCACCGCTGCGGCGCCAGGTTTCGATCAGACTGTAAGGCGCCGGGTAATGTGCTTTGCGTGCCTTGCGCGCGACCTGCTTCACCAGCATCGGGGCGAGGATCTGTCGAGCTGGCCAAGTGTTGGTGGCCCATGCAGTCATGCGTTGCTTGAAGGGGTGCTGGCTGCCGCGCTTGACCAGTTCGATGGCGGCATCGACCAGCATTGCAGGCTCAACGACTTTATCGACCAGTCCAATCGCGCGCGCCGCGCTGGCCGACAGGCTGCGGCCGGTCAGCATCATGTCGAACGCGGCCGGTGCGCCAACTAAGCGAGGCAGGCGCACGCTGCCACCCCAGCCGGGGTAGATGCCAAGCTTCACTTCCGGCAGGCCGATCCGGGTCGATGGATCCTTTGATGCCACCCGATAGCGGCATGCCAGCGATAATTCTGTGCCGCCGCCCATGCAGAAACCATGGATCGCAGCGACCGTGGGGCAGCGTAGCTGGGACAGGCGCTGGAACACTTGCTGGCCGCGACGGATTGCGTCGTCGGTGGTGCCGCGTGCGTCGAACTCGCGGAACTCGCGGATATCGGCACCGGCGATGAATCC
>Ga0136639_10000947_pt1 | contig 10128 bp, 10 predicted proteins | sample AntDrymUQ8592106_2_FD_113739 | JGI IMG/M metagenome (GOLD analysis project Ga0136639, IMG submission 113739) | Polar desert sand microbial communities from Dry Valleys, Antarctica - metaG UQ859 (21.06) | ecosystem: Environmental > Terrestrial > Soil > Desert | place: Antarctica: Dry Valley...
CGCTACCGCTACCCATCATCGAGGATCGAGTGTTCCACATCGTGGCTGGACCCATCTCGGGCCGCACCGCCCCCGAGCGGGAGTCGATGAGCACTTCGGTGACCTTGGACCCGTCGGGCTCCTGCAGGTCAGCGTAATAGTGGTTCTCGAACCGCATCACCTCGCCGACCTCCAGTGTGGGCTGCAGAGCCTCCGCATAGGCGTCGGCACGCGCCCTCGCCTGGTTCAGGTTCTGAACCGGCTCGGCATCCTCGTCCCCCCAGCCGAAGCCACCCATCATCTCGTTCTCATCCCAGCTGGACCCCATACTCCAACTGGAAGGTGACTGCTGGGTGACCAGCCAGCCCCCTGAGATCAGGAGGGCGACCGTCGCGACCGCCGGAATCCACAACGCACGACGCCAACCGCCTCTGCTGTGTGTGATTGCCATGGGGGCCTCACTGTTCCAGGCTCTGCGGCGAACGTCCTGAGCGCAGGGCTTCACGCATGCGGTGGTACGTGGACTCATCTATCTCACCGGCGGCGAAACGACGGTCAAGCACCTGATCTGCGCTCTCCTTCCACCCGTGGTTCTCGCCGGACTCAGGCTGGCTCTTTCTGGGACTGAAGGCACGCGCCACCAACCAGACGATCAAGACTAGGAGAGCAACCCAAAAGATCACCATCGCTATCCAACCGCCAACACCCATTCCCCATCCATAACCCATCATCATGAACTCCTTTCTTCGGTTCCGTGTGTCTATGAATCCATCCTCCGCCTCCGCCCTCAGGGTCGTCTGCTGTCTTTCCTCAAGATTGGTTCAACTTCGATCAAGGCAGGGCGGAAACGCGGTAAAAATGGGCTGAATCGCCTGTCATTGGGTTCCTGCCTAGACGCGGGCGCGCTGCAGTGACTGCGTGATGAGGCTGGCCTCCTCGAGCAGTAGCTGGCCGAGAATCTCGCGTCGATCCGGCGTGAATCGCCGCTCGATGCCGGTCAGCGATAGTGCCCAGCCGGGCTGGCCGGAGCGGTCGAAGATCGTGGCTCCCATGCCCCAGCTACCCTCCAGGATGAGCCCCGGGTTGACCGAATAGCCGGTGATCCGGGTCTGTTGCAGATTGGCGCGGATGGCCGCCGGCGAGTGCTTCTCGCCCCACCGTTCGACGAAGGCCGCGTCCTGAACCAGGAACTGCTCGACCTCGGGCTCCGGCAGATAGGCAAGGATGGCCAGCCCGGCCGACGCGACTCCCAGCGGCAGGCGCAGCCCCTCGTGCAGCACGAAGGACCGAATCGGAAAACTGCCCTCCTCGCGGAGTAGACAGACGGTTTCGGAGCCGCGCCGGATGGAGAGAAACGCGCTTTCGCCGGTTTGCTCCGCCAGCCGGAGCAGGCTAGGCCGCGCCAGCTCCTCGATCGGGTAGCGGTGCGCGGCGACCGTGCCCATCACGAGGATCTCCGGCCCGTAGTGCCAGGTATGCCGCACCGGGTCATGGTCGAGCAGCCCTTCGGCGGCCAGGGAGCTGAGCAGTCGGTGCACGGTGGGTCTGGTCAGCCCGGAGTCCCGCACGATCTCGACCAGGGGCGTGCCGGCAGGGTTTCGCCCCACGAGCTGCAGGATGCGGGCGATGCGGGTGACCACCTGGGCTCCCTGCACGGGCACGGATTTATTGGGCTTAATGCCGGTCATGGGCGGCTCCTGTCCATAATGTGGATGTTGCCCAGCCTAGTGTTCACGGCGTGGATACTCAACAAATCAGTACAAGGTGCCATGATTGACAGCCCTACAGAAACCCACCTAACATGACGAGCGGAAGTCGTGTCCACAAGGTGGATACATACACGGATGCTCAATGAGGAGAATTCCATGACCAAGGTTCGGTCTAGCGCCAGCGACGCTCTCAGCGACGTTCTCCGCGACGGCATGACGTTGGCGGTCGGGGGATTCGGCCTCAGCGGCATCCCGGCCGACCTGATTGACGCCGTGCGGGCATCCGGTGTGAAAGACCTCACCGTGGTGTCCAACAACATGGGCGTCGACGGCAAGGGCCTCGGCGTGCTGCTCGAGGCCGGGCAGGTGCGACGCGTGATCGCCTCCTACGTAGGCGAGAACAGACTTTTTGCCGAGCAGCTGCTCGACGGCAGGCTCGAGGTGGAGTTCAGCCCGCAGGGAACCCTGGCGGAGCGGCTGCGCGCGGGCGGCGCCGGCATCCCGGCCTTCTACACGAAGACCGGCGTGGGTACCCTGATCGCCGAGGGCAAGCCGGTGGCCGACTTCGACGGTGAGACCTACCTGCAGGAGCGGGCGATTATCGCGGATGTCTCACTTGTGCACGCCCACCGGGCCGACACCGCGGGCAATCTGGTCTACCGCTACACCGCCCGCAACTTCAACCCCGTGGTGGCGACGGCCGGTCGCGTGACGATCGCCGAGGCCGAGGTCATCGTGCAGCGCGGCGAGATCGACCCCCACGACGTCGTGACCCCGGGGGTGTTCGTGCAGCGGCTCGTGCAGGCCTCGGCCCGGGTCAAAGACATCGAGCAGCGAACCGTGCGCCCGCGCCCCGGAGCTGTGCCGGCCTGACGACGCCGGTCTGACGGCATCCGTTCGCACCGACTTCACTGACCACCCACCGACTGCAAGGAGCACACCATGGCATGGACGCGCGACGAAATGGCCGCAATCGCGGCTGAGGAACTGAGCGACGGCGACTACGTGAACCTGGGCATCGGCATCCCGACCCTCGTCGCCAACAACCTGCCCGAGGGGGTTGAGGTGACGTTGCAGAGCGAAAACGGGATGCTCGGTATGGGCCCGTTCCCTCTCGAGGGCGAGGAGGACGCCGACCTCATCAACGCCGGCAAGCAGACCGTCACCGTGCAGCCCGGCGGATCGATCTTCGACTCTGCGGCCTCGTTCGGCATGATTCGCGGCGGCCACATCAATGTAGCCATTCTCGGTGCCATGCAGGTGTCGGGTCAGGGGGACCTCGCCAACTGGACCATCCCCGGAAAGATGATCAAGGGCATGGGCGGCGCCATGGACCTCGTCGCCGGCACGCCCCGCGTGATCGTGCTCACCGAACACACGGCCAGGGACGGGTCGGCGAAAATCGTCAACGAGTGCAGCCTGCCGCTGACGGGTCTGAAGGTCGTCGACCGGATCATCTCCGACATCGCCGTCTTCGACGTGACGGATGCCGGACTCCTGCTGCGTCGGCTGGCTCCCGGCGTCACCGTCGAGGAGGTCCGAGCCGCAACAGAGCCGGACTTCGCCGTCGACGTCACCCTGAACGGGGTGGCCGCATGAGTCTCCGGAAGAAATTCGGAACGGATGTGCTGCTGACCGGATGGGGCCATAGTCGCTTCGGCAAGCTCGCGGACGAGACCCTGGAATCCCTGATCGTGCAGGTTGCCACCGAAGCGATCACGAACTCCGGCGTCGAGGCCGCCGACATTGACGAGATCTTCCTCGGCCAGTTCAACTCCGGCCTGCTGCCTCTCGGCTTCCCCTCGTCCCTGGTCTTGCAGACGAATCCGGCCCTGGCCAACGTGCCCGCGACCCGGGTCGAGAACGCCTGTGCCTCGGGTTCGGCGGCCGTGCAGCAGGGCGTGAAGTCGATCCTCGCCGGCACCGCCCGCACAGTGCTCGTGGTTGGTGCCGAGAAGATGACGCAGGCGTCACCCGAGCTCGTCGGCTCGGCGTTGCTCGGCGCGGACTACGACATGGCCGGGAAATTCTCGACGACGGGCTTCACCGGGCTCTTCGCCACGGTGGCCCAGGCCTACGAGGAACGGTACGGCGCCATCGGCGACGTGCTCGGATCGATCGCGGCCAAGAACCACCGAAACGGCGTGGCCAACCCCTACGCCCAGCTGCGCAAGGACCTGGGCGAGGAATTCTGCCGTACCGTCTCAGACAAGAACCCGATAGTGGCTGGCCCGCTTCGCCGCACCGACTGTTCCCCGGTCTCCGACGGTGCCGCCGCCGTGGTGCTGACCTCCGAACGGTTCCGCTCGGGAAGCGCGGCAACTGTGCCGGTGCGCCTGGCCGGCTTCGGCCAGGCCAACGACTTTCTTCCCGCCGCGCTCCGCGATCCCACCGCATTCGCGGCCACCCGCGTCTCCTTCGAGCGCGCCCTGGCCATGGCCGGCGTCGGGCTCGAAGACATCGACTTCGCGGAGGTGCACGACTGCTTCACCATCGCAGAACTCATCATGTACGAGGTCATGGGCCTCACCGGGCCCGGTCAGGGCCGCCGGGCCGTCGAGGAGGGCTGGGTGTTCCGGGGCGGAAAGCTGCCGGTGAACATCTCCGGCGGCCTCAAGGCCAAGGGGCACCCGGTCGGAGCCACCGGGGTGTCGCAGCACGTGGTGTCGGCGATGCAGCTGACCGGAACAGCAGGGGAGATGCAACTGCCCGATCCCCGCCGAGCCATCGTGCAGAACATGGGCGGGGTCGGGATCGCGAACTACGTCAGTGTGCTGGAGTCCGTGTAGTGGGACTGCGCTACCCCGCGTGAGCGCGCGAGAAGGCGGATGCCGCCGCGACCTGCTCCGGCGTCGGGCGCACCCCGGTGTAGCGCTCGAACTGTTCCGCTGCCTGCAGCGCGATGACCTCGGCCCCCGTGATCACGACTTTGCCTGCCGCCCGCGCGGCCAGGATGAGCGGGGTCTCCGCGGGCAACGCCACGACGTCGAACACGGTCGACGCGTCGGCGATCGCCTCGGCCGAATAGGACAGGTCGTTCTCCTCGGACCCGCCGGTCATGCCGATGGGGGTGACGTTCACGAGCAGCGGCGCGGTGAGGCCGGCCGGCGCGGCGGCGAAGCGGTAGCCGAGCTCGTGGGCGAGTGCCTGCCCCTGGTTCTCGTTCCGGGCGATCAGGGTGCCGTGTTCGAATCCGGAATCGCGGAAGGCGGCGGCGACGGCCTTCGCCATGCCGCCGCTGCCGCGGAGGAGGAACGGGGTGGCCGGGTCAATGCCGCGCGCGCTGATCAGATCGGCCGCGGCGATGTAGTCCGTATTCGAGGCTCGCAGGTAGCCGTCGTCGTTCACGATCGTGTTGATCGACTGGATCGCGCTCGCCGAGGCGTCCAGCTCGTCGACCAGGGCAATGACGTCTTCCTTGAAGGGCATCGAAACGGAGCAGCCCCGGATGCCCAGGGCGCGCACCCCGCCAATCGCGGCGGCGAGATTCGTCGTGGTGAATGCCTTATAGACGAAATCGATCCCCAGCTCGGCGTAGAGATAGTTGTGGAAGCGGGTGCCGAAGTTACTGGGCCGGGCAGCGAGGGAGATGCACAGGCGGGTGTCTTTGTTGAGCCGGGGCTGCAGTGTCATGCGTTTCAGTTTAGGAGCGCACGCGCGAGCAGGAGCGGATGCGCACCCGGGCCGACTCAGCCGCCGAAGGCGAACAGGCACTTCGCCTTACTTCGTGCCGAAACCCGTCGATAGTGAGCTGTGGGGGTGGAACAGGATGGATGCAGAGCTGCGCGAGACCGCGAGCACGACGATCGGCCTGCTCCTGCGCCATGTGCGAGAGCGCGGCGGGGAAGGAGCCGTCTCCGAGGTGCTCGCCCGGGTGGGCCTTCGGCAGGATGCCGCGACTCTCGAGAACACGTCCACGTGGGTTAGCTATGCCACCCGAATCCGGCTGTTCGAGGCGGCAACCGCGGTGCTCGGTGACCCGAACACCATGTTCACGGTGGGCACCGGTGTGGTCCGCGGCAACATCCAGCCTGTACTCGTGCAGCTCCTGAGCGTGTTCGCCTCACCCGCGGCGATCTTCCGCCAGATGCCGCGGATGGTACCGAAGTTCACCACGACGTCCACGATCGATGCCCTCCAGGTCGGACAGACCACGGCAACCGTGCGCTACCGCCTCCACGACGGCTATCGTCCGTCCAGACTCGACTGCCAATACGCCCAGGGTCTGTTCTCGTCCGTGCCGGTTATCTTCGGACTTGCCCCCGCCCAGATCAGCCACCCGCAGTGCCAGTCGGACGGCTACCCGGCGTGCGAATACGTGCTGACCTGGTCGACGCGGGTGCGCTGGTGGTCGTGGCGCACGCGCAGTCGCTGGGTTGACGCATCCCTCGGCGTTCTGCGCGACAAGGTGCGGGAGGTGCAGCTGGCCGCGGCCGACCTCGTCAGCAGCGACGACGTCGACGAAGTTCTTGCACGGATCGTCGATCGCGCCGCCTCCGCGGTGCTGGCGCCGGCGTACCTTCTCATCGTCGAACCTGCAGAGGGTGGCGCGCCGCTGGTTCGCCACCGAGGGCTCAGCGACGAACGTGCCGCCGATCTCGTGGCACGGATGCTGCGCGGCGAGCTGCTGGGCGAAAGCGCGCTGGTCGTCGACATTGCTTCCAACCGCAAGATCCACGGGCACCTGGCTGCCGTGTTCGCGGAGGGCCACAGCGCGATGTTCGGAGATCGGGCCCTGCTCGAGGCCTACGCCGGGCATGCGGCGGCAGCCCTCGACCTGTTCACGGCGCTCGAGGAGTCCCGCCGGGAGGGGCGGCGCACGGCCGCGCTGCTCACCCTCGCCCACCAACTGGCAACCAGCGACAGCGTCGAGGCGATCGCGGAAGTCGTCGCATCGGCACTGGCGACGATCATCGGAAGTGACGCGGCCGCCGTTCTCCTGTGGGACTCCGACCTCGGGGAGCTCCGGCCTGCCTCGGTCTTCGGCTTAGAGCCGGCCGGTCGAGAATTCTTCCTCCGTACGAGACTCACTGTGGAGCAGACCCCGGAACTTCTCGGCGTTCTCACACGGCAGGAACGCATCCTGATCACCGCTGACGGGGCCAGCCCGGCTTTGTCGGGACTGCTGCGTGCCCTTGGCGTTGAAAACGTTATCGCCGTGCCGCTCCTCGCCGGGGATGTGCTGCTGGGCGTCGCGACGGCGAGCTGGGTCGTCCCCGTGGCGGCGGAGGTTCTGGCCGAGGCCATTGCCCTGATCGAAGGTGTCAGTCATCAGGGAGAAACGGCCATGCAGAAGGCCCGGCTGCTTGAGACCGTGAGGCACCAATCCCAGCACGATGCCCTGACGGGCTTGCCCAACCGGGCCCTGTTCGCCCTGCTGCTCGACACCGCATTGGCCGAGTGCCGGCCGCACTCTCGCACGGCGGTCCTGTTCTGTGACCTCGACAACTTCAAACGCATCAATGACCGGCTGGGCCACCGTGCCGGCGACGAGCTGCTGCGGCAGGTCGCGGCTCGTTTACGCGCCGAGATCCGAAGCAGCGACACCATCGGCCGCCTCGGCGGAGACGAATTCGCGGTACTGGTCACCGATCTCGATGGGGAGGATTCGGCCATCGAGCTGGCCCGTCGCATCGTCGGCTCCCTGAACCCACCTTTCCACCTGGCCGGCCAGCACGTGCGCATGTCCGTCAGCGTGGGGGTGGCCTCGCACAGAGGTCCGGGAGGCCGAGGGGAACAGCTCCTCGATGCGGCCGACGGCGGGATGTACGACGCAAAGAGAACGGGACGGAACCAGATCGCCGTCGCCGTCGTCGGCAACGAGGTGCTGGGCAGCCTATCCCCGGTCGCGGAAACACCGAGGGACACCGATACATCACTGGTGGTGGAGTTGGCCAGCGCTGTGGAGGCGAACGAGATGAGGCTGTACTACCAACCTGTCGTGGACATTTCCCGTTTCGGTGCGGAGACAGTGGTGGGCGCGGAGGCCCTCATCCGTTGGGACCACCCGCGACTGGGTGTTCTGGCCCCTGGCGCGTTCCTGCCGCTGGCGCAGGAACGGGGCCTCATCACCGAGATGGACCTGTGGGTGATCAAGACCGCCTGCCGGGATGTGGTCGAGTGGCCACAGCTGGGCGTTCGGCCTCTGGGCGTCGCGGTCAATCTTGACGCCGCCACTCTCCTGGACCGCAGACTCGTGTCAACGATTCGCACGGCCCTCAACCGCAACGGCCTCGCACCGGAGCGACTCACCCTCGAGGTGGTGGAGAGTAGATCGCTCATCGACCTCCCCGGCGTCGTCGAAAGCCTCGTGGAACTGCGCCGACTGGGCATCCGCATTTCCCTGGACGATTTCGGCACCGGCTTCTCGACCCTTGCCTGGCTCAACACCCTGCCCGTCGACCAGATCAAGATCGACCGTAGCTTCATCAAGGATCTCCCTGAGGCCTCCTCCGTGTCTCTCGTGCAGGGGATCCTGGCACTGGCTGCAAAGCTCGACGTGGAGGTGATCGCGGAGGGTGTGGAGACCACGGAACAGCTCGACAGCCTCCGCACCAGCGGTGCCGTGCTCGCCCAGGGCTATCTGCTGGGCCGGCCGGACGCAGTCTGGGACCCGGTGGCCGGAAGTCCGTTGACGGCGGTCCGGCGCGGGGACGCGGTGGAGTAGTTCGGGGGCTGTCGGTCAGATCGCTCGCAATGACCCTGGCGCCCTCGAGGGCGAAACGGATGGCCGTGGCACGACCGAGACCGGACCCTGCTCCGGTCACGATGGCCGTCTGGCCCTAAAAACGGTTCGGAGTGAATTCGGTGATCATGGGATGCTGCCTCTGGCAGCGTTAGTCGATCCTGGCCACGGTGACCGCGATCTCCGCCACGGCCGGGTTCCCAGTCTGGTCGAGTCGTTCCGTGATCGCATCGTGCACGCGGCGGCTCACGTCGGTGGCCGCGTAGGGAAGGGTGACGCCGATCTTGACCGCGATCTCCAGGCCGGTTTTCTTCTCGGCGACGTAGACGGAGCTGGTCACGCGCGGCCGGCCGGTTACCGCTTCAACGGTTGTGGCGATCACCGAGGCGATCACGGTCGCCACGAGCGGGGCTGCCGAATACAGCGCGTCCACGCCGGGGACGGCCAGCACCGCCTCGTCGAGTTGATCGGTCAGCAGGTCAGGGGCGGGGGTGTCACTCATCGCTGTTCACTTTCGCCGGCGGGGTGCAGCAGACTGGTATAGGTCGCGGATGGTGATGTCGACGGCCGCGACGGAGAGTTCCGTGTGCTGGTGCAGCGCGCTGTAGAGCGCCTCCCGGAGCTGATCGGCGAGCGCTGGAATGTTCTCACCCTCCATCACCGTGGCATCCACTCGCACGGTGATGGGTGCGCCGAGGTTAGCCACATCGCCGTCGAGACGGCACCGTCCGACGATGATGCCGGGCACGTTGTCGCCAGCGGCACGCAGGATACCGCGCACCGCGCCCTCGGTCACCGACAGGCGGGCCGTCGGAGAGGGGTGACTGATCGGGATGTCGCGGCCCGCGCGCGCCTCCAGGTTGATGTGCTGCAGGATCGACGAGACCCAGCTCTCCTCGCGCTCGGATTCGCGCTGCACGTCTCTGCGGAGCAGGGCACGGTGGGTGCGCCGCAGACGCTGCATACCGCTCAGGGCGGTCTGGCATTCGGGGGAGCTGTCGATGCTCGGATCGGCCGGGGTGCGGCCCCGGTCGAGGTAGTCGCTCAGCTCTTCGAAGGTGTGGCCGGAGAGCTCATCGGAAGAGATCATCGCCATTCCTCCATTTCGTGGAGCAGGGTTTTGCGAGCACGGGCCAGAAGGCCGCGAACCGTCGAAACCGGAAGCTCCAGTTCCTCCGCGATGTCGCCGTAGCTGCATTCCGCGAGCTCCCGCAGTGTCCAGCAGCGACGCTGGTCCTCGGGTAAATCGGCGAGAGCGCGCGTCAGCGCCTCGGTCTGCGACCCTGCCTCCGCCAGTCTATGGGGGGAATGCTGAGCAGGTGCCGGGGCGTCGGTGAGGTCGATATCGACGTGCTGGCGCCGGGCGCGCACCCGGTCGACGCTCTTCCGGCTCACGATCCGCATCAGCCAGCTCTTGACTGCGGCGCCGTTGTCGAGCGTGGGCAGTTGCTGCCAGGCGGTGATGAAGGATTCCTGGACGACGTCGTCCATCTCATCGTTCGAGCCGAGGACCCGGCTCGCATACACGCGCATGAGCGGCCCGTACCGCCGCACGAGAATCTCGAACGCCCGCACGTCCCCATCGGCGGCGCGGTCGGCGAGGGTGAGGTCCGAAGCGGATTCCAGCGGATGCGGGGCCGGCTCCCGTTGCAAGAGAGTCGTCAACAGGTCCCCTCTCCACGTCAAACCGGAATTCCGGTGCGAATTCGTCTACAAATATGCCATGAGCCGGGGTTGACTGCCAGTTGACGTTGC
>Ga0136639_10000948_pt1 | contig 10124 bp, 9 predicted proteins | sample AntDrymUQ8592106_2_FD_113739 | JGI IMG/M metagenome (GOLD analysis project Ga0136639, IMG submission 113739) | Polar desert sand microbial communities from Dry Valleys, Antarctica - metaG UQ859 (21.06) | ecosystem: Environmental > Terrestrial > Soil > Desert | place: Antarctica: Dry Valley...
GCGCCGGACGTGCGGGTCAATGCGATCGCGCCTGGCGCAATCCTGTGGCCTGACCATCACACCGATGAAGCCGCACAAGCGGCGATGCTGGCGCGTACGCCGCTGCCACGCCTGGGTTCAACCGAAGAGATCGCCGCTGCGGTGTCATGGTTGTTGAACGGCGCCAGTTACATAACCGGGCAAACCCTGCACGTTGATGGTGGACGCGGGATGGCATCCTGAATCTTCGTGTCGCTTTCGCGGCAGTCACGCAGCGAAAGCGAATCATGAAAGTGCAGCGCTCACATCTTGCGCTGGAACGCATCCTGCAGCAGCAGCCCGTCGAAGCCCTGCGGCGCGTCACCGGCAACGGCATAGCGATACAGGACCGCCGAATAGATGCCTGACAGCGCCGACTGCACCAGCACGGTCATGATCACCGCCAACACCACGACCACGCCCATTGCCATCGCCAACGGGGCCAAGCCCTGCGCCGCCAGGAACACCACGATGCCGCCACCGACCAGCATCAGCGCAACGTTGAACAGGCCCAGCACCAGACCGATGCCGCCGTTGCCGATCAGGTTCTCGCCCCAGGTCTGCTTGAGCAGGTTGGCGCTTTCCTTGACCGCATCCACCGGACCGATGTCACGCGCCACCAGCACCGGCACCGCCAGGAAGGTCACCGCAGTCCAGGCCACGCCGATGAACCCGATCACGATCCTGCCCAGGAAACCGGCGCGCTGCTCGAGCGCACGCAGGATCAATCCTACTGTCGCCGCAATCGCCGCGTAGCCCAGGATCTGCTTCCATTTACCGCGGGCGATACGCATGCCATCCGAGACAGTGGGATCGCCGCCATCCAGCCGAATCATCGCCGCCCCGACCAGCGCGGAATTGAAGAAGAAAATCACGAAGTACTGCACCAGGTAGAAGGCGAAGCCCCAGACATAGAGCTCGAAAGAGCGACCGCCGTCCATGTTCTCGAACAGTCCCAAACCGAACATCGGCAGCACGAATGTCGCTGCCACCATGATCGCGGCGATCGAGGCCACCAGCGGGAACACCAGCAGCTCCTTGTCGGAACGGAGCACCTGAAAACTGTATTTGGTCAGTGCCCAGCTGCGTTGGAATTTACCCATGGTCGTGCTCCGGTAGCGACTGCATGGATTGTAGGGAATTACGGGCCGATAAATGCTTGTCAGGGCGGAATGCAACTTGCATCGCCCAGTTGCACCCAGCGCGGATCGTCATGCTCCTGATGCGCCTGCCAAAGCTGCGCCAACGTATGGCCACTGCGCGGGTCCACATAGTCCGGTGCAATCTCCGCGAGCGGCTTGAGCACGAATGCGTGCTGCAGTTCGTCGCGCGGGATTTGCAGATGCCCCGGACCTTCAAGGATCAGGGCGTCATAGAACACGATGTCGATGTCGAGCGGCCGGTCGCCATACCGTGGCCCGCTGCGGTCGCGGCCATGGGCGTCTTCCAGTGCATGCAGCCAGCCGTTCAATGCATGCGGATCGAGGTCGCTGTCGATGATCGCGGCGGTATTGAGGAAGTCGCCGCCTTCGAAGCCGACTGCTGGGGACAGATACTTCTGCGACACGGCAATCTCGCCGAAGCGCGCACGTAGCGCATCGACAGCTGAGCGCAGGTTGGCCTCGGCATCGATATTGCTGCCGAGACTCAGATAGGCGCGGCCCATCAGGCCTTGCTGCGCTCGATCATCACGCCCACCGCGTGCGCGCCGCGCACGGCACCGGGCTTGCTGAGCTTGAGTCGGACCTTCGACACATTGAACTCATCAAGGATGATCTGCGCGCAGCGCTCGGCCAGGGTTTCCACCAGGCCGAATGAAGATTGGGAAACAAATTCCATCAAACGCTTGCTGACGTCCTTGTAATTCAGGGTCAGGGTGATGTCGTCGGTGGCTGCCGGCACGCGGTTGTCGAATGCCATTTCGATATCGAACACCAGCTGTTGGCGGATGCGTCGCTCCCAATCGTAGATCCCGATCAGGGTGTCGATCTGCAGCCCTTCGATGAAGACATGGTCGGTCATGTGTATTTTTCTCCTCCCCCGTCCACTGGAAGGGGAAGTCGGGAGAGGGTTGGGGGATAGAGCTTACAACTCCGCTGCCGTCGCTTGATCTGCGAACAGGACAGACGGTACCGACACGATGCGGCGAGACCGCCGGGCATTTGCGTAGCGGCATTTCGAGCCGCGTAGCGAATGCCCGGCGGTAGGCGCCGCATAGGCCCGCGTAGTGACTAACGTTGCAATCAAAGCGCCGGCAGCGTCGCCATGTCCCAGCGCGGGGTGACGTGCACCACGGCGTCGTCATGCTGGCCAGCCTCAAGCCGCAGTGCGCCAGCGAACGCGATCATCGCGCCGTTGTCGGTGCACAGCGCCGGGCGCGGGAAGCAGGCACGGCCGCCGCGCTTGGCTGCCATCACATGCAAGCGCTCGCGCAGGCGCTTGTTCGCACCCACGCCTCCCGCCACCACCAGCGTGTTGCAGTCGGTCGCATCCAGCGCGCGTTCGCATTTGATCGCCAGCGTATCGACCACTGCATCCTCGAACCCGCGGGCGATGTCGGCACGAGTGGTATCGGACTGGTCGGAATCGCGCCAGGCCAGCAACACCTGTGTCTTCAGCCCGCTGAAGCTGAAATCCAGCCCGGGCCGGTTGGTCATTGGTCGCGAGAACTTGAATACACCCGGCGTGCCGGTCTCAGCCAGTCGCGCCAGCTGCGGACCACCCGGATACGGCAGTCCCATGAGTTTTGCAGTCTTGTCGAAGGCCTCGCCAGCGGCATCGTCCAATGTCTCGCCGAGCAATCGATAGCTGCCGATCGCATCCACCGCCACCAGCTGCGTGTGTCCACCGGAGACCAGCAGGGCCACGAACGGCGCCTTGGGTGGATCGTCTTCCATCAGGGGGGCCAGCAAGTGGCCTTCCATGTGGTGGACGCCAATCGCCGGCAGGTCCAGCGCCCACGCCAGCGAACGCGCCACCCCGGCACCAACCAACAGCGCACCGACAAGGCCAGGCCCCGCCGTATAGGCCACGCCATCCAGGTCACCGACGTCGAGTTCGGCCTCGGCAAGCGTTTGACGGATCAGCGGCAGCAACTTGCGCACGTGGTCGCGGCTGGCCAGTTCCGGCACCACGCCGCCATATTCGGCGTGCAGGGCGATCTGGCTATACAGCGCATGCGCAAGCAGGCCCGCCGCACCGCCAATGGCGGTGTCGTACACGGCGACCCCGGTTTCGTCGCAGGAGGACTCGATTCCAAGCACTTTCATCTCCGTATCTTGCAACGGATCAGACGCCGCTGCTATCATGCACGGCTCGCCCGCTCTGTCCGGGCAGATCCCAGAACAAGAGATTTCACGATGCCAAGCGTCAAAGTCCGCGAAAACGAACCTTTTGAATTTGCCCTGCGTCGCTTCAAGCGCACCTGCGAGAAGGCCGGCGTGTTGGCCGAAACCCGCAAGCGCGAGTTCTACGAGAAGCCGACCCAGGAGCGCAAGCGCAAGGCCGCTGCTGCTGTGAAGCGCCAGTCGCGCCGTACTTCGCGCGACGTTACCAAGCGCCAGCGCCTGTACTGAGCGCAGTTTGCTTGTGCTTGAAGCCGGCACGCGCGAGCGTCGCCGGCTTTTTGCGTTTCCAGTCTTTCAGCGAATCCTGCAAGCATGCCTGCCTCATGACTATCCATCTGGATAGTCCCGCGAATCCCCACGAAACAACCCGGAGCACCCGATGAGCCTCAAGGCCCGACTGACCGATGACATGAAGACCGCAATGAAGTCCGGCGAGAAGGATCGCCTGGGCGTCATTCGCCTGATGCTGGCCGGGATCAAGCAAAAGGAAGTCGACGAGCGCATCGAGATGACCGATCCGCTGGTGCTGGCCGTGCTGGAAAAAATGGTCAAGCAGCGCAAGGACTCGATCACCCAGTTCGAGGCTGCCGCACGCGAGGACCTGGCCATCATCGAGCGTTACGAGCTCGGCGTGATTGGCACCTATTTGCCAGAAAAAATGGACGAGCCCGCCATCCTGGCCGCGATCGACGCCGCCATGGTCCAGAGCGGTGCTACCGGCGCAGCCGATATCGGCAAGCTGATGGGCGTACTCAAGCCGGCGCTGGCTGGACAGGCCGACATGGGTCTGGTCTCGAAGCTGGTCAAGCAAAAGCTGGCAGGCTGAGCCAATGGCCCACGGTCTGACGATCGCGACGGCCCAGCCCGGCGTCGCCCTGCGCTTCGCCCAGGCGTCCGACGCGCCTTTGGTGCTGGCGTTTATTCGCGAACTTGCCGAGTACGAGCAACTGCCGCACGAAGTGTTGGCCGATGCCGACACCATTGCCGAATCGCTGTTTGGCGAAACACCTGCGGCTGAGGTGTTGATTGCCGAAGTCCAAGGCATGCCGGCCGGGTTCGCATTGTTCTTCCACAACTATTCGACCTTCCTTGGCCGTCGCGGCTTGTATCTGGAAGATCTGTTCGTGCGTCCGGCGTATCGCGGCAAGGGCATCGGCCGGGTGCTGATGTCATTCCTGGCCAAGCTCTCGGTCGAACGCGACTGCGGGCGGTTCGAATGGTCGGTGCTGGACTGGAACACGCCTGCGATTGATTTCTACCGCAGCCTTGGCGCGCGCGGCATGGACGAATGGACCGGCCAGCGCCTGACGGGCCCTGCCTTGCACACGCTGGCCGCACAGTTCGACAACGCGATCCACTGACCTATCGCGCATCCTGCACGGAGCCATCAGGCCCGCTCTACACTTAAGCCATGGCATCCAACCGACAAACGAATCAAGAAGTCACGCCCACGCTCGCCGAGGAGCTGGACCCCACGCGGAAAGCGTCGATTACCCAAATCGATGGCTCCCCACCACCGCCCGATGTCAAACAGATGGTCCGCAAGGCCGGCCGCGGCAGGGTGGCCATGGCTTTACTACGGCGCTTCCTGGACGCCGACGTGATCACCCAGGCGGCGGCTTTGGCGTTCTATGCCGCACTCTCGCTGGCACCCCTCATGCTCCTGTTGCTGTGGTTCACTTCCAGCAACGCATTCGCGCAGGCTGCGGCACTGCGGCAGATTCAGCTGCTCGTAGGTCCCGAGGCGGCCACCGTGGCGCAGACAGTGATTGAAAATGCGCGGGCGCGGCCCGACACGGGATCACTTGGCGGTTGGTGGTCGATTGGGCTGTTGCTGGTCGGCGCCACCGCTGTGTTCGCTCAGTTGCAGGATGCGCTCAACCGCATCTTTCGCACTGACGCCACGGCGCTGGACAGCATCGGGCAATGGCTTCGCAAGCGCTTGTTCTCGTTCGGAATTTTGCTGGCATTGGGGTTTCTTCTGGTGATATCGATGAGCGTGTCGTCGCTGCTGGAACTGTTGTTCGCACGCTTCTCGCTGGTCCAGCCCTTGCTTGCGACGCTTGTTTCCCTGCTGGTCTATGCCATCGCATTCGCTTTCATGTTTCGTTTTTTGCCAGACCGTCGCGTGCGTTGGCGCATGGCCATGGGCGGTGGCTTGCTGACCGCCGTGCTATTTGTGCTTGGTCGATTGGCAATCGCCTGGTATCTCGAACGCGCGCCAACCGGTTCAGCCTACGGCGCGATGGGCGCGCTGATCCTGACGATGTTGTGGGTGTACTACGCCACCATGATTCTTTTTACTGGCGCGGTCGTGACCGCGACCATTGACGAGCGTCGCGGCGTTCTGTCCGCGCAAAGCGATTGACCTCGGCATGGCCCGTATTCCTGACGCCTTCATCGACGACCTGCTTGCACGCACCGACATCGTCGAGGTGATCCAGGCGCGTGTGCCGCTGAAACGCCAGGGCAAGGAATATGCCTCGCGTTGCCCGTTCCATGACGAGCGCTCGGCCAGCTTCACGGTCTCGCCGACCAAGCAGTTCTATCACTGCTTCGGTTGTGGCGCGCACGGCACCGCGATTAGTTTTGTGATGAATTACGACCGCCTGGAGTTCCTCGACGCCGTCGATGAACTGGCCAAGCGCGTCGGTATGGAAATCCCGCGCGATACCCAGCAGCGCAACGCCGATCCCGACACCCGCGACATCTATTCTGTGCTCGATGCGGCCGCCGGATTCTTCCGCGCGCAACTGGCCAGCAGCGACAAGGCGCGCGCCTATGTCGAGGGGCGCGGCATCGACCCAAGCATCGTCGAACACTATGCAGTCGGTTATGCGCCGGACGGGTTTTCGGCGTTGCGCGACGCGCTCGGTTCCGACCCGCGCCACATGCAGTTGCTGGAACGCGGCGGCATGTTTTCCAAAAACGACCGCGGCAACGTCTACGACAAGTTTCGCGACCGGCTGATGTTCCCGATCCATGACCGCCGCGGCCGGGTGATTGCGTTCGGTGGCCGCGTCATCGATCCGGAAGATTCGCCAAAATATCTCAACTCGCCCGAGACCCCGCTGTTCCACAAGGGCCGCGAACTTTATGGCCTGTGGCAGGCGAAACAGGCAAATCCAAAACTCGAGCGACTGATCGTGGTCGAGGGCTACATGGACGTGGTCGCGCTGGCCCAGTTCGGCGTGACGCAAGCGGTGGCCACGTTGGGCACCGCCACCACGCCTGACCATGCCGAGCTGTTGTTCCGCAACGCGCCCGATGTGTATTTCTGTTTCGATGGCGACCGTGCCGGACGCGCGGCTGGCTGGAAGGCGCTGGAATCCGTGCTGCCACGCATGAAAGACGGCCGCCAAGGATTCTTCCTGTTCCTGCCCGATGGCGAGGATCCGGATTCGATCGTGCGCAAGGAAGGCGTAAACGGTTTCGATGCGCGCCTGCGCGACGCAACGCCGCTGTCGGAGTTCTTCTACAACTCGCTGTCGAGTGATGTGAACCTGTCCAGCCTGGACGGCAAAGCTCGGCTGGCCGAACGCTGCAAGCCGCTGCTGGCGCAGATCCCGGATGGTGCTTTCGGCGACTTGATGCAGCAACGGCTGACCGAACTGACGGGGGTTGGCGCGCGCGCCAGTGCGCCGCAGACGCACGTGCCGACACAGCGTGCACATCGCGCGTCCACAACCGGCACCCAAAAACCCAGCCTGGTTCGCAGCGCGATCCTGCGCCTGCTGCATCAGCCGGCACTGGCGCTGGAACTGCAGCCGCCGTACCGCTTTGCCGCGCTGCGCCAACCTGGCATCGAACTGCTCTCGGAACTGATCCTGCTGGTGCGCGAGCGCCCGGAAATCAGCACCGGCGCCTTGCTTGAACAGTTTTCCGAACGCGAGGAAGCACCCGCACTGCAGAAACTTGCCGCGCAGTCATTGCCTGGCGAGACGACTGCGCAGCGCGAGGAATTCCTGGATGCCATTGCCCAACTGGAACGACAATTGCTGCAACAACGCGTGGATGAGCTGCAACAGCAGCAACGCGAAGGCACACTGGATGAGGCAGACAAGCAGGAAATGCGCGAGTTGCTGCAGGCCCGGCTTCGGCCCTGACCCGAGATGACGTGTGTCCGGGCACTGACTACCCGGCGCGCTAAGCTGCACATTCCATCCGGCCTGGGGAAGCCCCGCATGTCGCACCGCACCGCTATTCGCACAGTTCTCCGCACTGCGCTCGTACTTGCACTCGTCACCGCCCAGCCCGCCATCGCGCAATCTGATGTCAAGCGCGCGGAGGTCCAGCGGGACATCGTCGGCAACCGCACCAGCGAAAACATCCCGGAAATCCCTTCAACGCTTGTCGATCAGCTCAACCGCTACCAGAACACGCGCGGTGCCAGCGTGGCCGGCTGGACCCGCGACGGCTGCCTGCTGATCAGCACGCGCTTCGCCGAAACCGCGCAAGTGCACCGCGTCTGCCAACCGCTGGGGATGCGCGAGCAACTCACGTTCTACCCGGAACCCGTGGCCGGCATCACCCCGTCGCCGGCCAAGGCTTGGCGCGACGGTTTCGTGTTCGCCAAGGACAAGGGCGGCGATGAGTACGCGCAGTTGTACTGGTTCGATACCGCCACCCGTTCTACCACCCTGCTGACCGATGGCGGTCGCACCCAGAACGGGGGCAGTACGCTCAGCCGTGATGGCGGACTGCTGGCGTATAGCAGTACGGCACGCAACGGCACCGACCGGGACGTCTGGGTGCGCGACACCCGAACCGGCAAGGCGCGCTTGCTGGTGGATGCCGGCGGCAGCTGGAGCGCAATGGATTTCTCACCGGATGGATCACGACTCCTGGTGATGAAATACGTGTCTGCCGCCGAGTCCTATCCCGGCGTGGTTGATGTCGCCAGCGGCAAACTTGAATTGTTCCCGGTCGATGGCGGCAAGGCTGCGTTTGGCGGCTTCGCCTTCGCGCCTGATGGCAATGCGGTCTATTACATTTCCGACGAGCCAATGCTGGGCAAAGACGAACAGAGCACGCCGCAGGAATTCCAGAGCTTGCGGTTCCATGATCCAGAGACTGGCAAGCTGGCTGTCCTGTCGGCGGACATTCCGTGGGACGTGGAGGATTTCTCGATCGCCGATGACGGGCGCCACCTCGCCTTCGTCAGCAACGAGGACGGCATCAGCAAGCTGCACGTACTCGCCCTGCCTTCGCATCGCGAAATCAAACTCCCCGCGCTACCGCTTGGCGTGATTGGTGGCCTGGCGTTTTCGCCGGACGGCGGGCGACTGGCGCTGACCCTCAACAGCGCGACCTCGCCCAGCGACGTGCAGGTCGTCGATCTCGCGAAATCCACCACGACGCGCTGGACGGCCAGTGAAGTCGGCGGACTGGATGCATCGAAATTCATCGCGCCTACGCTGATTCGCTATCCGACCTTCGACAAAGTCGGCGTTGCACAGCGCAGCATCCCCGCGTTTTTCTACAAACCTGCGTCACCGGCCAGGAAGGGCAAATATCCGGTGGTAATCAATATCCACGGCGGGCCGGAGGGCCAGTCATCCCCCAGCTTCAATCCCACCGCGCAGTTCATGGCCAATGAGCTTGGCGTGGCAATGCTGGTGCCCAACGTGCGTGGTTCCAGCGGCTACGGCAAGACCTACCTGTCACTGGACAACGCGGAAAAGCGCGAGGATTCGGTCAAGGACATCGGCGCGCTGCTCGACTGGATCGCGACCCAGCCCGAACTTGATGCCAGCCGCGTCGGCGTGATCGGCGGCAGCTACGGCGGCTACATGGTGCTGGCCTCGCTCACCCATTACAGCGACCGCCTCCGCGCCGGCGTTGACGTCGTCGGCATCTCCCACTTCGGCACCTTCCTGAAGAACACCGAGAACTACCGCCGCGACCTGCGCCGCGCCGAATACGGCGACGAACGTGACCCGGGGATGGCCGCAGTGTTCGAGCGCATCTCGCCGCTCAACAATGCGGCCAGAATCAAGGCGCCGCTATTCGTTGCACAGGGCCGCAACGATCCGCGTGTGCCCTGGACCGAAGCCGAGCAGATCGTGAAGGCAGTGCGCGGCAATGGCCAGCCGGTCTGGTACCTGCTGTACGCCGATGAAGGCCACGGCTTCCGCAAGAAGGCCAACAGCGACTACTACAACGCGGCGACGATGTTGTTCTGGCAGCAGCACCTGCTCAACAACCAGTAACAATTGATGCGCCGGGGGCGGCGGGTATTCGCGCAGCGACATTTCGAGTCACGTAGCGAATACCCGCCGCTCCCGGTGCGTTGCGCTAGGTTGCGTGCTCTCGCAGTAGCAACTCCTGCTTGCGCGAAACGCCCCAGCGGTATCCGGAAATTTCTCCGTTGCTGCGCACGACGCGATGGCACGGGATTGCGACCGCCAATGTATTTGCCGCGCAGGCACCGGCGACGGCGCGCACCGAACGCGGTGAACCAATGACTGCCGCAACCTCTGCATAGCTCGCGGTCTGTCCTGCCGGAATTTGCCGCAGTGCCTGCCAAACGCGTTGCTGGAATGCCGTGCCACGCACGTCCAGCGGCAAGTCGATGCCGAGGTTTGGTGCTTCGATGAGTCCCACCACTTTTGCGACCAGCTGTTCGAACGCGGGATCACCGCCGACCAGTTCCGCACGCGGGAAACGGTCCTGCAATTCGCGCAGCAGGACCTCCGCGTCATCGCCCAGCGAGATCGCGCACACACCCTTTTCGCTACGGGCGACCAGGATCGCGCC
>Ga0136639_10000949_pt1 | contig 10123 bp, 9 predicted proteins | sample AntDrymUQ8592106_2_FD_113739 | JGI IMG/M metagenome (GOLD analysis project Ga0136639, IMG submission 113739) | Polar desert sand microbial communities from Dry Valleys, Antarctica - metaG UQ859 (21.06) | ecosystem: Environmental > Terrestrial > Soil > Desert | place: Antarctica: Dry Valley...
CGGTAGTTGGCGAAATTGGGGTCGGTCTGCATCACCCCGAACTCGAACAATTCGCGCAACACGAGCCCGATCAGCGTGGTCATGACCGCGTCGCGGCTCGCTTGCGGCGCGCCTTGGAGCGATTCGATCGGCTCGCCCTCGACGAAGCTCATCGCCAGCACGCTTCCCGTGGTGAACTCTTCGTCGAGCAGCGGCACGATGACATTCGGGTCGTCGGCCAGAAGCTGTCCGAACAGGGTCATCTGCTCGCCTTCGCGACCATAATCGGTTTCTTCGGCGAGTTGGCGCTTGGCCTCGGCGAGCAGCGGCGCAACGTCGAACTCGCGCGGCAGCAGCCCTGAAATGCGCAGCAGGCCCGCGACATTGTCGACATCCGCGTCGATGCTCTCGCGCACACCGGGATATTGGACCTTGATCGCGAGCAGGCGACCGTCGTGCGTCGTCGCCCGGTGAACCTGCCCGATCGACGCGGCGGCGATCGGGCGCGGCTCGAATTGGCGGAATCTGGTGCGCCACTCCTTGCCCCATTGCGCGGCGAGCACCTGCTGGAGCTGTTGCGGCGGCATATGGTGGGCATTGTCGCGCAGGCGCGCCAGGACTTGGGTAAGTTCGGCGGGCAAGAAGTCGCCAGCGTCCATCGAGATCATCTGGCCAAGCTTCATCGCCGCGCCGCGCAAGTGCGACAGACGATCGGCGAGCTTGCCGACATTGCCCGGGGTGAGCAGCATGTCGCTCATCCGCGGTCGTTCACCAGCGGCAAGCCGCCGAGCGCCTTCGGCCAGCATTCCGCCGGCCACCCCCGCGGCCAGCCGCCCGAACTGGCCGAAGCGCGACACACGCCCGCTCGGAACCCCGCGCTGCCGCCGCTCGGTCGGATCGTCGCTCACCGGCTCACCAGCCCATGCTTCCGGGGACACCCTTGAACGGCCCGGCCAGGTCGCTGGTGATCCAGCCGCCGTAAAAATCACCCGGCTGCGGAACCACCGTCTCGCCATCGACCGAGCAGCGGTCGAACGGTCCGGCGTAAAAGGCGACATGGTCGCGCAGCATGGCGAACTGCGGACTTGGGTCGGGATAGCTCCAGCCGACGCGCGAAAATACGAAGTCGCCGGTCACCACGTCCCAATAGTGCGCCGAGCCCTTCCATTCGCAGAACGAGCTTCCGACCGCGCGCCGAAGCACGCCGGGCGCGATCGCATCGGGCGGGATGTAATAGCTTGGCGGATGGCTGGTCTCGAGCGTGCGGATGCTGGCCTTCGTGTCGGCGATGACCATCCCGCCATGCTCGATCCTGACGTGCGCCCCGCACCGTTCGGCGATCGCCGGCCGCGGAAAGCTCCACACGCTTTGCTGTCCCGGGCCGACCGGATCGGGCCGCGGCCTCATGCCCCGCCCCGATCGGCCAACAACCGCTGGAGTCGAGGGCGAAAGCGGAGGAAAATGTCGTAAAGCTGCTCGAGCGTCGCGAGCACCCACGGCACGCGTGCCGCCAGCCCAATCGGTCGGAGCAAGGGGATTGCGCGCCACATTGCGGCAAAGGCCGCCGCGCCCGACAGCAATCGCCCGTCCTCGCTCGCATGAAAGCGTGCCAGCATGTCGGCTGGGGCAATCGGACACGCCGCCGCCGCCGTTTGAGTCACGTCGACAAAGTCGATCGCGCCGCGCCGGTCGAGCCGCCGCATCACCGCCATCTCGCGGCGGCACAGCGGACATCCGCCATCATGCCATACAATAAGCTTGGTCATGCCGACGATATAGGGACGAGGTGTCGCAAAGCATCGGGGCCTCGTCGAAATAATGATGTCATCCGCCCAGCAAAGGACCGGCGAGCACGCGACGGTCGGCAAGGCGGTCGCCGCGTTAATTTGGTCGAATGAAATGCCTGACAATGCAGCGCGTGGCGCTCCGGCAGCATCGCGCGCGACACGACCAAGGCAGACACTGGCACCGCCCCTAGCCGATCGGCGCGACCGTCATTCCCTGGCGGTAGTTGATCACCACCTTGACCCGCGTCGCTCCGCGCTGGACCGCGATCGCGGTCTGGGCGAAGCTCGGGCGGCCGAGCAGGCTCAGCCTGGGGTTGCGCGAAAAGCCCGCGCCGTCGTTCCAGTCGCTCTTCTTGTTGGCATTGGCGTCGTGCCTGACCGCGATCGAATAGTGCCCCGCGGAAGGCAGCGGCAGGCAGATGTCGAGGCTTCGCCGCCCGTCCAGCGGGACATCGACCCGCCCGGCCCATTCGCCCTTCTTGAGATACTTCGCCGCGCCAGGGCCATAAGCCTGCACCCGCACCTTGCCCGCCCCATTCTTGAGCCCCGCGACCTGCACCAGCACGGCCGGCGATCCGCCCTTGGCGCAGGTCGGATCATCCGCCCGCGATTCGCGCGGATCGGCCAGCGCAGGCATTGCGAGGATCACGGCGGCAAGGCCCAACCATTTGGTTTTGCTCGAAGTTTTCATGGCCCGCCTCTAAAGTTTCGACACTGAACCTCGCCTTAAAGCGCCGATTCGCGTCGATTCCTAGTCGGGCTCGGATCATCCGACTCGCCAATCCGCCCGCCAAGCTGCCACAAGGCCCGTCGGGGGTGCGGCGCGCTGATCATCGACTGGCTGGCGCGGAGCTAATCGGCCAGCCGCCGCCGGCCCTAATCGGTCAACCTCCGCCGAAACGTCTCGGGCAGAAACAACAGCCCCGCCACCAGCGTCACCAGCGCGACGATGATCGGGTACCACAGCCCGTAATAAATATTCCCGGTCGCGGCGACCATCGCGAAGGCGGTGGTCGGCAGGAATCCGCCGAACCAGCCATTGCCGATATGGTAGGGCAGGCTCATCGAGGTGTAGCGGATTCGCGTCGGGAAAAGCTCGACCAGCAGCGCCGCGATCGGCCCGTAAACCATCGTCACATACAGTGCGAGGAGGAACAGGATGCCGACCACGCGGAGCTTGTCGATCGCCGCCGGATCGGCCTTGGCGGGATAGCCGACCGCAGCCAGCGCCGCTCCCGTTCGCGCCTGGAAAGCGACGATCGCCGCCTTGCGCGATTCCCCCGACAGCGCCCCCGCATCGACCCCCGCAAGCTCGCTGTCGCCGATGCGGATCCGCGCCACCGTCCCCGCCGGCGCGGCGAGATTGTCGTAACTCACCGACGCCTTGGCGAGATACGCCTTGGCAACGTCGCACGACCGCGCATCGAACCTGTTCTTGCCGATCGGATCGAATTGCACCGAGCAATCGGCGGGGTCGGCGATCACCGACACCGGCGCATTGGCCTGCGCCCGCGCCAGCGCCGGATTGGCGGCGGCGGTCAGCGCCCCAAACAACGGGAAGTAGGTTAGCGCGGCCAGCGCACAACCGGCCATGATGATCGGCTTGCGCCCGATCTTGTCCGACAGCCAGCCGAACAGGATGAAGAATGGCGTCGCCAGCGCCAGCGCGATCGCAATCAATATGTTCGCCGTCGCGCCGTCGACCTTCAAGGTCTTCTCGAGGAAAAACAGCGCGTAGAATTGCCCGGTGTACCACACCACTGCCTGCCCCGCGACCGCACCGACCAGCGCAATGATCACGATCCTGGCATTGCCCCACCGCGCGAACGACTCGGTCAGCGGCGCGGTCGATCCTTTGCCCGCCGCCTTCATGTCGCGGAACACCGGGCTTTCCTCGAGCTGCATCCGGATCCAAAATGACACGCCGAGCAGCACGATCGAGATCAGGAACGGGATCCGCCACCCCCAGTCGGCGAACGCTTCTTCGCCCAGCCAGGTGCGGATACCGATCACCACTAGCAGCGCCGCGAACAGGCCCAGGGTCGCGGTGGTCTGGATGAAGCTGGTGTACAGCCCGCGCTTCCCCTCGGGCGCATGCTCGGCGACATAGGTTGCCGCCCCGCCATATTCGCCGCCCAGCGCCAGCCCTTGCAGCAATCGCAGCACCACCAACGCCACCGGCGCCGCCACCCCCACTGAGGCGTAGCTCGGCAGCAGCCCGACGATGAACGTCGACAGCCCCATGATCGCCATCGTCACCAGGAAGGTATTCTTGCGCCCGACCAGATCGCCGATCCGCCCGAACAATATCGCCCCGAACGGCCGCACCGCAAACCCCGCGGCGAAGGCGGCGAGCGCGAAGATGAACCCCGTGGTCTCGTTGACGCCCGAAAAGAATTGCGCCGAAATGATCGTCGCCAGCAGCCCGTAGAGGTAAAAATCATACCATTCGAAAATCGTCCCCAGCGACGACGCGCCGATGACGAGCGCGGAGGATTGGCGCGGGCGCTCTCCACCGGTCACGCGGACGGTATCGCGCGCATCAGCGCTCAGGTTGCGTTCCGACCGCTGGCTTGGCCTCTTCCTGCCGCTTGATCGCGCGCGCAATATTCTGCCGTTGGTTCGCTGCGGTCTGGTTATTCTCCTTGAGCATGTAGAATCCGTGAAGCGCGTTGCGGTCAAACGACGACATCTGCAGTGCCGGGTCCGAGTTACGTTTCTGGAACAAGGCGAGGATCGAATTCTGGTCGATCCGCCGAGCCCGCCAGTTGACGTCGAGCATCAAGTGCATGGTCGCGAAGTCGGCCAGCTGGCGAACGTTCTTCCCGATCGTCGCCTGACGGTCGATCACGACGATCCCCGATTCCATTTCGTCGCGAACGCTGGTGTAGAGCCGCGACCCGTTCGACCGCACCTCATTGCCGAACACGAACCCCCCGTCCTTGGTATATTTGTTGACGGTGTGCCAGCTGTAGACGGCACGCCGACCTTCCGAGAAGAATGAGAACTCACGCGGGGTCATGTTCATGAAGAAGAACGGCTCAGCCTTGCGCAGCCGGATGACCAATTGCTGCGGTTGGTCGATGAAGATTGTCACGGCGTTGACCTTGCAGCCGGGCTTGCCGACCTCACCGCCGGCCGCGACGATATTCTCGCGGATGATGCGGGTGATGATCGCGGTCAGGTCGCGCGGCATACCGATTACCATCGGGCAGATGCTCGCCTCGAACCGCGCCAGTTGCGAAGTTCCCGATTCGTCGATCATATCGCGCAGCCGGGTAATCACCGATGGCCCCTCCTTATCGCGATCGGCGGTAACGACGATCTCGTCAGTGCGACCGGTGCTGGCCGACGCCTGGGACTGAGACTGGACCGGTGCCTGCGCCGATGCCGGTACCGAAAGCGGCAGCGCCGCAAGCATCAGGCTTCCAAGAATGTTTTTGACGCTCACACACCTTCTCCTTCGATACGAAGCTAAATCGAACAAAAACAAATGCCAAGGTCAAATGGAAGGGCCAAGCATAGACCGACGTGGAGCATGAATCATGTCCAAATTCCCCACGCCGTTGGAAGGTTAGTATTTTATTCAGTGACCAGCGCCGGTTTTGGCCTGACGCTGGGCATTGCCCGCCCTCACTCCCACTCGATCGTCCCCGGCGGCTTCGACGTATAGTCGTAGACCACGCGGTTGATGCCCTTGACCTCGTTGATGATCCTCGTCGCGCAGCCGCTGAGGAACGCCGCGTCGAATGGATAGACGTCGGCGGTCATCCCGTCGACGCTGGTCACCGCGCGAAGTCCGCAGACATTGTCATAGGTCCGCGCGTCGCCCATCACCCCGACCGTCTTCACCGGAAGCAGTACCGCGAACGCCTGCCAGATGGCGTCGTACAGCCCGGCGTTGCGGATCTCCTCGAGGTAGATCGCATCGGCCCTGCGCAAGATATCGCAGCGCTCCTTGGTCACCTCGCCGGGGATGCGTATCGCCAGGCCGGGGCCGGGGAACGGGTGCCGCCCGACGAACGCCGGGTCGAGCCCCAATTCGCGCCCCAGCGCGCGCACTTCGTCCTTGAACAATTCCCTGAGCGGCTCGACCAATTGCATGTTCATCCGCTCGGGCAAGCCGCCGACATTATGGTGACTCTTGATCGTCGCCGACGGTCCGCCGGTGAAGCTGACGCTTTCGATCACGTCGGGATAGAGCGTCCCCTGCGCGAGGAAATCGGCCCCGCCGATCCTGGCCGCTTCCTCCTCGAACACCGCGATGAATTCGCCGCCGATGAACTTGCGCTTGGCCTCGGGGTCGCTGACGCCGTCGAGCCCGGCCATGAACCGCGCCTCGGCATCGACCACCACCAACGGGATGTTGTAATGATCGCGGAACAGGGTCTCGACCTGTTCGCGCTCGTTCAATCGCAGCAGCCCGTGATCGACGAACACGCAGGTCAGCTGGCTGCCGATCGCCTCATGGATCAAGATCGCCGCGACCGATGAATCGACCCCGCCCGACAGCCCGCAGATCACCCGTCCGTCCCCGACCTGCGCCCTGATCTCGGCGACCTTGGCGTCGCGATAGCCGGCCATCGACCAATCGCCCGCGACCCCGCACACCCGATGGACAAAGTTAGCCAGCAATTTCGCGCCGTCGGGGGTGTGCACCACCTCGGGGTGGAACTGAGTCCCGTAATAATGCCGCGCCTCGTCGGCGATCACCGCGAACGGCGCCCCGTCCGACACCGCGACGATCCGGAACCCCGGCGCGAACTGCGTGACCTTGTCGCCATGGCTCATCCACACCTGGTGCCTTGTCCCGACCGCCCACAGCCCGTCGAACAGCGCGCACTCCTCGGTCACGGTGAGATACGCCCGCCCGAATTCGCCGGCATCCCCGGCCTCGACCGTCCCACCCAATTGGTGGCTCATCACCTGCTGGCCGTAGCAGATGCCGAGGATCGGAACTTTGCTGTCGAACAAACTCTGCGGCGCGCGCGGGCTATTTTCCTCGGGCACCCCGGCGGGCGATCCCGACAGGATGATGCCCTTGGGGGCGAGCCGCGCAAATGCCGCCTCGGCGCTCTGGAACGGCGCGATCTCGCAATAAACCCCGGCCTCGCGCACCCGGCGCGCGATCAGCTGCGTCACCTGGCTGCCGAAGTCGACGATGAGAATGGATTCGTGGGGGGTAGCCGTCATGGCTGGCCGATAAGGAGCGGCGGCGATGAAGGCAACCTGTCAGCGTTCCGGCTGATATTTCGACGCCAGCGCGGCACGGATATCGGCCACTTTGAGCACTCTCCATCCCGCGTCGCGACGCTCCGGCGGAAGCGCGGCGATCATCACCGGCCGGACCAGCAACCGCACCTCATTACCCTCGGGCACCGGGTTTGTCCCGTACATCACGGTGCGCTTGAGAGTCCGGCGCGCCTCGATGATGATCCCATCCTTGCCCAATTCCGCAGCGCGGTCGGCGGCCTTGAGGATCGCCGCTTCCTCGAGCGCCGCGCGCGACGTCAGCCGGCCGCCAAAGCGGACATTGAACAGCGCCGGGTCCTCCGCCTTGGAAATCGAATAGGCGTCCATCCGGTCATTGAGCAACGGTCCAAGTTCGCCCCGCATCCGCGGCTTGTTACTCGCCAGTTCGACCGTCGGCAGCGACTCGGCCAGTTCGGCGAAGGTCATGCCCATTGCCTTGCCCACCGCCTGCTCGTTGCGCCGCTCGAGGGCGGTAATGAGCTGCTCCGCCATTGCCTTGTCCCCGGCTTCGCCGACCTTGGCTTGGCGCAATATGTCGGTGATCACGATCCCCGCTTCGGCGCCCGGTTTGCCTGGCATGTCGCCCAATTCCTTGATCGTGTGCCGCGGCGCCGTGGCGCGGAACGCGATCGCCTTGGTCCAGTCTTCGAGCGCCGCCGACGCCTTGGCGCCGGCCTCCTTGCGCTTCTCCCAATCCTTGCGTTTGCTTCCGCCCATATACTTGAAGTCGGGGCTCTCGGGGGGAATCGGCGGCTGTACCGAATCCTCAATTTCGGCCCGCGCCGCAGCCATCGCGCGGGTCGATTCCTCGGCTCGTCCAAGTGCCGCCAGCGCGTAGCCGCCGGCCCCGGCGAGCGAGGCGCGATCGCCGATCAGGTCATATTTGCGCGTTTCGTCGCCCGTGATCGTCCAGCCGCTGCGGCTGCGCGGGATGTCGAAGCTGATCTGCCGCGAATAGGCCAGCGCGTCGTCGAATTGACCAAAAGACAAGCTGCGCCAGAACATCAGGTTGAGGTGCGCCGGGCTGAGCACCGCCTGCGCGCGAAGCACCTTGTCCCGGCTAATCCGGTCCGGGTCGAACACCATCTGCACCGAGTGAGCGAGCGACTGGATCGATGCGGAATAGGGGCGCGCCGAGGAGATCCTGGCGAGCGCCGCATTGGCCTCGGCCGAGCGATTGAGCCGGTAAAAAGCGATCGCGCGAAGTGCCTGCGTTCCAAGCCCGACGGTCTGGTCGTAATTGGCCTCGCGCCGCGCCGCGCTGTCAACCTGGTCGATCGTCAACAGCGCCGCAGCATCTTGTTTCGCGGCAATCTGGTGAAGCACTTTCGCGCGCAGGATGGCGACCTTGCGATCGGCGTAGCGCGGATCGAGCAGGGCATCGGCCAACGCGGTGTCGCACGCCGTGGCCCCCGCCTCGCCATAAGCAACGCGCGGCACCCGATACGGCCATTGCGGGCGCCCCCACTCGAAATGCGCTGGCGCCTCGCCATTCGCCTTGGGCGGGATCGGCGATGGCGAGCCGTCGCAGCGCGGGAAGTGTGGGCGATCTTCGCCCTTGGCGATTGCCGCCGACGGCACGACCAGGCCAAGCGCGACCATGGCCACGAAGCCCTTCACAATTTTCGACATCAATTCCCCCACACGGCAACCCAAGCCACGCCTGGCTAGTCATTCCCCGCTGCGGGGAAAAGTGCGCGGTTGCAACACCCTAACGCAAAACGCGCGCCCCTCGCGGGACGCGCGCTTCGTTTTCAAATCCGCTGCGAAAACTAGTAGCGGCGACGATCGATATCGACGTCGGTCACCTGGCCGCGGAAGTTGACCTTGCAGTTAAACCGCAAATTGGCACCATAGCCCTGGTTGTAGCCGCCGACATGATTGCCATAGGCATCATGACCCTGGTTGCCGTAGCCCTGGTTGCCATAACCCTGGTTGCCATAGCCCTGGTTATAGCCGCCATTGCCATAGTTGGCGCCGGCGCTGGCGAGGCCATGGATCTTCAGCCCGTTGGAACGGCGCTCGACATTGGTGATGCGGGTCACCCGCGAACCGTTATAGCCCTGGTTATAGCCATTGTTGCCGTAGCCGCCGTACTGGCCATAGCCGCCAGAGCCATAACCGCCCGAGCCATAGCCACCCGAGTAGCCGTTGAGGCGGGCCTCGGTGGCGCGGACGCACATGTCGATCGCATAACGATCATTCTGCTGGTAGTTGCGACCGCCGAGGATCGAATTGAGGATCTGGCCGACGACATTGTTGTTGCCGTAATTATTGCCGTAACCCGAGCCATAGCCGCCGCCATAACCCTGGCTCGGATAATATTGCGCGGCCGCCGGGGCCGCCGTCACCAATGCCGCAATCGCCGCACCGCTGAGCATGATTTTCGAAACAGCCTTCATGGCAAACCTCTCCTGTCAAACGCACGCGCCCCGCAAATGGGACACCGATAAAACGCTTTTAGGTCGATTCGGCTGCACGACCGCTGAATGCGACGGTACCGTAATGTTCAGCTTGGTTAACGGGTTTTACGCTCGTTACGACGGCAACCCAAGGTTCGGGCGGCGGACCCCGTTGAGGATCGCGCCGCCCGTACTTGTTCCGAAACCGGGCTCGCGGGACGGTTAGGCGGCGAGTTCTTCCTCATCGCCCATCACCGGGCCCGAATCCTGGCCCTTGGCGGAGACGTCGCGGTCGACGAATTCGATAATCGAGATCTGCGCCGAATCGGACATGCGGATCCCGGCCTTGACCACCCGGCAATAGCCGCCGTCGCGTGTCGCATAGCGGCCGGCGATGACGTCGAACAATTTGACCAGCTGGTCATCGTCCATCAACCGGCTCATCGCCAGCCGGCGGTTCGACAGGCCGCCCTTCTTGGCCAGCGTCACCAGTTTCTCGACGTAGGGCCGCAGCTCCTTGGCCTTGGCGGTGGTGGTGGTGATCTGCTCATGCTTGATCAGGGCCGCAGCCATGTTGCGGAACATCGCGGTGCGATGGGCCGAGGTGCGCTGCAATTTACGATGGCCAACACGATGGCGCATGGGGTCATTCCTTCTGTTCGTCGGGGGACCGTGTCAGGTATCCCCAGCCACGCAGCACTC
>Ga0136639_10000950_pt1 | contig 10122 bp, 7 predicted proteins | sample AntDrymUQ8592106_2_FD_113739 | JGI IMG/M metagenome (GOLD analysis project Ga0136639, IMG submission 113739) | Polar desert sand microbial communities from Dry Valleys, Antarctica - metaG UQ859 (21.06) | ecosystem: Environmental > Terrestrial > Soil > Desert | place: Antarctica: Dry Valley...
ACCAATAGAGAGGATAGCGTAGCTAACCAGCTCGTGGAAACCTTTACGGTGAATCTTGACAGTCCCGGCAATGCTGGTCAGGATGTAGAGCTTCTCCCTCTTGATTATGTTAATGTTCCAAGACTAGTAAATTTCCGTCCGATCGGAAATGTTAGTGTTATGGGAGAAGTTCTTTTCCCAGGCGATTATGCCGTCCAAAAAAGAGATGAGACGGCTCTCGACTTCCTAAACCGATCAGGTGGTATAAGCCCTTATGGCTCACTTGAAAACGCCCAGATATACAGAAATGGTATCCGCGTCGACCTGGACCTTACCCGCCCATCCGACCCGGCAATTCAAAAAAGTATGATTCTTCTGCCAGGTGACAGCATATATATCCCAAGGATCATATCATTTGTACAAGTCTCAGGGGCAGTAAACAATCCTCAGTACATCAGCTACCAGGGACGCCGTTTTAAATATTACATTAACTCTGCGGGAGGTGCGCTCGAGAATGCAAGGATTAAAGGAGCATATGTCCAATACCCCAATGGCCTGAATAAGCCTGTCAGAAATTTCCTTTTATTCCGCAATTACCCTTCCGTGAAGCCAGGGAGCACCATTATTGTACCTGAAAAATCTGCTGAGAACAGGTTCAGACTAGGTTTTGCAGAAATATCCGGCCTTACTTCGGTAGTAACGGCCCTGATAGGCCTTATAGCTATATTAAGTACTTCCAAACAATGAGCGATAACAGCAACCAGAGTTCTTCATATGAAGAGGAGTTCTCTTTTAAAAGTGTCCTGAACGAGCGGAAAAAGGATGTTGCCTACCTGCTGAGGTTTAAAAAGCAGTTTACTTTTGTTCTCCTTCTCGGAATAGCCGCCGGGGCTCTTGTGGCCCGCTTTTGGCCGGTAACCTATTCCGCCCGGCTCACTTTTATCATCGAGGATTCAAAAGCCAGTGGAGGTTCTCTGCTAGCTGGTTTAGCAGGGCAGTTCGGTCTCGATATGGGCGGCGCACTTGGCGGAGCCAGTGGTGTACTCGCCGGCGACAACGTAACGGCCCTCCTTAGAAGTGAGAGCATGATCGAACGAACACTTCTCAGTCCCTTCCCCGATGAACCAGGCCGTTCTCTTGCCGATCGGTATGCCGATAGTTATGAATTAAAAGAAGCCTGGCGTAAATTTAGCAAATTGGAAAAGGACATTATGTTTCCTACCAACAGGAGTAAGTATACCCGTCTACAGGACAGTTTGCTCCAGGACATGATCATCCGCGTCGGCAAAAGCAATATGTCGATCAGCAAACCGGATAAAAAGCTCGGCTTTTTTGAATTAAGGGTAACAACTCCGGACGAAAAACTGTCCCAGCTTTTTAGTTTATATATTATTGACCAGGCAACCAAGTTTTATATTCAAACCAAGACTAAAGCACAGCGGGTAAATGTAAACCGCCTGCAGGCAAGGGCAGATAGTATTGGAAGGCTCCTTAACCGGAAAACCTATTCGGCTTCTGCGGCTAACAGTATTTTACTAGATGCTAATCCAGCGTATCCCACTGCAAACGTACGCACTGAGCTGGAGCAAAGAGATAAGATGGTTTTACAAACTATTTATGCCGAGATCATTAAAAACCTTGAAGTAAGCCGTACCATGCTGGTTCAGGAAACACCCACCTTTCAGTTAGTCGACACGCCCCAGCTTCCTTTACATAAAAATAGGGTTAAATACCCAAAAGGTATCGTTATGGGAGCGTTTTTAACGGGAATTCTTTATGGTTTGTTCCTGTTAGCGTTTAGAAAGCCTGGTGTGAACTAGTAGCGTGATTATCGAAGACATACAGGACGTGCGGCAAATCAAAATCTGTAAGTCACCCCTAACTGACCGTGAAAATTAAAAACATCATTTTCTGGGATATAATACTGTCCGGGCCGATAATCTTTTAATTTCCATTGGTAGTTCATCGAATTAATGAATTGCAGTTTAGCGTTCAGTAACAGGTTTTTGTAATTCCAGGCACCGTGTATTGCAGCGCTTATGTCTACCCATCGCCTGCTGTAGCCGTTCAAATCCCCTATAGCAGCGAGATAATAATCATCGTCCTGTACCAAGCGTTCAATAAGGAACCCTGCGCTTTTATACCCACTAACCCAGCTGACATCCAGAGATTGCATATTAGCGCCCGGGCCTATGCCTGCTCCAAGTACCTCTCCTTTGTGAGTATACCCATGGCTTATCAGGGAGTGATAATACCAGGAGCCTGCATCTCTAACCAGCCGGTCGATAGACTGAGATATCTGGGTAAATTCAATATTCGCCCTGATATGTTGTTCTGGCCTGTTTCGCAGAGCGGTCAATTTAGTCAGGCCGAAAAGATAAGTGCGGGAATGCTCTGGAGATCCGAACAGATCCCGGAAATTGTAAGCGTTGTCATTGATCCCATACTCGAAGTAAATTTCAGCGTGCGCTTTGATAAAAGCCCAGCGGGCAAATATGGAAGTTAACTGATCGCGGCCAAAAGGCTCCTCAAACTCCGAACGTTTAACCTTTCGATACGGTACAAAAAATGGCACATAATCGCGCAATTTTTTTATATCACCGCGGTAAGCCTGAAATGCCCTCGTAAGTCCGACGAATAAACCTGGAACCCATTTCGGTTGAAAGGTAAGCGCAAAGGCGGATAAGTACCTCCAATCTGATTTTTCCGGAATATCCTCCAAAAAACTGTAGCCAGAGCTTTCCAGTTTACCTGCCACTATCTGAAACTCAAACGACCCGGCTGGCGTGCGCAAAGGCTTGATGGTGTTAAAGGTAAGGTGCTTAAATCCCGGCGCATTATTACTCATTAGCAGTGAATTGCGGTTTCCCGGACCCCAGTACAAATTCTCATTGCTCAATCCTACGGAAAGTGCACCAAAGTTCAAACGTATACTGCTCTGGCCCCAGCTCGCTAAAGAATAGCTTCCCGTGCCGAACCGCGCAGGAATGTCCGGGGCGCCGTCATAGATGTCAATCGTTTCATAGTCTGTGTTTTGCACAAAAGCATATTCCGGTCTGATCTGGATCTCAAGCGGCCCCGCTTTAGCGTAAAATCCACCGCTGACAAGGGCTTGATAACCCTGCGCAGGAACCATCAGGCCATTATTCCATCCATAGGGATGATGCGAATTGTATTGCTGCTGCCAACTAAAAGGCAAAAATTGAAAGTTAAAGATAGAATGATCCGAACCAGTCACGCTCCGGTATCCGGTATCTGTAGAATCGTGAAAACTTTTGTCAGGATCAAATGGATCGTCCAATGCAAAGACTTTTGTCGCAGATATCGGGCGAATCGTAAAAGAAACAGCTGAATCAACATGCCCGAGCAGCTGCGCCCGGCGGTAGTAATCCTCCAGAACAGGCATTCCCACCGGAACCGTCTGAGACATTCCCCGCATAAATACAAACACCAGAAAAACTGTCCCTAAACTCCTTAAATAAAACTTTCTAGTCATGTTATTTAACATTGTCATCCGCCTGCTTATTCATTGCGTCTCGTCCCTGCCATAATCAGGACACCATAAACACTTATCCGGCTTCCCTGCAGGTCAATCGCCGCATCAAAACCTGTAACTAAAGCCTAATTGCACCTGCACATTTGACTTGTCCAAACCATTTGTAAAATACTGGTTCGGGTCGGTCTGCAACAGGTACCATTGATAATTGATAGATTTAATATACTGGAACCGGGCATTAAACAATAAATTCTTATAATCCCACTCACTGCTCATAGCCATACTTATATCCCCCCAATGCCTGCGCCAGTCCTGTGAATCTATATATGCATAATAGTAGAAATCATTATTATGCACGTACCGTTCAAACTGTAAGCCAATCCTTTTAACTCCTTTAATCCAACTGACATCCAATGACTGAAGGCCTCCTCCAGGGCCTATACCAGCCCCAAGCGCCTCGCCCCGATGGGTATACCCATGGCGTATATATTTGTTGACATACCAGGATCGCGCATCTAATACAGTTTTAGCAGCAGCCTGCTGCAACTGGGTGACTTCCAGGCCTACAAGTATCTGCTCCTCAGCACGGCGGCCAAAAGGCAGGAACTTGCGGAGGCCGAATATGTAGGCACGATTATCTTCTGGTTCAAGTATCTTATCCCTCATATTTCCTGACCGGGAGTTACGTCCGTATTCGAAATAAATTTCTGCCTTTTCTTCGGGCCAAACCCACCGCAAATAAAGGGAGCCATATTGATCTGTTTTAGAGATTACATCATCTCTCTTCAGGTTTTGAAACCGGAAAAATACTGGTAAATAATCTCCCAGACCTTTTCCCACGTCTTTACTGTAGGACTGGAAACTGCGGGTTAAACCGAAATGTAATCCCGGCACCCATTTAGGCTGCCAGCTAATGGCAAGGCCCGAAAGATAGCGCCAATCATCTGACTTAGGCAGATAAAGGCTGTCGCCCAAGTAAGAGCGGCCGGGGATCGAAGGATCGAAGCCCGACCCTTCCAGTCTGCCGGCAACTAACTGGCCTTCAAAAGATCCAATTGAAGTTTTGAGAGGCCTGATGGAATTAAGAGTAAGATGTTTAAAGCCAGGCGCCGAGTTACTCATTAGCAGCGAACTGCGGATGCCCGGGCCCCACCACAAGTTTTCATTCGATAGCCCGAAAGACACTACCTTGTAATTGAGACGGATGCTGCTTTGCCCCCACGAAGCCTTTGAATAAGGCTGAGTACCAAAGCGTTGCGGGAGGTCGGTAAAATTATAAAAATCATAATAGCGCGCCGCGATCACATCGTAATGTTCTTTTGTAAATCCCTCGAAAGACGGATTAGCCGCGAGAAGGATTTCAGGATTTAGCTGGACACTAAGGATCCCATATTCGGCAAGCAGCCCGCCGCTTATCAAGTTTTGAATCCCCTTAGCAGGAATCATTGCCCCATCGTTCCAACCATAAGGGTTATGAGAGTTAAACCGCAGCTGAAAGTTCAAAGGCAGAATCGAGGCTTTAAATTTCCCATCCTCCGTGATCCAGCGGGTATAACCAACCTTTAACAGATCCGTTTGGCTTGTAGAATCAGGGAAATACAGGTTCCCTATAGTGGTCGATGAGCCAGAGAAAAGAGGCCTGATGGTATGCGATACGGAAGAGTCACCTAAACCATTCAATTGGCTCCTGCGATAAAAATCCTCCAGTGCTACAGTCCCCACTGGCAAAGACTGAGCCTGAATCAGCGGTGTGCTGATTATGAGCATACACACAGTAAGAACCAAACGTATATCATTCATAAGCTTCGAACTCTAATTAAGCACAATTCCTTTGATCCGGATATTATCTACAGACCAGCTCTCATCGCATAACTCACTTGGTGCATTGTTTTGCTTTAGCTCATCCAGACACTCCAGCGTAAAGTTGCTTCCCTGGTGTTTAATGGTTTTAGAAATTTTATATTGAGTGGAGGATCCCCGGACTTTACCGGCCAGGTGGCACGCCCCTGGCAGATCACCTCTGAACACCCCTGCTCTCGGCGGATTGTTATAATTAGGAAAAGTTGCCGGGTATGATTGTCCGACACAGGTTTGAACCGGGCATTCCTGGTTAGAAAACGTGGTATAAATAAGACGCTCACCACTCGCTTTCATTATCCATATATCCGGGCCTCCCACCTGGTCGCCGTTAAGATTTCCATCCCAGCTATCGTGAAGATAAAGGTCAAAGGATATCTCGATGAGGTCATGCCGGGAAAGATCGTTCAATTCAAGCTTGAATCCGCCGTTATTATACCTGCCCAAAACTGTCGATTGGTTAAAACTTGTAATTTGAGCCCCCGTGATTTTGTCCACGTTCCGGTTCTCGAAATCGTTAAAATAAAACTCCGATTCCTTTTGCGGGCCCTTGGCACATGAAATTAGCAGGAAGGGCAGCAGGAACATTGAATATCTCACAAGGAATTGTTTAAATGAAAAAAAATGGAGATAGAATAAATTAGCGATGATAAACACTGTATAACCAATCTTTACACCTCAGATTTCCGCTCGGCAGCAGCTGTCCCAACTAATAAGTGATCCAGTTCTTCATAAATCGAGTTATTACTTTTAAATTCCGGAACAATTTCTTTCATTTTGATTACCACTTGCCGGTCTTTATACTCGCAGCTCAAACTTATGAGTTCGCGGATATGCTTACTAATTGTTTGAAAATTATACACCCTAACATGGGCTACCATAATCTTTTCATGATGGGTAGGCATAGTGTTCTCCATATCGTTCAAAAGCTCTTCATATAACTTTTCACCAGGACGGAGACCGGAAAATTCAATTGCAATATCCTGATGTGGGACTAGCCCTGACAAGCGAATCATCTTCTTAGCGAGTTCAACTATTTTCACGGACTTACCCATATCGAAAATAAATATTTCTCCACCTTCGCCCATTGAGCCGGCCTCCAGAACTAAGCGGCAGGCTTCTGGTATCGTCATGAAATATCTTGTAATATCCGGGTGCGTAACAGTTATCGGGCCGCCCTTTTGGATTTGTGCCTGAAAACGTGGTATTACTGATCCCGACGAGCCTAAGACATTACCAAATCGTGTAGTTATAAATTTGGTTTTTGCCTTAGAGATATCCTGATTGAGGTGACTCAACCCATTTGTATAAGTAGTGGGCTCCCTATATCTAAAGGAATTATATAATGACTGAACATAAATCTCTGCAATCCGTTTGGATGCACCCATTACATTTGTCGGATTAACAGCCTTGTCGGTTGATATCATAACAAATTTGTTCACCCCATACTTAATGGAAAGGTCTGCAATTACTTTCGTTCCCATAACGTTTGTACGAACTGCTTCACCTGGGTTATGCTCCATTAAAGGAACATGCTTATACGCAGCTGCATGATAAACATAATGCGGTTTAAACGTTTGAAACAACAATTCCATCCGCGAAGGGTCACGTATGTCACCAATAAAAGAATGAAAATTATTATTCAGATTATCTTCCTGAAGTTCAAGCTGAAGTTCGTGTAGCGGGGTTTCCGACTGATCATTCAAAATAATCATCTGCGGTTGAAAAATAGAGATTTGCCGCACTATTTCACTTCCGATTGAGCCTGCAGCACCTGTTACCAGCACCCGTTTTCCTCTTATCTGATCACGGATATCGTCATTGTGTATCTCTATAGGTTCGCGCTCAAGCAAATCTTCGATTTTAATATTCTTAATTTGTCCAGAATGAATCTGCCCATTAATCCAGGTCTGAACTGGCGGTAGAGTCAGCACCTTTATATCGTGTTCAAGGCAAAAATCAACAACCCTGTTTTTACGTTCAGGTAAAAGATTATGACTTCCAATTAAAAGGTCATCAACCTTTTCATCTTTTATCAAGTTCTCAATCTCGTTGGGATGATAAATCTTTATACCATCGATTACTTTTCCTGACTTCCGCTCGTCATCATCAATAAAAGCAACCATTGTCATATTTACCTTTGGGTCGTGGTCCAAAGTGCGTTTTGCCGCGATACCAACTTCGCCCGCACCATAAATAATTACGCGACGTCTGTCAATTCTTAAATTCTTTACATACAGAAAGAAGTATTTTACGAGTACTCGGTATGTTATTAAAAGCAAAAAGCTACAGAGCAAATTGATTATTAGTACAACACTTGGAATAATCGGTTCCTTACTAAAGGAAATTAACAAAAGATTACAAATAAAGAAAAGGCCATTACTCAGAATGATCGATAACAAAATCCTAAATGAATCCTGGGCGCTCGTATATCGAATGATACCAGCATATGTTTTTACACTGAAAAATACTATAGCGTTAACAGTTCCGAAAAAAAGTAAATTTCGGCTTAATTCAGCAGTATTGATCTGACTTATATCAAAATTAAATCGGATAAAATATGCAAAGCACAGGGAAAATATGCAACAAGATAGATCGATCGAGAAAATGATCCAGCGCGGAACTATGTTAATACGTGCGAACAATACCTTCTGTTTAGTCAATAGCTAATACTTGAATACAAATTTACCATAATAACTGAACGTACAAATATAAATATACTTCTTGTTTGCATTAATATCTATTAATTTAGCAAAATTTCCTAATTGGATATTCCGCTCCATAGTATGTCTCGTCCTGCCATAGCTTGTCATTAAAGCCAAGCATACATGAAAACAAAATCGATTATCAAGGAAAAAGTCACTATCGAAAACCGGAAGACGTGGGGTAGATTAGACGAGAACACCAAAAGCAAAATTTTAAAGGAACTTAAATCGGGTTTAATTGGTCAGCGGGAAGCAAGCAGAAAATACCGTGTACCACGAACTACTATAATCCAATGGCAACGGAAGGCCAATTTGGTTACCTTGCTAAATGCACAAAGTTCTCAAAAGTCTTCGACTATGACCGAAAGTCAAGAATCAAAAATACTCATCCGGAAAATAGAAGAACTGACCAAGGCGCTTGCACATGCCCAATTGAGAAATATTGCACTGGAAACAATGATCGAAGTTGCCGAGAGTGACCTGCATATAAAGATCCGAAAAAAGCGTGGTACCAAACAGTCTTAAGAATGAGGCAGAAGCTACCGGGCAACACTCTGGTAGAATTTTGTGCATTGTTTGGTATAAGCCGTCAGGCTTATTATTTATCTCATCATAAAGCCGCTCAAACGAGTATAGCGCATATGATCATATTAACCTTGGTAAGTGAGTTTCGTTCGGCTATTCCTATGTTAGGTACCCGGAAGCTATTGTTTCTGCTCCTGCCGGAGATGGAAAAGCACGATATAAAAATGGGTAGAGATCTACTGTACGACCTTTTGCGTTTCCATGGCTTACTAATCCGCAGAAGAAAGCGGATGGTAAAAACCACAGATTCTCACCACTGGCTTAGAAAGTATCCTAATCTGATAACTCACTTGGCGTTGTCAGCGCCAGAGCAGCTGTGGGTAAGCGATATTACTTATATAAGGACGCTTGAAGGCTTCAGTTACCTGAGCCTGATTACCGATGCCTATTCCAGAAAAATAGTCGGATATGCTCTACATCCCAGTCTGGAAGCTATTGGTTGTATAGCCGCTCTGGGAATGGCCATTGATGGCAGAAAACGAAGGTCGCCATTTATTCTGATACATCATTCCGATCGCGGAATACAATATTGCTCTCATAATTACACAGCAATGTTAAATGAAGATCGGATCGCCATTAGTATGACACAAAGTGGGAGCCCGTATGAAAACGCACTTGCTGAGCGGGTGAATGGGATCATCAAGAATGAGTTTTTTCCAAAAAAGGTCTACCAGAACCACAAAGAGGCAAAGAAAAGTATAGCTGTGACAATTCGTCATTATAACGAAAAGCGCCCTCATGCAAGCTTAGACTACTTCACACCGGACCAGGCACATGATATGGAAGGCGAACTGAAAAAACGATGGAAGGGTTATCCAAGAGTCAAAAAGGGAAAGGAGGAAAATGAGATGCTTATCAACATTTGATACGTTGCTGGCAAAAAAGAAAAAAGTACCAAAAAAGAAAAAACGCATTAGGATGTGGAAAACTGAAGGAGTTTCCCACATCCTAACACGATAACATTAACAATAAGAGTTCTTTCTCTTTCTAAGAGATAAAAACTGTACCCTTGTAAAGTAAAAACAGGACTATCAAAAAACTGTGTAAATTAATTCTAGTATTATCACCCAAAAGCGACAAGCAAAACCAGGACGAGACAATCCAACGCATAGATATCTCTATCGGATTAACTTCTTGAATGCGCCCCCTGGAATATTAATGACTATGAAGTCCCTAATCAAATATAGAATTAGTACAAATGGAACATAAATATAGAATTTCGTTCCTACCTAAACAAAGTTAAAAAACTCATGTTTTTGGGTTCAAGTTGTATTTACCCTAAGCTTGCGCCACAACCGCTCAAGGAAAGCTATCTGCTTACAAGGATACTAGAAGAAAGCAATGAGCCCTATGCTATCGCAAAAATAGCTGGAATCAAGATGTGTGACGCTTACAGGGACCAGTACGGATGTAATTTTATCTCTGTAATGCCCACAAACCTCTACGGTGACAACGATAATTACCATCCTGAAAACTCTCACTTTTTGCCTGAACTTATCA
>Ga0136639_10000952_pt1 | contig 10114 bp, 8 predicted proteins | sample AntDrymUQ8592106_2_FD_113739 | JGI IMG/M metagenome (GOLD analysis project Ga0136639, IMG submission 113739) | Polar desert sand microbial communities from Dry Valleys, Antarctica - metaG UQ859 (21.06) | ecosystem: Environmental > Terrestrial > Soil > Desert | place: Antarctica: Dry Valley...
AGACCAATTGCATTAGATGAAGGAATCACAGCACCGGAGATGATGTTGTTACCGAACATTAATGAACCTGCGACTGGCTCACGGATGCCGTCGATGTCCACTGGGGGAGCTGCGATGAAGGCGATGATGAAGCAGATAGTAGCGGAGAGGAGGGTTGGTACCATCAGTACGCCGAACCAGCCGATGTAGATACGATTTTCTGTGGAGGCGATCCAGCTACAGAAGCGTTCCCAGACGTTTGCGCTCTGGGTGCGTTGTAAGGTTGTGGTCATTGGTTTATGATTGCTGTTGTTCTCGGTAGAACGGGATGTTTGTTATGTATGTATCTAACTTAACTTACATTGTTAACGTTTGTAAACCTTTCTCAGGTTTGGCAAACTAATATGAGTAATAAGTTTTGGTTATGTATTGTCAGCTCTTGATGCTGGGTCTGCTTTTGAGCGGAATAAGATTTACCTGTCAACTGTCAACTATTTATCGCTATCCCTCAATCCCCTTGCTCATCAACCCAATAAACCAAGCATCGGGTAGCAATTTTCGTAAACCTAGTAAAAAAGTAGCATTCCCACCCGCTGGGTAGCGTAACTTCCAACTACCGTCAGTTGAAGCTTTATAAATTGCTTGGGCGGTTACTTCTGGGGGCGAACCATTGGCACCAGCCCGATCCATTTTTGGTAAAGTTCGATCGAGATACTCATCATAAGCAGTCAATCCGGCTTTTTTGGAGACATTCATCGATCTACCGTAAAAATCCGTTTTGATGGCACCAGGTTCGATAATTTTGACTTTGATATTAAACTGACGTAACTCATACTGTAATGATTCGGAAAAACCATCTACAGCCCATTTGGTAGCATGGTAGGGACTATAGATCGGAAATGTCATCCGCCCGCCGATCGAGGCTACATTGACAACAATCCCCTGCTGACGTTGCCGAAAGTGCGGCAAGATCGCCCGCGTTACTTCCATTAGTCCAAATACATTTGTCTCAAATTGACCGCGAATTTCTGCCATCTCACAGGCTTCAAAGGCACCAATCAGTGCGTAACCAGCATTATTAACAATTACATCGATCGAGCCGAAATGTGCGATCGCCCGATCGATTGCCGCATGAATCGTATCTGGTTGTGTCACATCTAATGCTAGACACAATACATTTGGCAGATCGGCAAGTTCGGGGGACTTTTCGGGCGATCTCATAGTGGCGACTACATTCCAGCCTTGTTGTTGAAATAGTTGCGCTGTGGCTCTACCAATCCCTGTGGATGCGCCAGTGATTAAGATGGTTTTGCTCATTTGAAGATGACTTGGTATTTGATTCTAAATCTATTGTAGGTGGGGTTAGAGGATCGTGAAACCCAACGGTACCAACAAGATCGATATTTTTAGCTACGGATTCGCATACTCAGATCTAGCCAATGAGATCGCGTGATTGGCGCGCTAGTGGAAATGTAATCTACACCAGTTTCGGCAACTTGACGAATGGTCGTCAGAGTAATATTTCCTGATGCCTCGATTTTAATCCGAGCGTTGGCGGCTCTGATGATGGCTACTGCTTGACGCATCAGGTCGGGGTGCATATTATCGAGCATGATAATGTCTGCACTACAGTGGATCGCTTCTTTGACTTGCTCCAGTGATTCGATTTCGACTTCGATCGTCAGTGGATAGGGTATCGATTGCCGAATCCCTTGAATTGCGGCTGTAATACCGCCAGCAGCAGCAATATGATTGTCTTTGATCATGACGGCATCATCTAACCCCATCCGATGATTGACACCGCCACCGACGGTAGTCGCATATTTTTCCAGCAGCCGCAATCCAGGCGTAGTTTTGCGGGTATCCACTAATTGAGTTGGTAAATCGGCGATACATGCGACATATTTGTGAGTAGCAGTAGCGATCCCACTCAGCCGCATGGCGAGATTTAATGCCGTCCGTTCGCCCATTAGTAATGTCGCGAGATCGGCAGTAATTTTAGCGATCGATTGACCTGGCTGACAATCCTGACCTTCGGCGATGAGTGGCTCAAATTTGGCTTGAGGGTTCAAAAGCTCAAAAACTCGTTTGGCAACTGGCAGAGCGGCGACTATCCCCGTTTCCTTGGCAATCCAGGTCGCTGTCATCACCCGATCGACGTTTGGTAAACCCTGAATACTGCGATCCGATCGACCGATATCTTCTCGGAGCCATTGAATCAGCAGTGGATCGAGGACGATCCAAGGGGGCAGAATTGGGAACATTGCTAATTTTAAATATGAGGAATTGGTTAAACAGTTGACAGTTGACAGTTGACAGCGAAAAGTGCGTTCTTGGGCAAAGTCCAAGAACGCACTTTTCAGCAGGGGCTTTAAACACTGACTAAGGGGTAAGATTCGGATAAGCTGTCAAACATTTAAATCACACTATTTGCGGTCTGTATCGCTTGCTGCGAGAGATTTAGCCAAAAGTTGTAGATGTAAAACAACTTAGCCAACGAGGGCAATTTTAGCTACCCGATCTTTGACTCAGCCACTGATACTGATTCTATCACTGGTCGATTTAGGACTTACCTGAACCTCCAGAATCTTGAAACTGCTACTATAAATGTAGTCCTGTGAATACGAGTAATGAATTAATGGCGACATATACTTCTGAAGAACTCAATACGATCGTGCAAGCACCAATGACGGTTGGGATGGCAGTAGCAGTGACAGATCTAGGAATTATTTCTAGCGCGATCGAAGCTGTGGCTCTATCGAAGCAATTAGTAAATGCAGCTAAAAAATATCCCAACAACTCGATCGTGCAAGCTGCCTTTTCAGAGACAGTGCTGGGGAGCAGACAAATCAAGCACCAGCAGCCGGATATCCAGCCAGAAGATGTCAAGTCTGGGGTAGTAGTAGATCGAGCGATCGAATATGTCGATCGGGCAATCACCGCGATTGGCACTAAGGCGACACCGGAGGAGGTTACCGAATTTAAACAGTTTGTCTATGCTTGTGCTGAAGCAGTCGCTAGCGCGGCGGGAAGTGGCTTGTTTGGTTCGGGAGATCCCAAAATTAGTGCAACCGAAGCTTCAGCTCTGACAAAAATCAAAGCAGGGCTAGGTATTTAACCTCAGTTATACTGCGTGAGAAGACACATCCCGGACTTCTTACAGAAGTCGGGGATGTAGTGCAATTCTATTTCCAAAAGGGAGGGGACAGGATAAAGTAGAAAGACGATCGATTGATGCTGATTTCAATCTCGATCCATCCTCTACCCCGACTTCCATCATTATGATCGCCACTGAAACCCCAAATCGATCGGCTCCAACTTATCAAGTTGAATTAGCGATCGAGACTTATCAGTTACGCAAAGTATACCGGACTGGTTTTTGGCTCAATCGTCAAGTTGAATCGCTCAAAGAATGTACGCTGCAAGTTGAAAAAGGTGAAACTTTTGGGCTGTTGGGCTTGAATGGTGCTGGTAAAACTACGCTGCTCAAGACGTTATTAGGGATTGTTAAATCTACCAGCGGCAAGGGATTATTACTGGGTAAACCGTTGGGAGATCGATCGATTAAACAGAAAATTGGTTATCTGCCTGAAAATCCCTATTTTTATGATTTTTTGACAGGTTGGGAATTATTGGAATACACGGCAGGACTATTTGAAATCCCACATTCTGTCCAAAAACAACGGATTCCCGCATTATTAGAATTAGTTGGTTTGGCTCAATCTGCGGCGAAGAAAAAGCAACTGCGGCAGTACTCCAAAGGCATGGTGCAACGGGTGGGGATGGCGCAGGCACTAATTAACGATCCCGAACTGATTTTCCTCGATGAACCCATGTCAGGACTCGATCCACTGGGAATCAGACAGATGCGCGAAATTATAGTTTCGTTGGGCGATGCCGGAAAAACTGTCTTCTTTAATAGTCACGTTTTGGCAGAAGTCGAGCAAATTTGTAGCCGAGTGGGCATCTTAGCGCGGGGCGAATTAATCTGCTGCGGGACATTATCAGATTTACTCGTCAATCCAGTCGGTACGGAAGGACTAGCAGCCGGACGCTATTATGATGTGACTGGACGTGGTGGCGATCGAGAAGTACTCGATCGATGGATTGGTGATATCGCTTATCATGACGATCTTTGGCATGGGAGGATTCACGGCGAACCTCAAGAGTTTTTGGCAACACTCCGACTAATGGCAGCCGAAATCATATCGCTCAAACAAGGACGTGCATCACTCGAAGAATTCTTCATGGAACAAATGGAAATACGCGGCATTCGATCGAGTACCTAATTTGCCACTATGATGGAGCCGCTGAAAAAAATTCTCTGGCTGCTTGGCAATCGGCTTGAATTTGATTTGTCAGCGCGACTAGATCGGGAAATTTTTGCTCGGTTCTCAAAAAGTGATGTAAATGAACGGTGAGTTGTTGTCCATACAGATCGCCATCCCAATCGAGCAAATGAACTTCGATAGTGGTATTGATGCCATTTACCGTCGGGCGTTTGCCGATGTTCATTACTCCTGGTAATTGGCTAGCTGTAGCGGTATCCACCCGCACGCAGTAGACACCCTGACGCGGCAGAAATTTTTCAGGTGGATATTGAAGATTTGCCGTGGGAAATCCGATCGATCTGCCGATGGCTTGACCGCTAACTACCGTACCGACGATCGAGTAGTATCGACCTAAGAGGATCTGCGCCAAGGTCAAATCCGCAGCCAATAATGCCGCCCGAATGCGCGAACTACTAATCCGGCTGTCCCCATCGGTTTCTAATGGCGCGATCCGGGTTGGTACACCGATCTGAGCTGTCAGCTCGACTAAATCTGTAGCTGCACCCGCCCGTTGATTGCCAAATCGAAAGTCCTCGCCCACACTCACAAATTTAGCCTGAATTTGGCGACCCAAAATCCGATCGACAAACTCCTGGGGAGATAACTTGACCAACTCGCGATCGAATGGTAGCAAAATTAGCTGCTCAATTCCCAACTGCTCTAAAATGATGACCCGTTCTTGGTGGGGCGTGAGCAGTTGCCGTGGTTGTCCGGTAAAAAATTGTTGAGGATGGGGCGCAAACGTCACTACTGTTTTGTAGAAATTCGGCTTGTCGCAATCTAAAACAGGTCTAATCACCTCCAGATGACCCCGATGAATGCCGTCAAAGTTACCTAGAGCAATCGCTGTCGGAGTCAAAATATTGTCGAGAGATGAGTTAATCTGCACTGTGATTGGGGACTATTTGGAGATCGACGATCGTTTGAGTAGTTGTGGGGAAACACTTCTATTTTCTCACTACTTTTAGCTGATTGCATCAACTAGCCCGATCCAGATCGCGATTTCTAAACATTACATCTGCAACCCGGCTGACATCGAATATTTCCGCTACATCATGCACGCGGAGGATGTCTGCACCGCCAGCAATTGCCGCACAACAAGCGGCTGCTGTCCCCCACAACCGCTGTTGGGGGTCGGGTTGGTGTAAAATAGTGCCGATGAAGCTTTTGCGCGATACACCGACTAATAGGGGCAAATCAAATACATGTAATCGGTCGAGCTGTTGAATGATTTGGATATTCTGGCGGTACTTCTTAGCAAAACCAATTCCCGGATCGATGATGATATTAGCGCGATCGATGCCACTTGCAGTCGCCCGATCGATCTGAGTCTCAAAAAACGCTAGTAGTTCGCTAACAACATCGTCATAATCGGTCATCTGTTGCATCGTTACTGGCGTACCGCGCATGTGCATCAGGATATAGGGTACGCCGAGTTGCGCCACAGTTGCGAACATCTGCTCGTCTAATTGACCCCCAGAGACATCATTAATAATATCCGCACCGGCCGCAATTGCCAATCGAGCGACGCTGGCTTTGGTAGTATCGATCGAGATCGGGATCTGCTCGGTGTCGGGATGTTGACGGATACCCTCAATTACAGGGATAACTCGATCTAATTCTGTTTGCTCATCTACTGGTGTCGCACCCGGTTTGGTGGACTCGCCACCAATATCGATGATATCAACACCTGCGGCGACCATTTGCACGGCTCGATCGATCGCCGCTGTAACTGTCTCAAATTTTCCGCCATCGCTAAAACTATCGGGAGTCACATTTAAAACCCCCATGATATATGTCAGCGCGCCCCAATCGAAACTGCTACCCCGAATCACCAACGATCTTGTCATAAAATTTTAGGAGGACATCATCAGAAGTCAACATGAACAGAAGATCTAGTTATGGCAATCGAGTCATCAACTATCAATCGAGCTAATGCATCGGACGTGCCAAATTTTTAAACTTAGTTAGAGCTGGATCGAAAACTAATTTGACGATCCCCGTTGGGCCATTTCGATGTTTGGTAATAATCAATTCCGTAATATCTCGATCGGGTGTATCTGGATTGTAATAAGCATCACGATATAGCATCATAATTAAATCTGCGTCCTGTTCGATCGATCCCGACTCCCTCAAATCTGACATCATTGGACGTTTATTATTTCTAGCTTCCACTCCCCGACTTAATTGTGACAAGGCGATTAATGGTACTTGTAATTCTCGTGCTAATCCTTTTAAGCTGCGCGTAATTTTTGAGATTTCTTGGACGCGATTATCACTACTACCTTCCATCAGTTGCAAGTAATCGATCATGATCAATCCCAATGTACCACCATGTTCGGCTTGCAATTTTCGGGCTTGACTTCGCATCTCCATCACCATCATACTGGCATTATCATCGATATAAATTGGCAGCTCGGCAATTCTATCTACAGCTTTATATACGGGGTCCCATTCATTGGGACTAATTCGCCCAGCCCGCAAGCGATTGCTATCTACTCCAGCTTCACTAGCAATCAATCTTTGAACTAATTGATCTTTGGACATTTCTAGGCTAAATATCAATACTGGTAGTTGATGAAGTTTTGCCATATTTGAGGCAATATTCAAAGCGATCGCTGTTTTTCCCATTGACGGACGACCGGCGATAATAATTAGATCCGATCGCTGAAAGCCACCTGTCATTCCATCTAGATCGCTAAAATCGCTAGTCAACCCAGGTGGAATTAATTTATCATGACGAGCTTGAATATCTTGGTAGGTTGTCGCCACAATTTCGGCGATCGGTGTTAGCCCCTGCTTGGGTCTAGCCTGCGTCAAATTGAGGATTTGTTGTTCTGACTCATCGAGGACGATTTCCAACGCTCGATCGGCTGCATAGCCTAACTGAGTGACTTCGGTACCAGCTTTAATTAATTCTCGGCGGATATACTTATCCATCACGAGGACGGCGAGGGAGTCAATATTGACCGCACTCACTGTTCGTTCTAATAGTTGAATTAGTTTAGCTTGTCCACCAATTTTTTCGAGCTGCTTTTGGTCGATCAACCAGTCGGTAAGTGTGAGTAAATCTGTCGGTTTACCTTGACTATTGAGTGCTAAAGCTGCTTTATAAATATCAACGTGGGTGGGGATATAAAAGGCTTCAGGAATGAGTTTTTCGGCAACGCGGCCAATCGCTTCTGGATCGAGTAAGATCCCACCTAAGATCGCTTCCTCAACTTCAATATTCTGCGGCGGAATCAGACTTGTCGATCGAAAGCTGGGTGTATCTGTCATGAGAGAGGGTAGATAAAAGGTAGAGGGTAGGATTTACCACTCAGACTACAGTACTATCATACTAAAAAATTATCGACATATAAAAATAGGCTGCGGGTGCAGCCTGATTCGATCGTCACATTTACAAATTACTTGGAGACTACTTCGATCTCGACAGTAACGACAACTTCAGGATGGAGCTTGAGTTCGGCTCTATAAGTACCAAGTTTAGCTACATCTGGCATGGTGATGTCACGTTTGTCAACATCTTGCCCAGTAATTTCTTTGATGACTTCAGCAACTTCAGCAGTAGTCACTGTACCAAAAATTGCTTCATTTTCACCAACTTGCTTGGAGATCGAGAACTTGCCAGTTTTTTCGATGGCAGCCTTTTGGGTGAGAGCTACTTCTTTCAATGCCAACAACCGTAACCGCTCGACTTCACGACGCTTTTCGGCTTGCTTGAGGATACCAGGAGTCACATTGGTAGCAATCTTCTGAGGTAGGAGATAATTACGGGCATAACCAGGTGCTACTTCTACTAAGTCGCCATTTTTGCCCAATTTACGGACATCCTGGGTTAAAACTAACTGTACGCGCTTTGCCATATTGATTTCTATTTAAGCTTTCTGAGCTATATTTGAGATGGTGCCACAAACCTCTAACTTTATCACACAAGATCCGTCTGTGTCAGTAGTTACTCTTGCGATCTCCATCGTCAGATGCAGTTGATGTGTCGGATTAGGCAAAATTACACTGCTTCTGCTAACCATCTCTTAGCTCCCATCTCCCATCCCTTAATTAATGTCGCGTTTCCAAAAACTCCTCAATTATCTCAATCCCTATAAATGGCAAGTCGCACAGGGTATCGCTGCGCTATTTGTTGTCAATGCTTTGAGTGTGTATATCCCGCTACTAATTAGGGAAGGGATCGATATCCTGAAAACTTCCTTCTCTAGCGATTATTTCACTCGACTGGCAATCTTTTTAGTGGGATTGACCTCGATTATGTGGGTTGTCAGGATGGTATCACGGATTCTGATTTTTGGGGTCGGGCGACAAGTTCAAGCCAAAATGAAGCAGGATATCTTCGAGCATATTCTCAGCTTGGAGCCGGGATATTTTGTGACGATGACGGTGGGCGATCTTGTCAATCGGTTTACTAGTGATGTCGAAAACATTATGCGGTTGGTGGGCTTTGCGGTGTTGAGTACGGCAAATATTGTGTTTGCTTACGCGCTGACTTTGCCAGCAATGTTATTGATTAATATCAAACTCACGGTGATGGCATTGGCGGTATATCCGTTGATGTTAATTGTCGTCCAGCTATTTAGTGGGCAATTACGGACTCAGCAAGTCACCGTTCAAGAATCGATCTCAGATCTGAGTGAATTGATCCAAGAGGATATGAGCGGGATTGCCTTGATTAAAATCTACGCTCAGGAAGAAAATGAGCGCAGAGCCTTCCGTCAGAAAAATCAAGAATTATTTACAGCTAATCTCAAGTTAGCCGAACTAAGGAATACAATTTTCCCAATTATTCAAGGTCTAGCATCAATTAGCTTATTAGTATTATTGTGGCAGGGTGGACTGGCGATCGCCAATCAAGATATTAGCCCAGCATTAAACTTTTCCTGGCAAGATGGGATTACAATTATTTACAAAAAAACGACTGTCGGTGATTTTCTGTCACTGATTATTTTTGCTCAGAATCTGATCTTTCCGACTGCTTTATTAGGATTCACGATTACTGCCTATCAACGCGGTGAAGTCAGTATCGATCGAGTCGAAGCAATTTTGTTCAATCAGCCGAAAATTGCCGATTTACCGACTTCGATTCATTTAGATACCAAAGTCAAAGGTCAAATTACTGCTCGAAATTTTACCTACACTTATCCTGGCGCGGATACACCTGCGCTCAAACAGCTCAATTTTACAATTGAAGCTGGTGAAACGATCGCGATCGTCGGGCCAATTGGTTCGGGAAAATCGACACTTGCGAATGCCTTACCGCGCCTGTTGGAGATTCCCGAACACAGTCTATTTATTGATGGCTATGATATCGACAGGTTGAGTTTAGCGGACTTACGCGGCGCAATTGCCTATGTCCCCCAAGAAAGCTTTTTATTTAGTACCTCGATCGAGAATAATATTCGCTATGGCGATCCGTTAGCTAGTCCGGGTACCGTCGAGACAGCAGCCAAGTTGGGGCAAATTCACATGGAAGTCCTCAACTTCCCCCAAGCATACAGTACGATCGTCGGCGAACGCGGGATTACCCTCTCTGGGGGACAACGCCAACGCACAGCCCTGGCGCGGGCTTTACTGCTCGATGCGCCGATTCTGATCCTAGACGATGCGTTATCTAGTGTAGACAACCAAACAGCCACAGCTATCCTCCAAAATCTTGCCTACTCAGGACAAAAACGGACAGTCATCTTTATCACCCATCAATTATCCGCTGCTGCTACCGCCGATCGCATTTTGGTGATGGATAAAGGTGAAATCGTGCAAACTGGTACTCATCAGGAATTAATTACCCAGCC
>Ga0136639_10000953_pt1 | contig 10111 bp, 15 predicted proteins | sample AntDrymUQ8592106_2_FD_113739 | JGI IMG/M metagenome (GOLD analysis project Ga0136639, IMG submission 113739) | Polar desert sand microbial communities from Dry Valleys, Antarctica - metaG UQ859 (21.06) | ecosystem: Environmental > Terrestrial > Soil > Desert | place: Antarctica: Dry Valley...
AAAATGGACAGTATTGGGCTGTAGTTGTAGTTGTAGTTGTAGTTGTAGTTGTAGTTGTAGCGAAGCAACTACAACTACAACTACAACTACAACTACAACTGAAGCTATGGCTCATTGTTTGATAAAATTTGAAGATAGAATTCATAACAATATTTATTGCACGCCAGTTGTAGTTGCTTCGCTACAACTACTTATGTATGAATTTACACAATTGGATGGACAGGGCCGACCGGAGCGAACACGCAAGTTTCTTTGGGAATAGAGTTTTCTATTGCTCATATGAGACCCTCCCTGGTAGCGGCTGACTCTTTTCTGGTTACATCATTGAGTCTTACAATTAAATCTTCCCAAAATTTTGAAAACTTACTAATACTTATCTCGGTATTGCTTTTAACATCTGGAGAATAAACAAAGCATTCAATTTGAATATCCGAGCGCATTGATTTAAATTGTTGAATCAAAGACTCTATATAATTCCTCTCTTTATCAACTACATATATCGCGTCAGGCAACCATTTTAATTCTTGTGATAACAGATATGCGATAATATTTTGGGGAGAATTGTCTCCATTCATGTAGTTGCACGATAGCAGACCTTTGTAAAAAGTGGGGTATGTTCCATTAATTTTCTTATATCTCTCATTATCTGCTTCGACCCAATTGGGCTTTTCGAAAGATCAATGCCTTTATCAAATAAATATTGCCACGTCCATACTTCCAGATATGGTATTTTATTTATACTTCCAGAAACATTTCTGGTGACTACAATCTTGTGCTTACGCACAAACTTTTGTTGTAAATTCACAATAAATTCTGGAACCATAGGATCGCTAAATTTCTGCTCATATTGCGTAAGGATTAATTCTTTTAGATATTGCCTGCCAGATAACTTAGCTTTGCTAGAAACACGTGTGATAAAAAGTTGGAATTTATCATCTTTAACATAAAAAGCCGGATGAGTAGGCTGGACAAAAAAATTCTCTAGCGGCAATACTACTAAAGTTTTTCCTGTAGCGCGCTTTTATAAGAATTCCACCAAGCTATTATTTAGCTTTTCTATTGTTGCTGCTGAATAAATGTCTGCTTTGACCGATAATGATATTATTGATAATAGAACAAATAGTAAATTTGTGATTATTCTCATATTCTACATACATTATGTGTGTTTAATTTTAGAACTTTGAGCGCTGGAGAGCCACAAAGCTGGATAAAAGAATAGCACAACCTATTGTTCGTTTGATAGTAAAACAAGCTTTAAATTTGAAAATGACTATGTGTTATAGCAAACTCGTTGAATATGATACATCAGTGAGATAGGCTACTTCTTAACTTTAGCAAGATTATCATTACTTTGAGCGCGCTTCTTTAAATCTGCCGTTAGCCAGTCAATTCCATGTGAGGAAATAACACTAATAAACTCTGATTGTTGAGAATTTAATATACTTATTCCTTCAGTTATAATATCGCCAATTAAATTATGTGCTTACGCACATGGTTGCCCTCAATTTTATGCACTAAATAATCTACCTTCTTGTGCCTGTAGTTGTAGTTGTAGTTGTAGTTGCTTCGCTACAACTACAACTACAACTACAACTACAACTACAACTACAACTACAACTGGCACATAAACAGACGATTGTGAACCTGGTCTAACCAGCTCACTATTCACAATAAACAAATCGCCATCTATCTGTTTAATATGTGTAAGCACAGCCTTTTCTCCCTTATAATTTGTTGTGAGATCAGCATAAGCCTTTACAACAAACAAGGAATAGACTTTAATAAACTCTTTAAGCTGTGTCGCTCTTCTATGACGGCTGAGTGTATATTTCGCCATCCAATCTAAATGCAAATGTGCCTTTATCATAGCACTGGATTTTACTCTTCTATCTTTCTCAGATAAGCTTTTATCATTAACTAGATCGGCACTTTCTTGTATAAGAACCTCAACATAAGTCCTAAGTTTTTTAGTATCTTCTTCCGATGCCCCGTAAGCAGTTTGGCCAGTAAAACTTATTACCAATAAAATAGCTGATATAATTTTCATAATGTACTCCTCATAAATATTATTTACTTGCTAACCTTAGGACACTTGAACCCTTCTGGGTAAACCATCTTAGACTCTCTCTCACTAAGAGTCGCCTCCCTGATGGCAATATAGGCATCAGGAGAATTTTTACTTACATAGTCAGTAAACGGCATGACCTTATCCCTATTATGAATGAGATCAGTGACTAGTAGTACATTCTTAAAACTACTACGCATTGGATACCTGGCTGGATTCAGGTAGTTATTAAGTACCAATGGATCCATTAAATCTCTAGCACCCATATCACCATAAAACGGCAATATAATGTAAGGCCCTTGGCCTACACCATAATTAGCTAAAGTGTTACCAAAAGTTTGCGGCTTGGCTTTAAGATCGAATTTACTAGCAACATCAAAAAGTCCACCTAGTCCAAACGTAGAATTGATAACGAATCTCCAAAAAGTTTTTCCAGCTCCATTCGCATTACCTTGTATCCCGTAATTCACTGCAGATAGGGGCTCACAAATATTGCTCAAAAAACTATCAACTCTATTTTTTGTATAGCAATTTGTAAACCTACCATAACCTTTTGTAACAGGCCTTAGTATAAACGTATCTAAAATAGCATTGAAAGTAAAAACTTTTCGATTAAAAGATTCATATGGATCATATATTTGGCATCTATTACTCAAACTCGCATAGTTGTAATCGTATTTTTCATCTTGCTTAGAAGCAAGCGAGTTATTACTTAACAAGCAGATAGTAATAATTATATACGCTCTAGAGACCAACCTTACTAACACATTTACCTCTTAAAATTATTTCTTGCAGACAAATATAGAGTAATTGTTTTTTATTTCCAGATTAAATTCTTTTGAAGACAGAACTTCTATGTGCTTACGCACATGTTTGTGCGTAAGCACAAGAAACCCTGATTCTTTGAGCGCATTAAACAACTGGGCATTATTGTAACTAAACTCTAGTAATTTTTTAGAAAAATTATTATTTTGACTACTGCGTACTGCAAAAGCAAAATAACCGTCGTCGTTTAACACAGAAAATACATCCTGAAAAATTGTTTTAAAGTCTGAAGTGAATGCAAACCCATCCAAACTACAAATTACATCATATTTTTGTTTGGTTTTTAGAAGATATTCGTCAACTGGAATCTGCAGTACTTTATCATACAACTCCTGATCGGGTTAAAAGGTCGCTTGAAGATGGATCATTTCCGCAGATACTTCTGTTGCCGTCAAATAGAATGCTTCTTGCATCCTTTTGCTAATTTCATAACCTAACAGCCCAACGTTGCTCCCCAGCTCTAAAATATTATATTCTTCAGGCAACGAAGTTATAGCCTCATTTAACTCAAGAACAAGCGTTCTGGAGATATCATATGTATCGCTTTGGACCTTATCAATAAAGTTACTAGCTCTAATATCACGATATAATGCATGAATTTGTGCTGGAACGTATTGGACATTATCAATTGACTTTGCAAACTGCAATCAGTTAACATCATCCTTGTTTCCTGCCTTGATCAGATTAATTATTGAATTTTTATAGTCCTGTTTTAAAAAATATACACAACCAAGCGAGTAGTAAGCAATTTATTATTGGGATCTAAATATTTTTCAACCAACTTAAATCTAAAAATAACATCTCTATTATGTGCCTGTAGTTGTGGTTGTAGTTGTAGTTGTAGTTGTAGTTGCTTCGCTACAACTACAACTACAACTACAACTACAACCACAACTACAGGCACAAGAATTACCACTTCTAAGGTGATAAACACCCAGTGTCATATTGCTATCAGCAACGTTTCTAAGTTTTTCTCTTTATGTGCCAGTTGTAGTTGTAGTTGTAGTTGTAGTTGCTTCGCTACAACTACAACTACAACTACAACTACAACTACAACTGGCACAAGAAAGTAACAAATTCATTTTTCACTCTTTGAATTTGATTTTTGATAAATGTTGGTAGTTCACAAATACCAGACACAAAAGACTTTGTGGTATTTTTTATCCCTGAAAATATATTATTACCCATAAATCTTAATATGTTGATTTGATTTAGAGAGAATATTCTCATATAATCTGTCCTAATTCAAACATATTATGATTATACAAGACACGAAATTATGTCACTAATAGCAAAAAGACTCCAGACCGTAAAGCCATCTCCAACTTTAGCTATTGCTGCAAAGGCAAAAGAACTGACGATGCAAGGTATAAATATTATCTCACTTGCGTCAGGAGAACCAGTTGCTTCGCTATCGACACTCCAAACAATATAAAACTGGCAGCTATTGAAGGTATAAAAAACGGAGCCACAAAATACACGATGCCCCAGAACTCAGAAAAGCTGTTTGCGAAAAATTTAAACGCGAGAATGAATTAGATTATAAAATTGACGAAGTAATTGTCAGCGCAGGCGGAAAACAGGTAATTTACAATTTATTTATGGACACTTATGGCCACTATTGATGAAGGTGATGAAGTGATTATTCCAGCCCCTTATTGGGTATCGTATCCTGATATGGTTCTACTGGCTGGAGGAAGTCCTGTTTTCGTATCTTCTGATATGAGTCATGGATTTAAAGCACTTCCGGAAGAGATCGAAAAAGCCATAACAAAAAAATCAAAATGGTTAATATTGAACTCTCCCAATAACCCTAGCGGAGCCACATATACCAAGCAAGAACTAACAAAAATTGCAGAGTTAGTTAGAAAATATCCACATTTACATGTGATGAGTGATGATATTTATGAGCATATTACGTTTGATAATTTTAAATTTACTACCCTCGCTACCATTGCCCCGGATCTAAAGGACAGAATATTTATTGTAAATGGGGTATCTAAAACATACTCGATGACTGGTTGGAGAATAGGTTATGGAGCGGGTAATAAGGCCATAATTAAAGCTATGGATGTTATTCAATCGCAAAGCACCTCAAACCCATCGTCAATAAGTCAGATAGCTATTTCAGGGCCACAGAATTATATAAAAACTAATACCGAAAATTTCCAGAAAAAACGAGATCTTGTCTTATCTATGCTGTTGGAAATTGAGGAATTGGACTGCTATAAGTCTGAGGGAGCCTTTTATCTTTTTCCTAAGTGCTCAGATTTATTTGGTAAAGTCACACCTAGGGGAGACAAAATTAACTCAAGCTCTGATCTTGCCACTTATCTACTAGAGGCGGCTAATGTTGCAGTTGTAGTTGTAGTTGTAGTTGTAGTTGTAGCGAAGCAACTACAACTACAACTACAACTACAACTACAACTACAACTACAACTGGTATAGCATTCGGTCTAGAGGAGTATTTCAGAATATCTTATGCAACCTCTTCTGAAATTCTAACAGAGGCTTGCAACAAAATGGCTCACGCAATATCTAAGCTCAAAACAACTTAGAATTTTTAAAATTAATGTTAAAAAAATATTTCAAACATTTTCTAAAACACAGTAGACTTATTCATTGGCTTATTGTTTGGACAATTTATATTTACCTGAAATTTGTCTATTTAACTTCTAAATGGGAGTTTATATGGACAGACCCAGCTCTTAAAAAAAAATTCAACACTCTAGATGGGGCACTTCTTGCTTTGTGGCACAACCGTTTAGCCTTTGGCATGCATATTTTCAAAAAATACGACAACGTTTTTGCTCTTGCTTCTTTGCATACTGATGGAAAAATAATCACAGATGTTATTAGAGCGATGAATTATGGCGTTATAGAAGGATCTACCAATAGAAATCCCACCAGAGCAGTTCGATCAATTATCAATTCCCTTGCATTAGGTAATAAAATAGTAATCACTCCTGATGGACCAAGAGGCCCTGTACATAAAATAAATAGTACTATTACCAAAATAGCCTATAAATATAACAAACCTTTCTTGTGCTTACGCACAAACATGTGCGCTGTAGTTGTAGTTGTAGTTGCTTCGCTACAACTACAACTACAACTGGCACATAAATTCCTATTTCCTGCATGGCGACAAAATATTTTATGTTAGATAGTTGGGATAAAATGATATTGCCTAAACCTTTTGGAAAAATTGTTGTTGCTATTGGCTGCTTCGCTGCTCGATTAAATTATCTGGAAATGTAGCGAATGACGATAGTTTATTAGAAGACGAACTATTAAATTTATCTTATAAAGCTGAGACATTATTGTGAACAAACATTCTACCATAGCATTTTATTATGCAATCAATATTTTGCTTTTACCATTATATATATTCTTACTCTTTGTAAGAATAATAAAAGCAAAAGATAACTGGCTCTCATTTAAACAAAGGCTTGGGTTTGCTTGTAAACAAAGATTAGAGGGGAAGTTATTATGGCTACATGCAGCTAGCGTCGGCGAGTCTATGATTGCAATCACTCTGATTAAAGCTTTGTCTGCTTTATATCCTAAATACAATTTCTTAGTAACTACAGGAACTTTATCCTCCGCGCATATCTCAGAGAAATCTCTTCCGCAAAATGCTTCGCATCAATTTACCCCAATAGATAATTTTCTTGTGGTTCGAAAATTTCTTAATCACTGGAAACCAGATCTTGGAATTTTTATCGAATCTGAGCTGTGGCCTTGTTTAATTACCCAGGCAGCTAGTAAATGTAATATGATTCTTGTTAACGCAAGGCTATCTGATAAGTCTTATAAAAGATGGAAAAGTCACCAATGGCTTTTTAAATTAATCATCGATAATTTTAAGAAGGTGATAGTACAAAGCAAAGCAGATTTATATAAATATCAACAATTAGGCTGTAGTGATCCAATAAACCTCGGCAATTTGAAATTTGCCAATAACGAATTGGAGGTGGATCAACAAACACTTTTATCTTTTAAAAATCTATTCGGTAATAAAAAAATCTTTGTTGCTGCAAGTACGCATAAAGAGGATGAAGATGTCACATTGCAAGTGATTACTGAGTTCAAACAAACTAAAATTGACTATTTTCCTATTATAGTTCTTAGACATCCAGAAAGAAGAGATGAGCTAGCTGCGCAATGCAATAAACTAGGTCTTAAATTTTCAATTAGGTCAAATCAATCTTTACCTTCATTAGATGATGATTTATTTATAGTTGATAGTTTTGGCGAATTGGGGCCGTTTTATAGCCTAGCTTTTATTGTTTTTGTGGGTGGCTCATTCAAACGAGGAGGCCATAACTTAGTTGAGCCCGCCTATTTCGATAATATTATTTTACTTGGACCAGATATGAGTAATTTCCAAAATATTGCCGATCTTGTGCCAGTTGTAGTTGTAGTTGTAGTTGTAGTTGTAGTTGTAGCGAAGCAACTACAACTACAACTACAACTACAACTACAACTACAGGCACATAGAAATGATTGAGAAACAGTCTGCACTTCAGGTGCAAACAGGCACTGAGTTGGCAGTGAAAATAAAGTTTTTTCTTAATACAGATAATGCAAAAGAGAGCGCTAAATACAGAAAAAACGCTCTTGAATTTGTCCGCGATCGCAAAAAAACACTTAGTAACTATTTGAAAGAGATAGGTAGGTTTTTACAGTGATCAAACTCACCTACCCAACTTTTTGGTCTAAGAAGAATATCTTATCGTCCCTACTTATAGCTTTTTCGTGGATATATCAGATTCTCGGTATCTTACGAAGAATTCTAGTAAAGCCAGTTAAACTCCAATGTTTTGTTATTTGTATAGGCAATATAAGTGTTGGAGGAACAGGCAAAACTCAAGTCGTTGCTTGGCTTGCAAAAAAACTACGAGAAAAAAACTGCAACTTCCTTATAGTTACAAAAGGCTATAACTCAAATTTACGTGGAGCCAAGCTCGTTGAACCACCAGACCTGGCTTCTGCTGTTGGCGACGAATCAAAACTGCTGAGCGAATATGGACAAGTTTTGGCGGCTGTGTCTATAAAGCACGCGTTGCCTATAATTGAAAACTTAAAACCAGATGTGATAATTTTTGATGATGGTATGCAGAATCCAGGATTTCTAAAAGATCTGACTATAGTTGTTATAGATGCGATCAGAAATATTGGTAACGGCAGAATTTTTCCAGCAGGTCCCTTTATGTGCTTACGCACATGTTTGTGCGTAAGCACAAGAAGAGAAAAGGCAGAGTATGCAATTGATAAGTCTGATATTGTTACTATGGTTGGCAATGAATTGTGCCAGAATTTCTCTTTTATGTGCCAGTTGTAGTTGTAGTTGTAGTTGTAGTTGTAGTTGTAGCGAAGCAACTACAACTACAACTACAACTACAGGCACAAGAATTCAAACGATCATTTCAAGCGGCAAACCATTCTTTAAATCTAAAATACAACTAACGGGCAATATAGATACTAGCAAAAGATATTATGCTTTTAGCGCGATTGGAGATCCCAACAGATTTTTCAGGTTACTGCGCGAGAATGGAATTAATACCCTAGTAACAAAAATATTTCCTGATCACCATAACTATAGTGCAGAAGAACTCAATACACTAGTTAAGGAAGCAGATGAAAAAAATTGTTTGTTACTAACAACAAAAAAAGATTACGTAAAGATTGTAGATCATACTAAGATCTTATGCGCCCAAGTTGCTTTAAATTTTGATAAAGAAGAAGAACTATTCCAACTAGTTTATGAAAAAATTAAAACATATAGTTGAGTATATATTATTTATACTTCTAACTAGAACCTTAAGACTTTTATCAGTAGATAATTCTGCCTCTTTATGCAGCTTTATCGCTAGAAAAATTGGCCCCTATCTTCGAGTGACTCAAACTGCTCGTAAGAATCTAAAGAGAGTATATGGTGATAATATAGATATCGAAAGCACTATAAATGATCTTTGGGATAACTACGGCAGATACATTGGAGAGTTTCCTTTTATTAATGGTTTAGATTCAGCAGAGCTTGATAAAAGAGTCAAAGTTATAGGGCTTGAAAAGGTTGAGGTCTTTCAAAAAATGAATCAACCTTTCATGCTATTTTTAGGACATCAGGCTAACTGGGACTTTGTTATTCGAAAAATAAATGATATTTACCCCAAATTTGGTATCGCTTACAGAGCAGCGAATAACCCATATGTAGACAAAAAAATTCTTAAAGAGCGTGCAAATGACATTTCAATTACTATGATTGCAAAAGGGCCATCTGGCGCAAAATCTATTATTCGGGCTATAAAATCTGGGGCCTCTATTGCAATGTTAGTTGATCAGAAAATGAATAATGGTATTGAAGTACCATTTTTTGGATTTCCAGCAATGACATCTGTAGCTCTTGCACGGCTAAGTCTGCAATGTAAATACCCAATTGTTCCACTGCAAATAGTCCGAATTGGTAAAAGTAGCCATTTTGAACTAATACTTCACGACCCGCTAGAGCCATCGATAACTAAAGATATTGAAAAAGATTGTTATAATATCATGCTCGAGGTAAATAAGACCCTTGAACAATGGATTCGAGAAAAACCAGAACAATGGTTTTGGTTTCATAATAGATGGAAAAATTAGGCACCATCAAGTTAATGGATTATATGGGCATAAAAGCCCTAATTCTTGAATTTTGGCAGCACAAAATCTGTGAGTATCGCCATCCCAGATTGATTTAGCCATCGTAAATGTATTTCTCCGCTCTTGAACATTTTTTGTATACGTCCTACCTCAATAACAAATATATTTCTCAATTTCCCCTCCGCTACTGTCGCGCGCCAGCTATACTATAGCGAAGCAACACCACCCCGGGGCGCTAGATGAGAAGTACATTTTATACTGACTTTTTTGCTGCATCTTTCCATTAGCGAAGCAACCATTTTAAATTTAGGTGTGAAGCTTTTTCCGATAAGAGTCGCCTTCTAAAACCACTCTCAGCGAAGCAGCGAACTATTGCGTAGCTTCGCTTAACTATAGCAGAATTAGCTATCACCTGATCAAAAATATTTCTGCCACATGTTTTAATTTTTCTATGTGTCGTAAGTTTTAATTTTTCTATGTGTCGTAATTATTAGACTAGCCTTTATATGCAAGGCTGGTATTTTAAGTCATATAGATCAGATGATTGTTCTGCTTGCTTCGCATTTGTTGCTTCGCTGGCGA
>Ga0136639_10000954_pt1 | contig 10107 bp, 9 predicted proteins | sample AntDrymUQ8592106_2_FD_113739 | JGI IMG/M metagenome (GOLD analysis project Ga0136639, IMG submission 113739) | Polar desert sand microbial communities from Dry Valleys, Antarctica - metaG UQ859 (21.06) | ecosystem: Environmental > Terrestrial > Soil > Desert | place: Antarctica: Dry Valley...
TGCAAAGTAAATAGCGCGATCAAGTAAACTATCCGTGTCACTACATTCTCGCGATCAAGACGAGCCCCGCGTGAAGAATTAACGAGTTACGCCCACTTCGCGCCGCAAAGTGTTGAAGACGAGTCTAACAGCACCAAAAGGCCAGGAACGCGCCAATCCTGCCATGCCGGAGCGTACCCGATGTGCGCGGCTCGTTAAAAGATAAACGCCAAGCCCCCGCGCAGCGTGCGCGGGGAAGACATTAACAGTAGGCGACGGCCCGCTCCCGCATCAAGTCCGGCCGCGCCTTGCAATAGGGCATTCCGCAACTCCACAATGGCCTCCAAACGTCCCGACCACAATCCCAATCCTGGTAGCGGTTGACGAACTTGAACATTCAGCCCCACCTCGGGCGAGAAACTTTGCGTCAGGTATCGATGCGCCGGCAACGCCGTTCCGTTGTCGGTGTGGAGATAGCTGGCAACAATCCGAGTCCCCGCGCCGGGCACCACCCCTGCCACTCGCATCGCCACCCAGTTTCGCCGAACGCTGTGAAGCAAGCGCCGAACATCTCCCGCAGTAGCGACCAAAGCCGCATCCGGTGCCAAAGTCCCCGTATTCCCCGTGCCCAACCAAGTGCTCCAACCCCGGCCCCAGTCCCGCTCAGCCGAAATCATCAACCCTCTCCGCTGGTAGCTACCAATGTTCAGGATCGAACTCCGGGAGAAAGGGTCCGGTAAAACCTCCGATCGTTCGATCGCTCCGGTATCGCCCATCACGGCCAAAGCCCCGTTTGAGACCCGTTCTTCGAAAACCACGATCGCCACGTTCGACTTCGATCCTATCTTTCGCCTACCAGCAACCTCAAGATTTCCCGTCCGCTGCACATGCGCCCGACCATCCCGCAACGACACCCGGGGAAAGGCGCTCACCGTTCCGACATCCTGTCCCAATTGCGGTTCCGAAGCCCCGTCCTGCGAACGGTAGATCTCTTCGGGCGGCGCCCCGCTCGAGTACGCCACTTGAACCTCATGGTTCTTGCTGGCCTTAATCGTCATCCGGGCAAAAGGGCTAATGACATTCAAACGGTCGTAAAAGGTTACCGATTCCAACTGCGCTCCGTAAAGAACATCCACCCGATCGCCAAAGCCAACTCGATCCAAAAATGCCGTCGAAAGGGTACTCACCGGGGGCGCCTGCGGACCCGAGCCGATCACAAACAATTGCCGAACCGTCAATAAAACCTGCGGAGAAAAATTCGTCGTTAGCGCCGAACTGTCCGGCGTCCGGCTCAAACGAGTACGAAAGGAAGCCGCCGGAGTTCCGCCGCGCGAGGCATATCCCAGGTTTCCCGTCACCTGCAATTCATGCTGGCCCAGCACCGAAGTCGCCACGGCAAAGGCGGTCCCTAAATCAGCCTGGCTCCCGAAGCCCGCGTTGCCGCCGTCCCCCGCCTGCACCCGTACCACGCCGCGCGTGTCGGAAAAAATGGTGGCCTGCCGACGGTTCGGGTCCGGGAGCAATCGCAGAACGGGGCGCGAAGACATCGAACTGCGCAGAACCCATTTCCACTCATCGGTCATCGCGCTGGCTGGGGTAGGCGACGAATAGACCAGTTCCACGGAGCTAATCAGACTCGCCAGATTGATCGCCAAAAAACTGCGCATCCCCGGCTGAATGAGGATGTTCTGTCGCACCGCTGGCATAAATGCCGGCAGGCTCACCCGCAAGCTGTAGGCATCCGAGGGTAGGAAGTCGAACCCGAAAGCCCCTTTTTCGTTGGTCGTTACGCGTTGCACCAACTTATCGAAGCGATTGTAAAGATAGACGGTCGCTCCCAATTGAGCTTGGCCCATGCGATCCGAGACGATCCCGAGAATCGTCCCGTGCAGACCCGCCGACTGGGGTTGCGCCCCGGCCGGGCACAGCGCCACCGTCGCTCCACAGAGCAATCCAATTGCCGCGAAATGGCGACGGCCAGAAGTCATTAACGCTCGAAGACGAATCGGTTAGGTCACCGTAAACTTGGTGACCGGAGACAGGGTTTGGTTCCGGACCTTGTCCGTCACCTTCAGCCTAAGTTCGTAGGCACCCGGCTCGAGCGCTTTCAGAGGAAGAACCTTTTCAATGGTCACCTCCGTGGCGCTGGTCGAGTTGGTCAGGTCCTCGGAGAACTCGAAGATCTTGGCGTTGGAACCGGACTTCACCACTTCGTATTCCACCGTTGCATTCGGCTTCCGTGTCTTTTCATCGGGCTCGAAGTTGTAAAACTTCACATAGATGCCCATTTTTTCGTCTCGGGTAAAGCTCTCGGTCACGCGCGGGCGCACTTTCGTAGTCCCAATGACGAACTGTCCGTTACCGATGGACCGGGTCGGAACCTTTTCAATCAAATCGGCCAACACGACGCTCGACATCCCGAACACGTCATCTTCGAGACGCGGCACATTCAACGCCATCTCGTAGTTGTTCATGTTGCCCCCAAAAACGTCCTTCACCACAATGTTGATGCGGTAGGTGCCGGGCGGAAGAGGAATCGATTTTCCGTACACCGAAGAACCCTTCGAGGCCGCCTCCAGCATATCCGAAGGCACTTCCATCGTCACGACGTCTTCGAAAACGTTGATGACACGACGCGACATCGAGGTAATGCGAGCGTAAATATTGACTGCGGATTTGGCGATTCCATCTTTGTTCTGGAACTGCAGGTCCCGTTTCTCCAGTTGCAAGGTGATGTTCGTCTGCACCGTACTCGACGTCATGCGCATGAAATCGGCGCGCACCCGCATCGGCAACAGGTTGAACTTAACCGTCGAGTTCACCGCCGCTTCCAGGTCCTTGAACTTCACTGCCGGAGCCTTCTGTAACTGCGAAAACTGACGCAGTCTTTCAAACTGATTCATCCGCTGGGGCAAAGGCTGCGTGCCGGTACCCAAGCGCGTACCGTCCGTCCGGTTGAATCGGTCCGCCTTAGACGACATGCCCATCTGTTCCATCATCGTCAAACCGGCGTTCGGGACAAACAAAAGGGCGTCCTTTTCCGACGGATCCATCGTCATTCGATATTCACCGGTCATCGTCGGATCGACAAATTCGATCATGATGTCCGAACCAATGTCCGCAATCCATCTGTACCGCCACTTTTCAAATGGAAAGGTCGAAGTGGTTCCGCCGCCTTCTTCAAACGGTCGCTCATAGGTGCCGCCCGAAGGATGGGATTCAATTTCGTCCGGCGGGCCAAACGTTATATAGATGCGACCGCGATCGGCCTTCCATCCAGGAATGCCCGAAGCATACCGTTCGTTCGCGTACGCAATCCGGCGGTAGTGCTCTTCTTTAAACTCGTTTTCCTGGGAGTCGGGCGAGGGGTCTCGGCGTAGCCAGAACTGCTCGATAAACTGCTCCCGTTCCTCGTCCGTCGCAAACCGTTTGAAAGCCGATCGCTCTTCGTCGGTGATGATGTAGAGGACGTCCTCGGCCAGCCACTTGCGATAAGGACCCAGCAATTCCTTCCGCAGCTTTTCTTCGCGCCGCTTCTTCTCCTTGTCCGTCAGGGGTTTGGCCACGGTCTCCCGTGCCCCTTCAGCCGGCTTGCCTTTCTTATCGGCAGCATAGCAGGGCATCACGAGCAGGAACATCCCGCAGGCGGCAAAAGCAAGAACGAGATTCCGATGGAGTTTCATACAGCTACCTAGATTCTAAGGAGATCGTCTCAGGGCGTCAAGGCTCCTGAACGTAAACACTATTCGCCAACCAGTTCACGGTACGCACTGGCATAATACAGCAACGGAGCACCATCTTCATAGTAAGCCGCGATCACCTCTCCGAGGAAGATCAAATGATCGCCCGCCTCCCACACCTGCCGGGTCAAACATTCGAACCGCGCCAACGCTCCTTCCAAGATCGGAGACGAGCCAACTCCGGTTCGCCACGCGACGCCTTCGAACCGATCCTGACCCCGAGTCGCAAACCGCATCGACAACTCTTTCTGCTCGGCGCTCAGCACATTAATGCCAAACTGCGGTGCCGCCTGAAAATGTGGAAGCACGTTCGCGCTCCGATCAATACACAGCAGAACCATCGGCGGATCGACCGACACGCTCGTAAACGAGTTCGCCGTGAAGCCCTGCGGCGTCCCATCGCTTCCCAAAACGGTAGCAATGGTAATGCCGGTAGCGAATCGGGCACAGGCGCGGCGGAAAGAGAGCGGATCAACCATGCTTGACACTAGACTAAACCTAATCTTATCATGGAGTTTGAGTTGGCGAGCGGCTCCGGAGACGATTCGTATGATCAAGTTGGACATTATTAACGAAGTAGTGAACCGCACGGGCATCACCAAAACCAAGGCGGAGATGGCCGTCGAAACCGTTTTCGAGACGATGAAATCGGCCCTGGCCGAGGGACAGCGTATTGAACTGCGCGGCTTCGGGATCTTTAACGTCCGCCCCCGCAAAACCGGAATCGGCCGCAACCCCCGTACGGGAGCCGAAGTCGCGATCCCCCCCGGAAAAGCCGTGCGCTTCAAGCCCGGCAAAGAACTGCAGCAACTCCATTAAAATGATGGCCCGCTCCTCGGCTCGCGGCGAACGGTTGTGGCTGCATGCGCTTCTGTTGGGAGCTACGCTTCTCACGACAACGATCGTCGGAGCCCGCTTGGCCGCGAATTTTGAACAGAACCTACCCGCGTTTCGCTTCGACGAGGATTTCAACTTTCTGTTCACCATTTGGAGCAACCCTGGCCTTCTGCTGGGCGGACTTCCTTTTTCGTTGACCCTGCTCGGCATTCTCCTGGCCCACGAGTTTGGGCATTACTTTACCTGCGTCTTCCACTCTGTAGACGCCTCCCTGCCGTATTTCCTGCCCGCCCCCACGCTGATTGGAACTTTTGGAGCGTTCATTCGAATCCGGGCGCCGATCTTTTCCCGCAGCGATCTCTTTGACGTTGGCGTAGCCGGTCCGCTGGCGGGATTCGTGTTTTTGATTCCGGCCCTCGGCTTCGGGTTGGCCTTCAGCAAGGTACTGCCTGGCATCGCTAGCCAAGGCGATCTGACCTTCGGCACCCCTGCGCTGCTCTGGCTGGCCATGCAAGCGGTCTTTCCCGGGGTGCCCCCCTCTGACATTTACCTCCACCCGGTGGCCCGTGCCGCTTGGATTGGGCTCTTTGCCACGGCCCTGAACCTGCTCCCCATTGGGCAACTGGATGGCGGGCACATCTTATACACCTTTGTCGGTAAACTGCACCGTCGGCTTTCCCAAGCGTTCGCCGTCGCGCTCATCCCGCTCGGATACTTTTTTTGGACGGGCTGGATCATCTGGGCCGTGTTTTTTTTGCTGACCGGGCTTCGCCGTCCGGCCATCATTGATGATTCCCCCATGGGCCCTGGTCGATTGCGCCTCGCCCTCCTCGCAGCATTAATTTTTATACTGTCGTTCATGGTCGACCCCATCCAAACCGCGATGTCCATCTAAGGAAGAGAGGATTGGGAGGATGAAGATCTCAGCCACCATCATCACGTACAACGAGGAGCGGAACATCGCCCGGGCCATCGAGAGCTTACGCTGCGTCGATGAGATTTTGGTGGTCGACAGCGGATCGAGCGACCGCACGGTGGAGATTGCGACCAAGCTGGGCGCTCGGGTGATCGATCGCGTTTGGGCGGGGTATTCGAGCCAGAAGAATTTCGCCGCCGACCAAGCGGCCCACGACTGGATCCTTTCGATCGACGCCGACGAAGCGTTGAGTGAGCTTCTCGAAGCCGAGATTTGGCAACTCAAGAAAAACGGGCCATCCCACGACGCCTACACAATGCCCCGGCTCGCCCAATACCTCGGCCGCTGGATCCTCCATAGCGGCTGGTACCCAGACCGCAAAGTGCGCTTGTATGATCGCCGCCAGGCAACCTGGGAGGGCGACTACGTTCACGAGACGCTGGTTGTCCGCACGGCGGCCATCGCTCGACTCGAAGCGAACCTTCTACACTTCACCTGCGACTCGCTCAGTGAGCATCTGCGCACGCTGGACCGCTATACGACGCTGGCAGCCGAGCAAATGATTGAGCAGAAGCGTTCCGTTTCGTTCTTGCACCTTTTCTTTCGACCATGGTGGGAGTTCTTCCATACCTATTTCCTTAAGCTTGGGTTCCTCGATGGTGCCGAGGGGCTGGCGATCGCCTGGCTCGGGGCGGTCTACCAGTTCCTGAAGTACGCCAAGGCGAGGAATATGCGCCCGGGCCGCGAATAGAAATCGGCGGGCGGTGATAAAATTACGGGGTCTCATGTATACCCGTCGAACATTCTCAACCCTGCTGGCCGCCAGCGCCTTGTCCGCTAAGCCGACTACCGGTGGCGTCATTATGGGCGCACAGACCTATTCTCTCCGAGACCGCGATGCCGACAAGGCCATCATCGCCCTCAAGGAACTCAAAATTGACACCGTCGAAATGTGGTCGGGCCACGCCGAGCCTTTTTCGGGAAAGGTCGACCGCGAAGAGGTCCGCAAATGGCGGCTCACGGTGCCGTTAACCCACTTTACCGACATCCGGAAGAAATTCAACGACAACGGCATCACGATCCATGCCTATAACTACTCCTTCCGCGAAGATTTCACCGATCCCGAAATCGCCCGCGGCTTTGATTTTGCCACCGCGCTGGGGGCCAAAGTGATCACGGCATCTTCGAATGTCTCCACCGCCAGGAAAGTGGACCCGTTCGCCAGAAAGGCGAAAATTCGAGTCGGCATGCATAATCATTCGCGGATTGTGGCCAACGAATTCGCGACTCCGGAAAATTTCCTGGCCGCCATGAACGGCATGAGCAAGTACATCTGCATCAATTTGGATATTGGGCATTTCACGGCTGCCAATTTTGATCCGATCGGGTTTCTCAACCAGTGGCACAAACGGATCGTGACCCTGCACATCAAAGATCGCCGCAAAAATCAGGGTCCGAATGTCGTCTTTGGAGAGGGCGACACTCCCATTAAGGCGACGCTCCAGTGGTTGAAGCAGAATAAATCGACGATTCCCGCCAATATCGAATACGAGTACAAAGGTGCGGACACCGTGGCGGAAATGCGGCGCTGTATTGAGTACATGCGGCAGGCGGTCGCCTAGACCGCTCGGGGTCTTAGTACCAGAAAAAGGGCAATTTTGGATGGAATTGCCCGTCGAACTGTCTCCCTCAACTCCAAGTACTAGGACCCCGCAGAGCTAAGTTTCCCCAGCCAGTACTTTGGTTTTCGTCTAAGACAAAACCTGAGACAAATTCAAGTTCGAACTAGGTAGGTTTGCTGATTCGTGCCCCCCCCCCCTGATGATAACTTACTAACAGCAGCTGACAAATAAATACAAACAAGTTGCACGGGAGAGGAAAACACTATGAATCGCATTAAGAATTTTATCCTTAAAGTTCAGATCCTGAAGGACACCAAAGGTCAGGACCTTATCGAATACGCGTTGATGGCTGGCTTTGTGGCCGTTGCCGCCGGCGCCATCATGCCTGGCGTTTCGGCCTCTATCAGCACGATCTTCTCGAAGGTCGCCGCGACGATGACCGCCGCCGCCGCTGCTTCCTAATAGAAGCTTAATCAATCACAACCGAGGCAGAGGGAGCGGCGAACCTAGTTCGTCCGCTCCCTCTGCCTTTTGCATTTGGGAGTACCATTTGGGGATGCGTAAATTGATGCGTCCTTTGAGGAATGCCCGCACAACGGACACGCTCCAGCATGGCAGGATAGGAAAGTTTCTCGCCCGCTCGAGCCGCGCCTTCGCGGCCTGTGCGCTCCTGACGGCATGGCCCTGCGAAGCGCAAAACGAATGGCCTTCTTTTGGCAATGACCCGGGGGCAACTCGGTACTCGGAACTGCGGCAGATCGACCGCGAGAACGTGGGGAAGCTACAGACGGCGTGGACGTTTCGCATGGGCAAGGCAGGTTCGGAATCCATTCCGATCGTGGTGGATGGCGTGTTGTACGCCAATGCTCCCGACGGGGTTTATGCCCTTGTCCCAGAGACCGGGGAGCTGCTCTGGAAATACGCAACGACACCGGTGGCGATTCGAGGGGTGGCTTATTGGCCCGGGGCGAAGGGAGTACACGCGCGGGTGTTTACGGGAAATGGCCATCAATTACTCGCGATCGACGTGACTTCCGGAAAACCTGCCCCTGGATTTGGACGGGAAGGACGGGTGGATTTGAAGGTCGGGATGTTGGACGGGTTGGCAGATGCCCGTTACCAGTTGCAGTCGCCGCCGGCGGTCTTTGGCGATGTGGTGATCACGGGGAGCAGCAACGGCGAGGGGGCACCGACGATCGGGGCTTATGGAGACATCCGCGGTTGGGACGCGGTAACGGGCAAGCTGCGTTGGACTTTCCATACGGTGCCGCGGCCGGGCGAACCGGGGGCGGAAACGTGGCCCGCGGGTGCCTGGAAGAACCGGTCGGGGACCAATGTGTGGGGCTTCTTTACGGTGGATGCCGCCCGCGGGATTGTGTACGCCCCGCTGGGTTCACCCACCAACGATTTCTATGGGGCGGATCGAGTGGGGGACAACCTTTATGGCAACAGCTTGGTGGCCATTGAGGCGCGAACCGGAAAGCGGATTTGGCATCAGCAGCTTGTCCATCATGACATTTGGGACTACGACCTCGCGGCGCCGCCGGCTTTGTTCGACATCCAGCGGGAAGGCAAAACGATTCCGGCGGTGGCGCAGACGACGAAGATGGGTCTACTGTTCGTGTTCAACCGGGTGACGGGAGAGCCCGTCTACGGGATGGAAGAACGGGCCGTGCCGCAGTCGACCGTGCCGGGCGAGAAGACGGCGAAGACGCAGCCATTTCCCGTCAAGCCAGAACCGATTGGGAAGAATACCTTCCGTGCCGAGGAAATCTACGACCGGTCACCCGAACATGCCAAGTTTTGCCGGGAGTTGTTTGCGCAGTACAAGATGAAAATTGGGGGGCCGTATACGCCCTTGTCGACCGATGGGGATGCCCTCTTTTTCCCGTCCACCTTGGGCGGCGGCAACTGGGGTGGGGTTTCGATTGATCCCGAGCGGCAGTTGCTGTTCGTCAATGTGATGCACATCGGGCAATGGGGACATATGGAGAAGCGCGGGACGGAGTATCAAAGGACCTCGGCGTTTGGGGGTTATGCCCGGTTTTGGGATCCGGCGACGCGGGTGCCCTGCAACCAGCCCCCATTTGGCGAGATGGTGGCGGTGGATCTGAAGTCGGGAGACGTACGCTGGCGTTCTCCGTTGGGTCGAATCGAAGAGTTGGAAGCCAAGGGGGTGAGGGACACGGGCTCGATCAATATGGGCGGCAGCGTGGCGACGGCCGGGGGCGTTGTGTTTATCGGGGCAGCGAATGATTCTCGATTCCGGGCTTACGATTCTATAAGTGGTAAGTTACTTTGGGAGACTAAGCTGGAAGCGAGCGCACATACCTCACCGGTGACTTACCTGGGGCGCGACGGACGGCAGTATGTGGTGGTGATGGCGGCCGGTGGAGGCGGATTTCTGGGCGGTGGATCGTCGAACACGCTCGTGGCGTTTGCGCGGCCCGACGTGACCCGCGAGGCGTTGCCGGCGACGGTGTCCCGAGCGGTAGCGCTCGCCGCGGCGGGGCGGAAGAACGAGCCGAAATTGGGGCTGTTTGCCCCCGTTACGCTTCCGGCGGGGGGTGCGCGGACCCTCGTGCAGAAGACGTGCGGGGTGGGCTGTCATTCGCTGGAAGTGGTGACCAGCCAGCGCCGAAGCGAGACCGAGTGGCGAGAACTGGTGCAGAACATGGTGGCCCGGGGGGCGGCCGTTAAAGACGCCGAGGTCCCGCTGATCGTGAAGTATTTGCAGGAGACGCTCGGTCGAAACTAGACGAACCACTTCCCCCACGGGGCGCGCCAATCCCGGCCTAACCGCGATTTCTCACAAAGCGTTAGGAAAAAGCTGCTCTTTCTGGCATAACTACATGTAACGACAAGAAGTTAGAGACCAAGGAGCAACGGCTTTCGCTAGGACAGAGTGTATCCAAGCTGGATTCGATTTTGGGAGCGGGTTCGGCAAGCAAATAGCCGTGGACTTCGCCGGTCCCACCTTAACCTCCGACGGGGGCCTGCTGCTGCTCAAACA
>Ga0136639_10000955_pt1 | contig 10093 bp, 15 predicted proteins | sample AntDrymUQ8592106_2_FD_113739 | JGI IMG/M metagenome (GOLD analysis project Ga0136639, IMG submission 113739) | Polar desert sand microbial communities from Dry Valleys, Antarctica - metaG UQ859 (21.06) | ecosystem: Environmental > Terrestrial > Soil > Desert | place: Antarctica: Dry Valley...
GCGTCACTCACCGTCGTCCACGGCTTCCCTGGCCAGTTATCAGTGAACTCTGGGTCGCCGTGCGTGGGCATTGGAAGCGTGACTGGCCCAAGCCTTGAAGCGAGAATGACCGCCCGTTGCCGAAGTTGGGGAACTCCGTAGTCTGCTGCATTAAGTACGTCGCAGTGGACATCATACCCCATTTCAACCAAGACTTCCTCCACTTGTTGGGCAATTCCTCCACGCATCCCGTCGTGATAATGACTAAGGAATTGAGGTACGTTTTCAATCACAATGATTTTGGGATTCAACGCAGCAGCGACTTCCAGGAAACGCAAGACGAGGTCATTGCGTGGATCTTGATCCAGCTTGTTATATCCGCGGAACTTCACAATATTGGAGTCCATCCGCTCTCCAGTTCGTCTCATTTGGGAAAATCCTTGGCAGGGCGGCCCGCCAAGTAAGCAGTCCAATGAACCCCCGCACTTATCCTGGATGATTTCTACAATCTGTGAATCAGGAACGTTCCGAATGTCTTCCCTCAATATGGTCGGAGCAACTCCATTGTGACTGTGATTTCGTGCAAATGTCTTAAGTGCAAGATCCTTCACGTCATTACCGAACACTGTTTTAAATCTCCCCGTAGTTCCAAATCCATGGGAAAACCCACCACATCCGCAGAACATTTCTGCCGCGGTATAGGTGGGTTTCTCTTCGATCATTTGTGTTTTCTTCTGGCGAGTGGGCATTGTCATTGGGGCAACCGCTGAGAATTCAGGCAGCATCGTGAACATCAGTGTAGAGGAATGAGACGTCAAGGTATAGGTGGATAACGGGCATCAGAATGAAAATTTTGAAATGGGGGAACGAGAGGCAGATGAAGGGTAAGTCGTTCAAAAATACTTCTCACATCTCCTGATAATTCCTCCTCAGAAACGGCGCCTCCTTGGTGAGGCGGGAGACGGTGTGGGTGGGGATGTCGAGGGTGATTTGGCGGGCGATTTCGGTGGGTTCGATTTTGTCGCGGTTGAGGGTGAGGATGTATTGGAAATCGGTGGCGGAGTCTTCGAGTTCGGCGATGAGGTTGAGGGACTGGACGAGGGTGTCGTTGTCGACTTCGAGGATGTTGTCGTGGAGGAGGAAGCCGGGGTGGCGGGGAGGGGATAAGGGGGCGGTGAGGAGGGCGAAGTCGTAGATGAGGACCTTGGCTTCATCGATGCTTTTGCTGCGGTCGTCCTTGATGCGGAGGTCGATGTCGATGGGTCGGTCGCTGCGGGTGTTGTTGGCGGTGACGAGCTTGAAGGAGGCCTCAGCGGAGGACATGATCCGCTTGTGCAGGGCGATGATGCGGTCTTCGAGGGTTTTCTCGATTCCGTGGTGTTGTTCCATCAGGAGGCGGACCTCGCGGAGTTGGGTTTCGAGCTGGAACTTGAGGTCGGATTTTTCCCTCAGTTGGCGTTGGTGCATTTGGAGCTGTGAGGAAAGCATGTGGAAGCTTTCGGATTGCTTGCTGGCGGCGGTGAGGCCATTGCGCAGCTCGCTGAGGACATCGCGGTTGTCGATCTGGCGGGTGAGTTCGCGGTGGGAGTCGGTGAGGCGGCCGATGTGCTGTTGGACTTCGCGGTGCCTGGTTTCGAGGATACCGAGTTCCTCCTTGATGAGGGATTGCTGGAATTGCTCGATCTCGGCCTTGAAGGCCATGGCTTGTTCGAGGGATTTGCGGACGAGGTCGCCGAGTCCCGCGCGGATGCGATCGTAAACGATCCTCATATCGGTGGTGTCGACGCGCTCGCTCTGGGGCACGATGCGGATTTGCTCGATCTGCCAGGCAAGGCCTTTGCGCTCGGACCGGAGGTGGAGGAGCTCGGACTCGATGGCGATGAGCTTGGATTCGACGGCCTTGAAGGCGGGATCGGTCTTGAGCTGGGCGAGGGCGGCTTCGATGGTTTTCACCCGTTCGCGCTCTTCGTTGAGCTTGGCCGGGAGGTCGGCGATTCTGAGGGTGCGGTTATCGGTGAGGATTTTCTCGAGGTGGTTGATGGAGGTGGTGAGGGATTTCATTTCCCGCTTCAGAACCTCGTAGCGATGGATGGTCTCGTAGCTGATGCCGAGCAGATAGAGGTGGGGTTGCAGCGGCGGAACCGCGCGCTTGTCGGCGCTCATCGGATTGAGCGGGTTGCGGAAGCCGGATGCCTCGTCGCGCATCAGCAGGCTGAGAAGCTGGCGGAAGCTGGTCTGGGTGGCCAGGGGATCGCCGGCGAAGAGCTTGTCGCCGAGAAAGCGGGTGGCATCGTCGAGTCGCGGGAAGGTGCGGCTGGATGCGTCCGAGCGGTCGATGACGGTGACTTGGTCCGGCGAGACGATTTTCCGGCGGACCTGGTAATTTTTCCCGTGGATCGCGAGGTCGAGCACGACGGTGATGTCGTCCGGGAGAACGCCGGGCGGGATGAGGCTGACGCGGGTGTCCTTGAAGTCGCGGCAGAGGGCGAAGTGGAGAAAATCGACCAGCACCGACTTGCCGACCCCGTTGACCTTGTTTTGCTGGGTGCCGGTGCCTTTGGGGGCGCGCTCGCCGAGGATCAGGTTCACCCCATTCCGGAACTCGATCGGATCGAATGCCGGAGGTTCGCTGGATAGCTTGTGGAGGCGAAAGCTCACGAAGTCAGATAAAAGTAGGGGGCTTCGAAGGAGATGGCCTCGATGGTGTGGAGAAACACGAGCCCGAAGAGCAGCGGGCGGTATTTTTGGACATCCTGCTTGCGAAGTTCCTTGGCGATGGCACCGAGGGTGGCGCGCTTTTCCGGCTGTTTTTCCAAAAAGCGCAGCACATGGAAGCCGACATTCGGCATCGATGTGTGGAGGGCTTCGTCCTTGGATACGAGCATGGCGGGCGGGTCAGGAAAGGTCGGGATTGGGGAAGACGTTGCAGCGGAAAAATTCGTCGGCGAGCAGGTAGCGGACAGCGGTTTCGTCGGCATCCTGACCGCTTTGGTGGGTCTCGTCCAGCAGGCGGCGAGCGAGGGCGAGAAACGCGGTTCGGGCGTCCTGGCGGTGGGTTTCGAGCAGGTCGAGGCTGTTGTTTCTGAGCCAGAGGCTGATCCTCGGGGTGTTGGCGGCGTCGATGCCGACCGATTCGCGTGCCTGCTGCACCGGGATGTAGCATTCGCGATTCAGGGTGAACTGGCGCTTGAGGAATGCGGCATGATCTTGGAAGCGGGCGAGTTTGCGGGCATCGTCCGGGCGGGATTCGCTATGGGCGATTTGCTCTGGAGTGCCGTAGCTCGCCATGTGGGAAATGACAGCGATGAGAAGGCTCACGGATGGCTCGGCTCCAAGCTGCAGGGCTGCCCCGAGCGGGCGAAGCTCCGACTCGACGAGCGCCAAGAACACGCTTTGCCGCGCGGCGGTCATTTGCTGCGCCTGCTTGAGCAGATCGCTGAAGCAGAGGCAGTCCCGGTCCGCGTGGAAGTCATAGCCGTCCAATTGATCCGCGAAGGAGGCTCTGGACGACTTGGCGTCAAGCACCGGATACACGAACACGAGGCGTTTGAAGCGGTCCCGATGCTTCGGGATGAACGCGCTAAGAGTCTTGCGGATTTTGGCTGCGCCTTGGGTGCTGGTGACCTGCACGCAAACCTCGCCGGTGCCGGCGCTGAGATCGAAGGCTTCCTGGTTTTTTCCGAAGACGTCGTTGGCGTTATCCAGATTCCAGCCGTAGGCAAAGTTCAATAGATCGCGGAAAATGTATTCCACTTCTGTATTGAGGTGGAGGTGTCCCAGAAGCCCTTCGCGGGTAATTTGGCGCTCCAGCAAATCGAACCATTCCCCAAGGCTGGAGAGGTTATCTACGCGAGTGATGTTACGCGCCATTAGGGTGATGGTAAGGAAAGCTTAACGAATCACAAGGTGCGAATTTCGGAGAAGTGCGGTCGCCGCAGGGGGCGCATTTCTAAGTTCTAGCAACGCGCCAGGGGCGGCGTCCTAACAGCTTGCGGCGCGGTCATTCCGGGTTCACAAGTGTTTTGAAGCCTCCGTAGGCCATGCGGCTGCAGTCGAATGGAGGTTCCTCTGATCCTCCGGGGCACATTTCCTTGATGCGGGGGTCGGCCATCACCTTGGCGTTGACCTCGTCGCGGTGTTCGCGGGACTTGTAGGTGATCCATGCGAGGACGACGGTTTCGCCGTCCTTTGCTCCGGCGAGTTGGGGGAAGGAGACCATGTCCTTCGCGGCCGTGTCCTCGGCGATCCACTCGCGGTAATCGTGGGCGCCATGTTCCAGCCAGACCTTGCAGGCCAGCCCGGCAGTCCTTTTGTAAACCTCGATTTTGTCCTTGGGTAGGGGCAGGACGAACCCGTCGGTGTCGTCGCTCATAATAAAGTAAGTTTGTTCAGTCGAAGATTTCCGGTTCGACCAGCTTGGTCAGGTGCATGAGTGATTGCTGCCAGCCGATGTAGCAGCCATCGATAGGGAGCGCGTCGGGAAGTCCTTCCTGGACGATGTGGATTCCGGTGCCGCAGGAAACTTCCCTGAATGTGATGGTGGTCAGCATTTCGCCGGGCATGTCAGGATCATCGAAGACATCGGTGTAGGAGATTTTCTCCGTGGGGATCAGCTCGCGCAACACGCCGCCGAAGCCCATGGTTTTTCCCGTGTGGAAATTGGTGAACGACATGTGGTAGCTGCCGCCGGCATACGCCTCGAAGTGATCGACGTGGCATGTGTAGCCGTCGGGCGGATACCAGCGCGCGATCGCATCGGGATCGATGAAGGCGCGAAAGACCTTGTCCGGCTTCGCGGCAAGCACGCGGTGGAGGCGCAGGGTGTTGGTGGGCATGGTTTTTTGATTTTCAACCACAGAGTGCACAGAATACACAGATTTTTAGTAGCGTACGAAGACTAGGGGAAGCGCCTGGAAAGTGAGTTGGATGGCTTTCAGAAGTCCTTCTTTATTTCTGTGCCTTCCGTGGTCCCATCCCTGAATCTGGGTTTGTTCATCGTTGAACGGGATCCGCGAGCGCGGCATTTCCCAGGCAGCTAGGTTCAGGACATTTCGCCTTGGAGGTTCACCATCCAGCCGACGCCGAACTTGTCGGTGCACATGCCGTAGCAGGGTGACCAGAAGGTTTTTCCGAGTGGCATTTCGATGGAGCCGCCTGCGGAGAGGGCGGAGAAGAATTCCGCGGCCTGCTCTTCGTTTTCGGGGCAGATGGAAAGGCGGAAGCCGTCAAATTTTCCAGTCCCGGTGCCGCAACCATCGGACATCATGACCATGTACTCGCCGATGAAGATGGCGGCGTGCATGATTTTCTTGCCCCAATCCGGAGCGAGCGTGCCGTCGGGCGGGGAATCGGGTGCCTCCTCGAAGCGCATGAGCATCACACGCTTTGCGCCGAGGGCGGATTCGTAGAATTCGACGGCTTCCTCGCAGCGTCCGCCGAAGAAGAGGTAGGGTTCGATGATGGGCTTTTTCATGATACTTTCGGCCTGCGGTTCAGGAGTGCCAGGAATTTTCCGCGAGCATGCCAGAGGAGATAGGCGGCGATGAGGCAGATGACGATAAGCATGGGATCAAAGAGGCCCACTCCGTTGGTGATGAAGGCATGGAAGGCGAGGATGTTCACAATCACCGGCCCGAGCACGAGCAGGCCAAAGTTCCGCGTCAACGGGATGGCGACGAGGATACCGCCGATCAGCTCGTAGGCTTTTACAAAGTGCGTGTAACTGCTGGGCATCAACGCTCCCATGAACATGGCCGGATAGCTGCCCGCAGGTGGGGCGGGTTGCTCCGGCATCATGTTGAAAAAGAACATAACGCTGGCGGCGATGAAAAGCAGGCCGAGCAGGCCGCCGAGGATGTTTGGGATGTGTTTCATTTTGGTTCAAGCAGGCTTTCCTGGAGGCATTTGTCCGACCAGACGGTGGATTCATTGCCGGCCGGATCGGTGAAATGAAAGCGGCGCCCGCCGGGGAAGTCGTACACGGGCTTGATGATCTTCCCCCCGGCGGCTTCGACCTTGCAGAGGGTTTCCTCAAGTAGTTCGCTGTAGAACACGACCAAAGCCGCGCCCGCCTCCGCAGAGGAGGATTTTCGGGAAAGGGAAAACCCTCCGTCCAATCCCGCGCCGAAAAAGGCAACATACTGCGGGCCGTAATCCTGGAACTCCCAGCCAAAGGCTTCCCCCAAAATGCGTTTGGTTTCCCCAAGATTGCTGGAGTGGAACTCGAGGTAATTGATTTTTCCGTGGATGTTCATCGGTTAGTTGTGGCCGGGCTTGCGCTTATGAATGATGAGCATGTTTCCTACGGGATCGAGCACCATGGCCGGTGGCGGGATAAAGGGTGAAGGCGATTTCGGTGAATTTGATCTGGCAAAACTAGAGCAACCGCCACGCGTGCGCCAATCATTCATGACCACGAGCGATGTCCTTGAAAGGGGCCAGCATTCTCGTCGTCCGTTGAACCAGCCTCGCAAGGAGTTCGGGAAAATCGGGTCCATCCTGACACGCTCTCTGCGGGGATGGGTTCGGCCCGGATTTCAAGGTGCATGCGCTCGGCGGGAGAACGGCTGCCGGAGGTCACCGGGGTGGTGCGGTTGGGCAGCAGGGTGGGGCGCGGGTTGGTAGTTGGATTTCCCCAGCTCAAAATATAAGCCCGAGCTCAGGCGACGAAGCCGATCGCCTATGAGGCTTACGCTCACACGGGGATAAGCATGGTGGAGTTTGGCCAGAGAGCAGAGAGGGCCTCGTCGAGGGTGGCGAGTTTGCCATCCATGCGCCAGGCGAGTTCTGCGAGCCAAGAATCAGTGACTTGGCGGTGGCCCGTGAGCCGGGTTGGTTTGATCTCGGTATAGGAGAAGTTTTCCCGCCAAAACAGGTGCTTGGGGTGGGCGCGAATGGACTCCAGCGCGGCCCAGGCGGCCGTCGGCGAGCGGTCACGCGCGAGCTGCATGTGGAGCCGCAGCAAGGTTCCCTCGGTGATCGGGCAGGTGGCAATGAAATCCCCGGCGGTCGCTTGCCTCCATCGGCGCATCCGACGGTGGTGCGGATGATCTGCCAGAGCCATGGCGATCAGGGCGTTGCCGTCCAGTAGCCAATTCATTGGGGCGAGCGGCGTGAAATTTCCTGCGGCGCTAAGTCCATCGATTCGAGATGCTGGAGATCCTCGTCGTCAAGCGAGCGCTGGATCTCCTCGTGCGTCAGGGGGTGACCGGCGCGCGACACGCGCAGGCCAAGGACCGGATCGAAGTAGGAGTCTTCATCTTCCGGCGTGGGCAACCCAGGTTCCCTAGCATGACGCTGCCTCAGCAAGTCCGCCACGGCTTTACTCAATGAGGTTTTGGTGGCAATCGCATGGGCCCGTGCCATTGCATAAAGCTCGTCGTCCAACGTGATGGTGAGACGGTTCATCCCCCAAAATATGGTGCAATGGTGCAGTGGTGTCAATGCTTCTCGCCTGCCGCATACCCGTGGAATTCTACCACTCCATTGTTTGCACGGGGCCGCACCCCTAGGCATGCCGCAGCAAGTTCCGAGCATCACAGCGGCAGCAGTCCAAAGAGCCTTCAACTCTCAGCAGACAGGGAGGGTTTTCCCCGCAATGCAATACGAAGTGAGGCGGCGGGTGGTTTGGCTGAGCACTTGCCGGCACGCGGGACGCTTTGGACAATGGCTAAGACAATGAACCTCCTACGATGCGGCCGAAAACGCGTCCCATGTCGAGACGCAGCAGCGGCGGGCCGAAGGCGCTGGCTGTGGCCCTTGCCGGTGAGGCGTTTGCCGGTGCCGGGATGGACTTGAAGTCCGACGAATTGGCTCGTCGTGCGGGAATCGCCTGCTTGAGAATGCCGGCGTTGAGCACCTTTGAAAAGCGGCCATGAAGATCACCTGCCCATCCTGCAGCCACGCGTTAAGCGGACCGAAGTCGTTGATGGGCCGCCGCAGCATTTGTCCGGCCTGTGCGCACTCGTTTATTTGGAGCGACCGCTTCCACGCAGGGGATTCGTTTGTCATCTATGACCTTGAAACCACCGGCCTGTCTCCCGACAGCGACGAATTTATCCAGATCGCCGCGGTGCGCTTTCAGGCCGGCTGCCTGCGCGCGGAAGACAGCTTTTTCAGTTTCGCCCGGCCGCGGCGAGCCATCTCGTCGTTCATCACGAGCTACACCGGCATCCGCAACCAGGACGTGGTGCATGCGCCGCGCCCGGAGGATGTCCTCTGCGAGTTCAGCCGCTGGGCACAATCCTCCACACTCATCGCCCACAATGGTCTGCGCTTCGATAGCAAATTCCTCGCCGCGACCTGTCAGCGCCATGAACTGCAATCCCGACAGGTCGAGTGCATCGACTCGATCCACCTATCAAAAATGTTGTTTGGCAGTGCCCGCGGCACCGGTCATTCCCTCGATCACCTCAAGGCGCGCCTCGGCCTGCGCGACACCGCGTTGCGCCGTCACGATGCGCGTGGAGACGTTGACCTGCTTGGCCGCGCCGTTGCCGAGATGTTGCTGCGCCTCGACCTCGACCCGTGCTTGAACGGCGTGCGCAGGCACACCAGCCTGCTGCCCAACGGATCATCGCCCCTCCCTGGATTTGGAGGGTAGAAGAGTGTTGAGTCTACCCCGCTCGTCCGTCTTGATCCGCTTGGCAAGACGCTTCGACGGGCGAAGTGTTCGGAAGGCTCACCGCTAACCCGCATCTCTTGCCACTCGGCGGCGGCCTCGACGTCCACAGCCTCCCCGCCCACTCCTTCGGGAGCCGCGGGAGCGGCGACGTCGTCATTCACCAAGTTCCCGCCCACCCCTTACCGGCCGCAGAGAAACCCAGTTCGCGCGTGGAGTAGCGGAAGCAGTCGTCCTCGGCATTCACGATGATTCCAAGGTCGAGGTTGTACTGGATCTGGGCGCGCATTTCCTCCTCGATTTCCGCCTCAATGCGCTCCTGATCGGCATGCGGGCGGTGGCGAAGAGGCCGTGGCGCCCTCGGCATTCCAGCGGGTGATGCGGTCTTTCAGCTCGGGCGGGTGGCTGGTTGGTGGCGGGCACGTTGACCACAAGTTCCGAGAGCAAATCCGTCCTTGCGCAGGCAGGCGCCAGCCAAATAATCCTGTTGGATGCCGGAACTTGAATACAAACGCCGCCGCGCCAATCGCCGCTGCAACGCTCCATCCGCGAGGTGTGGCCAGATCTTCAAGCGATGCGTGGCGTGGGTCGCGCCCGATGCGAATGATGGGTTGTTGGATCAGGCATTGCTTCGGTGATTTGCTGACGGCATGGTGGCGGCCATGTCACAAGCATCCTCCACGTGGGTGTCACTTGCTCTTAGTGGGGTCGTGTTTATTGCGGCGGGGGCAACGGGCTTTATGTACACCGCGTTCTACTCCGGGTGGGGACATTCGCCGGTGGCGGCCCTGCCCGTTGGCCTGGGGCTGGGGGCCGTGGCGGTGATTCTCACCGGAATGGCCACGGAGACCACGACGACTACGGCAGCCAGGGTCGCCACCGCATCGGTTGGGGGGGTCTGGGTTGTGGCGGCGGTTTTGATGTATTGGGCAGCCTAGTTCAGCCGCCCGGGAGCAGCGAAAGGACCAGCGACATTCCTGTCGCCCGAGGTCCAACGGCATCCTGTCGTTCGGACGCCCGCTCGGCGGCGGCAACTTGGATTCCGCAAGCTAGGTCGAGGAGGAGATCCCATTGAGAGCGCAGGAGGCCGCCAATCTTGAGGTCTGCCGACTCCCGACTCACCGGTGCGGGAATCCATTTCCTCGTCCGCTTCACGGGGGCGAAAACTATGCGCGCGGCGGTGAGTGCATTGAATGAATACAATAGCCAGCAGCTGGTGAAAGAGGTCATTGCGAGCTTCGGGACTTGGGACAGGGTCACCAATAAGGAAATCGAGGCTAAACGCCCAGGCTGATCGGTTTTTGGAGTCTCGCGCTTAAGGCCACCAAGATACCCAGGCGATTGCCACCCGAGGCGGTGAAACTCCGGCGTCTAGCAGCCTGTCGGACTTAGAAGAGACGACAGATTGTGGTCGGTTGTTGTCCTGATGCTGCATCTTGTGATCAGGCCGATCTAGTGAGCTAACAAATTTAGTTTTCGGCGAGGATTTCAGAA
>Ga0136639_10000956_pt1 | contig 10086 bp, 11 predicted proteins | sample AntDrymUQ8592106_2_FD_113739 | JGI IMG/M metagenome (GOLD analysis project Ga0136639, IMG submission 113739) | Polar desert sand microbial communities from Dry Valleys, Antarctica - metaG UQ859 (21.06) | ecosystem: Environmental > Terrestrial > Soil > Desert | place: Antarctica: Dry Valley...
AGGAGCCGTTGCGCACCCCACGATCAAGCCGCGCAATGCCACGCGCTGCTGAAAGCGTCAGCCCAATGGCATGGTCAGAGACCGACTCGGTCCCATAGTCCGGCACATTGCACACCGCAATTCCCCGCTCCGTCGCCGCCACGATGTCCACGGAATCGACGCCGACGCCGTACCTGCCGATTACCCTCAGATCCGGCAAAGCGTCCATCACCTCAGCCGTGATGGCGGCATACTGCACCACAATCCCGGCAGCCCCGGCAGCATTGGAGACCAGCTCCGCCGCTGACCGGGACTGCGTCAGGACCAGTTCGACACCACCGTCGCGGGCGACCCCGTACTCAAGATCGAACGAGTCATGATCACACTCGGTGATGACGATCCGGATTGTGGAGACAGTCATTGTGGGATTCCTTCGGGGTTAGGTCATGGCGTTTCGGGAGTTGCGGTCGACGGACGCGTCGGGGATATCGGGGCTACGCCGCAGCTGTCTTACCCAACCCGTCCGCCAACCGACTGAGGAACCCTGGGGACCGCAGCTCGGCAGCGCTAGCCAGCAGATCGTCACGCTCCAAGATCCTTCGGGGGGCGGGCCCCAAAACCCCAGCCGAGAACACCATCCTCATGCCAGTTCGTGGAGCACCGAGGTTAGCTAGTCGTCGGCCAGCACGAAGGGATCGAGCGAAATACGGGATCCGTCAGGCCGCTCGATGCAGACTAAATCCGCATCGTCGACGTAAACGTGCCAACCTCGGATGTGCGCGTCATTGTCGAGCACGATCGAGTAGACGGCGCGATGCTGGGTTCCGGTGGGGTCGGTGTAGCTGTAGACGACACCATTTCCCTCTCGGCCCTGCGTGGGTGCGTTCGGCTGCGGTTGGTAGATGTCATGAAGGGCTGTCCAACGGTGCTCGGCTGCGACCTCCACCGGCTGTCCGTCTGTTGCCGCATGCAGTCTGAAGAACTTTGCTGCAGATTCGCCACGCCGCAGCACCAGACGAGTGTCAGCTGCTTGGTTTACCCGGAGGCGATGATCCCGGTCGTTTAGCACGAAGAGAGTCTCCACCTCGATAGGTTCTTTGGAGACGATGTCATCGACAATGACGACGATGTGGGGGAGCAGGGTGATCCACGTGCGCCGGGCCTTAGTCACTTGGTCCGGGTAACTGTCCGCCAGATCAACCGAGAACGTCGTCCACCCGTCGCGGTTGCGTGGTGATCGACGCGTGCCAACTGGTTCGGCATGCACGTAGTGCCGCTCGAGGAGCTGCCCATTGTGACCGTCGCGGAACAGCCAAGTGCTATGGCTTCCCGCTTGTTTTGCCACATGCTGTGCCTGGAGCCGGTAGGAGCAATGCCCGGGATCAGTGAAGAAGATCTCATGGCGGTGGCTCAGGACGAAACTGCCATGATCGTCGTGGCGGTGTGAATCGACCTGCAATGCAGTGGTTCCTGCTTGGGCCGCGAGCACGGTAAGCGGGTCATCCCAGCGGTCCCGCACGATGACCGACCCAGTTTCGAAGCTCATTGACTCTGGGATGCTCAGCTCAGTTGGCGAAATCGGCTCCGTCGAGACCAGCAGATTGACGATGGTACGCCAACCGATCTGCGAGAAGAATCCGAAGGTCGACAAACTCGAAGGCTCCAGTTGCACGTCATCGTAGGCGCGCTCGAAAAGCCAGCGAGCCAAGCCAGCATCCTCGGTCGTTGTACCGGCGTCGGAACGCGCGATGCTGGTCAGAACGTCTGCCGGGGGTCGGGCTGTAACGGCGGCGTCGCCGAAGTTGACCATCGTTGTGTACAAGCCCTCGCCCAAGTCCTGACGCGGTCCTTGAAACATCACCGAATGGGCGACCCACGGCACCATACCGCCATAGGGTGCAGGCATGCGGTCCAGCAGGTGCGCGTCGTGTGCGCCGATGAGTTCCCGGACGTTACTCAAATGGAGCGTCGCGTACCCCCAGTACTGAAGACTCTCGCCGTAGCTGTCCGTGTTGTAGAGTGCCGCCGCATTTGTGTAGCGCTCCGGCAAGGTGTCGATTCGGTCTTGGTCCCCGAGTAGCAGTGTGACCGCAGCAAATCCGTTGAGTAGGACCATGTACCAGTTGTTGAGAGCTATCCCCTCCGCTCCGTTGCTCGCATCGAATCGTCGTGCGTTCTCTTCGAACCCCAGCAAGGCACGCTCGCACGGCAACATGCAATGGCTGATTAGAGCAGCAACGACGACGTCGCGCTCGGGGCCGGTGAGAACCTCGGCGCACAGCTCGAGCACCTCGGCCACGCCTAGACCGACGTGTGCGGTCTCCAACGCACCGACGGGCGGGTTGCTGCGCATCCGAAAGAACGGTCCCACCCACTCGTCGACCGGCAGTGAACACAACCGCAGGGTCTCGGTTCTTAGCCAATTCGCCTTGTTCGGGTCCGGGGCAACAGCCTGAGCGAACGCTACATCTCCGAGACGTTCCCAGGACACGTGCCACCACTCTGGTAGTTCTCCCGGTTCCATGATGGTCGGGCTACGAACCCACCGGTTGGCGCGGTCAGTGATGACCTCAACAAGGTGCGCCATCCTCGGCTCCCGCTCGGCTTTGGAGCGGACGGCTGCAGCATCCAGGCGTCCCCGCGTAGATAGCAGCCACGGCGACTGTGACATTAGATTCCTCCGTTGGTTGATGTGTCGCGTAGCAACTGCAGCGCTGGCGCCAAGCAGGTGCATGCAGCGAGAGCTGCGGAGCAGTGCACGCCCACGTACCCAATTACTCGTGATGATGCACGATCTTGGTCTAGAGCAGTGTCCTAGCGCCATGCGCTGACCGTCGGCGTATTTATGCAAACTGCCGATACCCCAGGACGAATCCACTCACATCGGGTGTCCCCGGGTAGGAGTGATGGTCGCTTCGTACAAACTTTGAGCGAGTTGCCGGTGGCGCCCCTTCGAAAGACCGGCCATGCTGGGGGAATGCCAGACATCCCACCCATAGAGAACACAGCCACTTCGCGAGCTTCCGCAGCCACCCGCCGTTCAGACTCCAGTGATCACGGCAACGCACTGTTGTCCGGGAAGCACATCATCGTGACCGGCGCCACGGGTGGCATCGGGCAGTCTCTGGTAGCTCGGTTGACAGACCTTGGAGCACGAGTGTCTGCCACAGGGACCTCGCATCAGCGACTCAATCAGCTCCGCGCCGTAGCACCGTCCATCTTCATTCAGGCAGCCGATATCACTTCAGAGACGGACGTGGCCGCCTTCTACTCAGCAGCACATGAGCAATTCGGTGACGTGGATGCCGTCGTAAATCTGGCTGGCGTCTCGATTCCCGGTGCGATCGCTGAAACTGATGTCGAAACCTTCAAACGCGTGATGGATGTGAACGTGCTTGGGACGTTCTTGTCCTGCAAGCATGCGATCTCCCGGCTGCGTGAGATGGATGCCCAGATCGTCAACGTCGGTTCAATGGCCGGCACCCGACCCAACCCCACCGCCCCGCTTTACTGCACCGCGAAGGCAGCGGTGGCAATGCTGACTGATGCTCTGGCGTTGCAGCTGAAAGACCGGCGTGTCCGCGTGACCAACCTCACCCCCGGAGGAGCTGACACCCCTTTCTGGGGCGATCGTCCCGTGAACCGAAGTGCCCTGTTGGCAAGTGACGATGTAGTTGACACGTTGGTCTTTGTGCTCTCACGGCCCGACCACGTCATGGTTCACGACATCCGTTTCGAGTCCACCGGCCGCGAACGCAGCTAGCTCTCAGTCAGCCCCTGGCTATGGCAGAAGGATTGGAGCCAGTCAGTTTCTTGTAGAGATGGCTGAAGTAGTAGACGTCACGGAAACCGCACGTCCGTGCTGTTTCTGTGACGTTGTATTCTCCGCTCGCGAGGAATTCGGTTGCTTTTCCAATCTTGATCTGTTGTTGGTACTGAGTAGCCGTCATCCCGGTTGCACGTTTGAACACCGTGCGAAAGTGCGAGGGGCTGAGGTCGGCGAGCGCTGCCAGTTCCTCAACTGAATAAGTGCGATCATAGTTGCGGGACAAGACATCGGCTATCCGTGCCATACGCCGCGTGTATGGCTGTTGCTGATCGGGAACGTCGTATTCGGCAATTATTCGGTGGAGGGCCAGAGCGATGCCTGCCCGGATTCGTAGCAAATGACCCGGGGAATTATGCGTCCAAACCGAAAACATTTCGTGGAAATGGCGAACGATCTCACCGTGCGTGATTGATGTTACCGTCGGTAATGAGCGGAGATACCGAGAAACGTCGCCCCCCTGCGAATCGGTGACGGTGAACGCCACGGAGAAGAAGCGCCAAGGTCTTTCCCGGCTGCTGGCAGCGGTGTGGGGCGTGCCGGGTGCCATGAGCAGCAAGTCGCCCCCGGTGATCTCGTATGGAGTTCCGTCAATCAGATAATGAGCTCGTCCGGAGATCGCATAAGCAAGGATCGAGGAACGCGGATTCACGAAATCGCGGATTTTCCACTGCGGGTTCGGTGCACGCTCGATGACATACTCGATATCAGAGATAACATAATCGTATGCCATTTGTGGTGCGACTTCCATGATGTGTTCGTCCATGCTCCCTGACCCCCGTGACAGATCCTAGTAACCTACCTGACCGACTCCGACTGCGGCTGGTTCGGTGGGCAAGTCGCCGGACCGTCGGGAGAACTCAGCGGGGTGGGACCGGCAGCCCACACCGCTGCACAGATATCGATTTCGGCAGTCTCCGGACTGTCGGGGTGCGCAGGGCGCCTCGATAGTTCAGCGTCTCGGTCGACAGGGGGGACTGCAGGCAGCCGATGACGCGTCACGTGTGGCATTCTTAGCATCCGTTTGCATTCAGCATCCACACGATGCTCGGATGACGAGTTCGCCGCGAAGTGGCGCGGGGGTGGCCTCCCCAGCGCTGTGGATGCCCAGTAGGTGATCCAGTGCTTGTGCAGCAAGCTCATCGACCGGCTGTTTCACGGTCGTGAGCGGCGGCCACGAGTACTCCGCCTCGACCGAGCCGTCGAAGCTGACGATCGCGAGGTCATCGGGTACGGACAGCCCGTGCTCATGAACGCCCCGCAGCGCAGCGTTGGCTATCATGTCTGAGCTGATGAACACCGCATCCAGCTCGGCATGCCGTGTGGCTAGGGCTGCGCCTGCTCGGTAACCGTCCTCCCGGGTGAAGCCGCACTGCATGACTGGACCCGGCTCCAAGGCAGCTTCACGTAGGCACTCCGACCACCCAGTGAACCGGAGGTCGTGAGTCGGGCCCACGAATCCGATGCGGCGGTACCCGTGCCAGAGCAGGTGCTGAGTGGCGAGTCGGGCGGCGTCTGCGAGATGAACGCCCACACCCCGTGCTCCTGGGACGTGCTCTGTCGGGTTGAGTACCGCCCAGGGCATCCCAAGGGTGTTGAGCAGTGCAACGTGTTGCTTATCGACCACTAGAGCAAGGAGGATGCCGTCTACCTGTCGGGACGCCAGTTGCCGGGCTAGTTCCTGGACCCGATCACTGTCGCCGTCGGAGTTCATAATCAGGACGTCATATCCGGCGACCCGAGCAGCTTTTTCGACGGAACGGCACAGGTCCGAGATGAAAAGGTTTGAGGCATCCGGAACGATCACGCCGATGAGTTCGGACGATCCAGTCCGCAATGATCGTGCAGAGGCGTTCGGCACGTACCCGAGGGTTCGAATAGATTCCCGGACCCGAGCGGCCGTTTCGGGGGCCACGGGTGCTGTGCCATTCAGTGTGTAGGTCACTACCGCGTCACTGACTCCAGCGTGACGTGCAACTTCGCGGCGCGTCACGCGGCGGTTGCTGGTTCCTAGAGCTTGTATGGTCGTTCCTCTTGTCGCTGTCACAGAGTCGGGTGACCGGTTGGACCCACGGTACCCTTCCCAGTCGGGCGCGATGAAGATCGACCCGGTGGGGTTTCGTGCTTGAGCTGTGTCTGGTTTGTCACCACCAGGCTTGGCCGCAGGGGGATGCGTCGTCGATGTGCTGGGTTGTTGGCAGCGACCTACGAGCGCACTCCGATATCGGGATTGGGTGGTACCCGGCAAGCTGCGAGTGAAGGATGTCGTTCAAGGGTGCTGACCAGTTTTCGGGGATCGATGTTTGACCGTTGAGCGGACCGACAATGGAGCCCACGGTCGCGCCGTTGCAGTCAGTGTCCCACCCAGCCACCACGGCGAACGTCACCGCGGTGGAACTCACCCCGCTGATGAGCAGGGAGGCGATGACGCCGGAATGTGACCGCGAATCGGCCACTCATCCAGGCAGTTGCCGGCTGCGGATCAGTTCCGCGTACCAGCGAGCGCTCGCCTTCGGGGTTCGGGCCTGGGTTTCGTAGTCGATATGCACGATGCCGAACCGCTTGCTGTAGCCCAATGCCCACTCGAAGTTGTCCAACAGCGACCAGACCTGGTAGCCCCGGACGTCGACACCCCGGTCCACCGCCCGGCGCACTGCAGTGAGGTGGTCACGCAGGTACCCGATGCGTCGCTGGTCATCTACGACGCCGTCGATGATCTCATCTGTGAAGGCAGCACCGTTTTCAGTGATCATCAGAGGAAGCTGCGGGTACCGCTGCCCCAGATCCACCAAGAGCTGCTCGAACCCATCTGGATCAATGTTCCAGCCCATTGCCGTGCGCGGGCCAGGTTGCTCCACGAACGCTATGCGCTCGGTGCCGGGGTAGCCCGGGTTGTGGACATCCGGTTCGGAGGGATCCATGGTTCGTACCTTGAGCGGGAAATAGTAGTTAACACCGAGTAGGTCGATGGGCTGATTGATCAGCTTGAGGTCGCCCGGGGCGACAAATGCCCAGTCTGTCAAGTGCATAGTGTCTGCAATGACATCCTTGGGATACACACCCTCGATCATCGGCTGGAGGAAGATGCGGGTGCCTATTCCATCGATGTGACGCACCGCCTCCTCATCGCCGATCAGGTACGACATATTTATGGTCGCAGAAACCTTGGCTCCGTCACCTATCTCGTCACGGAGCGCTTGGACGGCGAGTCCATGGGCGAGGTTCAGATGGTGCGCCGCGGTCAAAGCAGCCACTGGGTCGGTGGCGCCAGGCGCATGAGAACCCGAGTGATACCCCAAGAAGGCGCTGCACCACGGCTCATTGAGGGTCGTCCATGTGTCCACCCGATCGCCGAACGCCGCCCCGACTATTCGTGCGTACTCCGCGAATGCAAAGCTGGTTTCCCGGTTCGTCCACCCTCCGCGGTCCTCGAGGGCCTGTGGCAAGTCCCAGTGATAGAGCGTGGCGATCGGTAGAATTCCCCGGCGCACGAGGCCATCGACGAGACGATCGTAGAACGCGAGCCCGGCCCCGTTCACGGCTCCGGTGCCAGTGGGCTGAATGCGTGGCCAGGCGATCGAGAACCGGTATGACTGCAAACCCAGTTCCGCCATGAGATCGAGATCTTCGTCCAGGCGGTGATAGTGGTCAGTGGCAACGTCGCCGGTATCGCCGTTTAAGGTGTTGCCTGGCGTATGGGAGAACGTGTCCCATATCGAGCGGCCGCGACCGTCCTCGTCACACGCACCTTCAATCTGATACGCGGCGGTAGCCGCACCGAATAGGAATTCGCGCGGAAATGAACTGCCCTGAAGTCGGTCGCTCATAAAGAGATCTCCTTACGTTTGTTGGTACGTGGCCACTTCTTACCGTTGTCAGGAGCCAAGGTGAGCCGAAACGTCCAGATGGTCCGGGCGGCACCCTCGCCGGCGTCGTTGCGACTCCGCTGATGAGAGCACGACCTGCGCTGGCGACACCCGCACCCCCCAGAGCATTGGACGTAGGACGTGCCGCTACGGAGGCCACCAACTGCACTCTCTCCCACGAAGGCCTGTCGAGATCCGGCCGACAAAGTCTCAATTTACTCGTGTAAAGCGCTTTTGGCAAGGACTCTTCGCGACCTTTGGGACTGAGCCTTCTGGATAGGTGTCGGGCGAGTCAGATCCTGCGGAGACGAGTGATGGTGCTGAGGTAGTCGCGGTTGGAGAAGCGCAAGCTGCAGTTGGCTTCCTCTGTGTTTAGCGCGTCGTGCAGCGCCAGCCCGTGACCCATCAGGTACGCACCGCTGCATTCTCGCCCGGTTGCCTCATTGCGGTAGTTGGACCGGGGGCTGAGTCCCTGGAGGAGGGTGCGTCGAGCGCCGCGGTGCAGCGATCGCCGGGGCTCGTAGGACAAAACGATCACGGCACCGTCTCGTACGTACTGCACTGCGGTCATGCCACCGCCGGGTTCCCCGCCCAGCCGGTACAGCGCACCGAGCTGGATGACGTGGCGCATCTGCTTGTAGGCCGCGATGTGCTCTGAGGCTTCCTTGAGCTCAGCAGTGGACCAGGCGTTGAGGTCCCCGCCAATGAGACGCTCACGTACTGGCCGAGATCGTGCGCCTGGATCGTGATCGTCATCGGGCTGGCAATCGCCGGGGACAGCGACTTGGCTGACGCGATCAAACTGGTGGCCCGTGCGCATCAGAGCGCGGTGTGGGATCGGACTCGTCAGGTGCTGCGGATGCGGTCCGCCCTGTTGGAGTACTTCCCTGCGGCGGTGGCAGCGTTCGAGGACTCGGCCGCACCGGATGCGCTGTCGGTGGTGCGCCGAGCGTCGAACCCCGACCAGGCCGCGAAACTGACCCGCGGGCAACTCGTAGCAGCCCTTCGTAGCGCCCGCCGACACAACGTCGAGGCCAAGGCCGGCGCCCTGCTGAAGGTGCTGCGGGCACCGGCGCTGCGGCAACCGGCGACCCTGCAGGGCGCCTACGCGAGCGTGGTCCTTGGACAAGTCACCATCATTGCTGCGCTCAACGACCAGATCGCAGGACTTCAGGAGGTGATGGCCGAGCATTTTGGGCGCCACCCGGACGCTGAGATTTACCTCAGCCAACCGGGGTTCGGGATCGTCCTCGCAGCGCGGACGCTCGGTGAGTTCGGAGACGACCAGGACAGGTTCGCCAGTTCACGTGCACGCAAAAACTACTCCGGGCAAAGCCCGATCACCCGCGCCTCAGGTAAGAAGAGTGTCGTGTTGGCCCGCTACGCCACCAACCGTCCAAGCCTTCGCCGCACTCGGGGCATCGCCGGGAGCGCGCGCCTACTACGATGCGCTTCGCCGACGAGACATCGGCCACCACGCCACCCTTCGCCAGCTCGCCAACAGACTCGTCGGCATCCTGCACGGCTGCCTCAAGTCGGGCACGATCTATGACGAGAACACCGCTTGGCAACATCACCAAATCACCACCGAGGCCGCCGCCGCTTGACAAGTTTCGCCATGGGATGTCTGTCAACGGCGCTCGCCGCGCAGGAGTAAGTCGATCTCGTTCAGGTCGACGAGTACGCGGAAGCCGTTCTTGTAGCGGGTGAGCTTGCCCTCAGCCATTCGGCGTTCCAGTGAGCGTCGAGAACTTCTGCAGTACTCGACGGCCTCGAGCAGCGTCGCGTAGCGTGGGTGCGGTTTTGTGAACGTTCGAGTGCTGGCCATGATGGATCGCCTTTCAAGAAGTGATATCCCTTGACCGCAATGTCGCTTCTGGACCTCCTCCAAAACGTACCCCCAAGCCAGCGCGAACAACCTACCCCCGGCAGTGAAACAGGCGCTGGCAAGGGCAAACAAAACGTACCCCTGAAAGTTTGGCGAACTGCCGCGTCAAGAGGCGAATCTGTGATCTACCCCCACCTCGCGCCCCTCTCACATCTGCCGGTATTGGCCGAGAACTGGTCCGAGGGCGACGCCGCGGTGGCCGGCGACTGCTTCAAACGCCATGCGTCACGCGAGTACCTGAAGTGCCTGTAGGAGGGGCTTGCTTGGCTTGGGGGAGCGGGGCGGCAAGCTCGATCAGGTCGGACGGCTTTCCACCGCGACGTAGCCCCTCTTTGAGGGCGTCCTTCCCGATCTCGTAGCCGAGGTGGCCGCGCATTCTAAAAGGCGTCGGCAATGCTGCGTTCGGCTGAGTAGAGCCCGATATGTTGTGTACAACAAGCCCCTGGTAATGTACAATTGGTTCATGTCGAACGTTAGCGTCGCGGACGCACGCAACAACTTCTCGGACGTGATCGCCCGCGCCAAGG
>Ga0136639_10000957_pt1 | contig 10081 bp, 5 predicted proteins | sample AntDrymUQ8592106_2_FD_113739 | JGI IMG/M metagenome (GOLD analysis project Ga0136639, IMG submission 113739) | Polar desert sand microbial communities from Dry Valleys, Antarctica - metaG UQ859 (21.06) | ecosystem: Environmental > Terrestrial > Soil > Desert | place: Antarctica: Dry Valley...
ACGGTGGTCGCCAACGACGTCTTGAACACGTCCTTGTCGGCCACGAGACTCGCGCCACCGGGGCTCCAGCCGGTCATCATGATCTGGTCGGCGGTGAAATCGGTGGGCTTCACGAACACCTTGATGCCGTTCGACAACGTCCATTCCGTGAGGTTGAGCGATGCGGTCTTCCGTTCGCTCACCACGCGTCCGGCCGTCGGTGCCTTGGCCACGAGCGCGCCCGCCGTGACCGTTTCCACCCACGGCGTGATCGCGGCCGTATTCACTTTGCCGAACACGGCGCGAATGTCGGCCTCGGTCGGCACCGCTAGACCATCTTTCTCGGGGAGACTCACCGTCACCACGCGATTCGCCTCACCGACGCGGCTCGCGCCCAGGGCATTCACTTCGGCGATCGTGATGGCGGGTAGCAGACGCTGCATCGCGGCGTACTCGAACGCGATACCGGGAATCGCTTCGCCCTGCAGGAAGTTGTCGATGTACTCGTCGACGAACGCCCCCGACGGTGTTTTGTCGCGCTCCTGGTAGGCGCGTTCGTATCCGCGCAGCGTGTTGATCTTCGCGCGCTCGAGTTCCGTGACCAGGAACCCGTGGCGACGAACGCGCTCGGCTTCGGTGAGCAGCGCCTGCAACGACTCCATCAACTTGCCTTCTTTCGCGCTGGCGTCGAGCGAGTAGTACTCGCTGTTGCGCACGAAGCTGCCGCCGCCGGCACCGGCGCCCACGAACGGCGTCTCAGGTTTGAGCGAAAGTTCGCCGAACCGCTGATTCAACATCTGGTCGTACAGACGCTCCAGCAAATCCTGCCGGAAATCGCCCACCGTGCGGGTGGTGCGGCCTTTGCTCTTCCAGAGCACACCGACCGACGAGCCACTGAGTTCCTTGTCGGTGGCGATCGAGATCAGCGTGGAGTCGTGCGTAGGCACCGCAGCGATCGTTCGCGCGCGGGCGCCCTTGCGTGGCGCGATCCCGCCGAACGTAGCACGGATCAGCGCCTCGAGCTTTTTCGGGTCGGCATCACCAACCGCCACGACGGCCATCAGATCGGGCCGGTACCAGTCGCGCCAGAAGCGCTTGAGTGGCGCCGGGTTGGCCTTTTCCAGAATCTCCGGCTTGCCGATGGGCAACCGCTCGGCGTAGCGCGAGCCGCGGAAAATCACGGGGAACTGCTTGTCGCGAAGCCGTTCGCCGGCCCCGAGTCCGGTGCGCCACTCCGAGAGCACAACGCCACGCTCGGCCACGACCTCGGTGGAGTCGAACACAATACCGGTGGCCACATCGCCCAGAAAGCGAAAGCTCTTCTCCAGAATGCCAGCGCTGTCGGTGGGAACGGGCAGGATGTAGACCGTTTCGTCGAAGCTGGTATACGCATTCAGGTCGGCACCGAAGCGCACTCCGATAGACTCGAGGTACTTCACGATGTCATTCTTCGCGAAGGACTTCGTGCCGTTGAACGCCATGTGCTCGATGAAGTGCGCGAGACCGCGCTGATCGTCGTCTTCCAGAATGGAACCGGCGTTCACGACCAGTCGTAACTCAGCCCGCTGCTCCGGCTTGGCGTTGCGTCGGATGTAATAGCGGATGCCGTTGGGCAGCGTGCCGATGCGCACGGCGGGGTCGACGGGCAGAGCTGCTGCCAGTGCGAAGGAATCGGCGGGTGCCTTTGGAGCCGGCTTCTTGGCTGTGGCCTGCGCCTCGGCGGCAGTGGCGGTCATCACGGTCACGAGTGCGGTGACCGACAGATTGCGGAAGAAACTCAATGGGTCCTCGTCAAGGTGAAGTGTGCAGCGAATTAGGCGGCGTCGGAGAATCACTTTTGGAAAATAGCGTGCCGCCGACCGTAGAGACGGACTCAGGGGTCAGACCGTGGGCGTGTTCAGACGGCAGACCTCAGACGGGGTATGAGTAGCGTCCCAACGTTCAGGGATTGGAACGGTGTGAGTAGTTGATTAGCCTGGGGAACGGAGTCGTTTTGTCTGGTCTCGGCGTGAACGACGAGGCGCAGCATGTCGGTCTTTTGCGCGGAGGCGCGCCGGACCGTCCCGCACGCGAAGAACGGCCACAACTGGAGTGGTGGTTCGCCGCGCCCTCGCGCGTCGGCACGATGCCCATTTCCATCATTTTGCTGTGCTTCGCGGCTCTTCGCGTGCTCCGCGAGCTTCGCGCGAATCAGCTGGCTCTACGATCGCTCCGCAGCCGCCGCCAGCACCGCCGTTCGCGCGAAGTCCGCGAAGATCGCGAAGGCACGCGAAGAACAGCTATAGCATAAGTGGTGTCCCCACGTGTTCACGGGTGGAGTGGTGCTTCCCGTGGATCACGCCTCACCGGCGCATCAGGCAGTGTCTGGGGACCAGCGAGCGCACATCTGGATCGCAAAGCAAGGTCTACAGTTTGACCGGCAACGCGTGTACGAAATGCTAAAGCCCGTGCCGAGCGGGTGGGCACACACCGCGAACCGCGAGGTCGCACCCATCAAACCAGTCGAAACGGTGCACTGCTGTTGTTGAATTCTGAACACTATACCCCGTCTGACAGCCGACGCTGGCGACTGAACTCTAAACTCTGAGCAGTCCCCGCACCGCCTCCCTCGGTCTGCGCGACCACGAGCTACGCGACCGCGAGCTTTCGTACCTTCAAACGTTTCCGCGATTTCTCGGCGTGCCAGAGATCGTGTTGCATCTGAAGCCGTAGCCAGCTTTCCGCCGTCGTGTTGAACGCAATGGACAGCCGGATCGCCATCTCGGGGCTAATGCCCGCGCGTCCATTCAGAATGGAAGAAAGGGTATTGCGGCTCACACCCAGTGACACGGCGGCCTCCGTGACGCTGAGACTCAGCGGCGCGAGGCAAATGTCACGGACGATCTCGCCCGGGTGCGGTGGGTTGTGCATGCGCAGGGGCTTCATCAGTGATAGTCCTCGTAGTCGACGTCCATCGCATCGGGTCCCTCGAACCGAAAAGTGACTCGCCAGTTGCCGCTGACCCGAACTGCCCAAGTACCCCGACGATCGCCCTTCAGCGGATGAAGGTTGTAACCAGGAAGCCCCATCTCGCCGGGCTGCTCAGCAACACTGAGACTCGCGAGGGTTAAGCGCAGGCGGCTGGCGTGCTGGGTCTGGATGCGAGCCTTTGTCCCGCGGCAGAAGAAGCGTTCCAAGCCCTTGTGCTTGAACCCTGTGACCGCCACTGCAGACTGTAATGCGTAACGTGGCACATGGCAACTGAGCTGGCCGAACGACATTGACCTCGCATCGACATTAGCGGTACTTTCGCAAATCTGGCGTCCTGCGACGGCTCAGTGCCACGACTTGACGCAACACAACCGGGTCTCCTACCACTCGCGAAAACGCGACATGAAAGAAGTGGCGACACGAGGTGTGCTTATCGGTGCGATCCGTCCGCTCGGTGTGATCCGTGTTCTGGCGGTTGTTGGTGCGCGTGCTGTTGCCGCGCTCCGCATCAGCCCACGAGCGTTGGTGACCGGTTGCCTCGGCTGCGCCGCTGAACGGATCACACAGAGGAAAGGCGTCGTCAGCGGAATTTGTGGGTATTTGTCGCTGTCAATCAGGTATTGAGTATGAATTCAGGCTCCTCGGGGTTTCGTGTGGGTGACTCGCTGCCCCACGAGCCACTGCGTTGCCTCACCGAACATGGCCGCAGACCTATCGGTAAGAGACCTCTGCGTTCTCCCTTGCTCTGCGTGAACAGTTCTCGATCGACCCGAGCTTCGCCGCCTGTGATCTGCCCCTGAACGGATCACTCAGCGACGGACGGCCTGCTGAACTGATCACGCAGAGGTCTCGGAGGCGCAGCGAACGCAGAGGAAGATGGCTCGTTCGCCTATCCGCTGGCGCAGTTCAAGCATCCCGAGGCGGATACCGGTGTGCCTCGGCCGTACGACGCCATCAAGCAGGTCAACGAAATCGTCGGCGCTCGGTTGAGCCCCGAAGAGTTGGTGGCGCTACTTGCGGCTCCGCAGGCCATGTCGACAGGTCCGCCTGACGACGACGCACCGACCGTCGATGCCGTGCCAATCAGCCGCGCGATTGCCAGACCTGCGGGTCTCGACGGAGGTGGTAGCATGAGACCACAAGGAGTTCATCCACGGCTTCGCGCACGATCAAGGCATACGGGAATCGCCTGACCAGCACGCGTCGCAACTCGCCCCGCACACGCGCATGCAACTCCAGTGACGTCGCCGCCGCGCTGGCCGCGTGTTCCGTCGCGGTCAGGAATTGCTCCCCAAGAGCTGGCTGGTGGTGTTAATACCAGAGTGCTGCTTCAGCGGTCTCGTGCTCAGCCGGCGAAGTCCATACAACACGGCGGCGCGTGTGTAGAATCAAGGCACGGTTACCGGGCTAACGGCGCTCGCTGAATCGCGCCCGGATGTTGTCCAGCACTTGGTCCATTGGAATGCCGATCGACGGATCGGCGTCGTACTCCGCCACGCGACGGTCGAGTTCCGCGTTCTGCGCGTCCGTCAAGGGTAGAGCGGCGGGATTGGCAGTCGCCTCTTCAGCGATGCTGTCCCAAATATCGCCGACAAGTTGCAAACGCTCGTCGACGCTCAGGCTCAAATAGTCGAAGGTCGGTTTCGTCATGGAGGGAAGCTGAAGAAACGTGCAGGATGAGGCAAGTGGTCCGGTCCGCCGAGAAGGAATGGGGGCGACTGCTCGTAGCTCTCAGCTCTCAACTCGGGAACCTCCCCCTCAGCAACGCCCGTAAGTCCAGTGGCGGCGCATCGCCTCGAAGCGCCGGTAACGCAGGCGGCAGTTCTTCGCCAACCGTAACGCGTTGCATCGACGAGCGTACCCCCGGATCCAGAAAACGGGATAACTGGCTATACGCGAAATCTGCACCGGTACGGGTCGCATAGCTGTGCAGCGGGTACGTCACGAACAGTTGATCACGCGCCCGCGTCATCGCCACGTACAGCAATCGCCGCTCCTCGTCGATCTGCGCGTCGTCATTTGCCGACCGCGCCATCGGAAACACGCCGTCGGAGGCGTGAATCACGAACACCGCGTCCCATTCCTTGCCCTTGGCGGAATGTGCCGTGGACAGAATCAGCGCGTCGTCTTCATCGGTACTGCCCACCGCGAGATCCTGCGTGTTGGACGGCGGCTCGAGGGCGAGTGCCGACAAGAACGTGCTGCGATCGGGATAGCCGGCCGCGATCACTTCGAGCTGATCGAGATCGGCCATGCGCGGTGGGGCATCGTCGTACGTGGCCTGCAGGATCGGATCGTACATGTAGCGGCACAGGCGAATCGTTTCGGCCGGCGAATGCGCCTGGTTGCTGCGCTCCACGCGTCGCATGCCGTCCAGCAGCGCGGCCAACGCCTGAAGGGCGGGGCGCGCGCGTGACGGCGCCTTGGTGGCGCCGAGTGCCATCGGTTCCCATCCATGCTGCATCAGCAGGTCGATGGCTGCGCGCGCCGTGGCATCGCCCACACCGGGCAGCAAGCGCAGCAACCGATACCAGCTCACTTCGTCGCGCGGATTCTCCAGCACGCGCAGGAAGGCCAGAATGTCCTTGATATGTGCGGCTTCGAGGAACTTGAGCCCGCCCCACTTCTCATACGGAATGCGCCGGTTGGCGAGTTCGATCTCGAGATCGGCCGACAGGTAACCGGCGCGAAAGAGCACGGCCATCTCGCGCAGCGGAATCCCTTCCTCGTGCAGCTCGAGCAGGCGATCGACCACGAACATGGTCTGCGCGTGCTCGTCTTTCACCGTCACGAGCCACGGTGGCTCGCCGCCCGTGCGCTCGGTCCACAGCTGTTTCGAATAGCGCTCGCGACTGCGGGAGATCAGCGCGTTGGTGGTATCGAGAATGGGCGCGGTCGAGCGATAGTTGCGTTCCAGCGTCACGATCTGCGTGCCGGGAAACTGATGCGGAAAGTCGAGGATATTGCGGATGGTCGCGCCACGGAACGCATAGATGCTCTGCGCGTCGTCGCCCACCACGGTGATCTTGCCGTTTGTGCACAACGCGCGGAGGATGCGCGACTGCAACGGATTGGTATCCTGATACTCGTCCACCAGCACGTGATCGTACAGCGCGCGAATCTGGTCGGCGATGGGCGGCGCCTGTTCCAGCAGCAGCGCCCATGACAGCAACAGATCATCGTAGTCCAGCAGATTGCGTTCGGCTTTGCGCTTCACGTAGTCGCCGAACAGCCGTTCGATGTCGCCGGTCCACGCCAAAAAGTGCGGCCACTGTTCACCGAGCACGTCCACGATGGAGCGCTCGGTATTCACCTGTCGCGAGTAGATCGACTGCAGCGTTTCGGCGCGCGGGAAGCGCGGGGCCGAGCGCGGGGCGTTCTTGAGATCGGCGTAACCAAGGGCGGCGCGCGAGATGCCCATCAGGTCGGAGGCATCGGCCTGATCGAGAATGGTGAAGTCGGCGGGTAGTCCGGCCGCGGGTCCGAACCGGCGCAGCAGGCGGTGGGCGATACCATGAAAGGTGCCGCCCTGCACCTGGTGCGAGGCTGAACCGACCAGCCGCTCGCAGCGCCCCAGCATTTCCTGCGAGGCGCGCCGGGTGAACGTGAGCAGCAGAATGCGGCTGGCGGGGACGCCACGTCCTATAAGGTGGGCGACGCGATGGATGAGCGTCCGTGTTTTACCGGAGCCGGCGCCGGCCACTATAAGGAGGGGAGTGTCCCCATGGCTCGCGGCGGCGGCTTGGGCGGCGTTGAGGGCGGGCCCCTCGGCCGCGATCGGGGGCGGGGGGACCACTCGGGTTGCGGGGACGTGGATCCGTGGGGGCTCAGCCATATCAAATAATAGACGCAAGTGACGGCGCCTGCCGAGGATGTGACGTTGGGCGAGTCACGACCGTCGTGTTCCCGGTATCACAGGATTCGTGAGACGACGAGAGACGCGGAGGGGCCGGCGGTGTGGAAAACTGGCCCTTTACGCCTTCATGTCACACAATTGTGACAGCGCTCGCAAAACGCAGGGAACGTCTGCCGCTTGACTAGTGTGGCCGAACACCCCTAGGTTTTGCTCTGGATGACGGCGGGAGAATTGTGCGTGTCGGCCTTTGGGCGGACAACGCGCATTTTTCAGCCAATCATGTGTTTGGAACGTGTGAGCGATCACGCGTGCAGGAGTCACGAGGAACCGACGCTTGGGTTGGCGACGCGTGATGCAGGGCCCGCAGGTCAGCATTTCGGTTCTTCGGGCATCATGGTTTTCACACGACAGCATGTTGATTCGGCCGCTCCCCGAGCCACGTCCTGTTCCTCTGTGATGCACACATGATGGAGCGCATGCCAAAGCGGCGAGCGCTTGCCAAAGCAAGACGTTGTTGATGAGGCAACCCACCCTCACCAACAGCAGCTACCTCCACGACCTCGTAAGAGGGGGATGAATGCAACTCTTTTCTCGGAACAAGGCGATCGTAGCCCTGAGCCTTGGCGCCTTGGCGCTGGGTGCTTGCGGCGATGACGTTACGGTGCCCCTCGCACCGATCTCGCCGATCACGCTGTCCATAACGCCGCCTTCTGCCAACATGAACGTTGGCGAAGCGGTGAACTTTGCCGTGCAGATCAATGGCGGCCCGTCCACGGGTGGCCCGACGCTGGCCAGCTGCACGACGAGCTCGGCCACGGTCGCCACGGCGGTCATTGCTGGTTCCTCCTGCCGCGTGACCGCGGTCGCCGCGGGTAACGCGACGATCACGGCAGCGGCATCGACGGGTCAGGTCGCTGCCGCGTCGGTCTCGGTGTCGGCTCCGCCGGCCGCGATCACGTCGCTCGCCGTGTCCCCCACGTCGGCGCAGCTCGGCGTAGGTCAGACCGTCAGCCTCGTCCCGACGGTGCAGCCGTCTGGCCGCACGGCCACGTTCATGTATGCGTCGTCCTCCGCCACGATCGCCTCGGTTAGCGCCGCTGGCGTTGTGACGGCCGTTGCTCCTGGCGTCGCGACCATCACGGTCACGGCAAACGGTACGGGCGCCGGCTTCAGCCCGGCCACGCTTGCGCAGGCCGTGACGATCACGGTTGCCGATCGTGCCGCTGGTCTGACCACGCTGACGGTTCAGCCGTCAAGCGTGACGATTGCCCTTGGTGGCACGCAAGCGCTGACGTCGTCGGTGCAGGGTCCGCGCGCTTCGTCCGTGTCCTACACGTACCTCTCGAGCGCTCCGGCGATCGCGACGGTCAGCGCCACGGGTGTTGTCACCGCGGTGGCGGCCGGTACGGCGGTCATCGGTGTGACGGCGTCGTCGACGGAGTCGGGCGCTTTCGCGGCGTCCGCTATCACGGCCTTGGTGCCGGTCACGGTTTCGCCGAACGCGCAGGTCGCGATCACGAACATCACCGTTGGCGGGACGAACAACCCGATCGACATCTCGAACGTGACGGACCAGATCCAAGTGAACCTCGCGGTTCAGCCGAACGGTCAGGTTGTCTCAGAAGCCAACGTTTTTGTCTGCGACCCGGCAGAGACGGTTCCGGTCTGCATCGCGCGCACCAACGGAGTGCCGGCTGCTCGCCAGTCGTTCACGGCCTCGGGCACGCAGGCGACGAACGTCACTCTGTTCATCAACACGGCTGAATTCACGACGCCTGATTTCACGACGGGCGTTGATGCCAACACGCTCTTCAAGAACGGCCTCCGTACGATGGTCGCCACACTGACGACGTCCCCGGCTGCCGTTTCGACGATTGCGTCCAACAGCATTTCGCAGTTGAACTTCAACAACCCGGACGGCTGGACGATCAGCTGGACGCCTCCCGCCAACCGCGCCCAAGACACGGGTAACAACACGTGGTACGGTGGTCCGAGCACGCCTGATGCACTGACGCCGTCGGCCCAGTCTGGTACGGGCTCGTTCACGGTGGTTCCCGTGATCTACACGCCGAACCGTACGGTTGTACAGGCTGTGCTCAACCTGTCCAGCAGCTGCGGCGGCAACATCACGGACCGCACGCGTCCTTACTCTGCGACGTACGGCACGCTCGCGCGTGACACGCTCGCCGGTGTGTTCAACTGTTCGACTGTTGCCACCAGCACGTCGGGGCTCGCTCCGGTGGTTGTGGGCGGAGTTGACAACAACAACGGCGGCTATACCGGTGTGACCTCGAGCCCGGCCGTCGCGCGCTCGATCTTCGACGACTTCACGAACATCGCCAACAGCACGCCGGGCGGTTATCGCCAGTCGCTGTCGTACCGTCGCAACTTCCTGTACCTCCCGCACGACTACGCGGCGCCGACCATCACGGCGTTCGACGTCCGCGGCGGCACCAACGGCACGGTGACGTTCCAGGACTCGGCGTGGGTGAACGCGGCCTACTTCCTGGCCGGTGCGAACCCGGTTGTTTCGACCGGTACGGGCTCGCTTCGCTACCGCATCAACGACGTCGGCCAAGTTGGCTTGACGTCGGCGAACGGCTCGGAAATCGGCGCGGGCGCGGCTTCACGTAACACGCTGTTCAGCGTCTGCGCGCAGCCCAACATCCCGGCGGCCGTCAACACGACGCCGAGCACTGGGCTGACGGCTCCGATCAGCTGCACGTCGCCGGTCGCGACGGGTGGTATCTCGGCCTCCATCGGTTCCATCGGTGCGCCGGAAAGCGCCACGAACTTCACGAACACGGCGTACTTTGCCCAGGTCGCTGAGACGGACCGTCTCGGTAACCGTGCAACGTCGGTCGTGTACACGTCGACGACTTCGGGCGGCACGACCACGACTCGTACGAACGGCGTGAACACCACGGCCACGGGTCCGGCGGTCTTCGGTATCGACCTCACGAACCCGACCGTAGCGTCCATCCCGAACACGGGCGCTGGCTCGATCGTGAACGCCGTCCGCTCGGACGTCGACTCGATCTACACGAACAACGGTGCGATCAACGCTGCCGGTCAGCCGCTCGCGTCGGCCGCGCTGTTTACGTACCGCTTCACTGACAACCGTGCCGGTTTCCCGACCTGCGTGAACGCCACGTCGACCACGGGTACCTGCCGGAGCACGGCTCCTGGTGGTGATGTGAACGCCGGTACCTTCTCCATCACGCGCCGCTCGGCCCCGACGCTTGCCGTCGTGACGAATATTGATAAGGAACATAT
>Ga0136639_10000958_pt1 | contig 10073 bp, 7 predicted proteins | sample AntDrymUQ8592106_2_FD_113739 | JGI IMG/M metagenome (GOLD analysis project Ga0136639, IMG submission 113739) | Polar desert sand microbial communities from Dry Valleys, Antarctica - metaG UQ859 (21.06) | ecosystem: Environmental > Terrestrial > Soil > Desert | place: Antarctica: Dry Valley...
CAGTCGGTGATCGCGCCGTTCGCCAGCGTCGGTCCGTGCGTCATCGCATCGGGCAGCGCCATCCCCATGCTGGCGAGAAACCCCGTGGCATAGCCCGACCAGCCGACCGCGACCGTCGCCACCACCAGCGTATATTCGGCGAGCAACGCCCAGCCGACGACCCAGGCGATCACCTCGCCCAACACCGCATAGCTGTAGGTATAGGCGCTCCCCGACACCGGCATCATCGTCGCCATCTCGGCATAGGCCAGTGCCGCGCACGCACAGATCGCCCCGGCGACTGCGAAGGAGAGGATGACCGCAGGCCCGGCGCGATCGGCGCCCACCCCGATGAGCGTCAGGATGCCGGTGCCGACGATCGCGCCGACCCCCAGCGCGACGAGGTGCGGCCACGACAGCGTTTGCGCGAGCTGATGCTCGACCGCGAGATCCTTGCGCAGGACGATGTCCTTGCGCCGAAACATGCCACCCGCCATCGTTCCCGCCCCCAAGCCAGATTTACTTGGGTCGTGTTTCGACGATTGAGGCGCGTTGGACAAGGCTCCTTCTCCCCCCTTCCAGCGAGGGGAGCGATATCACCTCACCCCGCCGGGCACTTCGCCCCGGAATCGATCCACGCCTTGGTCAGTTCCCCGAACTGCGCCTGAGTCCCTGGCGCGGGCGTGCGTCCCGGCCCCGGATTCCAGCCCCAGCCGACCAGCCCATCATGGGCGTTGTGTTCGTGGATCTGCGCCAGCGTCTTGCCGCCGTTGCGTTTCCGGTCCTTCAATTGCGCGCAGATCGCACCGAGCGACTTGCCCTCCCACGCCATCGATCGCGGCGCGAGCGCCCACGCCGGGTCGCCGGGAATGCTGCCCTGGCCGTTGGCAAAGGCGACGTTGCGCGGGCCGTGGCAGGTCGAGCATTCGAGACCGGGGACGCCGTGGTCGTCCTTGCCGCGAGTCACCGGCGGATTGTGCGCGACCTGGTCGTCGCCCTGCAGCGGACGATCGGTGCGCGGATGGCAGTTCACGCAGCGCGGGTGCTGGAGCACCTTGCCCATCTCGGTGAACAGCGCGGCCGATCGCGCCGCCGGATCGGCCATCGCTGCGAACGCGGCGACCGGCTTCAGCCCGACCGGCGCCGAGCCTTGCGCATTGGCGACGATCGCTGCGGGCAGCGCCATCGCCGCGAGGCCGAGTGCCGCGAACCCATAGACGCTCATGCCATATTCTCCGGATGGATGAAGGGTAACCGCCGGACGCTTTTGCCGGTGAGCTTGCGCCAGGCATTGGCGACGGCGGGCGCCGTTGGTGGTACGCCGGGCTCGCCGACGCCGCTCGGCTTTTCGCTCGACGCGATGATCGCGACTTCGATCTCGGGCATCTCACTCATCCGCAGCGAACGATAGGTGTCGAAGTTCGACTGCATCACCCGCCCGTTCTCGCCCAGGGTGATCTCGGCATAGAGCGCATGCCCGAGCGCGAAGCCGATCCCGCCCTCCATCTGCGCGCGGATAACCCCGGGATTGACCGGCACGCCGCAATCGACGGCGCACCAGATCTTGTGAACCTTGGGCAAGCCATCGGCGCCCTTCGACACCTCGGCGACCTGCGCGACATAGGTATCGAAGCTCTTGTGGACGGCGATCCCGCGCGCACGCCCGGCGGCCACCTTGCCGCCGAACTTCGAGATCGCGACGACCTTGGCCAGCACAGCCTTCAGTCGCGCGTCCTTCATCATCGCGAGCCGCCCGGCGACCGCATCCTTGCCACCCATCTCGAGCAGCTCGTCGATCAGCGTCTCCTTGACGAAGGCGGTGTGGGTGTGGCCGACCGATCGCCACCACAATGTCGGCACGCCATTGGACATGATGTGCTGGCCGACGCGGATCGCGGGGATCGCATAATCGTCGTGCGTCCCCTCGACCATCGACTCGTCGATCCCTTGCTTGACGCCCATCGGCTCCATCGCCGTGCCGACGAAGAAGGATTGCGCGGCGACGACCTGGTCCCAGGCGGCGATATCGCCCGATGCGTCGAGCCCGGCCTGAACTCGATGCACCGTCAGCGGGCGATAGCGGCCGCCGGTGATGTCGCCTTCGCGGCTGGCGACATGCTTGACCGGCGCCTTGAAGCCATAGGCCTTGCACGCCATCGCCGCCTCGACGCCGTCGCCCATGTCGGGGGTCGCGCGCCGGCCGAAGCTGCCGCCGGCGAATTGCTGGTGCAGGGTCACCTTGTCGAACGGGATCCCGAGCGTTCCGGCGATCGCGCCCATCTCGCCGACCTGGAACTGGCTGCCCGCCCACACGTCGGCGCGACCGTCCTTGACCTCGATGACATGGTCCATCGGCTCCATCGGCGCGTGCGCCAGAAACGGAAAATAGAAGGTCGCATCGATCTTGCGCGGCAACCCCGCCAGCGCCGCTGCGGCATCGCCCGTCGCATGCGCCCGCTTGCCTGGCGTCTTGCTCGCCGCCGCATAGGTGCGGAACATTTCCTCGCTCGACCGGGTCTCGGCCTTGGCAAAATCCCAGTCGACCTCCAGCGCGGCGCGCCCGCGCATTGCCGACCAGGTGTCGCGCGCATAGACGACGACGCCGCGCGGGGTAGTCTGTACTTCGAGGACGCCAGGGATCGCCATCGCCACGTCGGTGTTGACCGTCATGACGGTTCCGCCGAACGCCGGCGGGCGCAGGATCGCGCTGTGGACCATGCCGGGGCGCTGGATATCCATCGTGAACATCGCCGAACCGTCCGACTTGGCGCGGCTGTCGATTTTCAGGCCTTCCCTGCCGATCAAGGTCCACTGGTCGGGGCGTTTGAGCACCGGATTGGCGGGCACCGGCATCGTCGCGGCGTCATTGGCGAGTTCGCCGAAGGTCGCGCGCTTGCCGCCGTGGCTGACGATGCCCTTGGCGACCTCGATCTCGCCCTCGGGCACGTTCCACCGCTTCGCCGCTGCCGCCACCAGCATCGCCCGCGCGCTCGCGCCGGCGCTGCGCATCTGCATCCAGCTTTCCTTGATCGCGCTCGATCCGCCGGTCCCCATCGTCCCGAAGGCGAGGTTCTTGTAGAGCGGATCGTTGGCGGGCGAGAAGGCGATCCGCATCTGCGCCCAATCGGCGTCCATCTCGTCGGCGACGATCGTCGTTACGCCGGTCGACGGCCCCTGGCCCATCTCGATATGCTTCTGGATGACCGTCACCGTGTTGTCGGGCGCGATCCGCACGAAGGCGTTGGGCGAGAATAGCTGCGGTGTCGCGGTGCCTTGCCCGAAGGCGGATTTCACCGGCAACGTCAGCCCGAGGATCAGGCCGGTCCCCTGGATGAACCCGCGGCGGCTGGGCGTGAAGGCGGTCATGCGACGCCTCCCCCAGCGCTGGCCATGGCCTTGCCGGCATCGTGGATCGCCTGGCGGATGCGGACATAGGTCGCGCAGCGGCAGATGTTGCCCGCCATCGCCGCGTCGATATCGGCGTCGGTCGGTCTGGGCTTGGCCGAGAGCAGGTTGATCGCGGTCATCACCTGCCCCGACTGGCAGAAGCCGCATTGCGGGACATCGATCTTCACCCAGGCGTCCTTGACCGCCTTCGCGGCCTTGCCCTGCACACCCTCGATCGTCGTCACCGCCTTGCTCGCGACCATGCTGACCGGCGTCACGCAACTGCGCCGGGTCTTGCCGTCGAGGTGGACGGTGCAGGCGCCGCATTGCGCGATGCCGCAGCCATATTTGGTACCGGTCGCGCCCATGTGATCGCGCAACACCCACAGCAACGGCGTTTCGGGATCGCCATCGAAGCTGGTCGCCCGCCCGTTCAACTGGAAACTGATCGCCATCGACGTCCCTCCATGCTGCCGCATGGATAGGATTCTAGCGCGCGACCTATCGGTTGCGAAACGAAATGTTTGCCGATCGGGGCGGGACTAAAAGTTTATTAGTCCGTATCTGCCACAGATCGCGGCCATGGCTCTCCGCTATCCCCTGCTCGCGCCCCGCCCGCCGCGCGCGTCCCGGCTCGGAGAGGGTTTCGCGCGCGTCGAGGCCGCCGGAATCTACAGCAACAACGGCCCCGAGGTTCGGCGCCTCGAAACCGATATGACGACCCGCATGTTCGCCGGCCGCGGCGCGACCCTCGCCGTCGCCAATGCCACGCTGGGCCTGATGCTGGCGATCCGCGAGGCCGCCGATCGCGCCGGGCGGCCGAGCGGCTATGCCCTGATGCCCGCCTTCACCTTCGCGGCAACCGCGCAGGCGGCGTTATGGGCGGGCCTAACGCCACTGATCTGCGACATCGACCCCGACGACTGGAGCGCCTGCGCCGCCGCCGAGGACGCGCTGCTGGCCGAACATGGCGAGCGCGTCGCGGTTATCGTCCCCTATGCGACCTTCGGAAACGCCATCGATCTCGCCCGCTACGAGGCGCTGGCCGCGCGCCACGGCGTCGGCGTCGTTGTCGATGCCGCCACGTCGCTGGGAACGCTCGACGACGCCGGCATGCCCTTCGGCGCCGGCGCGCCCTTTGCGATCGTCTATTCTATGCACGCGACCAAACCCTTTGCGGTTGCCGAGGGCGGCGTGATCCACGCGGGCGACACCGCGCTGGTCGATCGGCTGCGGGCGATGGCGAGCTTCGGCTTCGAAGCGCCGCGCAGCGCCTCGCTCCCCGGTTTCAACGCCAAATTGCCCGAAGTGCTGGCGGTGATGGCGCAAGCCAAGCTCGCCGATATCGAGCGCGTCAGCGCCGGCCGGGCGCGACTGGAAGCGGCCTATCGGGAGGCGCTCGGCCCACTCCGGATGCAGAAAATCTATGGTCGCCGCCGTTCGGTTGGTTTCATGCCCGCGCTGCTTCCGCCCGCGCTCGCAGGCCGGCGCGGGGCGATCATCGACGCTCTCTCCGCTCGCGGCGTCGGCGCGGGCAGCTATTTCAGCCCCCACCTCGGTCAGCAGCCGTTGTTCCAGCGCACCGCTTTGGTCACCCCGACCCCGGTCGCCGACGACGTCGCTGCACGTATTATTTCTTTACCCGCGACCGACAGCATGACGCCCGCCGACGCCGTGGAGATCGCCCGCGCGGTCCTCGAAACCTGCGGCCTCGCTCGCGTTCCGGCGACGTCGCGCGCGCCGGCGATGGCCAATGTAATCGTCATCGGCGGCGGCCCCGCCGGCACCGCGTTGCTCACCGCCGCCAGCAAGGATGGACGGATCGACGAACTCGCCGCCGGCATGATCCTGGTCGAGCGCAGCGACTTCATCGGCTCGGGGCGCCTCGCGCGCTACGCGATCAATTCGGACAGCACCGCCGCCACCTTCCTCAGCGCCGTCATCGACAACCCCGAACCGTCGCTCGCCGCGCTCGCCGACCATCCGTCGGCGCGAGCAATCGAGGCGCATTGCGACGCGCTGGGCGTGCCGCTCGCCGCGTCGGGTCCGTTTCTCGACGCCGTCGGCGAACGTCTCGGCGCGCTGGTCGAGCGCGCGGGGGGCAGCGTGATGACCGGCCATGAAGCGCTCGACGCGACGCGCGACGCCAACGGATCGTGGCATGTCAGGCTCAAGCGGCGCAGCGACGGTTATCGGTTCACCGCTCGCTCGCGCAACCTCGTGATCGCCACCGGCGGCCACCAGCCGCTCGACCGCCTGGTCGTCCAGCAGGTCGCAGGCGCAAGTCTTGTCGCGCGCGTCGGCGATCGTCTTATGCAATCCGACGAAGTGCTCGCCCTTGGCGGACTAGACCGCGTCGCCGATCTGCTCGCCGGCAAGCGCGCGCCCAGGGTCGTCGTCGTCGGTGGATCGACCAGCGCGCTCACCACCGTCGCCCTGCTCCTGCGCTCGCGCCCGGGCATCCCATTCGGCGCAAGCGGCGTCACATTGCTCCACCGCCGGCCGCTGCGGCCCTTCTATTCGTCGATCGAATCGGCGCGCGCGGAAGGTTTCACCGATTTCGGTCCCGACGACATCTGCCCGGTCTCGGGCTTCGTCTATCGCCTCGCCGGCTTCCGGCTCGAGGCGCGCGAGCTGGTGCTCAGGATGCTCGGCATCGACGGCCGCGCGCCCGATCCGCGAGTCGCGCTGCACCGCGTGACCGACGACGATCCCGCGACGCTGGCCTTGCTGGATCGGGCCGACCTCGTCGTCGCGGCGATGGGCTATCGCCCGCGCATCCTGCCGCTAACCGATGTGTCGCGTAAGCGCCTCTTGCTCGCCGCCGATTGCGGCGCACCGATGGTCGACGACGGCTGCCGAATCGTCGATCGCGCCGGCCGGCCGATCCCCGGCCTCTACGGCATCGGCCTCGCCGCAGGATTCGTGCCCTCGGGGCGCTTGGGCGGCGAGAAGAGCTTCCGCGGCCAGGCCAATGGCCTGTGGCTGTGGCAGAACGACGTCGGCCGGCTCATCGTCGACGGCGTGCTCGGCGATCGGATCGCAGCGGCGGTCGCGGCATGACCTCGCCAACCGTCAGCGTCGTCATGGCCGCGTATAACGGCGCGGCACTGATCGAGGAAACGCTTGCCAGCCTGTCGGCGCAGACGATGCCCGATTTCGAGGTCATCGTCGTCGACGATTGCTCGACCGATACGACGCGCGATGTCGTCCGCGCCTGGCCCGATCCGCGCGTCCGCCTGATCGAGGCCAGCGAGAATGGCGGGCCGGTGTGCGCGCGCAACCGCGGTTTCGCCGAAGCGCGCGGGCGCTACATCGCCGGGCTCGACCATGACGATATCTGTCTGCCGACCCGCTTCGCGCGTCAGGTCGCCTATCTCGATGCCAATCCCGGAACCGTGCTCGTCGCCGCCGCCGCGACCGTCTTCGAGAACGGGATCTCGCGTCCCTCGCCGCTGCCACCGATCACCAGCCCCAAGTTGATCGGCTGGCTGTTGCAGATCATGAACCCGCTGGTCTGGTCGACGACGATGATCCGCGGCGAAGCGGCGCGCCGGCTGTCGCCCTTCACGCGCCCCGACCGCGTCTATGCCGAGGATTTCGATCTCTACCACCGCCTTGCGCCGATGGGCGAGATCGCCCGTATCGACGATGTGCTGCTCCGCTATCGCGATCACCCGGGCAGCGCCTCCCAGCGCCACCGCGAATCGATGCTCGCCAATACCAGCGGCATCCTCGCCGCCGCCTACGCGCCACTATTGGGCGACGAGGCCGATGCCGCAAGTCGCCTCGTCGCCGAGCATGTCATGGCCGGCATCGCCGTAGCCGACCGCGCTACGCTCCGCCGCCTCGGCGCGATCCTCACTCGGCTGCAATCCCATTATCTCCAGGTCGCCCGGCCGGGCCGCGACGATGCGGCGCTGATCCGCTGGGAGACCGCACGGCTGTGGTGGCGGATCGTCCGCCACGCGATGCGCTCGGGGAATATCAGCCTCGCCGACGCAATCGCGGTGCGACCCGAGCATCTCGGCCTCGGCCATGCCGGAATCGACGATCTGCTGCTGTCGGGGCTGATCGGCAGCGTCCGCGCGCGACGCCCCGTCTCACCGATGCTTGGTTAAGGCGTCCTTTACCGTCCCCACGCTAACCCGGTTGGTCATAGGGGAAGCGCGAGCGAATGACGATGCGGCACGATCTGGACGGCGAGGCAATTCGTGCCGTCGCGCGCAATTGCGGCCAGCTCGCCGTCGGGTGCAGCGACGCGGCGGGCTATGTCGCCGGCGTTTCCGATCGCATCGCCGCGCAGCTTGTCGCGCTCGCCAACCTCGAAGGTGTCACTTCCGCGCTCGAGGCCGATCAGCGCGCGGTCGCCATTTCGACCAGCGAAGCGCGCCGCCTGTCCGATCAGGCGCGCGACACGCTCAAGCGCGAGGCGTCGCAGATCGTCGCTTCGGTCGACGAATTCGGCGCGCTGACCGACATCATCAGCCGCCTCGGCACGCGCATGACCGATTTCGCCGCGGCGATGGAACAGGTCCAGCGCGTGTCCTCGGCGATCGACGACATCGCCCGAAAGACCAACCTCCTCGCCCTCAACGCCACGATCGAGGCGCAGCGCGCCGGCGACGCCGGCCGCACCTTCGCGGTCGTCGCCGCCGAGGTGAAGAAGCTCGCGCTCGAAACCCGGGCTGCCACCGACGAGATCACCCGCACGATGGAAAGTTTCGTGCGCGAAGCCGGCACCGTCATGCGCGAGATCGACGATGGCGTCGGCAAGAGCGTCTCGGCGCAAAAGGGCGTCGCGCGAATTAGCCAGACCGTCGGCGAGGTCTCCGACATCGTCGCGCGCGTCGATCAGATCACCGACGACATCGAACGCTCGACCGAAGTCACCTCCGGCAGCGTCGCCCGCGTCCGCGAGACGCTCACCCTGTTCGGCGCCGACGCGCGCGAGGGCAGTGCCCGTCTGTTCAATGCGCATGATCGCATGAGCCGGCTCGAAGCCTTGTCGAGCGATATGCTCGATCAACTCGCGCATTCGGGCGTGGCGATCGACGATAGCCGTTTCGTCGAAGTCTCGGTCGCGGGCATGATGGAGGTGACGGCCCTGGTCGATGCCGCGCTGGCCCGCGGCGCCATCGCCGAGAGCGACGTCTTCGACACCGACTATCTGCCGATGCCGGGAACCGATCCGGTGCAATATGCGACGCGTTTCAACGCCTTTGCCGATGCTCACATCCGGCCGATCCTCGATACGGTGGCGCTCGCCGACGAGGCGCATATTCTTGGCGTCGCAGTGACCGACATCAACGGCTATCTGCCGACACATCTGTCGTGGAAGTCGCAACCGCAACGCCCCGGCGACCCCGCCTGGAACGCCGAAAATTGTCGTAACCGCCGCAATTTCATGGACGAGGCGACCAGTCGCGCGGTCAAGTTCGACGGCGATTTCATGCTCGTCACCTACCGCCAGGATCTCGGCCAGGGTCGCTATCGCGCGGTCAAGAGCGTGTTCGTTCCGCTCCGCTTCAACGGGCGCCGCTGGGGCAATTTCGAAATCGCGTTCGTCGATTGAGCGGGCGGCCGACGATTTGCGTTGGCAAGTCGCGGACTCGCCACGGCGGGCAGCGGGACGGCGCAGCCGGTCCGTCTGACGGCGTGGCGGACGGTCTTGAAACTATCGTCCGTTCGCCCTGAGCTTTTCGAAGGGGGCCTGTGCGGGGAGCACGTGCTTCGACAAGCTCAGCACGAACGGAGTGGATAGGCAGCGTGACGGCTGGTCAATTCATCACTCGGTGCACGACCTCCAGATCACGACCTTCGATCCGCAGTTCGTTGAACGACGGCGGACTCTCGCGCACGCGTGACGACAATGTTCCCGCCCCGATCATCCGCACGGTCCGGCCATCCTGGTCATGCGTCTTGTCGAACGGATCATGGACATGGCCCGACAGCACCGCATCGGCTCCCGCCGCCGCCAGCGCCGCCAGCGCCGACTTGCCGTTAAAGGTCTGCGCGGTCGCCTGCGTCCCCGCCTCGATCAACGGGTGGTGGCAGGCGATCAGCGTCAGCCCGCTCTTGTCGGCGGACTCGACACCCTTCACCGCCCGCGCCAGCGAGCCGTCGCTGACGCTGCCTTTCGACCAGTTGCGCAGCTGGAACCGAGTCGTCGTCTTCATCGGCACGACCGTGACTCCGCGAATCTCGAGCGGCTTCTCGATCATCGCTTCGAGCCTCCGATAGCGATGGTAAGGACGAAAGAACCGCGCGAAGAGGTTGAACAACGGCAGGTCGTGGTTGCCCACCTCGACCGTCACCGGTCGCTTCAGCCCCACCAGCCACTCCGACGCGGCGGCGAACTCCTCGGATCGCGCGCGCATCGTCAGATCGCCGGTCATCACGATCGCGTCGGGTTGCTCGGCGTGGACGAGCGAATCGAACCAGGCGACCGCCGCCTTGTCCTCGCGCCCGAAATGCACATCGCTGACGTGGAAAAGCCTGATCATGCGCGGGGCAACGCGCGGGCGGGGATTTGGACCCGTAAAAAGCGGCGGGGTAAAGCCACGCCGTCGGCCGCTGCCCGGGCAGCGCCGGCCGAGCCGCCACCGTGCGCGATCGAGCTGCGCTCGATCACGCGCGGCCGCTGGAGCGGGTGAAGGGAATCGAACCCTCGTCGTAAGCTTGGGAAGCTTCTGCTCTGCCATTGA
>Ga0136639_10000959_pt1 | contig 10067 bp, 9 predicted proteins | sample AntDrymUQ8592106_2_FD_113739 | JGI IMG/M metagenome (GOLD analysis project Ga0136639, IMG submission 113739) | Polar desert sand microbial communities from Dry Valleys, Antarctica - metaG UQ859 (21.06) | ecosystem: Environmental > Terrestrial > Soil > Desert | place: Antarctica: Dry Valley...
GGCCGTAGCGAAGCCGACGGGCTTACCGGGCGTTTCAGCCGGTCTCCCGCGGGCGCAGTTGGGCGGCCTCGGAATGGTGTCGCAAGCGTCGCTTGCAAGAGAGTCTGCTGTTGGCGCGGGTTCGCTTCAGGCAGAGGCCGCCCGCGGGCGGCAAGCTTTCGGAGGTTCAAATTGCGGCGATCGAAACCTGGATCCGCGACGGCGCGGTTGCCGGAAGCCCCGGCCGTAGCGAAGCCGACGGGCTTTACCGGGCGTTTCAGCCGGTCTCCCGCGGGCGCTTAAAAGAACTACAAAAACCTTAATGATATAGTGACGGCATGATCCGGTATCTAGCCCTGCTTTGCTTGCCGCTCCAGGCGGCGGAGACGGGCGCTGAGTTCTTCGAAACAAAAGTGCGCCCGGTGCTGGCGGAACGATGTTTTTCCTGCCATACCCAGAGCAAGTTGGGCGGCCTCGAAATGGTGTCGCAAGCGTCGCTCGGGAAGGTCGTCAAGCCCGGCAAGCCGGAAGAGAGTCTGCTGCTGGCACGGGTTCGTTCCGGGCAGATGCCGCCCGCCGGCGGCAAGCTTTCGGAGGTTCAGATTGCGGCGCTCGAGACCTGGATCCGCGACGGCGCAGTGTGGCCGGAAGCCCCGGCCGTAGCCAAGTCAAAGGGCTACCTGATTCGGCCCGAACAGCGGGCTTTCTGGGCGTTTCAGCCGGTGCGGAAGGCCAGCGGGTCGATCGATTCAGTGCTGCAGGCGGCTTGGAAGGCTGCGGGGATTATCCCGGCGGGCCCGGCCTCGCGGCGCACGATTCTGCGGCGAGCGACCCTGGACTTGACGGGGCTGCCGCCTACGTTTGAAGAGGCCGAGGCGTTCGTGAGCGACAAGTCCCCGCAGGCTTGGGCGAAGGTGATCGACCGCCTGCTCGGGAGTCCGCGTTACGGCGAGCGCTGGGGGAGGATTTGGCTCGACGTCGCGCGCTACTCCGACGACAAGTTGAACTCGACGATGGATGAGCCACAGCCGAATGCGTTTCGGTACCGCGACTGGGTGATCGATGCGTTCAACAAGGACATGCCGTATGACCTGTTTGTGAAGGCGCAGTTGGCGGCGGACCATTTGAACGATCCCGCGCTGTTGCCGGGCTTGGGCCTCTATGGGTTGAATCCGGAGTTTCAAGACGATCGCGTCGACGTGACAACCCGCGGCTTTTTGGGCCTGACGGTGGCTTGCGCGCAGTGCCACGATCATAAGTTCGACCCCATTCCAACCAAAGACTACTACTCGATTCTGGGCATCTTCAACAGCTCGAAGTATAAAGAATATCCGCTGGCTGACTCGGCGACGGTGGCCAAATACGAGACAGCCGAAAAGGCCTTGAAGCGGGCCAAGGACGACCGCGACGAGTTTGTGAAAAGGCAGTCCGAGCAGGTGATGGATCTGCTGGCCGCCAAGGCCGATCGGTACATGCTGGCGGCCATAGGCAAAGGCAAGTTGGACGGGCTGGACGGCGAGACGGTGGAACGATTCCGTGCCTATCTCGCCCGGACGGATCGGGAAGCGATCCAGGTGAAGACGGACGACCCGACGCAGTTTCGGAATGTGCTGGTGGCTGTTCTGCGCGAGAAACGGGCGGTTGATGAGAAGAATTTAATTCGGCTGGGCGGTTCGAGCAAGCGCGGGGACTTGGCGGGGGCGGACTTGGTTTCGCTGTCGAAAGACGAGTTCTACCTTTATCGGGACTTCTTCGGGGCAAAGGGCGTCTTCTTCTATGGCGATGGCAAAGTGGACCGCTGGGTGCAGGGGCCTTATCGGGAGCATTTCGATTTTCTGCGGCAGATCATCGTGGTGGCCGAGAAAGCGCTGCCGGAGCGGTACGCGTTTCTTCATGCGCTGACGGATGAAGAAAAGCCGCGCAATGAGAAGGTTCACCTGCGCGGGAATCGGGCGACTCTGGGCGAAGATGCACCGCGAGGTTGGCTGGCGATCCTGTCGAAGCCGGAGCAGCCGGAGCTGTTTTCGAAGGGTTCAGGGCGGCTCGAACTCGCCGAGCGAATTGCGAGCAAAGCCAACCCGCTGACCGCCCGGGTGATGGCGAACCGGATCTGGCAGGGCCACTTCGGAGAGGGGATCGTCAGAACGGCTTCGAACTTCGGAATTCTGGGGGAACGGCCGTCGAGCCCTGAACTTCTCGATCATCTCGCCGCCCGGTTCATGGACGTTAACTGGAGCATCAAGGCGCTGCACCGGGAGATTTTGCTGTCGAATGTCTATCAGATGGCAGCGACGCCGGTGGCCACCAGCGAGAAGGTCGATGCCGAGAATCGTCTGTTCTGGCACTACCCGAAGCGTCGGCTGGATGCCGAGGCGATCCGGGATTCGGTGTTGGCGGTTTCCGGCCAGCTCGATTTGATGGTCGGTGGGAAAGCGGTGAAGTTGGATGAGGCGACCAACACGCGCCGGACGGTCTACGGCTTTATTAGCCGGCGGCGCACGGATACGATGTTGAACTTGTTCGATTTTCCGAATCCGAACAATACGAGCGAACGGCGGATTGAGACGAACGTGCCGCTGCAGCGCTTGTTCCTGCTGAATAGCCCTCTGATGATGAAAGCCTCCGCGGCGATTGCGGGGCCGGACCCGGCGGAGGCGTATCGCCGGATTTTTGCCCGGGCACCGGAGAAGGCCGAGGCGCAATTGGCCCGGGAGTATCTGGCGCAGGGGAACGCCTGGGCCGAGTACGTTCAGGTCCTGCTGAGTTCCAACGAATTCCTCTACATCGAGTAATCCCTATGACCCGTCGTGAACTTCTCAGTACATTGTCGATCGGCTTTGGCGGTTGTGGCTTGGCGGCTACGGTGCCCCAGCCGCACTTTGCGCCCAAAGCCAAGCGCGTGATCTTCGTGTTTCTGAACGGCGGGCCTTCGCAGGTGGACACCTTCGACCCGAAGCCGCTGCTGCAGAAATATCACGGCAAGCCGATGCCTTCGGGCGCGAACCTGAAGACGGAGCGCAAGACGGGGGCGTTGCTTGGCTCGCCGTTCCAGTTCAAGCGGTATGGACGGTCCGACACGGAGATTAGCGAAATCTTCCCGAAGCTGGGGGCGCACATTGATGACTTTTGCGTGATCCGGTCGATGCATACGGAACGGCCGAACCACGAGCCATCGCTGCTGATCATGAACTGTGGGGTGCCGCTGCCGGGTCGGCCATCAATGGGGTCGTGGCTGTCCTATGGCCTGGGATCGATGAACAACAACCTGCCGAGTTTTGTCGTGTTGTGCCCGGGGGTGCCGGTGATTGGGGCGCAGCTATGGACGTCGGCGTTTCTGCCGGCGGTGCATCAGGGCGTGCACATTGAGACGAAAGAGAAAGACGTGCGGAAGTTGATTCCGTTCATCACGCCCCAGCGGGGGCCCGTCGAGCAGCGGCGGCAGATGGACCTTCTCGGCAAGTTAAATCAGATCCACGACCCGCGGTTTGAGACCGGCGTTGAGTCGATGGAGGTGGCGTATCGAATGCAGAGCGAGGCGCCGGAGGTGTTCGACATCACGAAGGAGCCCGAGGCGGTGCGGGCGCGGTACGGCGATACGGCCATCGGCCGGGGCTGCCTGACGGCGCTGCGGTTGGCTGAAAAAGGCGTCCGAATGGTGCAGATCTATCACGGCAACGGCCAGCCTTGGGACAACCATGACGACATCACGATTCACCGGAAGTTGGCCAATGAAGCCGATCCGGCGATCGGCGCCTTGATGGAAGACTTGAAGGCGCGGGATATGTTGAAGGACACGATCGTCCTGGTGGGCGGCGAGTTCGGCCGGACTCCTTCGATGGAAGTCAGCGGACTCGTGAACGTGCAGAACGGCCGGGACCACAACAATCACGGGTATTCGATGATTGTGGCCGGGGGCGGGTTCAAGGGCGGAACGGTTTACGGGGCGACGGACGACTTCGGCTTCAAAGCCATTGATAAGCCGGTGCACCCGCACGATTTACAAGCGACGATGTTGCACCAGTTGGGGCTCGATCACACGAAGTTGACCTATCGGTACGGGGGGCGGGACTTCCGGTTGACCGACGTTGAGGGCGTGGTGATCAAAGATCTCCTCTCCTGACCGGAGAACGCGTGCGGTTTCTCGTTAAACAAGAATCCGAGTTCACAAACGGACCGAGATTTTTGTTACCCTTGTATGTCACCCTCTCGCATGGACGCCACGTTAGACGCGCTTTACAATATAATTCTTCGCGGGCTGCCGACCTTTTTTCTGGTCCTGCTGCTGCATTTCTATTTGAAGAGCACGTTTTTCAAACCGATTGAGAAAGTGCTGCGGGATCGGTTTGACGCGACCGTCGGTGCGCTTAAGAAAGCGGCCGAAGCTGTTGCGCGGGCTGAGCAGAAGGCCGCCGAGTACGAAAGGGCCATCAGTCACGCTCGCACTGAAATCTATAAAGTGAACGAAGAGAAGCGGAAGGCTTTGGCGGCGGAGATCACGGCGCGGTTTGCCGATGAGAAGAAGGCTGCGGAGACGAAATTGGCCGAGGCGAAAGTTGTCGTCGCGACGGAAGTCGCCGAGGCACGGCAGGGCCTTTTGGCGGAGACCGAGTCTCTGGCGGAAGCGATTACGGCGAGTATTTTGCGGAGGACCGCATAATGCGTCGTTTGCTCCTTGGGTTGGCGATTTCGGGCATGTTGGTATTCAGCCAGGAACATGCTCCGGCGGCAGAAGGGCACGCAGCCGCGGCGGCCGAGCATTCCGACCACGATGCGATGTTGCCCTGGAAGTGGGCAAATTTTGCGTTGTTAGTGTTGGGCTTGGGTTACTTGGCGAATAAGATGTTGCCTCCGTTTTTCGCGGGGCGTACGGCTGAGATCCAAAAGGGTTTGGCTGATGCGGCGGCGATGCAGAAAGAGTCCGAAGCTAAAGTTTCGGCGATCGAAGGCCGGCTGAAGGATTTAGAAGGCGAGATTGCGTCGATCCGGTCGAATGCGGCGTCTGAGATGGTGATCGAGGAAGGCCGGGTCCGGAAAGAGGGCGATGATGCGATCGCAAAGATGCGGCGGCATACAGGTCTTGAGATAGCAACCGCCACGAAAGCGGCGCAGGCGGAACTGAGGCGTTATGCGGCGCTGGTGGCCCTGGAAACGGCCGAAGGCCAATTGCGGGCCCGGATCAACGCGCCGGTGGACGCCGGGTTGATCGGCGGATTTTTGAAAGGATCGGACAACTAGACCTATGTCACTCGCCGTTGCTTCCAGTTACGCTCGCGCTTTGGTGGACATCCTGATGGGCGAGTCGCCTGGGTTGACGCCGGATTTGGCGTTGGCCCAGTTGCGGGTTTTTCAGTCGATGCAGCAGGATTCGGTAGAACTCCGCAATGTGTTGAATTCTCCGGCGGTTGGGGCGGCAAGGAAAAAAGCTGTTGTTGAGCGCTTTGCTCGGATGGTTTCGCTTTCCGGCCTCATTAAGGTTTTTTTGTTTGTATTGATTGACCATCGGCGGATTGCGATGCTGCCGATGGTCGTGTCGTTGATTGAAGCGCGGTTGGATGAACGCATGGGGATCGTCCGGGCGCAAATCACTTCGGCACGTCCGCTGGACGCCGAGCAACAGGCGATGGTGCAAGCGGCTTTGGCAAAGATGACTGGCAAGCAGGTGTTAGGCCAGTTTGCAGTGGATGAGGCTTTGCTCGGCGGGGTGTCCGCTCGGGTAGGGTCGCGGGTTTATGACGGGTCGGTGCGCGGTCAACTGGATTCGCTGCGCGCCCGTCTGGTACGGACATAAGGTTTAAGCTCTCTCACGGAAACTATGGCTCAAATTCGGGCAGATGAGATCGCGCGCGTTTTACGCGACGAGATTGAAAATTACGACAAGGTGGTAAGCGTAACCGAGACCGGGACCGTTATTTCGGTCGGCGACGGGATTGCGCGTATTCACGGGCTGGAGTTGGTAATGGCCGGCGAACTGATTGAGTTCCCGGGCGGCGTTACCGGCATCGCGTTGAACCTGGAAGAGGACAACGTCGGCGCGGTGCTGATGGGCGAATTCCAGCACATCAGCGAGGGTACCGAAGTTCGCCGGACGGGCCGGATTATGTCGGTCCCGGTCGGCGATGCATTGATTGGCCGGGTGGTGGATGCCAACGGCGCTCCGATCGACGGCAAGGGCCCGATCGCGGCGACAGGGTTCAACCCGATCGAGCGTTTGGCACCGGGCGTGATTGACCGTTCGCCGGTGAACGAGCCGATGCAGACCGGTATTAAGGCGATCGACGGCATGATCCCGATCGGCCGCGGTCAGCGCGAGTTGATCATTGGCGACCGTCAGACGGGCAAGACGGCGATTGCGCTGGATACGATTATCAATCAGAAGGGCGGCGACGTCATTTGCATTTACGTGGCGATCGGGCAGAAGCGCTCGACCGTGGCGCAGGTGGTGAAGACGCTCGAAGACAGGGGCGCGATGGAGTACACGATCGTCGTGGCCGCCACCGCTTCCGAGCCGGCTCCGATGCAGTACATGGCTCCGTTTTCGGGTTGCGCGATGGGCGAGTTTTTCCGCGATCGTGGTCAACATGTTCTGATCATTTACGACGATCTTTCGAAGCACGCCGCGGCGTATCGCGAGATTTCGCTGTTGTTGCGGCGTCCTCCGGGCCGCGAGGCGTATCCGGGCGACGTGTTCTACCTTCATAGCCGGTTGCTGGAACGCGCGGCGAAGTTGAAGAGCGGCGGGTCTTTGACGGCGCTGCCATTTATCGAAACGCAGGCGGGCGACGTTTCGGCCTACATTCCGACGAACGTGATTTCGATCACGGACGGACAGATCTTCCTGGAAGCCGACCTGTTCAACTCGAACATTCGTCCGGCGATCAACGTGGGTATTTCGGTGAGCCGCGTCGGCGGCGCGGCGCAGACCAAGGCGATGCGCCAAGTGGCGGGTTCGCTGCGCTTGGAGTTGGCCCAGTATCGCGCTTTGGCGGCGTTTGCGCAGTTCGGTTCCGAACTCGACCCGGCATCGCAGAAGCAGTTGAATCGTGGCCAGCGGTTGACCGAGATTTTGAAGCAGGCGCAGTTCGAGCCCTCGTCGATGGAGAAGCAGGTTTTGATTGTTTACTCCGGTACGAGCGGAGTTTTGGACGATTTGCCGGTGACGCAGTTACGCAAGTTTGAAATAGGTCTGTTTGCGTTCATGGAGAACGCGCACCCGAGCATTCTGCCCGAGATTCGGGAGAAGAAGGCTCTGAGTGACGACCTGAAGAAAAAAATCAACGCGGCGCTTGCCGAGTTCAAGACCCGATTCGTAGCCGAAAGCAAATAAGTAGCTATGCCCTCTTTGATTGACTTCCGGCGGCGCATCCGCTCGGTCAAGAACACGCAGCAGATCACGAAGGCCATGAAGATGGTTTCGGCCGCGAAGCTACGCCGCGCGCAAGAAGCGGTGGTGGCGGGTCGGCCGTTTGCCGGGATGTTGCAGCGGATGTTGGCCAATGTTGCAGGTGCGGCGGCGGGTAACGACAGCGTGAAAGAGCACCCGTTGCTGCAGCAGCGGGAGCAGAAGAAAGTGTTGGTCGTGCTGGTTTCGGCGGACCGGGGCTTGGCGGGCGCGTTCAATTCGAACGTGAATCGTGGGGCGCAGAAGTTCATGCAGGAACTGCCCGGGGTGGAGTTTGAGATTGAAGCGGTCGGCAAGAAGGGGCGCGATTACTTTCGGCGCCGCGGCTATACGATCAGCGGCGACCATCAGAACTTCAGCCGGAAGCCGAACTACGGCGACGTGGCGGCGGTAGCGAAAAAAGTAAGTGGGCGATATGCGACGGGCGAAGTGGACGCGGTGTACTTGGCGTACAACGAGTTCAAGAGCGTGATGACGCAGCAGTTTCGGATGGTTCGGGTGCTGCCGGTGCCGTTGCCTGAGGGCGAGGCGTCGACGGACTACATTTACGAACAGCCAGCGGAAGAGTTGCTGGGTTCTTTGTTGCCGCGGTATGTAGAGATTGAGTTGTGGCGCAGTGTGCTGGAATCGACGGCGTCCGAACATGCGGCGCGGATGACGGCGATGGACGCGGCGTCGCGGAATGCGAGCGAAGTGATCGAGCGGGTAACCCTGCAGATGAACCGCGTACGCCAGGCGAGTATTACACGCGAAATTATCGAAGTGGTCAGCGGCGCCTCCGCGCTGAAGTAGATTTTTAGGGAGTTTTGAAGATGTCCACCGTTACCGAAACCACGACAGCAGTTGGCAAGGTCATCCAGGTCGCCGGCCCGGCTGTCGATATTCAGTTTCCCGAGGGGCAGATCCCCCCGATTCGCACGGCTATCCGAATTGTTTCGGAAGGGTTTGTGGTGCCGGAACCGATCAGCATTGTGGTCGAAGTGGCGCAGCATATTGGCGAAAACCGTGTGCGTACGATTGCGTTGCAACCGACTGAGGGCCTAGTCCGCGGGATGAAGGCGATTTCGACGGGAGCGCCGGTGATGGTGCCGGTTGGTCCGCAGACTTTGGGTCGCGTTTTGAACGTTTTGGGTGAGCCGGTCGACAACATGGGCCCGGTGAACACGGCGAAGAAGATGCCGATCCACCGCACGGCGCCGGCGTTCGATGAGCAACAGACCGGTTTGGAGATGTTCGAAACGGGCATCAAAGTTATCGACCTGATCGAACCGTACCTGCGGGGCGGGAAGATTGGTTTGTTCGGCGGCGCGGGCGTAGGCAAGACGGTCGTCATCATGGAGCTGATCCATAACCTGGCGTACTCGTCGGGCGGCGTTTCGGTGTTCGCCGGCGTGGGGGAACGGACTCGCGAAGGGAACGACCTTTGGAACGAAATGCGCGAGGGTGGCATTCTCGATCCGGAAGACTACACGAAGTCGAAAGTGGCGCTGATCTACGGCCAGATGACGGAGCCTCCGGGTGCTCGTTTGCGCGTCGGCCTGACGGGCTTGACGGCCGCCGAGTATTTTCGCGATGAAGAAGGCCAGGACGTGCTGCTCTTCGTGGACAACATTTTCCGCTTTACCCAGGCCGGTTCCGAAGTATCGGCGTTGCTGGGCCGGATGCCGTCCGCGGTCGGTTATCAGCCGAATCTGGCGACCGAAATGGGCGAGTTGCAGGAACGCATTACTTCGACCAAGAAGGGCTCGATTACGTCGGTGCAAGCCATCTACGTACCGGCCGACGACTACACCGATCCGGCTCCGGCGACCGCGTTTGCTCACTTGGACGCGACGACCAACCTTTCGCGAGAAATCGCTTCGCTGGGTATCTATCCGGCCGTCGATCCGCTTGCTTCCTCGTCCCGTATTTTGGATCCGCAGGTGATTGGCGAAGACCACTACGGCTGCGCCCAGCGCGTGAAGAGCATCTTGCAGCGGTACAAAGACTTGCAGGACATCATCGCGATTCTCGGTATTGACGAGTTGAGCGAAGATGACAAGCTGACTGTGTCGCGCGCTCGTAAGATTCAGCGCTTCCTGTCGCAGCCGTTCTTTGTGGCCGAGCAGTTCACGGGTTTCCCGGGCAAGTACGTCAAGTTGGCCGATACGATCAAGGGCTTCACCGAGATCTGCGACGGTAAGCACGATGACATTCCGGAGCAGGCGTTCTACATGCAGGGCACGATCGAGGAAGTTCTCGAGAAGGCCGCTGAAATGAAGAAGGCCAAGTAGGCGCTTTATGGCGGCGACGTTCGAACTAGAAGTGGCAACTCCAGACCGCCTGATCGTTCGCGAGCAGGTAGCAGACGCGCAGGTGCCGGGCAAGGACGGCTACTTGGGCATTCTTCCCGACCACGCCCCGCTGTTGACCGAGTTAGGGGCGGGCGCGTTGACCTATACGGTGGGCGGCGCGAGCCACACGGTGATGGTGGGCGGCGGTTGGATGGAAGTATTGTCGGCTAGTGTACGCATTCTGGCTACTGTGGCGGAGAAGCCGAACGAAATCGACCTGAAGCGGGCGCAGGGCGCACTGGATAGGGCTGATAAGAGGCTGAAAGAGTCAGGGGAGATGGACATTCCGCGAGCGTTAGCGGCGGCGGATCGGGCGAGGGTTCGGTTGGCAGTTGCGGCGGAGTTTGGCCGTTAGA
>Ga0136639_10000960_pt1 | contig 10061 bp, 7 predicted proteins | sample AntDrymUQ8592106_2_FD_113739 | JGI IMG/M metagenome (GOLD analysis project Ga0136639, IMG submission 113739) | Polar desert sand microbial communities from Dry Valleys, Antarctica - metaG UQ859 (21.06) | ecosystem: Environmental > Terrestrial > Soil > Desert | place: Antarctica: Dry Valley...
CGCGGCGTCCATCACGTCGACGTGCTTGGCGAAGAACACGACCTTGCCCACGTTGCGGGCGAGCTGGGCGGCGTAGTCGGCGGCCAGGCCCGCCTTGGCCTGGCCGATCCGGCGCATCATGGCAAAGACGTTCTCCTCGCTGCTGCCGGTGGAGGTGTCCTCCCGCTCCCAGGTCGCCACCCGGCGCGCCAGCTCGTGGTCGATGCCGCTGGCCCCGTCGCCGACGACGCCCGAGGTGCGGACCTCCAGCGCGGCGTCGTAGCGGCGCACCATCCGACGGGCGAGCTCGCGCTCGGCGGCCCGGATCGAGCGGCCCGCCTCGCCGTCGAGCTCCACCGGCAGGTCGGCGATCCGGCGGGCGGGGATGTCCGCAGCCACGTCGACCTTGCGGCGACGCACGATGCCCATGTCGATGACGCTGGTGCGGGCCGCGGGGTAGAAGCCCGGGTCGGCCGGGGTGAGGCCGGTCGAGACGAGTGAGGCCATCAGCGCCGGCGTCGGCTTCTTGCCGTCGATCCAGCCGAGGAACTGCCAGATCGCCCGGAAGTCCTCGATGTCGTTGATCAGCGGGGTCCCGGTGAGCGCCATCATCAGCGGCCCGGCGCGACGGCTACGAATCCGGTCCGCCACCTGCAGCACGTGGCGGCTGCGCTGCGAGGTCCGGTTCTTGATGAAGTGCGCCTCGTCGACGACCATCCCGCGGAAGCCGAGGTCGCCGAGCCAGCCGACGTGCCGGTCGAGGATCTCGTAGTTGACCACCACGACGTCGGCGAAGCCGTCGACGTCGTCGCCGTCGCCGTGCACGACCGTCGATCGGTGCTGCGGGGTCCAGAGCTCGGCCTCCCGGGCCCAGTTGGTCTTGACCACGTTCGGCACCACCACCAGCAGCGGGTAGGCCTGGGCGGCCTGGGCGGCCAGCAGCGCCTGCGCGGTCTTGCCGAGGCCGGGCTCGTCGGCGAGCAGGAAGGTCCGATGACCCGCCGCCGCCGCGGCCACGACCTCGCCCTGGTGCCTCATCAGCTCCCGCCCGCCGGAGGCGTGCAGCGACGCGGGCTCGGGCAGGTCCATGCAGGAGGACGCGCCGCCCTCCTCGAAGGAGCGGAACAGCGGACCGAGCAGCTCCCAGCTGCCCAGGTGACCCGGCCCGGGCAGGGCTGGTCCGGCCCCGCTGAAGTCTGGCTCCATGAACGGGTTGGACAGCTGCCGGGAGATGACCGACTGCGGCACGACCCGCCGCTCGGGGGCCGGCTGCTCGGGGACGGCGGCGGCCGGGGCCGGACCGGCGACAGGGGTTTCCTCGACCCCGGCGGCCTGGAGCATCTGGCTGCGGAGCTCACGGGCCTCGTGCGGCACGACGGCGTCGTCGCCCAGCAGCACCAGCAGCGAGGTGTCGCGGGCGGCGGTGCGGGCGAGGATGGTCGCGACGCCGTCCAGACGCTTGAGCGCCTCGGTGCGCTGGGCCTCGGTGGCGTCCCGGTCGGCCTTGGTGCGGGCCCGTTCCTCGCGTACGAGCAGGGCGACGACCTGGAAGGTGGTCCGCCCGGAGGTGCGCAGCGGGCCGCGCCGCACGGCGTTCTCGACGTCGCGCACCGCCTTGGCCAGCTGCGGCAGGATCCCGGTCTCGGCGTCGCGGGGACGCCGCTGGGTGCGGGTCGCCGTGGCGGTCCCGCCGGACCCGCGCTGGCTTCGTCGAGCCACGTGCTCCTCCTCGGCTGTCCCCGGACGCGCTCGACCTCGACGGTCGGCGCCACGTCCGCTCGTCGGACCCCGCACGGCAGGACGCCTCGCGGCAGGGCCCGGTCGACGTCCTCCCGGGCTGCCGCCCCACCCGTCATCGTCTGTCCGATCGACCCCGGTGGGACGTACCCGGCCCCGCAGGCCGTCGTGGGTGACGGTACGTCGTCTGACGACCCAGCACCAAACTGCGCCTGTAGCCGAGGGTCAGCCGGGCGCGACCCGACGGGTCTACGGCCTCGGCGCGGGCGTGGACCCAACGCTCGCGCTGCTCATGCCGCGTGCTCGGGAACGGCCACCGGTCCCCGCCCGTCCGGATCGGGCAGCTGCCACGGGCGGACCACGAGCAGGAGCACCAGGCTGCCCAGCAGCAGGGCGCCCAGGATGGTGAAACCCATCGCGACGGCGTCGTTGCCCAGGATGCCCACGAGCGGGGAGACCGCGGCGCCGATGCCGAACTGCACTGCCCCGAGCAGGGCGGCGGCGGCCCCGGCGGCCTCGCCGTGGCGGGACAGCGCCAGCGCCGGCGCGTTCGGCAGGGCGAGGCCGACGGCGAAGAGCACCGCCCACAGCGGCGCCACCACACCCACGATGCCGCCCGTCCCGGTCAAGGCCAGGCCGAGCATCACCGCACCGGCGAGGACTCCGGTGACGGAGCCGGCCAGCAGCACCTGGCCCGGGGAGAACCGGCGCAGGGCGACCGGGTTGAGCTGGGTGGCGGCGATGAGCCAGAACGCCCCCGCCCCGAAGAGCAGGCCGAACTGCTGCTCGTCCAGGCCGAACTGACCCTGGTAGACGAAGGACGAGCCGGCCACGTAGCTGAACAGGCCCGCCATGGTGAGACCGGCCACGAGCACGAGGCCGACGTAGGCGCGGTCGCGCAGGAGGCTTCGGTAGGTGCGCATGGTCGGTCCGAACCCGCTGCGGCGACGCTTCGCCGGCGGCAGGGTCTCGGGCAGGGCGAACGCACCGACGACGAGGAGCAGCACGCCGTACACGGCCAGCAACGCGAAGACGCCCCTCCAGGAGGTGAACCGAAGGACCTCGCCACCGACGGTCGGCGCGAGCACGGGCGCGGCGCCCATGACCAGGAACAGGCGCGACAGCATGGTCGCGGCAGCCCGCCCGTCGAACATGTCACGGACGACGGCGAGGGCGATCACGGCACCGGCCGCGGTCCCGACCCCCTGCAGCACCCGCAGCGCACCGAGCACGGCGATGTTCGGGGCGAGGATGATCAGCAGCGAGGCCAGCACGTGCACGGCGGTCCCGGCCAGCAGCGGTCGCCGACGGCCGAACGCGTCCGACAGCGGGCCGATGACGAGCTGACCCAGGGCGAGCCCGACCAGCGTGCCGGTGAGGGTGAGCTGGACGGCCGCCGCGGTGGTCTGCAGCTCGTTGGCGATGGTGGGCAGAGCCGGCAGATACATGTCGATCGTCAGCGGGCCGACCGCCACGAACGCGCCCAGGATCAGGACGGTACGCGCCATGCCGGGCGGGCGCCCGGCGGGGGCCGTTACCCCGGCGGGGGCCGCTACCCCGGCGGGGGTCGAGCCACGCGCGCCGGTGGCGGCCTCGCCGGTGGTCTCGGGGGCCGTGGTGGTCTCAGGAGCCGTGCGGGTCTCGAGCAGGGGGCTGTCGAGGGGGGCTGTCACCCCGACGCGAACCGAGGGACCCCCCGGGATTGTTCCCGCCCCAGGAGGACTCGTCCGGGAGCCTCGACGAACCCCCGGACGGACGGAAGGCCCGGCTCACCGGGTGAGCACGACCTTGAGGGCTCCGGTCTCCGACGCCCGGGAGAACGTGTCGTAGGCCTCCTCGAACCGGTCCATGGCGAAGCGGTGGGTGACGAACCGCCCGACGTCCAGCTGCCCGGAGCCGACCAGGCGCAGCAGGGTCGGGGTGGAGTAGGTGTCCACGAGGCCTGTGGTGATGGTGACGTCCTTGATCCACAGCTCCTCCAGGTGCAGCGTCGCGGGGGCGCCGTGCACCCCCATGTTCGCCACGGTCCCGCCGGGACGGACCAGCGAGACGGCGGTCTCGAAGGTCTCCGGCAGGCCGACCGCCTCGAGGGTGACGTCGGCGCCGAGCCCGTCGGTCAGGTCGGCCACGACCTGGGCGAGGTCCTGCTGGGTGGGGTCGACGGTCACGTCGGCGCCGAACGCTTTGGCGGCCTCCAGCCTGCTCGGGGCGGTGTCCACCGCCACGACGTGGGAGGGGCTGAACATCCGCGCTCCCATGATGCCGGCCAGGCCGATCGGCCCGGAGCCGACCACCACCACCACGTCTCCGGGGGACACGCGGCCGTTGAGCACGCCGACCTCGTACCCGGTGGGGAGGATGTCAGCGAGCATGAGGACCTGCTCGTCCGGGACACCGGCAGGGACCGGGTGCGTGGAGGTGTCGGCGAACGGCACCCGGACCAGCTCGGCCTGAGTCCCGTCGATCAGGTGGCCGAGGACCCAACCGCCTCCTCCGCGGCACTGGCCGTAGCGGGACTCCCGGCAGAAGCGGCAGGCGCCGCATGCGGTGATGCACGAGACCAGGACCCGGTCGCCGACCGCGACGGTGCGCACCGAGCGTCCGACCGCCTCGACCGTGCCCACCGCCTCGTGGCCCAGGATGCGACCGTCGCTCACCGCGGGGACGTCGCCCTTGAGGATGTGGAGGTCCGTTCCGCAGATGGTCACCGCGTCGACTCGGACGACGGCGTCGGTGTCGTCCTGGATGACGGCGTCCGGGACCTCTTCCCAGGACGGTCGACCGGGACCGTGGTAGACGACTGCATGCATGGCGGGACTCCTGTCGTGGGGTCCGACCAGAATCGACCGGCGGCGACCGGGCGTCCCGGGACCTTCGTCCTCCCTCCCTCGTGCTGCTGGTCGCGGGGGTTATGACGAAGGCCCGGACCCGCCACACGTCGTCCACGTCGCCACCGACTAAGACCTGCAGGCGCCCCTCCGCCGCCCCGACGGACATCCCGCTCACCGGGCATCGAGCACCGCCACGCCGCGGTGCGCATGACGGTGCCGGGCGGCGTCGGCCGGACGTGCTTGCCGGGGCCCGGGGCCGCCTTGGTGACGAGCAGCGTCGCGGGATTGACGGGACCCCCGCCACGACGACGGCCATGAACGGCACGTGGCCGGCGCTGGGCGTGGCCAGCGCGGTCACCCAGGCGGTGCCCACGGGGCCGTCCCGGTCCCCCAGGACGGTGTTGACGTGGGCGGCGTTGCGGCCCCCGAGCCGACGGACGACTCCCCGCTCTGGACCGTGCGGGCCGCGTCAGCCATCGATGAGGCCCTGCTCGGCGAGCCAGTCCGTGGCGATGTCCTCGGGGTCCTCGCCGTCGACGTCGGCCAGCGCGTTGAGACGTTGCATCTCCTCGGTGGTGAGCAGCGGCGACACCTCGGCCATGATGTCGGCGATGCCCGGGAACTCCTCGAAGACCTCGGCGTCCATGGTCAGCGCGCCCTGGTAGACGGGGAAGAACTTCTCGTCGTCCTCGAGCACGAGCAGGTCCAGCGCCTGGATGCGGCCGTCCGTGGCGAAGACCTCGCCGAAGTTGCAGTCCGTGCCCTCCTGGGTGGCGGTGTAGATGACGCCGGTGTCGAGCATGGCGACCCGGTCTTCAGGGACGTCGAGGCCGTAGGCCTCCTTGAGACCCGGCCAGCCGTCGTCCCGGGTGCTGAACTCGCTCTCGATGCAGAAGGTCTGCTCCTCCGAGGCGACGTCAGCGAGGTCGCTGAGCGCGCTCACGCCGAGCTCCTCGGCCTTGTCGGAGCGGATCGCGAAGGCGTACGTGTTGTTCATCGGGGCTGGGTCCAGCCAGGCGATGCCGTTCTCGGCGTCCTTTTTCTTCACCGCGTCGAACTGCTCCTGCGGGTCGGTGATGGGGGTGGTCTCGCCGTTGTAGGTGATCCACGACGTCCCGGTGTACTCCCAGTAGCCGATGAAGTCGCCGTTCTCCAGGGCCTGGCGGACGTTGGCGGAGCCGACCAGCTGGGTGTTCACCTCGACGTCGGCGCCGTTGGCGTTGAGCAGCTGGCCGGTGATGTGGGCGAGGATGTACTGCTCGGCGAAGTCCTTGGAGCCGATCGTGCCGGTGAGGCCAGCGAGGTCGCCCCCGCCCTCCTCGCCCCCGGGGGCGGACGCGCCGCCCCCGCAGGCCGCGGTCAGCGCCAGGGCGGTGAGGGAGAGGGAGAGCGGGAGAACGGTCTTCATCGATGGTCCTTCGATAGTCGGGTGGGGGTGGAGCTGGGGTGACATGCGGGGCGCGGGCGTCACAGGCCGCGCGGGCGGGCGTAGTCCTCGACGAGGCCGGCGAGCCAGTCGAGGAGGATCGCGATGGCGGCCACCAGTGCGGCGCCGACGAGCAGGACGGGGAAGCGCTGGAGCTTCAACCCGTTGACGATCATGTCGCCGAGACCCCCGGCGTTGATGAAGGTCGCGATGGTGGCCACGCCGACGGCGAAGACCAACGAGGTGCGGAAGCCGGCCAGGATCACCGGGGAGGCGAGGGGGAGCTCGACCCGGCGCAGCACCTGGCCCCGGGTCATGCCCATCCCCCGGGCCGCCTCGCGCGTGGCCTCGTCCACCTCGGCCAGGCCGGTGAGCGTGTTGCGCAGGACCGGCAGGAAGGCATAGGCCACCAGGGCGACCAGCGCGGTCGTGAACCCCGTCTGCCAAAGGATGGCCAACAGGATGACCACGCCCACCGCAGGGGTCGCTTGGCCGATGTTAGCCAGGCCGAGGACGACGGTCCGCAGCGGGCCCGAGTCGACCTGGTGCACAAGGATCCCGGCCGGGACCGCGAGGACGGCCACGAGGACCGCGGCGGCCAGCGACAGGACCAGGTGCTCCTGGACCCGCGCCAGGATGTAGCCCGCGTTCAGCGTCCGCTGCTCGATGGAGTCCAGCTCCACGGAGGAGACCCACAGGGCCGTCCCGAGCCCGACGACGACGACCACGAGCGGGGCCGTGAGCACCCGGGCGAGGACGCTGCGGTTGCGCAGCACCCAGGGCCCGGGTTCCGGCGGCAGGACGGTCACGACGCAGCGCCGCCCGTCGCTGGGACGCCGACGAGGGCGGCGGAGATGTCGCCGTGGGTGAGTGCGCCCAGCCGACGACCGGACCCGTCCACGACGTCGACCGCGGCGGCCCCGGTGACCACCAGCAGGTCCAGCGCGTCGCGCATCGTGCCGGCGGGGTCGAGCCTCGGCTGCTGCCCCAGCGGCCAGGCCGCCTCGGACAGCCGGGCCCCGGTGAGCGGCAGGAGGGCCAGCCGCTTGAGCGCCGCCCCGCTGCCGATGAAAGAGGCGACGTAGTCGTTGGCCGGTGCGGTGAGGATGGCCGCGGGCGTGTCGAACTGCTCGATCCGGCTGCGCTCGCCGAGCACGGCGATCCTGTCGCCGAGCCGCACGGCCTCGTCGAAGTCGTGCGTGACGAAGATGATCGTCTTGCCGATGCTGCTCTGCAGGCGCAGGAACTCCGCCTGCAGGCCCTCTCGGGTGATGGGGTCGGTGGCGCCGAACGGCTCGTCCATGAGCATCACCGGCGGGTCCGCGGCCAGGGCCCGGGCGACGCCGGCGCGCTGCTGCTGCCCGCCGGAGAGCTGCCGCGGATACCGGTGCGCGAACTGCGCCGGGTCCAGGCGGACGGTGTGCAGCAGCTCCTCGACCCGCTCCGACGTCCGCTTCCTGGACCAGCCGAGCAGGCGGGGGACCGTCGCCACGTTGTCGGCGATCGTCATGTGCGGAAACAGCCCGATCTGCTGGATGACGTAGCCGATGTGGCGGCGCAGCTGGTCCGGCGGCAGCCCGAGCACGTCCTGGCCGTCGATCCGGATGGAGCCCGACGTGGGCTCGATGATCCGGTTGATCATCTTCATCGTCGTGGTCTTCCCGCAGCCGCTGGGCCCGACGAACATCACGAGCTCGCCCGGCTCGACCCGCAGGGAGAAGCTGTCGACCGCGCTGGCCGGCTGCCCCGGATAGGTCTTGGTCACCTGGTCCAGCTCGATGCTGACCCCGCCCGGCGTCGCGGCGGCCGACGGGAAGAAGGACATGGCGGTGTCAGGCACGAAGACCCCCCGGTGTGGTGACGCGGGTGATGAGGACGAAGAGGGCGTCGGCCAGCAGGGCGATCAGGATGACGCCCACCGTCCCGCTGAGCACGTAGTTGAGGGCGTTGACCGAGCCGAGCGAGGACAGCCCGCGGAAGATGAACTGCCCGAGCCCCGGACCGGCGACGTACGCCCCGATGGCGGCGATGCCGATCGCCAGCTGGGTCGCCACGCGGATGCCGGTGAGGATCACCGGCCAGGCCAGCGGCAGCTGGATCCGCAGCAGGACCGTGCGCGGGGCCATGCCCATCCCCCGGGCCGACTCGAGGACCGCGTCCGGGACCTCGCGCAGCCCCACCACCGTGTTGCGCACGATGGGCAGCAGCGAGTACAGGACGAGGGCGACCACCGTCGGTCCCCAGCCCAGACCAAGGAACGGGCTGAGGATGGCCAGCAGCGCCAACGACGGGACGGTGAGGATGATCGCGGCGGTCGTCACCGCGACGGAGCGAGCGATCCGGCGGTCCCACACGAGCAGCCCCACGCCCACGCCCAGGACCGTCGCGAGCACGACCGAGACGAGCACGACGAGCAGGTGCGACACGAGCATCTCGAGCAGGTCGTCGGAGCGGCCTGCCACGAATGTCGTGAGGCCGCCGAGACCGGCCGGTACGGAGTACGCCACGTTGATCTCCCATCTGAGTGGGAGGAACGTGTCAGCAGAAGAGCCATGTGCACAATTGCTGTTGTATCTATGGCAATGCCGGGCTAGCCTGCCCGTCGTGGCCCCTCCGAGCACACCTCGCCGGAACAGCTCAGGGCTCACCCGGGACGTGCAGATCCTCGACCTGCTCGCCAGGCCGGACGCCCTGGACGAGGGCGGGCTCGGCGTCCTGCGCGTAGCCGAGGCGCTGGGCCGGGACAAGGCCGCGGTGTCGCGCGCCCTGGCCACACTGGCCGACGCGGGCCTCGTCGACCGTGACCCCGTGCGGATGACGTACCACCTCGGCGCGCGGCTCTACGCCCTGGCCGCGAGGACCCAGGAGGCCGCCCTCACCCAGCGGGCGCGACCGACGTTGCGGCAGATGGTGCTGACCGTGCGGGAGACCACGCACCTGTGCGTGCTGCGCGGCGGCAACGTGCTCGCGCTGCTCAGCGAGGTGAGCCCTCAGCCGGTGGGGACCGTCGGGTGGGCGGGGTCGACGACGGCGGCGTGCCGGACCCCTTCGGGGCGGGTGCTGATCAGCGACTGGGACCGCGCGTCGGTGGACGCCTGGTACGCCAGGCACGGCCACGACGCCGCCCTGGTCGGCCTCCAGTCCTCGCCCGACCCGGGGGCGTTCTCGGTGCTCGTCGACCCGGACCCCGCCCGGCTGGTGGTACGGGACCTGGCAGGCCTGCACACCGAGCTCGACCGGGTGCGGTCCCGTGGCTACGCGGTCTCCGACGAGGAGCTCGAGCGCGGCGTGGTGGCGGCCTCCGCCCCGGTGCGCGACGCCAGCGGGTCGGTCGTCGCGGCGCTCAACGTCAGCGCGCCCAAGAACCGGCTCGGCTCACGGCTGGAGGACCTGGGGGCCTACCTCGCGCGCTGCGGTGCCGCCCTGTCCGCCGAGCTCGGCTGCCCGTCCCGCTGACGTGCTCGCGAGGTCGCCGTGACCGCTGCGCCCATCAGGTCCGTGGCCGGTACCAGCGGGGTGAGGGCCACGGGCCGGACCGCCTCGGGGCGGCGACACGCAGCGGAGGGGCAGACGCACAAAGGCCCGGACCATGAGGTCCGGGCCTTCGACTGTGTAGCGGGGGCAGGATTTGAACCTGCGACCTCTGGGTTATGAGCCCAGCGAGCTACCGAACTGCTCCACCCCGCGGCGGTGATGTGAACGGTACGCGAGCCTGGCCCAGCGACCAAATCGTCCGGCCCGGGCCCCGCCCGGCGACCGTTTCGGTCGCCGGGCGGGTCGTGTCACTGACCGAGCACGGCCTCCGCGGCGATGGCCCGGTCGATGGCGGCCGTCAGCCGGTCCTGCGCCTCGCCGTAGGCGGCGAAGTCGTTGGCCGCCAGGGCCGCCTGGGAGTCGAGGATGGCCTGACGCGCGTCCACCAGGGCGGTGTCGAGCTGCTGCTGGGCCACGGCCGGGTCGACCGGGGACACGCTGGGTGCCGGTGACCCGTCCTGGCTCGGGGTGGGGCTGGCGTCCGGGGTCGGCTCCGCGCTGGGGTCGACGCTGGGCTCCACCCCCGGGGTGTCCGTGCCCGTGTCCGGGGTAGC
>Ga0136639_10000961_pt1 | contig 10052 bp, 6 predicted proteins | sample AntDrymUQ8592106_2_FD_113739 | JGI IMG/M metagenome (GOLD analysis project Ga0136639, IMG submission 113739) | Polar desert sand microbial communities from Dry Valleys, Antarctica - metaG UQ859 (21.06) | ecosystem: Environmental > Terrestrial > Soil > Desert | place: Antarctica: Dry Valley...
CCGCAGGCGCGATGCACCTTGGACAGGCCGCCGAAGCTGAGGCAGGGCAGGTCGCCGGCAAGTGGCGCGAGCGGATGGAACACGTGGTCGTCGTAAAGGATGCCGTCGTAGATCTCGTCGCACAGCAGCAACAGGTGATGCTTGGCGGCGATGGCGACAATGCGCTCCAGCAAGTCGCGCGGATAGTTGGCGCCGGTCGGGTTGTTCGGGTTGATCAGCACGATCGCGCGGGTGCGTGGCGACACCAGCGATTCGATCTGTTCCGGGTCCGGCAGGAAGCCGTTGGCTTCGTCGCAGCGGTAGTAGACCGGGCGACCGTCGTTGAGGATGGTCGCCGCCGACCACAGCGGATAGTCGGGCGACGGCAGCAGGACTTCGTCGCCGGGATTGAGCAGGGCGCGCAGGCTGATGTCGATCAGTTCGCTGACGCCATTTCCGATGAACACGCGTTCCGGCGATGCGTTCGGCGTGCCGCGCGCGTTATGGAATGCTGCAATCGCCTCGCGCGCTTCCGGCAGACCCTGCTGGTGGGTATAAGGATCGGTGCCGGCGATGTGGTCGGCAATCGCGCGCTGCAGATGCTCCGGCGCGCGGAACCCGAAGGCACCCGGGTTGCCGATGTTGAGCTTGATCAGGCTGCGGCCCTGGGCTTCCAGTTCGCGGGCGCGGCGGGCAAGTTCCCCGCGGATTTCGTAACGGACTTCGGACAGGCGGGCGCGGGTCTTGAGGTTGGGTGGTGACATCGGCAGGGCATAGCGTGGACGCGGGTGGTCAGCGTAGCGGGAAAAGGGGTCTGAGAACATTTCCATGCGATGACCCACGGTCCGCGATTTCAAGCGGACATGTTCTGTGACCATTTTTTGCTCGCCGCCATCGAAACGAGCGCTAGAATCTCGCCATGAGAGCCTTCCAACACCCATGACACCGCTGCAATCCATCGGCTGGCGCTGGACGCCCGCCACCCTGCAGGCCGGCTGGGCCGCTGTCATTGCCGCGCATCCAGACGCGCGGCTAGCCCGGATCAGTGAGCAGCACCGCAGCGGCTATTTGGTGGCCGAGTCAGTCGAGGCTTCGCATCGCGCTGAATCGTTGCCGGAATGGCAGCGCGCGGGCAATTACCGTAACGGCGGGACTACGCCGGAGGGTAGGCCTGCGGTTGGCGATTGGGTGCTGATCGAAGGTGAAGCGCCGAATGCGCTCTGCATCGTCGCGCTGCTGCCGCGGTATTCCTCAATCAAGCGCGGCGCCGCCGGCGAGCACTACAAGCAGCAGGTGATCGGCGCCAACATCGACACCGTGTTCGTGGTGTGCGGACTGGATGCCGATTTCAACCCGCGCCGGATCGAGCGCTACCTGATGCTGATCGGTGGCAGTGGCGTGCAGCCCGTGGTTGTGTTGACCAAGGCCGACAAGGAAAGTGCCGATGCCAATGCGGCGGTGCAGGAATTGCGGGCGATGGATGTACCGGTGCTTGCCGTCAATGCACTGGATCGCGCCAGCGTGACGACGCTCGAACCTTGGTTGGGCGCAGGACAGAGCGTGGTGCTGATTGGCAGCTCGGGTGCAGGCAAGTCGACCCTGACCAATACATTGCTGGGCAGGGAAAGAATGAAGACCGGCGCGGTGCGCGAAACCGATGACCGCGGCCGCCACACCACCACCCATCGCGCGTTGATCGCGTTGCCATCCGGCGCTTGCATGATTGATACGCCAGGTATGCGCGAGCTCAAGCCGACCGGTGAAGAAGACGTTGCCGAGAGTTTCACCGACATCGAAGCACTGGCGGCGCAATGCCGCTTCCGCGACTGCAAGCATGCGCGCGAACCCGGCTGCGCGGTGCGTGAAGCGATCGAAGCCGGCACGATTGACCGTGAGCGCGTGGCGAATTTCCTCAAGCTGCGCGACGAAATTGTGGGCGCTGCCGGCCAGCTGGCGTCGCGGTTGGCGCAGAAAGCCGATGCGCGCGTCCTGCCGAAGGGGCCGCGAGTCCGTGTGGACAAGCACGCTGAGGACTGAGTGCCAATGACGACTGTTCGCAGCCCCGACATCGCCCATCATGCCGCGCTCGATGCACGCATGACCAAGGCGGCACGCGAGATTCGCCTGCTCAGCATGGTCAGCTGGCCTGCCAGCGAGCAGCAGAAATTCCTGGCCGAACACGCGCAGGGCAAGGCCCGGTTGCCGGCGCACGTCTATCCAAAGCATGATTTCTCTGCAGAACGCACGGAGTTCGAGGCGATTGCCGCCGCAGCCGATCCATCGCATCCGCTGGGCATTTACCTGATCGAATCCGCGCTTAGTTGGGGATTGGCGGCGGAGTTGCTCGAAAACCTGGGAACCCGCAAGGTCACCGAGTTGTCGATCGCACTGTTTGGCACGCCCGATCACACATTGCCGGGCGGCGCGACGATGCGCGAGGCTGCCGGCCATTTCATCGGCATTGCCAATGAACTTGACCAGGAATTGCTGGCGCCGTCGGAGCAGGTGGAAATATCGGCGACGTCGCTGCGCCTGCAATTGCAGGCATCACTGGATGATTATTTCGATGCGCGGGTCATTACGGTTGAACTGGATCCAGACCTGATCGCAAAGGCCGCTGCGGGGGCCACCCGCATCCGCCTGCGTTCCGGCGCCGCGTTTTCCGACTATGACCGCCACCAATTGTTGCAGCACGAAGCCTTCGTGCATTCGCTCAGCGCGTTGAACGGGCGCCAGCAGACCGTACTGCCAAGCCTGTCGCTGTCATCGCCGCGCACGACCGCGACCCAGGAAGGGTTGGCGACGTTTGCCGAACAGATCACCGGCAGTATTGATATCGAACGCATGAAGCGGGTCAGCCTGCGCATCGAAGCAGTGGCCATGGCGCTGGATGGCGCCGACTTCATGCAGGTTTTCGAATATTTCCTCGATGCCGGGCAGGACCGCGTCGAGAGTTTTACCTCCGCGCAGCGTGTGTTCCGCGGCGTGCCGACGACCGGCGGCTGCGCGTTCACCAAGGACACTGTTTACCTGCGCGGCCTGATTGGCGTGCACACGTTTTTCCGCTGGGCACTCAAAAAGCGCAAGTTGCGCCTGTGCCGGATGCTGTTCGCCGGCAAGATGACCCTGGCCGATGTACAGCGCTTCGAGCCGTTGTTCGATAGCGGTGATTTGTTGCCGCCGCGCTGGCTGCCGGAATGGGTGGAGCGTGCAAATGGACTGGCCGGCATGCTGGCGTTCTCGCTGTTCGCCAACCGGATCCGACTCGATCAGATCATGTCGGCTGAGCACGTCACCGATATCTAGTGCTGTACATCTAACCGTTCGTTACGGTTGAAGCCGGTATCATCTTTCATCCCGCATTCGTGGTGTGTTCCGATGACCGACCAGCATGATTCCGGCGAGGACCTGAAGCAGGCCGCGCTCGACTACCACCGGCTGAGTCCGCCCGGCAAGATCAAGATCAGCGCGACCAAGGCGATGATTACCCAGCGCGATCTGGCGCTGGCGTATTCGCCGGGCGTGGCCTACGCCTGCGAAGCGATCGTGGCCGATCCGAACGAGGTCAGCACGCTGACTGCGCGCGGTAATCTGGTCGCGGTCATCACCAACGGCACCGCCGTGCTTGGGCTGGGCGACATCGGCCCGTTGGCCAGCAAACCCGTCATGGAAGGCAAGGGTGTGTTGTTCAAGAAATTCGCCGACGTCGATGTGTTCGACCTCGAAATCAACGAGCGCGATCCCGACAAGCTGGTCGACATCATCGCCTCGCTGGAACCGACCTTCGGCGGCATCAACCTGGAAGACATCAAGGCACCCGAGTGTTTCATCGTCGAGCGCAAATTGCGCGAGCGGATGAACATTCCGGTATTCCACGACGACCAGCATGGCACCGCGATCATCGTGGGCGCCGCGATCCTCAACGCGCTGGAAGTAGCCGGCAAGAAAATCGAAGACGTGAAGCTTGCGACCAGTGGCGCGGGTGCGGCTGGGATCGCTTGCCTGGACATGTTGGTGGCACTTGGCATGAAGCCGGACAACATCCTGGCCGTGGACCGCGACGGCGTGCTGCATGTCGGCCGTGAGCACATGGATCCGGACAAGCAGCGTTACGCGCGCGACACCGACAAGCGCACGCTGGCTGACATCGTCGAAGGGGTGGACGTGTTCCTGGGCTTGTCGGCTGGCGGCATCCTGAAGCCGGAGATGGTCGCGACCATGGCGCAGCGGCCAATCATCCTGGCGCTTGCAAACCCGTACCCGGAAATCCTGCCCGAGGATGCCAAGGCCGTGCGCCCGGATTGCATCATCGCGACTGGCCGCAGCGACTATCCGAACCAGGTCAACAACGCGCTGTGTTTCCCGTACATCTTCCGTGGCGCGCTGGACGTGGGCGCGACCGAAATCGACGAGTCGATGAAGCTGGCCTGCGTGCGTGCCATCGCGCAGCTGGCCCGTATGGAAGCTGGCGACCTGGGCAGCGCCTATGCCGGTGAATCGCCGACCTTCGGCGCGGAATACCTGATCCCGCGCCCGTTTGATCCGCGCCTGTTGATGATGCTGGCACCGGCTGTCGCCGAAGCGGCGATGGCGTCCGGCATCGCCACCAGGCCGCTGGCCGATATCGATGCCTACCGCGAAAAACTGAGCCAGTTCATCCACCGCAGCAGCCTGATGATGAAGCCGGTGTACGAGCGCGCGCGTTCCATCCAGAAGCGCGTTGTGTATGCCGAGGGTGAAGAATTCAAGGTGCTGCGCGCCGTGCAGACGGTGATCGACGAACGCCTGGCGTTTCCAATACTGGTCGGTCGCCCGGACGTGATCCAGACCCGCATCGAAAAACTGGGCTTGCGCATGCGTGCGGGGGTGGATTTCGAGCTCACCAACATCAATGACGATCCGCGTTTCGATGATTACTGGCGCCAGTACCACGCGCTGACCGAGCGCCGCGGCGTTACTCCTGATGCCGCCAAGAACCTGCTGCGTTCGCGGCCGACCTTGATCGCCGCACTGATGGTCGAGCGTGGTGAAGCCGACGCGATGATTTGCGGCCTGGTCGGGCGTTACCACAAGAAACTCGGCTACCTGCGCAGCATCTTCGACTTCCAGCCGGGCGTGGTCGGGACCGCTGCGATGACGGGCGTGATCAACGACCAGGGCGTGATGTTCTTCGTTGACACTCACGTCCAGCAGGATCCGTCTGCCGAGCAGATCGCAGAGGCCACGCTGATGGCCAGCTACCGGCTCAAGCTATTCGGCATCGAGCCCAAGGTTGCGCTGCTCTCGCACTCCAACTTCGGCAGCCATCAGGACGCCAGTGCGTCGAAGATGCGACGCGCCTACGAAATCATCCGCGCGCGCGTGCCGAATCTGCAGGTCGACGGCGAGATGATGGCCGACACCGCCTGGGACGAAGCGCTGCGCCAGCGCATCTTCCCGGGCACCACCCTGTCGGGCCGCGCCAACCTGCTGGTCATGCCGAACCTGGATGCCGCCAACATCGGCTACAACCTGGTGCGGGTGATGACCGGCGGCGTTGCGATCGGGCCGATCCTGATGGGCCTTGACCAGCCGGCGCACATCCTGACGTCTGCCGCAACATCGCGACGGGTGGTCAACATGACGGCGATTGCAGCGGTGGAAGCACAGATCCGCGCGAGCATGCGATGAGCGCCACGACGTAACCATGTGGCCTGTCGAGCGAATGGATGAAGTGGGCGCCGATCGCGCCCGCCTCTTTCCATTGGCCGACAGGAGCGCCGATGCACGCGTCACCTGTATTGCAGATCGAATGCGTGGCGGGCCCGCCACTCGTGGTGGGCTGATTCGGGATGGCCGTCATCCTGCCTTTCCGGCGCAACGCACCGTCCGTGGCTCACATGGCTGAGACCGGGCGACCGCCGCCTGTGCGTGACACGGCGAATGACGATGCCGATTGGGCCGCCTTGATGCTGCGTGCGCAGGATGGCGACAAGATCGCGTATCGCTCCTTGTTGCTGGCAATCACGCCCTATGTCCGCGCGATTGCGCGGCGTTACTTGGGCGCCGGCGAGGATGTCGAGGACGCGTTGCAGGAGGTGTTGATGGTCTTGCACGGCATCCGCCACACCTTCGAGCGTGGCCGTCCGTTCAAGCCGTGGCTGGGCACCATTGCCAGCCGTCGTTGCATCGACCTGTTGCGTCGCCGCACCCATCGCGCACGCCACGAGTTCGCCGATGTGGTCGATGCGGATGACCACGTGCATGGCGGTCCCGGGCCGGAGGGCTCACTCATGCGCGAACAGGATGCGCGGCGCGTGCGCAGCGCGGTCGACGACCTGCCACCGCGCCAGCGCGACGCGATTTCGATGCTGCGGCTGCAGGAACTCTCGCTCAACGAAGCCTCGGCGCACAGCCGGCAAACGGTGGGTGCGCTCAAGGTCGCCTGTCATCGCGCGATCGGGTCGCTGCAGCGCACGCTGGCGCGGAAGAAGGATCCACCGCATGACTGATACCGCCCGCATGATCGAACAACTCAGCGCGCGCGCCGCGCCGGTGCGGCGGTTGTCCTCGCCTTTGCTGCGCACGCTGGCCTGGTTGTCGGCGGCTCTGCTGGTCACTGCAGTCATCGTGATGACCCACGCCGGCGGCGCGGATTGGGCACGGTTGATGGAATCGCCGGATGCCATCCGCGAATGGCTGGCCAGCCTGTTGACCGGCGTGCTGGCCGGCTATGCGGTGTTCCAGGTCAGCGTGCCGGGGCGCGATCCGCGCTGGGCATGGTTGCCAGCGCCGGCGGCACTGCTGTGGCTGGCAAGCGTCGGCCTTGGCTGCATGAATGATGTCGCACGCGACGGCTTGTCTGCGCTGGCGTTCCACGCCGGACCAATGGAATGCCTGCGCGCGATCAGCTTGACCAGCATCCCACTGGGCCTGGTCTTGCTGTTGATGGTCCGTCACGCCGGCGTGGTCCGCCCACGGCCGACGGCCCTGCTGGCGATGCTCAGTGCGGCGGCGCTGTCGTCCAGTGCCGTCAGCCTGATCCACGAGGGCGGCGAGTCCTCGTTGATGGTGCTGCTCTGGCACATCGGCGCGGTGTTGGTGTTGTCGCTGGTGAGCTGGTTGTTTGCGCGCCAGATGTTTGGGTGGATCGGTTACTCCCGATACGCCTGAGGTACCGGCTATTTAATCCGGGTAAAAAAAAGTTAACCCCGCAGCGCGCCATGGAAACTGGGCGGGTGCTTGCTAGACTCGGGGTTCTGACGAACCCGCCTGACCTGGAGCGCACATGAATTGGCTCAATGAGATGCTCAAGAACGATCCCGATCCGACCGAATCACGGGAGTGGATTGAATCAATCAAGGCGGTCATCGACAACGATGGCGCCGACCGCGCGCACCAGTTGCTGGAAGGCATGGTCGAGCTGACCCGCCGCGCGGGCGCCAACCTGCCTTTCATGCCGACCACCGAATACATCAACACCATTCCCACGCACATGGAGCCGAAGCTCCCGGGCGATGCGCATATGGAATGGCGGATTCGCTCCATCATTCGCTGGAACGCGATGGCCATGGTGGTGCGCACCAACCGCAAGCCGGGTGATTTGGGCGGCCACATCGCCAGTTTCGCCTCATCGGCAACACTCTATGACGTCGGCTTCAATCACTTCTGGCGCGCACCCAGCCAGGATCACCCGGGTGATTTGCTGTACCTGCAGGGCCACAGTTCGCCGGGTATTTATGCACGTTCCTTCCTGGAAGGCCGCATCAGCGAATCCCAGCTCGACAACTTCCGCATGGAAGTCGATGGTCGCGGCATCAGCAGCTATCCGCATCCATGGCTGATGCCGGACTACTGGCAAACCCCAACCGTCAGCATGGGCCTTGGCCCGCTGGCCGCGATCTACCAGGCGCGCAGCTGGAAGTACCTGGAAGCGCGCGGGCTGATGCCCAAGACCGACCGCAAGGTGTGGTGTTTCCTGGGCGACGGCGAGACCGACGAGCCGGAAAGCCTGGGCGCGATTTCTGTGGCTGGCCGCGAAGGCCTGGACAACCTGATCTTCGTCGTCAACTGCAACTTGCAACGCCTGGACGGCCCGGTGCGCGGCAACGGCAAGATCATCCAGGAGCTGGAAGGCAACTTCCGCGGTGCCGGCTGGAACGTGATCAAGACGATCTGGGGCAGCTACTGGGATCCGTTGCTGGCCAAGGACACCAACGGCGTTCTCAAGAAAATCATGATGGATACCGTGGATGGCGAATACCAGAACTGCAAGGCGTTCGGCGGTGCGTATACGCGTGAGCATTTCTTCGGCAAGCATCCGGAGGCCTTGGCCATGGTGGCCAATCTGAGTGATGACGACATCTGGCGCCTGAACCGGGGTGGCCATGACCCGCACAAGGTCTATGCGGCTTACGACGCAGCGGTGAAGACCGAGGGCTTGCCCACCGTGATCCTGGCCAAGACGGTGAAGGGCTATGGCATGGGCGCGGCGGGTGAAGCGCTGAATCCGAGTCACCAGACAAAGAAACTCGATGACACCGCCGTGCGCGCATTCCGCGACCGCTTCAAGCTGGAAATCGATGACGACCAGTTCAAGGACGGCAACGTGCCGTTCTTCCGCCCGGACGAAAAGTCGCCGGAAATGGAATACATGCAGGAACGCCGCGCCAAGCTCGGCGGCTATTTGCCGCAGCGCCGTCGCAAGGCAACGCAGCAGCTCGAAGTGCCGCCGCTGACAACGTTCGAACGCCTGCTCAAGTCCAGTGGTGAGCGTGAGAACAGCACGACGATGGCCTTCGTGCAGATGCTCAACATCATCCTGCGCGACAAGGTGATCGGCCCGCGCTGCGTACCGATCGTGGCCGACGAAGCCCGCACCTTCGGCATGGAAGGCCTGTTCCGCCAGCTTGGCATCTACGCGCCACAAGGCCAGAAGTACAAGCCGGTGGACGCCGACCAGCTCATGTTCTATCGCGAAGACGCGGCCGGCCAGGTGCTGGAAGAAGGCATTACCGAAGCCGGTGCGTTCTGCTCATGGCTGGCGATGGCCACCAGTTACAGCACCAATGATTTGGCGATGTTGCCGTTCTACATCTATTACTCGATGTTCGGCTTCCAGCGTATCGGTGACTTCGCCTGGCAGGCCGGTGACATGCGCGCGCGCGGCTTCATGCTGGGCGCCACCGCGGGTCGTACCACGCTCAACGGCGAAGGCCTGCAGCATGAGGACGGGCACTCGCAGGTGCAGGCCAGCTTCATCCCCAACGTGCGGAGCTATGACCCGACTTTCAGCTATGAAGTCGTGACCATCGTGCAATACGGCATGCAGCGGATGATGGCCGAGCAGCGTGACGAATATTTCTACATCACCCTGATGAATGAAAACTACAGTCATCCGGACATGCCAGAGGGCAGCGCCGAGGGCATCATCAAGGGCATGTACCTGTTCAAGGATGGCGGCAAGCCGAAAAAGGGAGAGCTGCGCGTGCAGTTGCTGGGCAGCGGCACGATCCTGCGCGAAGTCATTGCCGCCGCCGAGTTGCTGGATGCCGACTTCGGCATCAAGGCCGACATCTGGTCCTGCCCGAGCTTCGTCGAGCTGTCCCGTGATGGCGTGGATGCCGAACGCTGGAACCGCTTCCACCCCGAAGCCAAGACCCCGCGCAAGCCCTGGGTGACCACGCTGCTGGAAGGTCGCCAGGGTCCCGCGATTGCCGCCACCGACTACGTGCGCCACCACGCCAACCAGATCCGCGAATACATCCCGATGCGCTACAGCGTGCTCGGTACCGACGGCTTCGGCCGCAGCGACACCCGCGCCAACCTGCGCCGCTTCTTCGAAGTCGACCGCTACTACGTTGCCCACGCCGCCGTGGCCGCGCTGGCCGCCGACGGCAAGATGACCGCCAAGGACGTGGCGCGGGCGATCAAGCTTTACAAGATTGATGCGGAGAAGCCGAATCCGATTGGGGATTGATTGCTTCAGGTTCTCAGATAACCAAAAAGGCGACCAATCGGTCGCCTTTTTCCTTCAGGGAATTGTGGTCGCGAACAATTCAGACAATGGATCTTGAAGCCTTTTGAAGGATTGA
>Ga0136639_10000962_pt1 | contig 10049 bp, 10 predicted proteins | sample AntDrymUQ8592106_2_FD_113739 | JGI IMG/M metagenome (GOLD analysis project Ga0136639, IMG submission 113739) | Polar desert sand microbial communities from Dry Valleys, Antarctica - metaG UQ859 (21.06) | ecosystem: Environmental > Terrestrial > Soil > Desert | place: Antarctica: Dry Valley...
AGACGGCCGGAAAGGTGGGGAAGTCGGAGGTTATTAGAGCAATTCTTGACTTAATCAAGGGCATATCAACAATGCTTGAAGCAGTTTCTCACCGTCTCCGGGGAGATCAAGGCGAGCACCTATGGGATAGCGGCCCACCCACGGCTCACCTAAAACGTGGCCGCGAGCCCAGCCAGCCCGAAACTCCCCGCCTCGTAGGCGGATAAGAACCTTTGACCCAAATCGCCTGAGCATCGTCGAGCCATATCGATTTGCCGACAAAAATCCAGAGCCCCTCTATTATGTCAGGATGTGCTCTAGTTACGCGGTCGGCCAAGCCCTTCAGCGTTTGCTGGAGCTACCTATGGTAGTCGCGGGGTGAGGCTTACAGGCAACAGGCGCTGGCCATCGGTAACCAAGGCGCGGACGGGATGGGCGGCAAACCAGGCGCGGAGTTCGGGTGGCATTTCGCGGCGCATGTCGGTTCCGGCGGCGAAGGGGGAGAAGGCCGGTAAAACGACGAGTTCCCTGCCCTGCAGAAAGGCCTTGAGCTTATGGCTCGCTCCCGAGGCGGCTTTGATGCGGATGGCGGGATGGAAGTGGCCGACGACGGTGACGACGCCGGGTTCAGGGCCGATGGGGAGACGATCGCCGTGGAGGGCGAGGACGCCGGGGGATCGCCATTCGGAGACCGCGGGGAAGGCGGGGAAGTCGGAGGGAAAGGCGCGGTCGTGGTTGCCCAGGACGCAGACGAGTTCGGCGCGATCGGCGAGGCCTTGCAGCGTTTGCTGGATGGTGGCCCGTTCGTCCGGGGAGGGGCGGGGGGCGTGGACGATGTCGCCGAGAAGCACGACGCGGCGGGGGCGGAGCGAATCGACGAGTTGCCAAATCTGCTGCTGAGTGCCGCCTTCGACGACGGGGCCGAGGTCGCCACGGCGGCGTTGGGCCCAGGCGTAACCGAGATGGAGGTCGGCGAGGATGAAGGTGGGGCCGTCGTCGAGCCAGAGGCCGCCGGAGGGGTCAAACCGCACGGTGGGGATCCCATTCGGCGTAGACTTGGGCGGCCATATCGTCGAAGGCCCGGAGGGGGTCGCCGGCGAGCAGAACGTCGCGATTGAAGGCGGCAAACAACGGGAGGGCAAAGGGAGAGGGGCGAGGATGGTCGAACCATTCCCAGAGGGCGGCATGGAGGCGCTTGGCTTCGGCTAAGGCGCGGGGGGCATCGAGTAAGTCTTCGAGTACCTCGCGGACCGTTTCGCGGACTAAGACATGATTAGGCTCATAGGTCATCAGCGTCTGGTAAAGCAGGGTCCCGTTCCAACTTGAGTATTTGGTGTTGGCGGGTCCTTTATAACTTCGCTTGGGGATTAGTTGACCAGTTTCGGCGATGTTGCGGAACTTACGCCCGAGGGTGTCGGTAGCGCGGAGCACGGTTTCCAGATCGTTCATGAAACCGGTGGGAGAGAGGGCGGCGCGTAGGCTCGTTTCGTCGATGTCGACGCGGGTGCTTAGCGAGAGGAGAAAGCCGTGGTCGTTCGAGTTGGAGACGACCGACTCGCCGGGCGCCAAGCGCCAGGCGGCGACCCAGGCTAGGCTTTGGTTGATGGCGCGGCCGGAGACGCTGTGGACCATGATGACTTGTTGGCGACCCCGGCGGACCCGTTCGATCTGGACGGGGGAATCGATGGGGATAGGGGCGGCGGCGGATTGGCGTTCGACGAACTCGGCGGCCATGGCGGCGAGGTTGGCGGGTACTTTGAAGACTTCGCGGAGGACTTGTTCGCAGGCGGGCCGGCCGCCAGCGGAGAAGGCTTCGCGGAGGGTACGGCGGAGGCGGATTTCTTCTTCGGCCATGCGGGAGCTGAGCGGCATTTTGCCTCCCATCCAGCGGGGTGTTTGGACCCGATCGCTGCTGGAGGGTTTGACGATGGCGACGCCGGGAGCGAGGCGTTCGACTTCGACGACTTTGCCGGCCATGAGAAAGGCTTCTCCGGGGCGGAGGGAGGCGAGGAACTGTTCTTCGACGTCGCCGAGGCGCCGGTTGTTTTTTGTGATAATTTTGACGCGGAAATCCTCGGAGATGCAGCCGATCCCGTGGAAGTAATCGCGGGCGATTTTGGGGCTGGCGACGGTGAAGTGCCCGTCTTCGACAGCGATTTTCCCATAGCGGGCGAGGACTTGTCCGCCGCCGGCGAGATAGGTGAGAACGTCCTGAAAATCGGCGGCGGGAAGATTCAGATAGGGGCCGGCGCGGCGAACGAGAGCGAGGGCGGCACCGATTTCCCAGCGGCGTTCGACGGCCATGCCGAGCAAGACCTGGGCGAGAACGTCGAGGGGAGACTCGGGGACGCGGAGGGTTTCGAGCGCGCCGGCGCGGACGGCTTCGCGCATGGCGATGGCTTCGAGAAGGTCGGGGAGGCTGAGAGGGAGGAGGCGACCGTAGGCCATTTGGCCGGAGCGGTGCCCGCTGCGGCCGAGGCGCTGCAGAGCCCGGGAGACGCCGCGAGGGGTGCCGACGAGGAGGACTTGGTCGACGCCGGCGTAATCGACGCCGAGTTCGAGGGAGGTGGAGCAGACAACGCACTTCATTTCGCCGCGGGAGAGGCGTTCTTCGAGGAGTTCGCGTTCGCCGCGTTCGATGGAGGAGTGGTGGACGCCGATGCGGGATTCGTCGTCGGGCAAGAGGTAGGCGAGGGCGGCACCGAGGCGTTCGGAGGCGGAGCGGGTGGAGCAGAAGGCGATGGTGGATTGGGCCTCGGCGAGGGTTTCGACGGCGGCGTGGGCGATGCGGCTAGGGTCATAGCCGGCGGCGGGGAGTCGTTCGGGGGCGTGGAGGTCGAGGCGATGGGTGCGGCGGACGGAATCCTGGACGATGGCGCAGTGGCGGTGGCCGCAGAGGAGTTCGGCGATGGCGGAGGCGGGGGAGGCGGTGGCGGAGAGGCCGATGCGTTGGAAGGTGCCAGGGGCGCGGGTTTCGAGGCGTTCGAGGGAGAGGGCTAGGAGGGCGCCGCGCTTGTTTTCGGCGAAGGCATGGATTTCGTCGACGATGACGACGACGGGGGATAGACCGTCGAGCCAGGACTTTTGAGAGAGGAGGGAGCTGAGGGATTCTGGGGTGGTGAGGAGGAGGTGGGGGCGGCGGCGGGCCATGCGGGAACGGTCTTTCGTGGATGTATCGCCGGTGCGGATCTCCATGCGGATTTGGTCGCGTGGGGGGAGGGTCGCGTTGAGGGCGGCGAGGGGTTCGGCGAGGTTTCGTTCGATGTCGCGGCCGAGGGCGCGGAGGGGGGTGACGTAGACGGCGAGGGTTGCGTTGGGGAGGGTTCCGCGGGAGGCGTCAGCGCCGAGGCGGGCGAGGACGGAGAAGAAGGCGGCAAGGGTTTTGCCGCTGCCGGTGGGAGCGAGGATGAGCGTGTTTTCGCCGCGGAGGGTGCGGCGCCAAGCGATTTCCTGGACGTTGGTCGGGGCCGTGTAACGCCCGGCGAACCAATCGGTCAACGCCTTCGGCATCCAATCTGGCCAGACCCTGCGCAAGCCTTGCTAAGCTACCCCTTCCTTCGTATGGTAGCAAGTTGGATCTGCCATAATCTCGGGGAGATATGCTGCGTCGAACCTTTCTTCTGTCCTCTTCCCTTGCTCGGCTGGCCGCCCAGGAGAAGCCCAAGCGCAAATTGGATGTTCCTTATGTGCCGTCGACCGAGGCGGCCGTGAAGGAGATGCTTAAGATGGCGAAGATTCAGAAGGGCGACGTGCTGTACGACCTGGGTTGTGGCGATGGGCGGATTGTGATCGCCGCCGCCAAGGAGCACGGCATTCGGGGCGTGGGAATTGACATTGATCCGCAACGGATTAAGGAAGCCCGGGAGAACGCTCGGGCGGCTGGGGTGGAGGCTTTGGTCCGGTTCGAGGACAAGGACCTTTTTCAGGCTGACTTTCGGGAAGCTACCGTGGTGACGTTGTTTCTGCTGCCGAGCGTGAATCTGAAACTGAGGCCGAAGTTACTGGCCGATTTGCAGCCCGGGACGCGGGTGGTTTCGAACACTTTTGACTTAGGCGACTGGAAGGCCGAGAAAGAGGTGAATCTGAATACCTTCGACGAGGCTGAGTTTACGGGACTTAGTCAGACGTTTTATCTCTGGACGATTCCGGGGAAGCGATGATAGACGGCGTGGAATTCTGCGAGTAACGATTTCGGGGCTTGGGTGAAGTCGAAGCACTCTCGTTTTCGCTGTTCGCTCCCGTCGGCCGGGCGGGGTCCGCTCCCTGGCGGTCGCGGTTCGGTGCTGGTACGGTCCGAGGACGAGGAGACCGAAGGCGGCGAGCCAGACGTTTTATCTTTCGACGGTTCCGGGGAAGCGATGATAGACAGCGTGGAATTCTGCGAGTAACGATTCCGGAGCTTGGTTGAGGTACTCTCGCTTCCGCTGTCCGCTCCAGTCGGCCGGGCGGGGTCCGCTCCCTGGCGGTCGCGGTTCGGTGCTGGGGTATGGTTCTAGGACGAAGAGACCGAAAGCGGCGAGCCAGACGTTTTATCTTTCGACGGTTCCGGGGAAGCGATGATACACGGCTTCGAACTCTGCTCGCAACGATTCCGGAGCGTGGCCTAACCCGGCGACGACGGCGTGGGCGAAGTCGAAATACTCTCGCTTTTGCTGTTCGCTCCAGGCGGCTGGAGGACTGGCGAGGATTCCCCGCAAGTTTGAGATCTTGTCGGCGGCTTTAATGGCTTGGGCTCCGGCGGATTTGTGAGGGGCGCGCTCCACCTGAAGCCGTTTGCGCTCGGCTTTGAGAAGAGATTTGTCGTCAGTGAGTTCGAGGACGAGGCTCGTGACGAGGGGACCGAAAGCGGCTTCGAGTTCGGCGGCGGAGGTATCGGTATCCTCGACCGTATCGTGGAGCAGGGCGGCGGAGACAACGTCGGCGTCGAGGCCGGCCTCGGCGACGAGATGGGCGACTTCGAGAACGTGGTTGACGTAAGGTTCGGCGACTTGGCCCTTCCGTCGCTGCGCGGAATGCTTGACGGCGGCGAACTGGGCGGCGCGAATCACTTTCAGTACGTCGGTTTGCATATCTACTCCGGGTTGGTTAGCCAGCGTTGAGCCAAGGCGGCTGGATCGCCGGTGAGATCGAGGATTTCACGCGCGGTTTCAACCCCATCGACGGAGTAGACCGCGGCGATGCCAACGGCTGAAGGAATCAGTTCCAAGCGCTTCGTTTTGGCGTCGAGGCGGAGGGTCTCTCCGAGCCAGGTGAACTGGACGAGGACGCGTTGCCCGTGGCCGACGGTTCGGCATTGAGTCAAGAACTCCGAAGTGAAAGGCGCCTTTTTAAGAGCTTCGGCGTGGGGTGTGCGGAGGACGGCAGCGGCGCGGTCGGCGTCGCGCTGTTCCTGCTCGCGCTTAAGCTTTTCAGGGTCCTTCTCTTCCCTGCCCTCCAGCGCCTTCAGATTGTTTTCTAAGCTATCAAGGAAACTCATTCTTCTTCCGTACCGCCCTTGGCGACCTGAAAATGGCTCAAGGAGTCGGCATACTGGGAGATGCCTTTGAAGAGCGCTTCGGCGATCTTCTGGCGGACGTCGGGTTTGCGCAGCTCTTTTTCGTCGCGGACATTGCTGAGGAAGCCGATTTCGGTCAAGATGCTGGGCATGTTGGCCCCGATGAGAACGACGAAGGGGGCGCGCTTGACGCCGCGATTGCGGACGTTCGCGGTGGGGTTGTACCAGCATTTGTAGAGCGCGGCGTTGACGCGGGAGGCGAACTCGCGGGACTCGTCGATTTTGTCCTTCAGGGCAATTTTTTGGAGGAGATCGCGGAGTTCGAAGACGCCGCGTTCGGAGGTGGCGTTTTCGCGGGCGGCGGTTTCGAGGGCCGATTTCGAGGTGGTGAAACTGAGGAAAAAAGTCTCAACGCCGGAGACGGCTTTGATGGGCGAACTGTTGGCGTGGATGGAGAGAAACAGGTCGGCTTTGCTGTCGTTCGCCATCTTGGTTCGTTGCTCGAGGGGAACGAAGCGATCGTCTTTGCGGGTGTAGATGACTTCGGCGCCGAGGCCATCTTCGAGAAGTGCTCCGAGGCGGAGGCCGATATCGAGGACGACCTCTTTTTCGGTGAGGCCGGTGGGTCCGGCGGTGCCTTGATCATGGCCGCCATGGCCGGGGTCGAGGACGATGCGGCGGATTTTGAGTCCCAGCGCGCGGGTAAGGGAGGCGGCGGAGGTATCGGCGGGGGCGGCGGCACGGGGCCGGTTGTTGGAGGGAGGAGGTGGTGGCGGGGGCGTCGAGACGGCGACTTCGGCGACGCGGGATTTGGTGCGCAGCGGCGGATATTGGGGAGTCGCGAGGGCTATCGAGTTACGGGCGAAGGGGGTGGCCAGATCAGGCGGGAGGGTCCAGATTTCGGGAGAGGAGGCGAAAGTTGGTTTGGAATGCCACTGGCGAACCGGGGCTTGGGAGATGACTACGGGCGTTGTTGGATTGGTGCCGGGGGGGCGGAGTTCGATGATGAGGCGGGTGGGGTTAGAGAGGATCTCGGTGGAAAGTTGGGCGTTGGCGGCCAGGTCGAGGACCAGGCGGGCGACGCCGGGCTTGGCTTCGCCGACGCGAATTTGGCGGAGTTGGGCGTCGCCCACGGCGATGGTGGCGGAGAGGCGACCTCCGACTTGGGAACGGGTATTGACGAAGTCGAAGAAGACGCGGTCTGGGTTGCTGAGCCGATTTTGGTGAAAAACTGGTTCATCGGAGAGGTCAATGGCGATGCGGGTGACGGCGCCTTGGGACCAGAAGCGAACGTCGGAGAGGACGGTTACCTGTGCAAACGCAGATCCCGTTAGGAGGGTAACGGCGAGCAGCGAGTTGGCAAGGCGGCAGTTCACTTGGTGCGCAAATGGATTCTCCCCTCGGAATCGGTAAAGACCTCAATGGGCCGGTGTTCCGGCGGCTTTGGGACTTCCGACTGGGGGGAGGCAGTGGCGGTCTGAGTTCGGATGACGGCGGAAGCTTTGCGGGCTTCGCCGTATTTTTTGCCTACGCGGTAGACGTACTCCTGGGTTTCCCGGTAGGGCGGGATCCAGCCATATTTATTGACGGCACCGGCGCCGGCGTTGTAGGCGGCCAAGGCGAGGCGATCGTCCTTATACATGTCTTGGAGGTCGCGTAAATGTCTCACTCCGGCACGAATATTTTCTTCGGCGTCGAAGGAGTTGCGAACGCCAAGGCCGCGGGCGGTGGCGGGCATCAACTGCATAAGGCCCTGAGCCCCGGCTGAAGAGATGGCGCGGGAGTTGTAATTGGACTCGACCGAGATGACGGCGTGGACGAGGAGGGGATCGACCTTATACCGGGCCGAGGCTTCCTGGACGATTTCATCAATGCGGTTTTCCGGCGAAACCGGGGTGGGAGCCGGAGCGGCGGAGAGGCCGATTTCAAGGGGCGCAATGATTTTGGGGGTGATGGTGACGGCGCTACGGATGAGTTGCCCGGTGCGGCGGTCGGCCTTGACCTCGTAACGCACGGTGCCCATGTCGGCAGCCGATAAGCAGCCCGCGGCGGAGAGCAAAAAACAAACTGTGGAAATCTTGTTCAAAACAAATCTTGTACGCAATGATCGTACACTCCGGTGGAAAGTGCAATCGGGGATAATCCCGATGCTATGATTCTCTCATGGAAAACTGCCGTGGATTTGTCCTTGCCGGTGGCCGGAGCCGCCGTATGGGTCAAGACAAAGCCCGGCTCCTGTGGGAAGGGGTACCGCTCGTGCGCTATCAATGGGAACGACTGGAAGCGCTCGAGCCTGGGGCGGCGATACTTGGCGGGGACTATCGTGACCTGGGGTTGCCGCAAGTGGTGGACGCCTATCCGGGAGAGGGTCCGTTGGGAGGGATTCTGACGGCGCTGGGGCAGAGCAAGGCGGCGCTGATCCTGGCGGTGGACATGCCGCGGGTTTCGACGGCGACGCTGCGGGCACTGTTGCAGATGCCGTTGGCTGATGCGGTGGTGCCGCGCCATCCGGACGGGCGGATTCAGCCGTTGGCGGCGCTGTACCGGGAATCGGCGGGGCCGAAGTTGCAGGCGGTGTTCGATAGGGGGACGCGCCGGGTGGTGGAGGCGATCGGGGCGCTGGACGTGGCTTGGTTCGATACGGCGGGAGAGGAGTTTCGAGCGATGAATACCCCGGCTGAGTATGAGGAGGCGTTGCACCCATAAATGAGCGCGGCAGGCGAGTTCCCCCACTACATCGAATTTCGTCACGTTTATAAGACGTTTGATCGACCCATTTTAGTTGACTTCAATTTTCACGTCGATGCGGGACAGACGGTGGCGATCGTGGGCAGGTCGGGAGTGGGCAAGAGTGTTAGCCTGGGCCACATCATGGGCTTTATCAAACCTGACGCGGGGCAGGTGATCGTGGCGCATGAGGACACGACAGGTTTCGATGAAGCGGATCTGCGGCGGATTCGAAAGAAAGTGACGATGGTGTTTCAGTCCGGGGCGTTGTTCGATTCGCTGACGGTGGGCGAAAACATTCAGTTTTCGTTGGAGCTGCGAGACGACTACAACGCGCAGAACAAAGAAGACGTCGTGCAGGGGCTGCTGGACTTGGTGGACCTGGGCGATTATCGGGAGGCATTTCCGTCTGACCTATCGACGGGACATCGGCGGGCGGTGGCGATCGCCCGAGCGCTGGCGGCGCAGCCGGAATGCATTCTTTACGATGAGCCGACAACGATGGTGGACCCGATCATGAGCGACCATCTGGGAAACCTGATGCTGCGGCTGAAGACGCAGTTGCAGTTGACGTCGATCGTGGTGACGCATGATTTGGACCTGATGCGGAAGGTGGCCGATAAGGTGATTTTCCTTTTTGACAGCCACATTATTTACTTCGGGCCGGTGAAGGATTTGGATCAATCGGAGCATCCGCATATCAAAGAGTTTCTGGCGATGGATCGGGTCGAGATCGCTTAGATACAATAGTTGCGTCGCACATGTCGAAACTAATCATCTCTTTCGGCGAGATCATGCTCCGTCTCGCCCCTCCGAACTTTGAACGGTTCCTCCAGTCTCCGCAGTTTCTCGCTACTTTTGGCGGGGGCGAGGCCAACGTGGCCGTGGCGGTATCCGGCTTCGGGTTGCCGACTCGGTACTTGACGGTATTGCCGGCGAATAACGCGCTGAGCGATTCGTTTATGGGCGAAATGCGCCGGTTTGATGTGGACCCGAGCCACATCGTTCGCGGCAAGGGCCGCTTCGGGATTTACTTTGTCGAGACGGGGGCGAACCAACGGCCTTCGAAAGTTTTGTACGACCGGGAAGGATCGGCGATTGCGCTGGCGCAGCCTGGGGCGATTGATTGGTCGACGGCGCTGGCGGGCGGAACGTGGTTCCACATTACAGGTATCACCCCGGCCATTTCGGCTTCGGCGGCGGCGCTGGCGATTGAGAGCGTGAAGGCCGCGCGGGCCGCGGGGCTGAAGGTTTCGTGCGATTTGAATTTCCGCAAGAACCTTTGGAAATGGGGCAAAACGGCGGTGGAGTTCATGCCGGAGCTGTTTCAGTACGTCGATGTGGGGATTGCGAACGAGGAAGATTGCCAGATGACGCTCGGTATTAAGACCGAGGCCGATGTGCACTCGGGCGAGTTGGACCTGGCGCAGTACGAGAAGCTTTCGAACGCGGTGTTGGCGGCGTATCCGCAACTGGAGATGATCGCGATTACGTTGCGGGAATCGCATAGCGCCAGCCACAATGGCTGGTCGGCTTGCCTGAACAATCGGAAAGAGTTTTTGCACTCGCAGCACTACGAGATTCGCAACATCGTGGACCGGGTGGGGGGCGGCGACTGTTTCGCCGGTGGCTTAGTTTATGGGCTCAACGCGTTGGGCTCGCATCAGGAGGCGCTGGAGTTTGCGGTGGCGTCTTCTTGCTTGAAACATTCGATTCCGGGGGATTTCAACCGTTTTTCGGCGGAGGAAGTTCACGGTTTGATTCAGGGCGGAGGCTCCGGACGTGTCCAGCGTTAAATTCCTTTTCCTATTGGCGGCTGTGACGCTGCAGGCCGAGACGTTCGTTTCGA
>Ga0136639_10000963_pt1 | contig 10047 bp, 8 predicted proteins | sample AntDrymUQ8592106_2_FD_113739 | JGI IMG/M metagenome (GOLD analysis project Ga0136639, IMG submission 113739) | Polar desert sand microbial communities from Dry Valleys, Antarctica - metaG UQ859 (21.06) | ecosystem: Environmental > Terrestrial > Soil > Desert | place: Antarctica: Dry Valley...
CCGCCGCACGCTCGGTCCAGGAACGGCGCGTCCGTGCTCCCTGCGCGCCCACCCATGCCTCCTCAGGCGCGGACTATGCCACACGCGCGCGACGCGGTGGCCCGCCCCGGTGGTCGGTCGCTCACGGTCGGCTGGCGTAGGTTGTCGCCGAACGTCGTGAGAGCGACGAGTCGGGAGCCCAGGGGGAGAGGCGGATCGTGGCCGAAGAGTTCGACTTCGACGTCTGCGTCATCGGAGGCGCCGGGCACGTGGGGTTCCCCCTCGCCGTCGCCTTCGCCACACGTGGTCTGCGGGTCTGCATCTACGACATCAACAGTGCGGCCGTCGAGCAGATCATGGCCGGTCGAGCGCCCTTCCTGGAGCCTGGCATCCAGGCGCCCCTCGAGGCTGCGCTGGCCGACGGCACCCTGGTCGGGGGGACCGACCCCGACCTGGTCAGCCGCGCCGAGCACGTCGTGGTGGTCGTCGGCACCCCGGTGGACCAGCACCTCAGCCCCGACCCCGAGGCGGTCCCCCGAGCCCTGGGTGCCCTGCTCGGCCGACTGCGTCCCGGCCAGCTCGTGGTGCTGCGGAGCACGGTCTTCCCCGGCGTCACCCGCCGGGTGGAGCAGCTGGTCGCCTCGGCCCATCCCGACCTCGACCTCGCCTTCTGCCCCGAGCGCATCGCCGAGGGCCACGCCATGACCGAGCTCTTCTCGCTGCCCCAGATCGTCGCTGCTCGGACCCCGCGCGCCACCGGGCGCGCTGCCGAGCTCTTCGGCCGGCTCACCGACTCGATCATCGAGATGTCGCCCGAGGAGGCAGAGCTGGCCAAGCTCTTCACCAATGCCTGGCGCTACATCAAGTTCGCTGCCGCCAACCAGTACTTCATGATCGCCAACGACCTCGGCCTGGACTTCGCCCGGATCCGCGAGGCGATGATGCAGGACTACCCCCGCACCGCTGACCTGCCCGGCGCGGGCTTCGCGGCCGGTCCGTGCCTGTTCAAGGACACCATGCAGCTCGCGTCGGTCACCGGCGGAGCATTCGCGCTCGGCCACTCGGCCATGCTCGTCAACGAGGGTCTGCCGGACTACCTCGTCAAGCGCATGGAGCAGCGTCACGAGCTCTTCACGCAGACCGTGGGGATCCTCGGCATGGCCTTCAAGGCCGAGAGCGACGACCGTCGCTCGAGCCTGTCCTACCGGCTCAAGCGGGTGCTGGCCTTCCGGGCGCAGCGGGTGCTGACCACCGACCCCTACGTCACCGACGACCCCGAGCTGGTGCCGCTCGAGCAGGTGCTGGCCGAGGCCGACGTCCTCATCATCGGAGCCCCCCACGCCCAGTACGCCGACCTGGTCACCGACCTGCCCGTCGTCGACGTCTGGGACCTGCGCGGCGAGGGGAGCCTGACGTGAGCACCCCGAGCGTGACCGTGGTCGTGCCCGCCTACCACGAGCAGGAGGGCATCGCCCGGGTGCTCGACCGGCTCGTTGAAGGCATCTCCCTGGACTTCGAGATCCTCGTCGTCGTCGACGAGCCCGACGACCCCACGGTCCCCGCGGTCCACGAGCACGTCGGCGACGACCCGCGGGTGCGCACGGTGGTGAACACCTACGGCCGAGGGCCGGCCCATGCCGTGCGCTACGGCATCGACAACGCCACCCACCCCGTGGTCGTGGTCACGATGGCCGACGGAAGCGACGACCCGCGGATGATCGATCCCCTCGCGCGGCTGGTCGAGAGGGGCGTCGTCGTGGCGGCCGCCTCCCGCTACTCGCCGGGAGGGCAGCAGGTCGGGGGGCCGATCTTCAAGAGCCTGCTCTCGCGCACGGCGGGTCGCACCCTCGGCGTCTTCGCCCGCGTCGGCACCGACGACGCCACCAACAGCTTCAAGGCCTACGACACCGAGTTCGTCCGCGAGGTCGGCATCGACAGCCGCAGCGGCTTCGAGATCGGCCTCGAGCTGACGGCCAAGGCACGCCGGCTCCGTCGGCCCGTCGCCGAGCTGCCCACGATCTGGCTGGACCGGACGCTGGGGGAGTCACGCTTCGACCTCCAGGGCTGGGTGCCGAAGTACCTGCGCTGGTACCGCTTCGCCTTCGGTCCCGAGCTCAGCCTGGACGAAGTCAGACGGCAGGCTGCAAGGATCGCTCAACGCAACGAGAGAAAGCAGGGGACGTCGTGACCGAAGCAGTGGCCGACTCAGGGGCCGACTCAGGGGCTGGGCGCCGCGTGCTGGTGACGGGATCGGCTGGGTTCATCGGCGGCTACGTCGTGGAGGAGCTCCTGGCGCGCGGCTATGCCGTGACCGGCATCGACAACTACTCCAAGTACGGTCCGGTGACCAAGTCCTACGACTCCGACCCGGGCTACCGCTTCGTGGAGGGCGACGTCCGCGATGTCGACCTGGTGACCGACCTGCTCGCAGACTGCGATCACCTGATCGCTGGAGCCGCGTTGATCGGTGGCATCTCCTACTTCCACACCTACCCCTACGACCTGCTCGCGACCAACGAGCGGATCATGGCGGCGACCTGCGACGCAGCCATCCGGGCACTGCCGGGAGGGCGCCTGCAGAAGGTGACCTACCTCAGCTCCTCGATGGTCTTCGAGTCGACCGATCACTGGCCCTCCGTCGAGGGTGACGAGCGCAAGATCGCGCCGCCGCTGTCGTCGTACGGCTTCCAGAAGCTCGCGGTCGAGTACTTCGCGAAGGCAGCCTGGGACCAGTACCAGGTGCCGTTCACCATCGTGCGCCCCTTCAACTGTGTCGGGATCGGTGAGGGTCGTGCGCTCGGGGACGTCGAGATCCCCAGCGGCAACGTGAAGCTGGCCATGAGCCATGTCGTCCCGGACCTGATCCAGAAGGTGCTCAAGGGCCAGGACCCACTGCACGTGCTGGGTGATGGACAGCAGGTGCGGCACTACACCTACGGCGCCGACCTGGCCCGCGGCATCGTGGCCGCGATGGAGTCCGACGCAGCCCACAACGAGGACTTCAACCTCTCGACGGCCGAGTCCTCCACGGTCCTGGAGCTGGCCGAGCTGATCTGGGCCAAGTGCCACGACGACGCCCGGCCCTTCGCGGTCATCCACGACGAGGCCTTCGAGCACGACGTGCAGAAGCGGGTGCCCGACGTGACCAAGGCTGCCGAGGTGCTCGGGTTCACCGCCGCGACGACGCTCGACGAGATGCTCGACATCGTCATCCCGTGGGTGCGTCAGGCGATGGTCGACGGCATCATCTGACGTCGGGGGCCACCGCGTCAGCGCCGGCGGCCGACGACCAGCATCTGCTTGCCGAGGAAGCGCCAGGCCAGGGGCAGGCGCAGGTAGGCACGCACCATCACGGGCCGCACCTCGAACTTCGCGTCCTTGACCGTGTAGGGCAGGAAGCGGCCGATCGACTCGACGACCTCGTAGCCGGCCAGCTCCAGCGCCTCGGCGACGCTGAGGTGCGTCAGCGGCAGGTGGTGGTCGAGGTAGTCCCAGTAGCGACCGGGCAGGTAGCGGATGTTCGGCATCAGCACCACGATCTGCCCGCCGGGCCGGGTCACCCGCTGACACTCGGCCAGGGTGCTCATCAGGTCGGACTTCGTGGGCAGGTGCTCGAAGAAGTTGGACGTGAAGACCGTGTCGACACATCCGTCGTCCAGGTCGTCCATCGCATCGGAGCGGGTGGTGAGGACCTCGACGCCGGCACCAGCCCAGCCAGCGGTGTCCGGGTTGAGGTCGACGGCGATCCGTCGAGCGGCGCGGATCTCGTTGACGAACTCGCAGCTGCCTGCCCCGAGATCGACGACCGTCCCGTCGCGGGGGACGTAGCGCTGGAAGAAGTCGTGGACCAGCACCCGCCACAGCGCCCGCTTCGACGCGAGCTCCCGGTCGTCGAACCGGTTGCGGTAGATCGCCTCGAGGTCTTCGGTCCGCTTCTCGTCCACGGCGGCACTGTAGCCCGCGAGATAGCTGGTGTTTCGTTCCCCGACATTGGCATGTGCGCCTGTGACATGGGTTACTGTGCCTCGATACAAGACTTTCCTGGGGAGGGAACGCAGTGCGTAAATTTATCGGTCCGGTTCTGCTGGGCCTGGGGGGCTTCCTCCTGATGGCGGCCATCATCTGCACGGCGTGGGCGCCGGGAGTGGTCAAGAAGACACCTACGGACGTCAACACCACCACGTTCCTGAGCGGCACGGCCAACAAGCTCAACCCGGCGACAGGGGAGCTGGAGGCCAACCCCATCAACAGCACCAGCGTCACGATGGTCGACTCCGACATCTCCGACGACGCGGTCGTCGCGTGGGTCAACACCTCGTGCACGGTCGTCGACGTCGACAACCCGCCCAACTGCGTCGACGGTGACGACGAGCGCCTCATCAGCGCGAGCATCGACACCTTCGCCACGAGCCGCACGACGGGGCTCGCGGTCAACGACGAGAAGTACCGCGCGGACGAGTCCACCCCGCACGACGGCCTCGTCAACAAGTGGCCCTTCGACTCCGAGAAGAAGACCTACCCCTACTGGGACGGCACCGCCGGCGGCGCCTACGAAGCGGTCTACGACCGCACCGAGAACCTCGACGGCCTCGAGGTCTACGTCTACAAGGTGAGCATCGTCGATGCTCCGATCGAAATCGCCGGGGGCATCCCGGGCACCTACAGCTCTACCAAGGAGATCTTCGTCGAGCCCGCCACCGGCGCGATCGTCAACCAGACCGAGGACCAGCAGCGCTACCTCGCGTCCGGTGACATGGTGCTCGACCTGCAGGTCGCCTTCAGCCAGGACCAGCAGAAGGAGAGCCTCGCCGACAGCAAGGACAACCTCGCCACCGTCAAGCTGATCCTCACCACGGTGCCGATCGTCGGCTTCGTCGGCGGCATCCTGTGCCTCCTGGCCGGAGCGCTCCTGGTCCTGCGCGGGCGCGGCTCTGCCGAGCAGTCCCCGACCAAGCGCCGCGAGAAGGTCGGTGTCTGAGTACTCCCGATCTACCTGATCGCAGGCTCCGTGGATTCACGTCCACGGGGTCTGCGCTCTTTCAGGCGTCTCTGCTCGACAGGGTGCAGCCGAAGATCGCGGTCCCGGGGGTGAAGCGTCCGCGCACCGCTGACCAGCCGCCCCACAAGCGGTCGTGACCGACCGGCCACTCCGGCTCCAGCAGGGTGGTGATCGCGAAGCCGCCCGCAGCGAGCACTGAGACCCAGTCGCCCAGGGTGCGGTGGTGCTCGACGTAGGCGACCTGCCCGGTGGCGGCCTCGACCTCGACGTAGGGCGTGCGGTCCCAGTAGGACTGGCTGGCCACGAGACCTGCCTCGGTCGGGTCGTCGGGGAACATCCACCGCGTCGGATGGGTGATGGAGAACGCGAAGCGTCCGCCCGGTCGCAGCACCCGGGCCGTCTCCGCCACGGCGACCTCGAGGTCGCGGACGAACTGCAACGCCCCGAAGGAGCAGAAGACGACGTCGAAGGACGCGTCGCCGAACGGGAGGTCGGTCGCGGTGCCCAGGACCGACGGGACCACGATCCCGGTCTGGTCGTCGAGTCGCCGCGAGTGCTGCAGCTGACGGTGGGAGAGGTCCAGGCCGAAGGAGAGACCACCCTGCGCGCGCACCCAGCGCGAGCACTGCCCGGCTCCGGATCCGACCTCGAGGACGTGTCGCCCGGCGACGTCACCCAGGATCCCGGCCTCGGACTCGGTCAGCCCCTCGGGCCCCCAGACGAACCCCGCGTCGCCGAGGAACTCGCCGTGGGTCGCCTGGTACTCATCGGCGTAGCGATCCCAGTCGGGGCCGTTGGCCGCTCGTGACTCGGCCTCGCTGACCGGTCGGCGCTCGACGCGGACAGGCGGGTGCGGCCAGTGTTCCTGCACGCCGTCACGCTAGCCCACCGTCGGTCCCGTGCTGACCGGGTCGCCGGGTGTTGGCACCATGGCACCGTGGACTTCGCATCGTTGACGCCGTTGCCGGGTGGCTGGTCGGGCCAGACCTTCCTGGCCGAGGCGGCCGGCGAGCGGCACGTCGTACGGATCTATGCGGTGCCGGGACCCCGTGGTGACCAGGCCCACGAGATCGACGCTGCCCTGCTGCGCCTGGTGCGGGGGCTGGTGCCGGTCCCCGACGTCCTGGAGGTACGACGGAGTGACCCGGCGACCGGGATGCCGGCGCTGCTGGTGACGAGCCTGCTCCCCGGCGAGCGTGGCGACCTGGTGCTCCCGCGCCTCGACGAGGAGGGGGCGGCCCGACTCGGGCGCAACGTCGGCGCGCTGGCGGCCTCGCTCGGGGGGATCGCGCAGCTGCGGCCCGGGCCCTTCGTCGACGGCGACCTGGCCGTCGGCTCGTTCGATGCCGACGGGCTCGTCGACTGGGTCCGTCAGCACGAGTCGCTGCTCGCGCACTGGAGTGCGACCGAGCGCACTGGTCTGCGGGCCCTGGCCGAGGAGGCCCAGGCGCTGCTCGACCAGGTCTCCCGGACCTGCTTGGTGCACAGCGACCTCAACTCGAAGAACCTGCTGGTCGACCCGGACACGCTGCAGGTCACCGGCCTGGTCGACTGGGAGTTCGCCCATGCCGGGCACCCCTTCACCGACCTGGGCAACGTGTTGCGCTTCGACCGCCGTCCGGCCTACGTCGAGGCGGTCCTGGAGACCTACGAGGCCCTCCGTGACACGCCCCCGAGCCAGGCGCTCCACCTGGCGCGGGCCGCCGACCTGTGGGCGCTGGTCGATCTCGCCGGTCGTCGCGACGACAACCCGGTCGCAGCCCGGGCCGAGGTGCTGCTGCGCAGGATCGCGGGGGAGCAGGACCTGCACGCCTGGCCGGTCGAGGACTGAGCACCGGTCCGCACCGACCTCCGGACGCAGAACTCCCCCCGGGACCAGGTCCCGGGGGGAGCTTCCGCCCCGCCCTTGGTGCGGCAGGAGTGACCGCTTCGCAGGCTCAGCGCCGGCGAGCAGCGGTCACGCTCGGTCCCCCCGGCCGGGCACGGCCCGGGGGTTCTTGGGTGTCGACAAGACGTTGCTGGGGTCGCACTTGGAGGCGATCTCGTCCCCGTCGCTGACGCCACCACGATCGGTGTCCCAGTGGGTGGGGTCCGACTGGTGCTTGTCGAAGCGTCCGTTGCGTGAACCGGTGCGCTCGGCCTTGTCCTGCAGGCCGTCGCGGTCGGTGTCCTTACTCAACGGGTCGGTGTGGACCTTCCCGATCGTGTAGAACTCCCCGCCCGGGATCCGGACGCGCTGCTTGATCGTGAAGCCCACGACCTCGACCCGGTCACCGAGACCGTCGGCGTCGGTGTCCTTGCTGTTGGGGTTCGTGCGCACGCGGCCGATACCGGCCGACCGGTTGGGTGCGAACTGCACCTGCTCCTGCACCCGGATGCCGAGGACCTCCTGGCCGTCGAAGAGACCGTCGTCATCGGTGTCGTCGTCGTTGGGGTTGGTCGCCGCACCAGGGAACGCGTTGAGCGCACCGCTGGTCTCCTGGCCGTCGGTCAGCCGGTCGTTGTCGGAGTCGGGGTCGAGCGGGTCGGTCGCGGGGGACGGGAAGGAGTTCTCCGTGCCGTCCACCTCCTCGCCGTCGAGCAGGCCGTCGCCGTCGGTGTCCGGGTTGTTCGGGTCGGTCCCGAGGTCGATCTCCTCACCGTCGCTCAACCCGTCGTCGTCGCTGTCCGCGTCGGTCGGGTTGGTCGGCTCGTTGCCGTAGTCGTCGTTCTCCGAGCCGGTGGTCTCCTCGACGTCGCTGAGGCCGTCACCGTCCGTGTCGACCGCCGGGCCGCCTGGGTCGAGGGGGTCGTTGGGGTCGGTGCCGCCGTCGATCTCGTCCCCGTCGTCGATCCCGTCGCCGTCGGTGTCAGCGGTGTTGGGGTCGGTGGGCTCGTTGCCGTGGGCGTCGTTCTCCGACCCGGTGGTCTCCTGGCCGTCGGTCAGTCCGTCGTCGTCGGAGTCAGGGTCCAGCGGGTTGGTGGCCGGTGTCGGGAAGTCGTTCTCCGAGCCGGTGGTCTCCTGGCCGTCGAGGAGACCGTCGTTGTCGGTGTCGGGGTCGTTGGGGTCGGTCCCGATGTCGGTCTCGGTGCCGTCGTTGAGCCCGTCGTTGTCGGTGTCGGGGTCCTGGGGGTCCGTCGCCGGGTTCGGGAACGGGTTCTGCGAGCCGGTGGTCTCCTCGGTGTCGGTCAGGCCGTCACCGTCGGTGTCGACCCCGCCGGTGCTGTCCCCACAGGTGACGCCACCTGCCGGAGCCTTGGCGGTCGCCGTCATCGGGAAGAGGTCGAGCTCGGCCACGTCGATGAGGCCAGCGAGCGTGAGCTTGAGGTGCACCGCGGTCGCGCGGGCGGTCACGGTGAGCCCGTCCGGGCTCTTGGTGATCGTCGGGGTGCCCACGCTGAGCTCCAGGAGCATCCCCGCTCCGGCGGGGAGGCTCACCGGGTCACCCGGGATGATCGGTGTGCCACCGAGCTCGACGATCGGGGTGCTGTAGGTCGCCTTCGTGCCGGCAGTGGTGCCGTCGGCCGTGACCTTCAGCTCCGGTGCCGAGGTCACCTCGAGCACGCTGTTGCCGGCGAGCTGCAGGGACGCGGTGCTCCCGGTGACGGTGCTCACCACGTTGCGTCCACCGTTGGCACGGCCATTGCTGACCAGCTCGGTCTTCTGGCTCACCGAGGCGGTTCCCGGGAGGTTGACGACTCCACCGGCGAGGCCCGACACCCCGAGCACGCTGACATCGGCGGTCGAGACGCTCGACTGGCTGACCGGGACGTTCGTGCCCAGGCAGGTCCCGTCGGCAGCGAAGCGGGCCTGGGCCGAGGAGTTGGACACCCCGAGGTCGAGGACGCCGGGGACGGTGAGCGGGATGGTCCCGGCGATGATCGAGTCCGTTGCCGGCGTGGGATTGTCCGGAGGTGCGACCTGCGTCGCCTCGGACAGGATGTTGAGGGGGATGGCCGTCAGGGCCGTGCCCTCGAGGTTGCGCGACTCGGCGGTCGAGCGCGGGTTGGCGGCGTTGAGCGTGCCCTCGACCTGGCCGAGGATCACCTCCGCCAGCGAGGCCCCGGCGAGCGGGACGCCGAGGACCTTGACGTGCAGGACCTCGCCGGTGGCCGCGGTGCTGGCACCGGCCGGGACGGGCAGCGTCGCTGCCGAGGCAGGCGCCGCGAGAGGCACGCTGACGAGGGAGAACAAGGCGATGGTCGAGATGCTGACCGTCGCCCCGAGGGGGCGCGGGATCTTCATGGGTGACTCCAGGAGGGCGGGGGCGGGGGCGGGGAGTGGACGCACGCCTGCCACCGTCGCCAGAGGCGAGGGCGGAGGGAGCATCCGAGTGTGTGAGCATCCGAGGAGGTGCAGGGCCGCGGGGTGTGCAGCCGGGAGAGACGCGTGGCGAGGGTTGGTGTCCCCATGACGCCGACCTGGCCGTACCCCCCCTGGCATGGGGTATGCATCGGCCCGGGCAAAGAGCCCTGCTGGTTCAGACCAGTGCCGGTTGGACTACCGCCCGAGGCGCGACGTACGCTGGGCGGTGCGCTAGAGGTCTGCCTTTGTCCCAGACGGAGTGGACTCTTGCTCAGTGACGATGTCACCCCGGGCTCGCCCGGCACGACGCTGGATCCCATCGACACCTGAAACCGGCCTGACTGCGCGCCCGCACGACATCTGCCCACCAAGGAATCACTTCCCTTATGACGAGCACCATTATCCAGCCGGACTACGACGCACCCCAGGTCGCGATCAACGACATCGGTTCCGAAGCTGACTTCCTCGCTGCCATCGACGCCACGATCAAATACTTCAACGACGGGGACATCGTCTCCGGCACCATCGTGAAGGTCGACCGCGACGAGGTCCTCCTGGACATCGGCTACAAGACCGAGGGTGTCATCCCCTCCCGCGAGCTCTCGATCAAGCACGATGTCGACCCCTCTGAGGTCGTCTCGGTCGGCGACGAGGTCGAGGCCCTGGTCCTCCAGAAGGAGGACAAGGAAGGCCGCCTGATCCTGTCCAAGAAGCGCGCCCAGTACGAGCGCGCCTGGGGCACCATCGAGCAGGTCAAGGAAGAGGACGGCGTCGTCGAGGGCAC
>Ga0136639_10000964_pt1 | contig 10043 bp, 9 predicted proteins | sample AntDrymUQ8592106_2_FD_113739 | JGI IMG/M metagenome (GOLD analysis project Ga0136639, IMG submission 113739) | Polar desert sand microbial communities from Dry Valleys, Antarctica - metaG UQ859 (21.06) | ecosystem: Environmental > Terrestrial > Soil > Desert | place: Antarctica: Dry Valley...
CCGACGGTCAGGGCGAGGGCCAGACCGGCTCGGGCGACCGGGCCTGCCGCTGTGGTGCTCACGCCCTGTCGGGGCATCGGTGGTCCTCCGTGGTCGGGTGGTGGTGCTCCCGGCATCGACGCGTGGGGGTGGCACCTGCAGCCGGGCCACCCAGGTGGCTCATCGGCGGGGCGGCGCCGCGGTCCCGTCGAGGTCGTCCTGGCCCGGCCGCGACGGGCACGGCACACGACCGGCCCCACCGGTCACGGCCGCGGGGGCCGGTGCCGGTGGGGCCGGTGGGTGGAGCCGGTGATGGAGCCGGTGATCAGCTGGGAGCCATGTACTTGGGCACGACGCCCACGCCGTCGGTGTACCGGTTGCCGCTCAGCGTCGGGTAGGTCTTGGTGCTGAGGATCACCCCGCAGTTGGAGTAGCGGGTGCCCCGGGCGAAGACGTTGTTGGTGATGCTGATGCCGCGCAGCTCAGTGAGCCGCTTGTGGTTGACGTTGACGCTGCAGCCTCCGCCGTCGATCCAGTTGCGGTCCACGACCATCCGCGTGATCGGGGCGAAGTCCTGCGTGACCTGCACGGCGGCGTTCAGCTCCTTGCGTGATAGGAGGGTGTTGCCGACCGCGCGGACGTTGTCGCCACCCAGGACCTGGAGGGCGTCGTTGTGGGTGGCGCCGCCACCCTGTAGCGGGTCGGAGGCGTAGTAGTTCTGGTCGTGCAGGTAGGAGCTCTCGATGAGCACGTTGCTGCCGTGGACCTTGATGTTGTCCACGCCGCCCCAGACCTCCACGCGGCGGGCGGTGAAGTTCGCGCCCTTGATCCCGTCGAGCATGACCGAGGGCTGCGAGGGGTAGACCTCGCTGTCCTGGATGACGAAGTTCGTCGCGGCCGGGGTGACCGTGACCACGCCCTCGACGCGGACGGCCTTGCCGCCACGGATGATCGAGCGGGTGACGGTGACGTTCGCGGCCTTGACCCGCAGGAACCCGCGCAGGTCGATGCCGTTCAGGACGGTCCCGGGAGTGGTCACCTCGAGGTCGCCGTAGACGACCTTGAGGGCGGTGCCCGCCGGGACACCCGTGTTCGTGGCGTCTGGCTTGACGCTGCCGGGGGCCGGGGCCGGGGCGGGAGCGGGGGCGGGGGCGGGGGCGACCGTCGCCACCAGCGGGGTCCCCACGAGGTGCGAGTACGAGACCGAGACGGCGGCGGACGTCGACGACAGGTAGGCCCACAGGCCGGAGGGACCGGCGACCCTGATGGCGCTGGCGCTGGAGTCCTGGAAGCCGAGCTGCCAGGTCGGCTTGCTCGTTCCGCCGATCCAGGCACGGGAGCGGACGACGGGGGCGGTCGTGCCGCTGACCATCGAGTTCAAGGTCACGGTGGAGCCGGGGGTCACCTTGCCCGGGATGACGACGCTCGTGCCGACGCTCTGCTCAAGGCCGTTGACGACCTTCTTGAGGTCCAGGCGGAGCGAGCCGTCGGGGAGCACCTTGAGGCGGGGACGGTAGGCGGAGGTGGCGCTCGACCGGAGCTGCCCGCCCAGGTACAGCCCGCCCGAGGTGGGCAGCTTCGGGACGGTGACGGTGACGGCGACGCTGCCGTCGAGGAAGCTCACCCCGCTCGGCTTGAAGACGCCCTGGCCCGGCTGCAGCGTTACCAGGGTCGCCGCCGTGGTCGTGCTGAGCGCCGCGGCGCGGGCGGGAGGCGTGGCGGCGTCGGCGGGGGCCGCTGCGGCCAGGCCCACGACGGTCACCGTCGCGGCCGTGAGCAGCGCGGCGCCACGCAGGACGTGGGACGAGAAGGACGCGGGGGAGGAGAGGGCCGCGGGGGAGTGTCCCCTCGAGGAACGGAGGTAAGGCATGGGTGGGGGTCCAATCGGCAGGGTGACAGGGGGAGCTGCCCTGACTGGATCGGACCTCTCGCGGCGCGACTGAAACGCTTGTCCGTCCTTCGGAGTAGTCCTCACCCGGACCCGCGGGGCCCTCGACGCGCCCGACGACCGGCGCACTGGCCGCTGACCTGCGCCTCAGGCGATACTCCGGCGGTGGCACGCCGTCGGCGCCACGCAGGGCACGTCACGCATGTTTCATGAGCCGCAGGGCTGCTGACCTGCCTGCGCGCACGGGTAGGCGACGAGGGTGGGGTGCGAGTGGGCAAGCTCGTGGGCTACACGACCGGCGTCTTCGACATGTTCCACGTCGGCCACCTCAACATCCTGCGTCAGTCACGAGCACGGTGCGACTACCTGATCGTGGGCGTGACGACCGACGAGCTCGTCGAGAGCCGGAAGGGCCGTCGACCCATCGTCCCCCTGCTGGAGCGCATGGAGGTCGTGCAGAACCTGCGCTACGTGGACGACGTGGTCGCGCAGACGACCATGGACAAGGACGAGGCCTGGCGGAACCTGAAGTTCGACGTCATGTTCGTCGGCGACGACTGGAAGGGCACCTCAGCCTGGGACGCCATCGAGGCCCACTTCGCCGCGGTCGGGGTGGCGATCGTGTACTTCCCCTACACGGCCCACACCTCCAGCACGATCCTGCGGCGACGGGTCTTCGGCGAATGAGGCTCGGGTTCACGTCGGGGGTCTTCGACCTCTTCCACGTCGGCCACCTCAACGTCATCCGGCGGGCCCGCCTGGACTGCGACCAGCTCGTCGTGGCGGTGGCCACCGACGACGTCGCGGTGGAGCTGACCGGTCTACGCCCCGCCACGCCCTTCGAGGAGCGGCTGGCGATCGTCCGGTCGATGCGGGTCGTCGACGTCGCGATCGGCAGGATGACCCCGGACGTCCTGGACCTCTGGGACCAGGTTCGCTTCGACGTGGTCTACAAGGGCGGGGACTGGCCCGGGAGCGCGCGCGGGGACGAGCTGGAGCGGACCTTCGCCGACCTGCCCGTGGAGGTCGTGTACTTCCCGTACACGCGGAACACCTCCTCCGCCCGTCTGCGCGAGGCGCTCGGGGACGTGGCGGACGAGCCGGAACCGGGGTCTCGCCCCACCGGGTGACCGGTCGCCGGAGTCCTCTCCCACGGCGGCTGCGTCACCTATGCTCGCCTCGAGCAGGGGGACGACGCCGCCGGCGCAGACCACCAGGACGATGCCGAGGAGGTCCTCAGCCGCCATGCCGCAGTCCGTCCTGCTCGCGCACCCGAGCGGTGAGCTCTACGGGTCAGACCGCGTCCTGGTCGAGACCGTGGCGGGTCTGGTCGAGGCCGGCTGGGACGTGGTGGTGGCCATCCCCGGTACCGGTCCGCTGGTGGCCCTGCTGGTCGACGCCGGGGCGACGGTCGTCGTGGTGCCGACCCCGGTGCTTCGCAAGGCCCACCTGTCGCCGGTCGGCCTGGCGCGCCTGGTGGGGGCGACCGCCGCGGCGCTCGGTCCGTCGCTGCGGGTGCTGCGTCGCGCCCGGCCGTCCGCAGTGGTGGTCAACACCATCACCGTGCCGCTGTGGTCGGTGCTCGCGCGGCTGTCGCGGGTGCCCGTGGTGTGGCACGTCCACGAGGCCGAGGGGTCGGCGAGACCTCTGGTCAGACGTCTGCTGGCCCTGCCCCTGCACCTGGCCGCCCGGATCGTCTGCAACAGCGAGTTCAGCCGGGCGGTGCTCGTGTCCTCGGCCCCCCGGCTCGCCGCACGCTGCGAGGTCGTCCACAACGGGGTGCCCGGCCCGGCCGCCCCGGCCCTGCCGCGGGCGGACCTCGCCGGCTCCGTCCGGCTGCTGTACCTGGGCCGGTTGTCCGAACGGAAGGGGGTCGACGTCGCGGTCGAGGCGGCCGCCCGGCTGCGGGACCGGGGCACCGACGTCCGGCTCGACGTCGTCGGCGCGGTCTTCGCCGGGTACGAGTGGTACGAGGAGCGACTGCACCGTCTGGTCCACGAGCGTGGCCTGGACGCGGTGGTGACCTTCCACGGGTTCGACCCCGACGTGTGGGGGCACCTGGCCCGGGCCGATGTTCTGCTCGTCCCCTCGCTGGTGGACGAGCCGTTCGGCAACACCGCGGTCGAGGGCGCCCTCGCGGCGCGGCCGGTCGTGGCGAGCGCGACGTCCGGCCTGCTCGAGGCGACCGCCGGGATGCGGACGGCGCGGACCGTCACCCCGTCGGACCCCGACGCGGTGGCCGACGCGGTGGCCGAGCTCATGGCCGGCTGGGACCAGGTGCGGGTCGACGTGGTGCTCGACCGGGACCGGGCCCGCACCCTGTACTCCCCCGGCACCTACGCCCGACGGATGGCGGACCTTGTGGCGGGCGTGACCGGTCCGCCTCGCACGCCGGACCGTGGCGGGCCCGGTGGCTGAGGCCGCGCCGGTCGGGACGGGCGTGCTCGACGGCCGACGGGGCACCTCGGCCGTGGCGTGGAGCGGGTTCTCCGTCGCCGGTCGGCAGGTGTTCCAGCTGACCTTCGCCGTCGTCCTGGCCCGGCTGCTCGGCCCGGACAGCTTCGGGGTCATCAGCATGGCCACGATCTACGTCACCGCCGGCGCCCTGCTGCTCGACCAGGGCCTGTCGTCCGCGCTGGTCCAGCGCCCGTCCCTGACCCGCCACCTGCCCGGGGCCACGGCGACGGTCAACCTGCTGACCGGCGTCCTCCTCGCCCTGCTGACGCTGGTGCTGGCCGGCCCGGTCGCCGGCTTCTTCTCCACCCCCGAGCTGGCCGGGGTGCTCGTGCTGCTCGGGCCGACGCTGCTGCTCAAGGCCGCCGCGATCGCGCCGCGGGCGATGCTGTCGCGGGGGCTGCGGATGCGCCCGGTCGGCACGGCCGACGTGCTCGGCGCCGCGCTCGGGTGCGCGGCCGGGCTGGTCGCGGCCTGGCAGGGGGCGGGGGTGATGTCGCTGGTCGTGCAGACCGTCGTCGTCGATGCCGTCGTCGCCGTGCTCCTGCTCGCCGCCGCCCGCGGGCCGGTCCCCAACCTCCACCTGCGCGAGCTCGTCCCGTCGCTGCGGTTCAGCGCGCAGGTGTTCACGACGAGCGGCATCGCGTTCCTGTCGCGGAACCTCGACAACATCCTCGTCGGGCGGTTCCTCGGTGCGACCCCGCTCGCCTTCTACGGCATGGCCTACCGCGTCCTCGTGCTGCCGGTGCAGCTGGTCGGCCAGACCGTCAACCGCGTGATGTTCCCCGCCGTGGCCCGGATGGCAGCCGACCCCGACCAGCTTCGACGCACCATGCTGACCGCGACGCGGCTGCTGTCGCTGGCGGCCGTCCCGCCGATGGCCCTGGCTGCGGTCTCCGCGTGGCAGCTCGTCGACGTCGTGCTCGGCCCGCAGTGGCTGCCCGCCGCGCCGCTCATCGCCGTCCTCGCGCTCGCCGGTGCGCGCGAGACCGTCCTCTACCCGACGCCCGCGCTCGTCAAGGGCCTCGGCCGCGGCGGCCTCGTGCTGCGCCTGGAGCTGCTGTCCACCGCGGTGCAGGTCACGGGCGTCGTGGTCGGCCTCGGTTTCGGCGTGCTGGGGGTGGCGGTCGGCTACGCCCTGGCCGGCGTGGCGCTCACCCCGCTCATGCTCGCGGTGCAGCGCTCGCTCGCCGGGGTCAGGGTCCGCGACCAGCTGCTGGCCGTCACCCCGGCGGTGCACGCGAGCGCCTGGGCCGCGGGGGCCTACCTGCTCGTCGCGCTCACGCCGTGGTCGTCGGTGCCGACCCTGCTCGCCGGGGTGCCGGCCTTCCTCACGGTCCTGGCGGTCGTGCTGCTCACGGTGCACCGACGCAGCACCCGGCAGAGCATCGAGCGGTTCCGCGCCGCCCGGTCCGCGCGCCCGGTCGCCCCGTCGAGCACCCTGCCGGACGCCTCGGCGGCCGTGGCCACCGACGCCCCCACGGCGGCGACCCCGTGAGCGCCCCCGGTCTGCTCCTGCTCACCCCCAACCTGGACAACAACTCCCTGGGGCGGACCTACTGCCTGTGGCTTCTCGCCCGTCACCTCGGCTACGAGGTCCGGATCGCCTCGGTCAAGGGCGAACGGGTGTGGCCCCCGCTGGCCGGCTCCCCGCTCGCCGACGTCTGCCACCGGGTGCGGCCCGTCGACCGGGACGGCCGCCCCGACGACGCGGTCGTCGACCTCGCCCGCAGCAGCGACCTGCTCGTCGCGGTCAAGCCGGTGGAGAACAGCTTCGGCCTGGGCCGTGAGCTCGCCCGCATCACGGGTCGCCCGCTGCTGCTCGACGTGGACGACCCGGACATCGAGGTCCGCACGGTCTGGCGGCCCTGGTACGAGCGGCTGCCACGTCGGGTGCTGCAGCCCCGGTACCGCCGCCTGCTCGCGCTCAGGCGGCACGCCCTGACCACGCCCGTGCTCGTGAGCAACCCCGTGCTGCAGCGCATGTACGGCGGCACCCTCGTCCCCCACGTGCGTCCGGCGACGACCTGGTCCGAACCGCCGGCGACGGACTCCCCGGTCGTGCGCTTCGTCGGCTCGGCGCGCGGCCACAAGGGCGTCGACGTGCTGCGCGAGGCGGTCGGCCGCCTCGCCGGGCGCGGCTTCCGCCTGGAGGTGACCGCCGACGCCCCGCCCGACGCCGCCGGCTGGGAGCGCTGGCTCGGGACGACCAGCTTCGAGGAGGGGCAGCGGCTGGTCGCCACCGCCGACGTGGTCGCCGTGCCCAGCCGGGCCGGCGGCTGGTCGCCGGCGCAGCTGCCCGCCAAGCTCGTCGACGCGATGATGGCCGGGGTGCCCGTGGTGGCCTCCGACGTGGGTCCGATCGGCTGGGCCCTGGACGGCGCCGGCCGCCTGGTCCCCCCCGGGGACGTGGACGCGCTCACGGCCGCCCTGGCCTCCCTGGGCGAGCACGCCGAACGCGTCCGGCTCGGGCGGGCCGGGCACGCCCGGGCCACGTCGACCTTCTCCGTCGAGGCCGTGGCCCCCGCGTTCGAGGCCGAGGTGCTCGCCGTGGTCGACGGCGCCCCGAGGGTCGCGCCGTGAGCGGCGGGCGCTCGGTGGTCGTCGCGGTGCTCACCTACCGGCGGGTCGAGGAGCTGCTGCGGCTGCTGCCCGAGCTGGTCCGCCAGTCCGGGCTCGTGGACCCGCCGGCCCGGGTCCTCGTCGTGGACAACGACCCCGCCGCCGGCGCCCGAGCCGCTGTCGCCGCGGCGGGGCTGGACCGGGTGGGGTACGTGGACGAGGCGGTCCCCGGGATCGCGGCCGCCCGCAACCGGGCGCTCGACGAGGCGGCCGGGGCCGACGTGCTCGTCTTCGTCGACGACGACGAGCACCCGAGCGAGCGCTGGCTGGAGCACATGCTGGCCACCTCCGAGGCGCACCCCGACGCCGCTGCGGTGGTCGGGCCGGTCCGCTCGGAGTACGCCCGAGAGCCGTCCGCGTGGGTGCAGGCGGGCCGGTTCTTCGACCGGCGCCGGCTCCCGACCGGCACACCCGTCGAGGTGGCCGCGACCAACAACCTCCTGCTGGACCTGCACGCCGTGCGCCGGCTCGGGGTGCGCTTCGACGCGGCGTTCGGGCTCAGCGGCGGCTCGGACACCCTGTTCACCCGGCAGCTGTCGGCCCGGGGCGGGCGGATGGTGTGGTGCGCCGAGGCCATGGTCGTGGACCGGGTGCCCCCGGACCGCTCGACCGCGGCCTGGGTGCTGCGCCGGGCGCTGCGCGGCGGCAACTCCTGGAGCCGGACCTCGCTGGAGCTCGCGCGCGACGGGGCGGCCCGGCGGCGGCTGCGGGTCGCCCTGGTCGCCGAGGGCGCCGGGCGTCTGCTCGTCGGTCTCGGCCGGGCCGGCTACGGCGGGCTCACCCGCTCCCCGGTGCACCAGGCCCGTGGGCTGCGGCTCGTCGCCCGGGGCGGCGGCATGCTCACGGGCGCCGTCGGGCACACGTACTCCGAGTACCGCCGCCCCCGCGCCCGCCGTGACCGCGGCCGAGGGGTGGCGTCGTGAGCGCCCCCTCCCCGGTCAGGCCGGCCCTGGCGCCCGCCCTCGACGGGCCGACCGTGGACGGTCCGACCGCGGCCGAGGACTGGGCCGTCCCGTGGCGCCCCGTCCTCGGCGGCCTCGCGGCGCTCGCGTGGTTCGCGGGGACCTCGACCGTCCCGCGCGCCACCCAGGCCGGGGTCCTCGTGGTGGTGGCGGTGGCCCTGGCCGTGGTCCTGCTCGCCCGCGAGGGCCGGGCCCGCGCGGTCGCGGCCGTCACCGCCCTGCTCACCCTGTTCCTGTCGATCCCCGTGTCACGGATCCCCGACGGGCGCGAGCTGCTGCTGCTCGTCGCCGCCGGGGCGGCGGTGCTCGGCGGGGTGGCCGTCCTGGGCGCGAGCCGGCGCGGGCTGCCCCGCGGGACCGGGCTGCTCGTCCTGCTGGTCGCGGTGCTCGCCGCCGCCACCGCGGTCGGCGGGCACGAGGGGGGCCTGCTCACCCTCGCCCTGGTCGCCGTGGCCGGGGTGCCGGTGTTCCTCGTGACCGGCTCGCTGGACGCGCGGGGCCGGCGGGACGTGGCCCTCGTCGTCGTGGGGCTGGCCGTCGGGCAGGCGCTGCTCGCGCTCGCGGAGCCGTTCGTCGTGCCGCAGCACCTGTGGGCTCCGGCCCAGCTCGGCTCTAGCGGGCAGCCCGTGGCCCTGACCAACGAGCTGGTCGGCTCGATCGAGCGCTCCCAGGGCACGCTCGGGCACCCCCTGCCGCTCGGGCTGCTGCTCGTGGTCGCGCTCGCCCTCACGACGCGTCACCTCACGGCCCATCCCCGCGCGCTGCGCCTGGCGGTGCAGGGGGTGCTGCTGGGCGGGATCGTCGTCGCGGGGGCCCGGTCGTCGCTGGTGATGGCCGTCGTCGTCCTCGTCCTGCTGTCCGGCCGGCTGACGCCCGCCCGCCTGGTGACGGCGATGTCGGCCGCGGTGGCCGGGCTCGTCGCCCTGATGGTGTCCTCGGCCGACCTCGCTCTCCGGCTGGGCGAGATCGAGGCCAGCGGCTCGTGGCAGCACCGCCTGGGCGCGGTCAGGTCGGTCGAGCGGCTGCTGCTGCGGCAGGACCCGCGCGACGTGCTCCTCGGCAACGGCTACGGCTCCACCTCCGAGGTGATCGGCGAGGGTCTGCTGCAGAACGACGGCTTCGCGGCCGTGGACAACCAGTTCGTGCTGCTGCTGTCGCAGGGCGGCCTGGTCGCGCTCGTCCTGCTGCTCGCGCTGCTGGCCACGGCGGCCTTCCGCGGCGAGGCGACCGCACTACCGGCCCTGCTGTGCGTGGGCGCCACCCTCGTCGTCTTCGACGTGCTGCTCTGGCCCGGGGCCACGGTCGTGCTGGGGACGGTGCTCGGCCTCGCCCTGACCGCCGGCGCCACGGACCGTCAGGCCGCACCGTGAGCCGTCCGGACGCGGCGGGACCCGACGGCGCGGCGGGCGCGGCGGCCCGGGTCCTCGTCGTGTGCACGGCCAACGTCTGCCGCTCCCCCACGACGGCGCTGCTGCTGCACCAGCGCCTGCGGGCCACGGGTGCCGACATCGCGGTCGCCTTGCGGACCGCGGGCACCGACGCCGACCCGGGTGCCGGGTTCTGCCCGGTGGCCGCCGACCTCGTGGGCCCGGCCGCGGGCCGGCTGCTCGACGGTCACGCGTCCCACCTGCTCACCCGCGCCGACCTCGAGGAGGCGGACCTCGTGCTCGTCATGGAGCGGGCCCACCGCGCGGCGGTCGTCGCGCTGAGCCCCGGGGCGGGGTTACGGACCTTCACCCTGCGCGAGGCCGCCGCGTTGGCGGGCGCGCTCGGACAGCGTCTGGGGGACGGCCGCGGGCAGCCGGGCGGGCGGCCGGGACGCGACGTGCCCGGTCTGGTCAGGGCCATGCACGCCGCCCGCGGCACCGTGGTCCCCGCCGCGCACCCCCGACCGCTCGGCGACCGGCTCCAACGGGCCTCCCGCGTGGACCCGCTCGACGTCCCCGACGCCCACGTCCGGCGCCGCACCACCCACGCGCAGGTGCTCGCCCTGCTGCAGGAGGGCGTGCACGGCTGGGTCGCCGGGCTCGTCGGGCCCGCGCGACGAAGAGCCTGAGGCCCTGGCCCGCCGTCAGCGCGAGGGTCCCGTCCGCCGCAGCGTCCGCCGGGCTCAGCTCCGGCCGCGCCTGGCGGTCTCC
>Ga0136639_10000965_pt1 | contig 10035 bp, 3 predicted proteins | sample AntDrymUQ8592106_2_FD_113739 | JGI IMG/M metagenome (GOLD analysis project Ga0136639, IMG submission 113739) | Polar desert sand microbial communities from Dry Valleys, Antarctica - metaG UQ859 (21.06) | ecosystem: Environmental > Terrestrial > Soil > Desert | place: Antarctica: Dry Valley...
CTCTTCTGACTCATGATCCCGGTGGGTGACTTCATCCGGGTGTCATTCTTTCTGGCGCAACGACCTTTCTCAGCTACTTTCGAGCGCCCTCCCCGGTGTCATTTAATTTGGCGCAATGCGCGGGTGATCGAGCGTAAAGATATGTACTTTTCACTGCGGGTGAGGCAGATGTAGAGTCCTGCCGCGGCCGCGATGCCATTTGATAAAAGTTGATTCCATGAAGACCCTCCCCTCCTTTTGCATAAGCACGCTTGCCCTGACCGCCACGCTGGCGGCCTTTGAACCCTTTGAGGGAGATGGATTTGGCTCCTGGCAGAAAACCGGCACGGCATTTGGCGCCGGGCCGGTATCGGGCGTGATCGCGGGCATGAGCGAAAAGTTCAAGGGATTCATAGGCGATTCATTTGTCGCCTCGGCCCATGGTGGGGACGCGGCCACAGGCACCTTGTTGTCGCCCGAGTTCAAGATCAGCACCACGCACATCCACTTTCTTGTCGCCGGCGGCAATTACGCCGGGGAGACGGCGGTGCAATTGATCGTGGATGGCAAGCCGGTGCGCGAGGCGACCGGTCAGGAGAACCTGGAGTTTCGCCAGGTTTCATGGGACGTCGCCGACATGCGGGGCAAGTCGGCGCGCCTGCGGGTGGTTGACGAGCATACCGGGCGCTGGGGGATCATTGCCATTGATCAGGTGGTGATGAACGACACCGCCGAGCCTGTCGTGGTCGCGCCGAAATCCGGCGACGCCGCAGACGCCAATCTGGAAGCCAGCCCGGTCGTGGCGGGAAATCTGATCCCCCCGCTCACCAGCCTCAAGGTTTTTGCCGACCGCCAAAGCCACGGGGTGTCCAGTCCCACGGCGCTGAGCTTTGATGAGCAAGGAGCGTTGTTTGTTGCGGAAACCAACCGTTTTGGCTCCGGCATCGAGGACGACCGCAATCACCGCTATTGGTATTTGGACGATCTTGCGGGGCAAACCACCGCCGACCGCCGCGCCCTGCACGAAAAATGGAAGGCCCAGATGCCGCTGGACAGGATGACGGCCAAGACCGAGCTCGTTCGCAAGCTCGTTGACGAGAATGGCGACGGCATCGCCGACAAAGCCACCGTGTTTGCCGACGGCTTCAATGACGTGCTGGATGGCACCGGCGCGGGCGTGTTTGCCTACTTGGGCAAGGTCTACTTTGCCTGCATCCCGAAAATCCACATCCTGGAGGACACCACTGGCGACGGCATTGCCGACAAGCGGGACATGGTCGCCGAAGGCTTTGGCGTGCGGATTTCGCTTTCGGGCCACGACATGAATGGCTTTGCCTTGGGCAACGACGGGCGAATTTACGGCACCATCGGCGATCGCGGCTTTAGCGTGACGACCCGCGAAGGGAAAAAACTCCACCACCCGGACGAAGGAGCCATTTTCCGCTTTGAGCCGGGAGGGGCAAACTTCGAACTGGTCCACACCGGCTTGCGCAACCCGAAGGAGATCGCCTTTGACGAGTTGGGCAACGGCATCACCGTGGACAACAATTCCGATCAGGGAGATCCTACGCGGATTGTTTACATCATGGATGGCGCCGACTCCGGATGGACCATGCACCATCAGGGCTTGTTCACCTTTCGCGAGGACATCGGGCTGACCGCGTCCCCGCCGAGCCCATGGATGAGTGAACGGATGGCTGACACTCAAAATGATGCGCAGCCAGCCTTCATCGTCGCCCCCATCGGCACCCTGACCGGCGGGCCGTCCGGACTCACCTACTACCCGGGCAGCGGATTTCTGGAAAGCGAGCGCGGTCGGTTCCTGATCTGCGATTACAAGGCCAGCCAAGCCGCTTCGGGGATTTTTTCGTTCAAGGTCGCCGTGGATGGCGCCGGAATGAAGTTCGTGGGAGCGCGCAAATTCAACTGGGGCGTGGCGGCCACCGACGTCGAGTACAGCTACGACGGGCGGGTCTTTGTCGCCGACTTCATCGAGGGATGGACCTCCGGCGACCGGGGACGCATTTATGCCCTGAGCGCGGATGGAGCTCCCAATGGCGGCCGCACTCCGGACGTCGCCGCATTGATGGCGGCCGGTTTTGCCAAGCGCCCGACCGCCGAACTGGCGAAATTGCTGACCCACGCGGATCAGCGCATCCGTCAGCGCGCACACATTCAACTCGCTCAGACCGAGCAGGGCACGCCGGCGCTCTCGGCCGCGACCCGGCAGCCTGAGTTGCTCACCCGGCTGCACGGCGTCTGGGGTCTGGGGATCCGGGCGCGGAAATTTCAGGATGCGTCTGCGGCGACCAGTTTGCTTGTCCTGCTTACCGACAAGGACGCGGAGGTCCGCGCCCAGGCCGCGCAGGCGCTCGGCGAAGTGGCCAAAGTGGATGCCAGCAAGTTGATTCCGCTGCTGGGTGACTCCTCCACCCGAGTGCGGGCGTTTGCCGCCCTTGCCATCGCCCGGCAAAAACCCGCGCAGGCCCCGGCGGCCATCTTGCTGCTCATCGAGGAAAACGCCGACAAGGACACCTACCTCCGCCACGCCGGGGTCGCAGCCCTGCAGGCCACCTCGACTCCTGCGCAGATTGCCGCCCTGGCTAGCCACAAGTCTCCGGCAGTCCGTCTCGCTGCGGTCGTCGCGCTGCGCCGGCTGGCAAGCCCTCTGCTCGCCAAGTTTTTGGCCGATGCCGAACCTCGGGTGGTGGACGAGGCGATCCGCGCCATCCACGATGTCCCTGTCGAGGCCGCCCGCCCTGCCGTGGCCGCGCTGCTGGATGGTCTCGTTGGTTCGGAAAAAACCCGCGACCTGCCACCCATGATTGCCCGGCGCATGATTTTTTCCGCCTTCCGCGTTGGTGGGGCTGAGAACGCCTCCCGCCTTGTCCGCGCCGCCGCCAGCCCGAATCTTGAGGTGAGCCACCGCAGCGAGGCCTTGCGCCTTTTGCGCCAATGGGTCCAGCCGCATCCCGTCGACCAATCCCTTGGTCGTTGGGCACCCCTGCCCAAGCGCGAAATGGCACCCATCGTGCCAATTATCGAGGCGGGTCTAGATGCCATCGTCGCCTCCAGCGATGAGTTGATCGAGCCCAGCCTCCATCTGGTCGAAGACTTCGGCCTCGGCGGCAGCTCGTTTACCGAGAAGGCGCTGCTGGGCATCATCACATCCGAAAAACTGCCCGCCGAGGCCCGCTCCACCGCCTTGGATCTGTGGGCCGCCAAAAAGCCCGCCACTCCGGAAGAAGTCCTCCTGCCGCTGACCCGGGACAAATCCGACCTCGTTGCCGCCAAGGCGCTTGTTACATTGGTGAAATCCAATCCCAGCGCTGCCCAAGGCACCATCAACGACGCTCTGGCCTCCGCCTCCGGCCCCCGCCGTCAAGCGGCTTGGATCGGCGCAGGCCTGTTGCCTGGCTCGGCCGGCGCGGCCCTCATCGCCCCGGCTCTCGCATCGCTCACTGCAGGAAAAGGAGATCCGCTTTCCGCCCTGGAATTGTTGGAGTCGGCCGCCCTGCGCAGCGAGCCCGAGGTCAAGGCCGCCCTTGCCGCCTATCAAGCCTCTCTGGCCAAGGGGGATCCGCTTGCCGCAGCCCTTCCATCCCTTGAAGGTGGTGATCCAAAGCGCGGCGAAACCATCTACCGCACCCACGGCACCGCCCAATGCTCCCGCTGCCATCGCGTCGGCGAGGACGATAAAACTGGCGGCGAGGCAGGCCCCAACCTGGCGGGCGTCGGGAAAAACCGCGATCGTCGCTACCTCTTGGAGTCGCTCGTCGTCCCGGGCGCCCAAGTTGCCCCCGGCTTCGGCGTCGTCTCCGTCTCGCTCAATAACGGCGGCTCTGTCGGCGGCATCCTCCTTGCCGATACTCCCGAACATCTTGACCTCGTCTCCGGCACCGACACCTGGAGAGTGAAAAAATCCGACATCAAAACCGTCACTCCACCCGTGTCGGCCATGCCGCCGATGGCCTCCATGCTCTCACCCCGCGAGCTTCGCGACCTCGTCGCCTATCTCGAAACCCTGCAAAAACCTTCCGGCAGCCAGCCCCATTCGGCCGATCCCAAGCCGTTTGATCCCGCCACGGTCGCTCCCAAAAATTAGCCATCTCCTCGTGGCCTAGCTGCGGCCCTTTTGGCGTCTCCAGCGTTAGATTCGCGCACCGAAGGGGCGCACTGTCGTGATCCGCTAGCGACCCGCCGTGGCAGCGCACGGACGCAACCGCGTTGCGGTTGTATATTCTCTGGCGCTATTCCCGGGGTAGCGCATGCCGCGCAACCCCGGGCTGGAGGGCGCAACGCCGCTGGCGTTGGGTTCTCGCACCAGACGGGCGCAACGGCGCTTGGCGTTAGAATCCCGCAAGCCCAACGGGCTTCCGCCCTCCAGCCCAGGGTTGGCTGAATGCAATGAGGCCTACCCTGGGAACGGGTCCGCAGAATATCGAATCGCAACGCGGTTCCGTCCGCGTTGATTCCTCGCACCGAGCCGGAGCAATGCCCTGTTACATCCTATTTTTCCGGGTGTGCTAGCAGATAGGCTGCCGGATCCTTGGTGACGATGAGGGTGCCGGTCATGAGGTTCCAGTGGCCGGGGAACGAGCAGATGAATTCGTAGGTGCCTTGCGCATCGGGAGCGGTGATGCGCAAGGTTTCCGACCCGCCGGCGGCGAGCATTTTGGTGGCGGCGAGGACCCGCAGGTCATTGTCCGGGACGTAGGCGCGGCCAAGCTGGTCGAGCTTGTCGGGCGGATAGGTCTGGACGGTTTCGGCAACGGCCTTGCTGCTCCCGGGAGTGAGGAAGAGCAGGTTGTGCGGCATCGCATCCGGGTTTTCGAAGACGACCTCAAACGGCTTGCCGGCTTCCACGACAATCCGGGTGCGGTCAAAGCGGAGCTGCTCGCGGACCGCCTTGATTTGAAATACCGGCACGCTCAGCCCGGCGAGCGACTTGCGCGCCGTGGCCGCCTGCTCGGCTGGAAGCAAGGCCACAAGATCCTCGGCAAGCTGCAGTGCCTCAACAAACTCCGCCGATGTGCGCGCCGCGCTTGGCACCTTGGCCGCCCAGCTGGTGATGCCCGCGACGATGTCCGCCGCTTGCGGCTGTGCCCACGCCTCGCGTGGGAGTTGGCGGATCGCGCCCGCGGAAGCGGCCACAAGGTCTTGTTTGCCTATCATCTCGGCCAGCGAGAGGAAGAGTTTCTCTGGCTCCACCTTCGTGGCGACCAGGGTGTTGATGATTTGGCGGCGCAAGGTATCCAGCGAATTGCCCTCCAACGTGACGCTCACCGCGGTGGCTGCGGCTTCGATTGCAGATTTCCTGAAAACCTCGCTGCCGACGGAGTCCAGAACCGTCAGCTCAAACCCATCCATGCGCTCAACATAGCGGCCCTCCTCGTCGGTCCGATTCCAGACCGAAATCGAGTCCAGCGGCAGGTCGCCACCGAGATCAACTTCCCACCACGGCTTGTCCTCGTTTTCGTTGCTGTGGGTGATGGTCGCGGAGCTGAACGACCCATCCGTCTTGCCGTCGATGGCCCGGCTCGCATCGCCGTCGTAGGCTGTGCTGGACTGGCGCGCCTTGCCGCCGCGGGACACCTCCTTGCCCTCGCTAAGCACTTGGACCTCCGCCAGGCTCAGCGTGCCCTGGCGCGGCAGGCTGATGCGCACCACCCGCCCGGTGACTCCCCGGCTCTGCTTCAATTGCACGCTGAGCGATTCGGGGAGTGAAGCCACCAGCGGATGGATCTTGCCGAAGGCCGCCGCGCGCATGCCCGGGTCATCCAACAGTTGTATGGCTCCAAGCCATTCGCCCAGCGCCGCGGGCGACTTCAGCGCCGCCGCCCAGGAGGGGTCGAGCGAGCTGTCAGTTAGAATGATGGCTGCCATGAGCCGCTGGCGGATGGCTGTTGGCGTCTGGGCCGTGATCATCCCCTGCAGCGCCGCGCGCTCGACTTTGAGGTCGGCCGCAGGCTCAAGCAAAAGCATCTCGGCAATTGCGCGGGAAAGTTGGCTGTTCTCGTTGGAGATTGGCTGGAGAATGCTAACAAGCGCGGCAACCCGCGAATCCTTGCCAAGTTTCGCCAGCTCGGCGAGCGCCTCGCTGCGCGCCGCCGGGGCGGCATCCTCGCGGGTCAGGATGGCTGTGTAGACCGTCACGCTTGGCGGAAGCTTGCCCAGGTCCTCGGTGCTGACCTTGTCGAGAAGGAAGCCCACGGCGGCCGGATTGTTGGCGGCCAGCGGCTTGCCGTCACGGATCGCCTGCTTCCACACCCCTTCAAGCTCGCGCAGCGTTTCGCCCAAACAATAATCGATGTAGTAGTCGCGCGGGTGCTGCAGGGCGGCGAGCGCGGCGTCGGCCGCCTCCCACTGCGGGAAGAAGCTCGCCACCCTAACAGCCTCAAGGCGCACCCGAGGTGCCTCGTCGCCCGCGGCGGCTTTGACCAGCGCAAGGGCGTTAGGCACCCGCTCGTTCCAGTAACCGATTACCCTAACACCCTGGGCGCGGGCCCGCGGATCGGGCGACTTGAGGACGCGGGCAAGGAGGTCGAGGTCGACCTGGTTGTGCCACTGGTGGACCCAGAGCGCTTCGAGGACCTGGTGCTCGTAGTCCGGATGCTTCGGGTCGAGCGACTTGGCCCATGCCTTGGCGGCCGCGGCGACCTCGGCGGCGGGGAACTTGCCGAGCTCGATTTTGGCGCGCATGCGCACGTCGTTTTCCGGTTCCTTGAGCAGGTCGAGGAGCTTGGGGATTGGTTCACCGAACACCTTTTTGGGTACCAGAAGCGGGCGGCCCTGATAGGTGATGCGATAGATGCGGCCATGTTGGTGGTCGCGGTTAGGATCGCGCAGATGGTGTTGGAGGTGGCCGATGAGCATTTGCGACCAGTCCATGAAGTAGAGCGAGCCGTCCGGGGCCACGGTGATGCCAGACGGGCGGAAGTTCGGGTTCTTCTCAAGGTCGGCGGCGACCAGGTTTTCAAGGGTTTCACCTTTGATCCCTGAACCATCCTCGCTGAGTTTGGCGCGGAAAATTCCCTGCAGGCTGATCACGTTGGCATTGAGAAAGCTCCCCTGCCAGTCGTCCGGGAAATGGCGGCTTGAGAGAATGGCGGTGCCCGCGCATGGCCGCGACGGCCGATCCCAGAAGGTCTTCATGTGCGGGTGGCCGCCGGAACTCAGGTGGCCGCTGAAGGCAGGGCCAAAGTAGTTGTCGTTGCCCGTCGCGTCGGTGATCAGGTCGTTGCCCCAGCGGTCAAACACCCGGCCATGCGGGTTGGCAAAGCCGTACGGGACGTGGCGGGTGAACTTGCTGGTGTTAGGCTCGTAGCGATAGATCGCGCCGTCGCGGTTGCGGATCGTCCCGTAGGGGGTCTCCACGCTGGTGCGGTGGAAAACGCCGTCACTCAGATAGACCGCGCCGCCCGGCTCAAGGCACATCGAGTTGGTCTCGTGGTGGGAGTCGGCCGCATCCAAGCCGTGGAGCATGCGCTCGACGCTGTCTGCCTTGCCATCGCCATCCGTGTCGCGCACCCACAGCAGGTCGGGTGACTGCATCAGCAGCACACCGTCCTTGTAAAACTGGAAGCCCGTCGGGCAGTTGAGCCCGTCCATGAAGGTGGTCACCTTCGCCGCCTTGCCGGTGAGCGGATCGAGGTCAATGACTAACAGCTTGTCGAACACCTTGGTTGTCGGCGCCGTCTCCGGATAGTTAGGCCAGGCCGCGATCCACAGCCGCCCGCGCGTGTCGAAGGCCATCTGCACCGGGTTGACCAACTCCGGAAATGTTTCCTCCGAGGCAACCAGCTCCAGCTTGATGCCCTCGGCGAGCTTCAGGCCCGCGATGGCGCCCTCGCCGGTCTGATAGGGGACCCCGTCGGGTCTGTTAGCCGGGGTCAGGTTCACCGGCGGGAGGTTGTCGTCGCTAACAACGAGGTCGCTGCCCTTGGCCACGGCCCAGATGCGCACGTCCCGGTTGGCGGTTAGGACATCCCGCTGGGCCATTTCCTGGCCAAGGATGAGGGCGTTGGTGACTCCCTCGTAGGCGATGCGGGAGCGCTCGCCGTAGATGTTGAACTGGTCGACGGTGCGGTAGCGGCGGTGCCACTGAGTGTTCTTGTCGAGCACCGCGCGGCGGATTTTTTCCAGCTTTGGATCGGCCGCCGCTAGTGGATCGCGCCCAAGCAGCGCCTTGAACTGCACCGCCGCAAGCTGCCGGTCGCCGTCCTCGCTCAGGTGGATTCCGTTGATGGTCAGCGGCACCTTGGCTGCCGCGTAAAGCGCCTGGGAGGGCGTGAACAGATCCACAAACGCCACACCCCGGCGCGCGGCCACCTCCTGCATCGCCTTGGTGTAGAGCGCCAGGTTGGCGTTGTTGGCGGAGCCGTCCGGGAAGTTAGGGCTCTTGAGGTCCTCATGGGCAATTGGCGAGACCAGCACCAGGCGCGGCGCGGACTTGCCGTTGTATTTCGCCGCCAGTTGTTTGGTCAGGTAGTTATCCAACTGTTGGCTGAACTCCGGCAGGCCGCCGGGCCCCTTGAACGACTCGTTGAAGCCCCAGTAGGCAAGGATGACATCGGCCCCAAAGTCGGTGCCGGCGATATAAACCGCGCCATTGGCCCCCTGGGTGTTGCCCTTGCGCATCGAGAGAAAGTACTCGGTCGGCGGAACCTCGTCCGAGCGCGGGTGGAGGTTAACCTCGTCGGCGGCGAAGCCGAGGTTGCGGATGGTTAGATCGAGCTCCGGATGCGCCGCATGGATCATCGCCTCCAGCCACCCATGGTGCTGCGCCCGGTCCGCCAGCCCGGAGCCGACAATCGCCACGTGATCGCCCTTGGCGAAAGTCACCAGCGGCTCGGCACCGGCCGCTGCGGCCGCACTAACAACGAAGGCCGCGGCCAATCCGACCATGGCGGAAAATTTGTTGGAAATCATGTTTGGGTGGGTCGCTACGTGGAGGATGCTGGGAAACTAACTCCGCGGCGAATTATTTAACGGTGCCGCCGCTCGGGGGGCTTGAGGAGGGGGCGCAAAATCTGCGCGGCACGCGGCTTTTCCTCTTTATGACCCGCAAAAGGAAGGCTCGGGCTCGGCCGCTTCGCAGTCGGCATGCAGCAGCTGCCCTAGCAGCGGTTCGGGAAGCGTCACCCGCTCGCAAAAGAGCCGCGACCTGCTGCTAGGCTGCATCGTGCAATTCAAAGTCGCCGGCAAGGTTGTTCACACCGCGGCGTCCAGCCCGGACATTCTGCGCCAGTACGCGGACACGTTCAGCGGTTCCAATTGATCGGCAAATCCCGAGGAGGCGCCACTTCAGTCGCCTCTGCGGGCCGGGTGGCGCGATGAAGAGCGACTGAAGTCGCTGCTCCTTGGAAGAACTGCCAGAGCCTCACCATGGCCAGGGTGTCTAGCAGGCAGTAGGCGAGCAGTTGGGCATGCAGCTCGGCCTTGCGTCCGGGCGTCGTATCCGGATGGATTGCCTCGCTAAACGCGCTAACAGCCATGGCGCCGTTGGCCACCCCTTCCAGGTTGTCATAGGAAAGGTCGGGGACGGCGGCGGGGAGAAGAGCCTTGAGGCTCCAGCTGCCGTGCTGGCTTGGATGATAATAATGGGCGCGCGCAATCGGCAGCAGGTCGACCAGGCGCCCGACGATGCCAACCAATGCTGGCGCAAGGTCGGGAAAGGCCTGCGCAAGCTCGCGCGTCACCCGCCCTTCAAAGCCGGCATTGTAGACATAGACCGGACCTTTCTCGCCACAATGGGCCACCATGGCCTCGGCAAACCCGCGGCGCGGATCCTTGGCTGTTAGGTCGAGGAAGGCCGCGTGCCGGAGCTCGCCGGTTTCAGATAGGACGTGGAGGCTGAACTGGAAGGGGATTTGCTGATAGGGGCGTGTGCCCTTCCAGATGGGCACGGCCATGTTGGCGGTTTCAAAGTCGAGTAGCTGCAGAACCCGCAGGCAAACGGCGTGTTGCAGTGCGCGCCGGTGGCGAGGTCCGGCTCTTCTGTTAGCCCGGCCACCTCCTGGGCCGCCGCAATCCATTCTTGGACTTCCCCGCCGC
>Ga0136639_10000967_pt1 | contig 10025 bp, 12 predicted proteins | sample AntDrymUQ8592106_2_FD_113739 | JGI IMG/M metagenome (GOLD analysis project Ga0136639, IMG submission 113739) | Polar desert sand microbial communities from Dry Valleys, Antarctica - metaG UQ859 (21.06) | ecosystem: Environmental > Terrestrial > Soil > Desert | place: Antarctica: Dry Valley...
AGAATACTTTTAGTTCGCTCTGGATGTTCTTGGACATATTCAAAGGGTGTTGACATCGATCGCTCTAAGAAAAGTGTATTTACAATACTATTTTACCTGAAATTTATATTAAAGACAGGTCTATTGAAATACCCACCCAAAGTTGGGGTGACAGCTTGATTTGCGATCGCTAACTCTAGCGCGAACCTACAGTGATGGACAAATTTCTGGGAGGGTTTATGCAAATAACCCCAGAATGATTAGAATTAATTCACCAACAATAGTTTTCAATAGTAATTCTTGATTACCAACTCTTGTCGATATTCTATCAACTTTGGTATCAAGAGTTTTAATCTCGCCTTTTAGCTCTGTGCTGAGGTTTTTAACTTCCCCTTTAAGTTCAGACACGCTCAATTTTAATTCATTTTGACCCTGTTCCATGCGCTCAAGGCGCTGGTCGATTTTAGTAAGTATATCTTTGAGTTCGACTTCGATCGTCAGAGACATGATATTAATGTAGTAGTTAATATTATTAGTGCTTTTGAAGAGTCTCGCAAATTGCCGTCTGGGGGGACTCTTCTATCGTAAGCGACTTCCGACAAGTTGAGTTCCGCTCAAGTCAATTTTGATGAAGCTACGTTCACCAGTAGCATAACGCTCAAACAACTCTTCACGAGTCATCACCCCAACCTCCAAAATACAACAGTACCCACCTGGACATCATTCCTTCAGTCCCCAACACCATTCAACCTCAAATTAGAGGTCAGAGATCTCCCCACCGGACAACTCGGATACTGCCATCTAGCACGATCGTGCATGACATTTTAGAAGCTACAACCCTTTGCTAATATAGATTACAGCTTTTGCGTCTCGATCTTGTCCAAAAACAGCGTTACTAAGTTCTCATCTTGAGAGAAATGTCTCATTACGGCTCATTGCATCAATGAGCTAAATACATTTAATAGCGACAGAATTGAAATACTCTGCAAAGATTCTAGGAATTATAATGAGGGTAAGTTCAATTTGTTCTTTAATTGGGTGCGGGTCATAATCGCTATCGATTAGTAGATTGAGTAAAAACATGCAATTTTCAAAGAGGCAGTTATCGACCGATGCAAAGCTTTATCACCCAAAACTACCATTATTAGAATTTTTGGGTTGGCAAGTTAAAGATGTTTACTGCTTGACTGATGCCCAAAAGCTTGCCAATTACGAGCGTGGCTGGCGTTATCGATTTTTGGTCGAGCTTTCTGTAGAGGAACTAACCTTTATCAAGCAGCTTGCTTTTGAATACAAATCGTGGTTGGTAACTGAATTTATGGACTTTAAAATCGACAGACACCGCATCATCCATCGTATTTTAAATGGACTAAATTACCAGCTTTTAGATGAGTGTCAAGCTTATTTTGGTGGTGGAACGCTAATATCATTAGACTTAGGCGAGTATCGAACTAGTAATGACATTGATTTTATTTGTGCTTATGGAGCTGATTACCGCAAGTTACGGAGTGCGATTGGCAATTCCAATCCACTACTGTTGTTAACCGATAAATCGTTAGAAATCACTAGGTTTACGACCGATCGATATGGCATTAGAATGGGGATTGTTGCTGATGGTGTGACAAGTAAAACTGAAATTATTGCTGAAGGTAGGTTCGAGTTAGATCCACCTCGTCAGCCAACTTGGACACAAGCAAAGTGTTTGAGTGTTAATGACTGTTTTACAAGTAAAATGTTAGCCAACGCCGTTCGCGAAGCGTCTCCTACGGAGAATCGCACTTCCGAGGCTAGTACTAACTCACGCGATCTCATCGATTTAGCATTTTTGCGAAACGAGCGACCGTTACCACAAATGTCAATTGCTAAAGCTGAAGCTGCTTACCCAGTTATTCCCGCTTTAACCACTGCTTTGACTCAGTTTCAAGGGAATGCCGACTGGAGATTCCATTGTTGTGAGCAGTTGAATATTGCTGCTGTAAATCGTCCCAAGTTAATTGACGGCATCGATCTATTAGCGATCGATCTGGGGTTAAATAAAACTAAACGACTATTGATTGAGACACAAATTGGTATCAAACCAACAGCACGATCGAATAAACGGAAAGCTCCTAAGCGCAATCTTGATGAACGCTAATTTAAGATTTTTCTAGTAGTCCATTGTGGCAGGCAGCAGCCGACCATCAGGGGAACCCGCCTAGCTGGATTAATTGCTCTACTCTTACATAGTAACTGTACCCATAGATAGTCTCAAGTACTTTTGACGATCGCTTGGATTAAGAGAGGATCGACCTCTGCTAGGCGATCGAGAAAAGCTCCCATCGCAGCAGTATTGCCATATTTAAATCCGCAGTGCAAAGCAGTTTGTCTCAAAGCTTCTACCGTTTGTGGTTTGACCTTATAATTAGGAAATTCGATTTGATTTTTCTTTGGTCTACCCATAATACTCTTTTTGAACCACTTTTTAAGTGTGCCACAAAAAAAGAGCGATCGTCAATATGATGAACATCAAACCAAGTTAGCTGACGATTCTCCAGGGAGAGGCTACGCCAACGAGCAGTTCCCTGAATCCAAATAACCCCAGGTAAAAATGACCGAAATATTTCAGGAACGGAAAAAGAGCTTTTCTAGTTTTACCTATAAGGAAGCGTTTAAGCAGTTAGGGGTGACTGAGCTAAGGCGGTGGTCGCTCACGGCTGAACCCGTACCGATTAGTGATTTCTTCAGACAGCGACTAGAGCGACTGCAACGGTTCGATTTGGAGAGCTTAGAGGTATCGAAGACATTGTTAATCGATGCAATTTGTGAGGAAGGATTGGAGGGATACGATCGATTGAAGGTGTGGAAAGGGGCTTATTTAGAGGGCGAACAAGCTCTGGGCAACGCCGATTACTTGATTGCCGAACGTCGAGCTTATTTGGAAGCACCGTTTGTCTGTGCGATTGAGGCGAAGAAGGATAATTTCGAGCAAGGCACAGCACAGTGTTTGGTCGAGATGCAAGCTTGTCAGTGGATAAATCGGCAGATGGGGCAGGAGATGACGATCTATGGCATTGTGACAAATGGTGAGGGTTGGAAGTTTTATCGGCTAGAGCTGAGTGGCACGGTGTCAGAATCACTACTACATGGGATTGGTGAAATGTCGATTTTGCTAGGATTAGTCCGCACGTTCTTTGGATTGTGCGAGCAAAATTTAAGATGAACAATTTACCGTCGATCGTCTTTACCCCAATGAAACCAGTCACCGTCGTCTTCGATATGATCGGCACCTGCTTTAGTCTAGACGAGCCACGCCAGCGACTGGCAGCACTAGGCGCTCCCGATCTGGCACTGACGCTATGGTTCGCGCAGACATTACGCGATGCCTTCGCCCTATCTCATGCAGGTGGTTATCGTCCATTACAGGAAGTACTCACAGCAGAATTACCACGCACGCTCAAGCTGCTCGATGTCGAGGCGACACCGACTCAAATGTCCGATCTCGTAAGTTCGTTTAGCGAGTTGGCACCTCAGCCTGATGCGCTCGCCTCTTTTCAAGCTTTAGCGCAGGCTGGAATCGAGATCGTCGCATTGACTAATGGTAGCCAACAGTCCACGCGCAAACTGCTAGAACGTGCCGAGTGTCTGACATACTTCTCGCGAATCTGCTCCGCAGACACTGTTAAAAAGACTAAACCACATCCTGATGTCTACGGGATGCTCTCACCAATTGAGGGCGATGTTTGGATGATTGCCGCTCATGCTTGGGATATTGCTGGAGCTATCCGTGCTGGCTTCAAGACCGCTTTTATCACTCAAACAGAACGGGAGTATTTAGCTGTTTATCCTGCTCCAGCAATGAGCGCTCAGAATCTAAGCGATGCTGTTGCCAAAATCTTGGCAACCTTGGGCGATCGAGCGTCATAAAATTAAGGTATAGCTCGCTCAAGGTTGCATTAACGCGAATCAATTTAGGGACTGAGGCAATAGAACTAGAACTGGTGCGGACGATCTTAATCGTGGGAAGATTAATCAACTTCACTCACCATCCACTTGAAGATCCCCAGAATTCGATCGATTGGGTCAAGCGAATATTCAGTCACATCAATCGTGAGAATTTGACCTGTCAGTTTGAGAAATTGCCACATCGTCCCTGTGGTAACGCTGCCATAGATCGTGGGAATTTCTTGTCCGTTAGCTTGATTAAATTTCTGAGCAGCAATCATTTCCGCCGCACATTGCCCCCATCCAGCATTCAACTCTCCTTTTTTAGCTTCGATAATAATAATCGCTGGAGCTTCAATATTCACTTCAGAAGTCGATCTGGTGAGCAAAAAATCACAGACTCCATTCAGCCCTGATTCTAGATCGATACTGAAATCCGTACCTGAGAAAAAACTGACCCGACGATTGAGCAGTTCCCTGAATTCAAATAGCAATGGAGCGATAATTAACTCCGATCGCACCTTCTCGGTTCCCAATGTCACAGCCAGAGGAGCTGACTTTGCTAATAGAGTAGTCAACCACTCGCCAGGAGTAAGTATTGGTACATCACCAAAGAACGGCTCTGTAATCACCTCTATTTGAAATTGTCGCTTAACTTGAGCGATCGTAAAGCTGCTATAGGTCATAAATCGCTCTGGCATGATATTGGTTTTCTAGCGGTGTGCGACAAGATAGCTGGAGAAGAGTTCTGGCTGGCAATTGTTTATCATGAATGGATGGTAATCGAGCCAATTCGATCGAGCTATGCTAGAGCAGATTGGCTGATTTTGAGAGTGACTCTGGTACGATCTACCCTATTTTTCTGAGATAATGCCCAGCTATTAGGATTGAGGCAGGAGGTCTAGACCGTCCATTTCTGCGATCGCAAATTCTCGATTGATTGCGGCGATTTCTGCCTGAATGCCTGGGTCGCGGGACATTTCAGCTAGGAGCGCGGTTCTGGGATCTGGAGTATGAGCGGGAACGATTGGCATGACGATAAATACTTCGACTTCTTGACCTTCTGCGCCGTCAGGAAGCTGAACTTCGAGTCGGTTTCCTGGTAGTACTTTCGTTGTGATACGTAGGGCTGATTGCATGGGTAAACTCCTTGTTGGTATCCGATTCGATCTCGACTAGTGTTCGAGCGAATCCGAAGATCTTATTACGCAGTTTCAAGTAACAGGGGTTCGACACACTCGTGTCCGACTAGACGATGTGCGTAGACTAAACAAGCTCGAACATCTTCTAATTCCAACCAGGGATAAGCAGCTAGTAAGGTTTCCGCAGTATCCCCCGCAGCTAACATGCCTAGTACCTGTTCTACATTATGAGTGGGGGAATATTCGATCGTTGCTGTAGATGATTATAGGCTAGAAGCTTTACTGATTAAGGATCTCACAGTCGCTTAATGGACAGCTTAATATCGTTCCTTCCGTTCATGATAATTTTTGCGCGGATCTCGTCCTTACCCCTATGAGAGCTGAAGCCATTGTCTAGAGCTAATCTTCAGAATTGAGCGATCGGTTAATTTTCCTCGCGCCCGATCGGACATCAGTAGTATCTTTGTTCGCTACTATGCTAGAATTCACTGATGTAGATAATCGGTAGGACTTGAATGATGGCTACAACAGACGAAAAACTCGACCAAATTATTGCAATGCTGACGGCGATGAACCCTCAGCCAGAACTAACAGATGGAGAAGTGACGGAAAGACTTGGGCGAATGCGTTACCAGATCCATTTGCTTGAGCAGCAGGTAGCCAAGTTGGTGCAAAAAAAACTCAACATCATTGCGATGCTGACGGTGAAGAACCCTCAGCTAGAGCTAACAGAGGAAGAAGTGACGGAAAGACTTGAGCGAACGCGTCACCAGATCCTTTTGCTCAAGCAGCAGGTAGCCGAGTTGGCGCAAAAAAAACTCAATTCATAAGCGGAGACTTTGGCACAAATAATCGAGCTATAGCTATCTGGCAAAAACAAGATTGCGATAAAATACAAGGGCTAAGTGGACGATATGGGAGTTGAAACCATTAGATGATGCTATTGACACGAATCTGGCTTTATTAGCCACCGAGCGAAGTCCCTCTCGATAAATCTAGCGAGAGGGTAAGATTTCGTTAGCTAATCAGCCCTTATCTGTAGCGACCTGCAATCATAAATCATCAGGACGGCATCACCGTGCCATTTTAGTAGAATTGTACGCTAAGGCTAGGATCGTTACGGGGAAGGCTTTTAAAGCCCTATAATTTCTCACCAAAATGATAGTTTTGCTATTGGTTTTGAGCTTCTCTATTTAGAAAACCCTGCAACAGCCTTCTGTTGCAGGGTTTTCTCTCGGTCGCACAATATCATTAATCAATCGTTCCAGAGAATTTCTACCTCATAGCGATCGAACAGCCGATCGGATGTAACGATCGTCATCCCCTCCACCTGAGCCTGAGCGATCGATATTCGATCGAACGGATCTGGGGTTTTTTGTATAAACCCTCGAAAAGGGGGATTCTGGAAATTAATGAGACGGGGCTTGGGTTAGCTGCTGAACGATCGCATCGAGATCGATCGAGTCAGAAAACTTCCGAAACTCATAGCGACCATACAAATTGATGTGCTGCCAAGCAACAGGAGAAATCTGTCTCAAATCATCAACCCCTTGAACATCACCAATCTGCTCTCGATGGTCGAGGACACTAGACAAAATCTTCGCATTGTAATAAAGAATGCAATTAGCAATTAAACGTCCGCACTCGCTCCACAATTGTTGCTCAAGTTCAGACTTAAAGTGGAGCTTCCCAAAATTAGCATAAGAGATAGCTCGGCGTAACTGATAATAACTTTCACCTCGATTCAATGCCCGTTGAACATTTTGACGTAACGGTAAAGAGTCAATATAATCAAGCAAATATAAACTTTTCAGAATATTATCGTATTCCCATAAAGCACGCCGAGTCTTATTCTTCCGCGCATAAGCACTGAGTTTACCGACAATAATACTTTGGGTAGTCTCCTTCACTGCCAATGAAACCATAATGCGTTGAATATTTTCCCATTCCTCGACAATTAACTCAGTATTAATTTTACGAATGGGCTTGATGACACAATCCTTATCATAGTTACTGGGATGTTGAAATCCATATAGAGATTTGCTAACTTTGTCATATATATCTTTATAGCGAGGAGCAAATTGATACCCAAATGAATGCAGAATAGCAAAATTAATCTCATTCGTACCGTGGGTATCAGTGGAATGAATATTCGGCTGAATGTCAGTCGTATTATTGAAGAGAATATCAAATACAAAGTGGCTCTCATGCTCGTTAGCACCAATAATTCTGGCATTAACTGGAATATGATTAGCAACGAGCGTATACGAGACAACACCCTTATTTAGCCCAAAATATTTAGGAGAATGACGTGAATTAATTGTACTAATCCGAGTTTCAAATTTCTGTCCATCACTACTAGAATGAAGTAGATTATCGATATTATAATGATGGAATATCGATAACTCAGCAATAGCATTACTAATTAAGTCATTTGCATCTTTGAGTGGCTTACCCTTCTTGAAGGCTACTTTCAAGAAATCGATCGCTTCGATTAATGTATCTTGAGCTAGTGTCGTGGTAAATTCAACTGTTAATATTATCTGTCGCAAGTGCAACTTAAACTGATGAGCTAATTTATCAATGTGCTCCCACTGGAAAGCCGTTTCATCAAAACTAACTATTTTAGCCATTCGTTCGGCGACAACAATTAACTTTTGACGTGGTAGAATCTCAAAGATGTTAGATTGAACCGTCTTGAAAGGTGTATTTGCTTCAATACTTTCATCAGTCAAAACCTTGAGAACCTGCCCTGCTTTTTGGAAATTCTCATTAATCTCAAGATGACATTCATACAAACGTTCTTTTGCCACACTTTTAGCTTCATCACTATAATGCCTTACTCTAGAGATTAAACAGTTAATTAAATTATCCGAGCGTTGCTGATATCGATGATGAGCAAAACAAATAATATAAATATATGCTGTCCATTTGTTCAGTTGTTTCAATCTGGCAACTGAGTAATAACCTACTAACGCAGCATAATATTTAACACTCTCATTGGAGATCTCCATCTCTGGTAATAAGTTTTCAGCGATCGTGTAGAATAAATATAATTGCTCACCCCGCTGAATCTCATACTTAGTTTCTTTGAGACTAAAATTTCTAGGCTCTTGTTTGAGGTGCGTAATTTCATATAATCCTGGTGATTCTTCTAATAGTCTTGCAAAAGCTTCTAGCTCAGATGCTTGCGACCGATCGCGCACAATCTTTGTCAATCTATTATGCTCGTTAGTCAAAGCTTGACTAACGATGTCTTGCATCAAGGTATAACCTGGTATCACAATCTTTCGGTCTGTGAGATAATTGACAAGTTCGCGAAATACATAAACAGGTTTGCTGTAAACCTTTGCCGATTGCTGTGCTTTTTGTGCGAGTTCTTGACGCTCTTCTTTTCCACAAAGACGATAGCGATGGAGTTCGAGAATTAACCGCTATTGTTTAAGCCGCGTCTGCTTGTCAATTACTTTGATGCCACCGATCTGCTTAGAATTAAAATATTGTTCGATGATATATTGAAAATCGTTTTCAACCTCATCAAGTGTAAATATAAAGAATAGATGTTTGGCTCTGAAATATCCCAATTGCAAAATGAAGTATATTTGAGATTTAATCGAGCCATATACTTCAAGAATCTCTAAGTCAGATTGCGACAGTGTGAAGTATTCAAGTTGTTCTTCGCGGGTAAATTTAGGTCGATCGTAAATACTCTCAATTTCATCAGTAGCCAGAATCTTCAACCGCTTGTCCTTGCGGGTGACTTCAGTACCTCGATCTTTCATTTTGGCTACTTATTATTTAATTTTATTAGTCTCAGAAAGTACAACTTTCTGGGACATTCTTTTATTATGTCTCTTTCCATGTCTCAAAATACCTTTCTCTTAACCTTTAAGGCATAATGAGACGTAAATACATCAAAAGGTGTTTGTATGGCTTTGGTTGGGTACGCAAGAGTTAGCTCGTCTGGGCAGAGTCTTGACGTGCAGTTACATAAACTCAAACATTGCGACAAGATCTATCAAGAAACACAAAGTGGTACCAACCAGCAGCGTTCCCAGCTTGCTGCTTGTCTGGAATATGTCAGAGATGGCGATACGTTGATTGTGTCACGGTTAGATCGGTTAGCTCGCTCTACTCTTCACCTTTGCACGATCGCCGATGCACTCCAGCGCAAAAATGTCGCTTTGCAGGTTCTCGACCAAAATATTGATACGTCTGATGCTACAGGTCGTCTGCTTTTTAATATGCTGGCGGCGATCGCTGAATTTGAAACTGAACTCCGCTCTGAGCGTCAGCTAGACGGCATTAATAAGGCAAAGGAGTTAGGTGTCAAGTTTGGGAGAAGTAAACATTTATCTCCCCAACAGGTTGTGGAACTTCGGCTTCAACGCCAACAGGGTGTTCTGATTAAAATCTTGATGAAGGACTTCGATCTTTCTAAGGCGAGTGTTTATCGTTATCTGGGCAAGTCTAGTTCGGAAGTACCATAAAACTCAGGATCCCCCTTTTCGAGGGTTTATACAAAAAACCCCAACATGGGATAAAAAACGGGATAAACTAGCCTCAACTCATCACGATCGGCGAGTAGATCGGCTCGTCACCAGTGGCATAACTTTATCGGCAATCGAGCTAGATCGCCAAAAGATCCAAACGAAGATTGATGTAGCGGCGACTGGGGCAGGAAATATCCCTCAATTCTGCGCGAGATTGCAATCTCTGGGGGTAGAACCCATACCCAGAATCACACGGACAGGGCGAGTGCAAGGTTTGAGTTACAAGCAAGGAGATGTAGTATGTCGAGGGTCAGATCTAAATTCGGCGAGTTTTCCAGCACTCCAATCAGCGCGTGATATCGGTTATGACGAGGGGCGGGATTTATCCAATCTGAAAAAGGTGGCGAAGGGTGGGGTACTAATGGCTGATAAGGATTGGCTGGATCGGTTGCCTGAAATCAAGGCAAAAATTGATGGGCAGATCATAATC
>Ga0136639_10000968_pt1 | contig 10018 bp, 9 predicted proteins | sample AntDrymUQ8592106_2_FD_113739 | JGI IMG/M metagenome (GOLD analysis project Ga0136639, IMG submission 113739) | Polar desert sand microbial communities from Dry Valleys, Antarctica - metaG UQ859 (21.06) | ecosystem: Environmental > Terrestrial > Soil > Desert | place: Antarctica: Dry Valley...
CGAGGAAATGAAGGACGACGCCAAGCTCATCGCTGACGGCGACTGCAAGGGCGGCAAGTGCAAGGAAAAGACCGGCGAAGAAGAAGCCGAAGCCGAAGCTCCTGCTCTCGTCTAAGACTCCCCAGCTAGACAATTGTTTTACCCGGAGAGGCCGCGTTCCCGCGGCCTCTTTTTTGTTTCCCCCATGACCGCTGCCCCGGTACACGCGCGCTTTGTCGCCGCTCCTTTCAGAAAAAATAAGCTTTCTCTGACGACTGCGGAATAAACACAACCAACCACGCGTCTAAGGGTTGAAACCGACGGGCCGGATGTCTAGGCTCCCGCCGATTCCCAGCAATTACCCTGCAACTAAAACAATTATGATCAAATCCATCAGCGTTAGCTTCCTCTCACTGCTTGCCTGCTCAAGCTTCGCCATGGCCGCTGCCACCGAAGAAAAAGAAAAGGAAGCAGACAAGGGCGAAGAAAAGGAAACCCCTGAACTCGCTCTCCTCGCCGGTGCCGACTGCAAGGACAAGTGCAAGGACAAGGACAAGGACGCAGAAGAAGCTGCCGAGCCTGCCCTCCTCGCTGGCGGCAAGTGCAAGGACAAGGAAAAGGATGACGCCGAAGAAGCCGCCGAGCCTGCCCTCCTCGCTGGCGGCAAGTGCAAGGACAAGGAAAAGGATGACGCCGAAGAAGCTGCCGAGCCAGCCCTCCTCGCCGGTGCCGATTGCAAGGGCGGCAAGTGCAACGACAAGAAGGACGCAGAAGAAGCCGCCGAGCCAGCCCTCCTCGCCGGTGCCGATTGCAAGGGAGGCAAGTGCAACGACAAGAAGGACGCAGAAGAAGCCGCCGAGCCGGCCCTCGTCTAAGCACCCCCTTCCAAGCCAATCATTCCCAAAGAGGCCGCCTAAGCGCGGCCTCTTTTTTTGTCCACTCGCTTCAAGCCGCCAATCGTCTCCGTCCCAAAAACATCCCTCCAGCACCGCGCCAGATCGGGTCAGGCCTGAATGGCACCTGGTCAAGCCCCCCGCCCCAAAGGCGCCGCGCATTCCAGCCCGGGGGGAAGCCCCGGAAAATTGGAACGCGCATCGAATCCGTTCTCAAGAAACGCTGCATAGCTCGGGCGCGGGTTGGTGGTTCTACGATCTGCGGCGCTCCTCCAGAACGCGGGAATGCGTCGGGACATGCCCCCCATGGCGTTGCCCTGGCTGGTAGGCGTTGCCGGGGTTGGCCCTCACCTCGCGGGCGCATTCCTCCTCACCTTCTCACTCCTTACCGGCAACCGCCATGCCTAACGGGCATGCCCCGCCACCAGCGCCGCACTCCCACCATCAGCTTCCGCACCCGGCTCTTCCACCTGCACCGTGGCCCCTATCGGCTTCTTGCCTAGCAGCGGATAGTGCTTCGCAGGCACCGCAACCATGTAGGTCACGCCTAACCAGCTCGCCAACAACAGCCCACTGAGGCTTACAAAAAATCGGATGTTCATGCAGGGAAATCTGTTCTCTGGCAGCTGTTGTTAGTCCCGGCCACACGCCGCGTGTTAACCATACCTCACCCCCGCTGTAAAGGGCTATCGGCATTGAAGGTCAACCTTTGCTAACAATCCGCCACCTTGTGTTGGTCCCACCCGTTAGCGCGCCAGCACCACCGGCGCGCTGGTGTTGCCGTAGCGGTTGGCGGCGGTCACGGCGATGGCGTCGGCCGGGCGGCCCTCGAGAGGTCCGAGGGTCATTCCGCGCGAGCCTGCGGGGAGCACCTTGGCGGTGACCCAGCGGTTGCCGTAGCGGGCCTGGACAGCCCAGCGTGAGACCTCGCGTCCGCCCGACCAGCTGATCTCCGTGGCGGCGCCGCGGGCGACGGCGGAGACGGCCGGCGTGCCCGGGGCCGCCTTGCTGATCCACGGCATCGGCGGCACCAGCGCCGGCTCGGCATAGGGGCCGCGTTTGAGCAGCGTGCTGATCCCGCCGCGGTTCTCCTGGAGGGATTTTGCGCTCCAGTGGCAATGCCCGGCCCAGTTGCGCCCGATCTGGCGGGTGGCGGCGATCTGGTTGATGATCTCACTGGCCGGGCGGCCCGGATCGTCGCTGCTCAGGATGCGCTGGGTCGCTATTCCCGGCCACACCGGGCGCGTGCCCTGCTGGCGCCACCAATCCAACAACAACGTGAAACTCTGCTTCTGTGGCGCGATTCTCCAGTAAAGCTGCGGCGCCAGGTAATCGCACCATCCTTGGGCAAGCCACTTGCGCGCATCGGCCGCGAGGTCCTCACAGGCGTCGATGCCCGCCGTGGTGCCTGCCGGCACGCCCGGGCGCCAAATGCCAAACGGGCTGATGCCCACCCGCACCCACGGCTTCACCTGCTTGACCCCGGCGTACATGCTGCGGACAAAGTCATCCACAAACGCGCGGCGCTGCGCGGGCGTCTTGCCGTCGGGGAACTTTGTCCTCTTCGCGTCAGGATACGGATAAAAATAGTCGTCAATGTGCAGGCCGTCGATGTCGTAGCGACGCACCACATCCATCATCACAGCGAGCGTCTGGTTGCGCGTCTCCGGAAAGGCCGGATCCATCCACACCAGCGAGCCGTAGCGCTTCGTTAGCCCCGGCTTGGCCCGGCAGATGTGGCTCGGGCAGGTCGGACTGGCGGCATTGGCCAACGCGCGGAACGGGTTGAACCAGGCATGCACCTCGATGCCGCGGGCATGCGCCTGTTGGATGCAGTAGGCCAGCGGGTCGTAGCCGGGAGACTTGCCCATCGTGCCGCTAAGCCACTGGCTCCACGGCTCAAGCGTGGAGGCGTAGAGCGCATCGCCCTGCGGCCGGACCTGGAAGAAAATCGCGTTGATGTTGAGCTCAACCATCTTGTCCAACAGCGTGCGCAGCTGCGCCTGTTGGGCCTCGGCGGAAAGCCCCGGCGCGCTTGGCCAGTCGATGTTGTAGATTGTCGCCACCCAGGCGGCGCGGAACTCGCGGTTAGCCGTCGGCGGCTTTTCCGCGGTTGGGCGCAGGTTCTGCGCCGATGCGGAGGAAAACAGCCCAACAAACAAACATAACAGGGCGAGACGGTTCATGCCGCAGACGCTAGCCCATGGCTCCTAACCCAAGCAAGAACCGCTAGAAAAAGAATCCCCCCCGGGCGTGCCTCCCTCACCTGTTATATCCCCGTCCCCGCCCGCGGGACCTTGGGGAAGTTCCGCCCCAGAATATCATAGGGCGGAGCAATGGCGGTCCATGCGCCAGGGCTGTTGGGACGCCTCGCCCAACCGGCTATCCCCGCACCCGGATTCTCAATCATCCTTCGGCAGCGCGGAATCGGCGCGCTGGCGGAGGTCATCGCGCAGCCACAGCCCAAGCAGGAGGGCCGCCACCAGCGCGTAGACCATGCACGCGGGCATCCACATGATGAGCCCCGCAACTTGCTGATCCTCCAGGGCGGAGAGGTTCCAGCGCGGCGCGCGGGTTTCGTAGAATGGATACCATGCCTTGGGTGCCAGAGTCATGAACACGCCGAGGAGAGTCGCGTGCAGGGAGGTGAGGAACAGGTAGACGACGCCCATGCCGCGGTTGAGCTTCAAGCGGCTGAGCGGATCGAGCAGCACCCGCCAGAACAGACACGCCACCGCCACGAAGCTGAAGTGCTGGAAGTCGTGAAACAGATCGCTGTGCAGCGCCGCCTCATACAGCGGCGGGAAATGCCAGACCCAGAGCACCAAGGCAAAAAGCAGCCACGTCAGCACCGGCTGCCAGAGGAGATAGCGCCCCGGTCTCCAGCGTTCCAGCCGATGTTTCACCCGGCCGTAGCACCGGCGCCACGATAGCGGAAAGGCCCACAGCAACACCAAAAACGGCATCCCCAGCACCAGCAGCGGCGCCGCCACGCCCATCAGCAGCATGTGCTGGAGCATGTGCATCCACGCCAGATCATCGCTGAAGGCATCAATCGGCGAGACCAAGGCCAGCGCCAAGCTCGCCATTCCGGCGGCAAATGCCACCGCCTGACGCACCGGCACCGCTTTCCCGAGGCCGCAGCGTTTCCACAGGCGGGCAAGCCCGATGGCGTACGCGGCTGCTAGAATGCTCAGGTTTGTCACCACCACCGGCTGCGCCAAATTCCATGCCGTCCACCAGGGACCTCATGCCCCGCGGGAATCATTCCCCCATACCTCCCGATAGTCCCGACCCTTTATCTAACAACCAATGAAGTACTCCCTGGCCCAGTCAATCTGTTGGATATTAACATTCCTCGCCCTGGCCCTGGTGCCGCTAGGCGTCGGAATGGCGGGGTCCCTTCCGCCGGGCAGGGATTTCGGGGTGGAGTTCGGGGTGATGCTCGGTTTTTTGGGTTTGGCGGTACTGAGCCTGCAGTGCGTCATCAGCGGGCGCTTCAACTGGTTTGGCGCAGGCTTTGGCTTCGACAACCTGTTGGAGTTTCACAAGCTCATCGGGATTTTCGCCCTCATCCTTGTGCTGGCCCACCCGGCGATGCTGATTGCCGCGAATCCGGTCTTCATTGCTTACTTCGATCCCCGCGAGAACGCGCCGCGGGCCATCACGCTCTCCCTGGTGACCATTGGAATCGTGGTCCTGGTGGCAACTTCCCTGTGGCGAAAGTTCTTCAAGCTTTCCTACGAGGCATGGCGGGCGCTGCATGGCGTGCTGACGCTTGGCATCATTTTCTTCGGCCTTGGCCATGTGGTGATGGTCGACCACTACGGCGAGCCGCTTTGGAAGAAGGCCGCCTTCGTCCTCTTCACCGGCGCGGCCATGTATCTGGTCGTCCACTCGCGCGTCGTGCGCCCATGGCTGATGAAGCGCAAGCCCTACACGATCATCGAAGTGCGCGAGGAGCCCAATAACGCGACCACCCTGGTGCTCGAGCCCGTGGGCCACCCGGGGATGAAACATCGCGCCGGGCAGTTCCTCTGGATCACCCTCGGCAAATCCCCGTTCTCGATGCAGCAGCACCCATACTCCATCGCATCGAGCCCCCAAAACCCAAAAATCGAGCTGACCATCAAAGACCTGGGGGACTTCAGCAGATCCGTCCGGGACCTTGCGCCGGGCACTCCAGCATGGCTTGAAGGGCCCTACGGCTGCTTCTATCACGACCCGGGTACCGCCAAAGGTGCGGTACTCGTCGCCGGCGGGGTCGGCATCACCCCGGTGATGAGCATCCTCCGCGCAGCGCGGGATCGCCGCGATCCCCAGCCGTACATCCTCTTTTTCGGCAACACCGCTTGGACCGATGTGATCTTCCGCGAGGAAATCGAGGCCATGCGGGCGCACATGAACCTGAAAGTTGTCCACTGCCTGACCGCTCCTCCCCCCGATTGGCCCGGCGAGCAAGGATACATCACCAAGGACGTCATGGACAGACACCTCCCCAACGACATCGAAAACTACGCCTACTTCATCTGCGGACCCCGCCCGCTCCTGGATCTCGTCGAACAGGATCTCCGCGCGCGCGGGGTCCCTGCCGCCTCCATCCACACCGAACGCTTCGACATGGTTTAACCCCACCCTCTCCCCCGATGCTTCACCTCTATTCCAGATACCTCGCCCTCGCCATCTCGATGATCCTCCTCATCGCCTCCGCCGTGGTCGCCGCCTGGCGCTCCATTTGAAAAATCCGCCTCTATTCAACATGCGCCGGTTTCTCGTCGCCGGCGAGCTCCTCGGCGAGCGCGCCGTCGCCCAACGGGACCGATTTTCGATGCCGTCCATAGACCCATTCAAAAACCGGGGAGGCCATCAGGGTAGTCACAATGGCCATGACCACGAGAATCGAAAACAAAGCCTCCCCGATGATCCCGTGCTGGAGACCGATGTTGATGATGATCAATTCCATCAATCCACGTGCGTTCATCAGTGTGCCGACTGCCAGAGCGGTTGGATTGTCCTCACCGTTGAGGCGCGCCGCGGCCCAACAGGCCACTCCCTTCCCGAAAACCGACGCAAGGAGAACGACGATCCCGACCAGCATCAATTGGGGATCCACCAAAACATCCAGCTTCGTGTTGAGCCCGGAGAACGTGAAAAACATCGGCAACAGAAAAACCACGGTGAAAGGCTCAAGCTTGCGCCGGATGTCCTTCGCAAAAACCCCGCGGGGCATCGCAATCCCCAAAATGAATCCTCCAAACACCGCGTGCACCCCGATGATGTCCGTGTACCACGCCGCCAAGCAAAACAACGCGAGCACCAGCGCCATCATCGGCTGGGACACTCCTCCCTCACGCTCCGCACGCCGCCCAAATCCAGCTAGCAACCGCTTCCCGACGGTCAGCGCCACCACCCCGTAAAGGGCCGCCCCGCCAATCGCCACCACCTCCGCCCCAATGCTCACTCCCCCCAACTGCAGCGGATGGGACGCCCCAAAAGTCGCCAGCACGATGGCCAGCACGCACCATGCCGCCGCGTCGTCAATCGCACCTGCCGCCAGCGCAAGCGTCCCAAGCGAAGTCCCGGACAGTCCACGCTCGGAAATGATCCGGGCCAGCATCGGAAATGCCGTGATGGCAATCGCCGCACCCAAAAACAACGCACCCTCAAAATACCTCACCTGCGGAGAAAATATCCCCGGCACATCCTGGAGCCAGAGAACCAGCAGGGCCCCAAGAATGAACGGCACCACCATGCCCGCCACCGACACACACGCCGCACTCCGCACACGCGTCCGAAAATGGTCCGTCCGAAATTCCAACCCGACAAGAAACATGTACAGCCCGACCCCAAGCTGCGCACCCGCATAAAGAATCCCCCGCGATTCATCCGTGAAAATGAGCTTCGTCGAATCCGGCCACACCAACCCGAGCAACGACGGACCAATAAGCACCCCCGCAATCATCTCCCCTACCACCTGCGGCTGGCCGATCCGCTTCGCCAGCATCCCCACCAGTCGACAGGCAACCAGAATGATTGCCATCTGGAGAAAAAAGGCGGCGGAAAGCGCATGCATCCCGGGACTCAATCCGATTCCACCCCGGAGGTAAACAGTCAACCAGCACCTTCCCACCCACCAACCAAAGAAATGCCCCGCGCCCCCCCGCCCACCGGGGCGGGTTTCCCAGGTAGCGCGGGACCGCGCAACCCTTGGCTGAAGGGCGCAACGCCGTTGGCGCAAAAAAGGTTCCAAGCCCAACGGGCTTGCGCCCTCCAGCCCAGGGCTGGCCGAATGGAATGAGGCCTACCCTGGGAGCGGGCGCCCGCGGGAAATAAGAACCGCAACGCGGTTCCGTCCGGGCACCGCGCGGGCGCAACCGCGTTGCGGTTGGGATATTCGCGGTGCGCATCTTCCCAGGGTAGCGCTACTTGAATCCTACAAGCCGCAGAACGGAGAATCCGAGCGATAGAACCTCCTTAAATACTTGGGATCCATGTTGCGGGGCCGCCGAGGACGACCACTCGCAAGGCTTCGGAGGTTATCCAGCCACGAAACCTGCGCCAGCGGCGGCTCGGCGTCCTCACGATTCCCCATCACTTCGACCGTAATGGCACCTGATGCCTGCTCGCCGCGGACACGCCAGCCCGGACCTTTTAAGAGAATTTCAAAGTTCCCGCGCTCCACCGGGAGGAGTTCGGCCTCGCTCTGCCAGAAGGGTGCGTCCTGTGGCAGCGCCAACGCGGCGATGAGCGCGCGCAACGACCAGAGAGAGCTCGCCGGCCCGGAGTAGGGATCCAAGATCCGCGGGTCGGCGCCGAAGTACCCCTGAGTGGCGACTCCGCGCCGCGCCGCACCGTGGCGGATGAAGTAACGCCACAGGGCATCCAAGGCCCGCCGCGCCTCCCCGGGGGAAACAAGGTCCGGGTGGTTTTGATGACCGAAAACCAAGGGCGCAGGAGAACCCATGCGATAACACACACTCCGACCGAGAACCGGAAATCCCTGCGGGCCGATGAGATGTTTATAACCGGGCAAGAACAGCCGCTGGCATCGATGAATGAATTTCGGGTCCCACGCAGGGTCAATCCGGTCGATCCACGCCATCGCATAATGAAAGCCCCAGGCACTGTAGAAATCGACTTTCCCATGGGGACCGTCTTTGAACCAGCCATCCCCGAGGTGAAACGATTTGATCCGGTCGAACCGGCCACGAGCACTGCGGATTTTATCCGGACTCCCAAGAGTGGTCAAAACCCGATCGATCAGGACGTAGAAGAGGTGCCAGTTGTTGTCCAACCCCGGGTGAGCTTCCACGAGCGAAAGCCAGCGAATGACATTCTCGCGTTCTCCGGACGCCATCGAAGCCCACACCGCGTCCCGGAAAAGCCACAGCGCCAAGGCAATGTCCGCCGCCTCGACGATCCGCTGGTTGCTCTCGCCAGGCATCTCGCCCCAATAAACCGGGGATTGAGGATCTGTTCCGGCCACAAGGCCCCTCCTGAACTCATCCGGCAGCGACAGCCGCTCGCCCCCCGGCAGCCGGACCACCGGTGACCTCCCGGAAAAACACCACGCTCCGAAAAGCGGCATGATCCGCGAGAATCCCTCCAGCCGGTCAACCTGCACGCCGCTCCAGCTCGGAAGCCCGGGGTAAGACGCTCCCTCGCCGGACGGAGTCCGATAGGCATGCCAGCCCTTGGTAAAGTAGAGAAAGAGCCCGGCATAATCTTCCGGGAGCAGCGCCCGATCGCCATGGAAGGCTTTAAGCAACTCCTCGCAGGAAACCGGAAACGACGGCTTCGCCAGCACCGCCGACGACCGCCTTGCGAGCACTTCAGCGATGCGTATGACTTTCATCCCCTTGCGCGCTAAACCTCGCGATCGTATGGCACGAGTCACTTGCCGCGCTTCCGGCTTGGAAAGCACTCCCGGCACCCGCGTCCCGGTCCTGCCCAGCTTTACCTGGAACATCGCCGCGTCCACCCCGCAAACCCGCTTGAAAAAGAACCCCAGCGCGTTGCGCGCCTTCGTCGCATTCATCCTGTAAAATGCCACTCCTCCAACAAAGCGCCAACTTCGAATCTATTCAGCTCCACACTTTCATTCCAAGGCCTGCCCGCAGAACCGTTTGCAGCCGCCGATCCCTACCCTCCCACATCCTCCGCCCTCCGCCGTCAGCGGGAGTCATATCCGCCACCCAAGCCCTCCCAATCCACCCCTCTCCCCGCCATCCGTGGAGTCTATTAAGCTTTCGAAGCGGATGACTTTGGGAAGCGTATCAGGGTAAGAGGAGTGATGAAAGAAGTCCTTCGGGTTGGAATTTTGGTCGGATCATTTCCGGACGCGGGTGCTGAGTGCCGCTTGTGTGTCGGTGGCGGGGATGGTGGGGCCGTCAACCGGACCTTAAGTTTCGGGGATACATTTTTTTTGATGGCCAGCGAGCGACTCGCCCCTCCAGATCATCTCCACCTCAACAATCAAAACTCATCAATCCGCAATCATCAATCCATCCCTCTCGCCGCCATTGGATTGATACCGCTCAATCTCCGACCGAAATCCCTCCGAGGCCCAGAGGGACACCAGAACAAAGACGGGGAAAGCGTCTACCCACGCGCAGCCCCCGCATTGGATCGGCCCTTGGCCCTTGGACTGCTGCAGCCGCTTGCGACCCGCAGCCTGCTGCGGAAGCGACTGCGAGGCCAAGGGGCCTCAACGTTGGTTAAACATCAGAATCGCGTGAAAGTGAACGGCGGCAACGCCACCCGTCTTCCTCTTCCCGGCTGCGCCTAGTGTCAGCCACAGCCATAAACCCCGGATAATGAATATCGACTCGGTGAAAGCACGATTGAAACAAGATTCCGACCTTCAGTGCCTTCAGGAAATCTTTAGGATGAACCGGGACCGGGAAGTCACTTGGTTAAGCTCTGATCGACCGGAGGACGATCTGGAGGAGCAAAGCAAGGGCGAGACGATCATTGTGGCAGAATCAGGAGGGCACATATTGGGCTTCGTTTCAATCTGGGTCGAATGGCGCTGTTTTAAGCCGGGACTCGGGGGATTCCGCTGCGGTGGGACTCCTTGTAATCGGCTCGCGGGGATGTGAGGTAATTGAATGCTTTAGGCCGCTTTTTCTGCACTCTGGGTTCCC
>Ga0136639_10000969_pt1 | contig 10017 bp, 6 predicted proteins | sample AntDrymUQ8592106_2_FD_113739 | JGI IMG/M metagenome (GOLD analysis project Ga0136639, IMG submission 113739) | Polar desert sand microbial communities from Dry Valleys, Antarctica - metaG UQ859 (21.06) | ecosystem: Environmental > Terrestrial > Soil > Desert | place: Antarctica: Dry Valley...
CTACCATTTTTTACGCATTTTCTGAAACTTAGGGCTGAACTTAAACATTGAAAAAATAGTCCAGCATATAGCCAGCAAAGGTTTCGGAGACTCGACTATATCTAAAACTGTCCGAAGTATTGCCTAAATACACCACATACATTGCAGGTACACAACAAAGTGAATTGTCTCCTGTAGACTCAAACAGTAGCTAAGCTCTCAATTTATATGAGGCAAGCGAGTTTATTGGAGGAGTATCAATGATGGAGTGGATTATAGCGCAACAGACCCCCTTGGGCAACAATCCTGCTACAACAGATAGCCAAACGGCAGGGAACATTCCTGAATTAGTCATTATCCTAATCATTCTGCTGATGATTGCAACAGCGGTTGCCCTGATCGCTCAGCGACTGCGAATTCCCTATGTTACGGGTTTAGTGCTAGCAGGTCTGCCAATTACAGAACTCTTGTCGCGTCGAATTGGTTTAGACCCTTCTTTAGTGTTGAATCTTTTTTTGCCCATTCTTATTTTTGAAGTGGCAATCAATACGGATATCAGCCGTCTGCGAAGCACCTTTAAAGCGATCGCAATTCTAGCGGGTCCAGGCTCGATATTTTCCTCGGCAATTATCGCTGTTCTGGTTAAATTTGGACTGGGGCTAAACTGGATTCCCGCATTGCTGATCGGAGTCATTTTGGCAAACACTGATACTGTCTCGATGATCGCGGTTTTTAAGGAGATCCGTGTGCCTTCCCGATTATCCACCATTGTGGAAGGAGAAACCCTGTTCAACGATGCGGCTGCTTTGATTTCATTCAATTTGATTTTGGTCATTTATGCGACAGGATCTCTCACCGCTGTGCAAGGCCTGAAGGAACTACTCCTAGTCGCCTTGGGTGGGGGACTCGTGGGTGTCATCTTCGGCTACTTGAGCCTACCGATATTTGTTCGTTTAAATGATCCGTTGAGTAGTCTGTTACTAACCGTCGCTCTAGCATTAGGAACCTTCCAGATCGCGCAATTTTTGGGAGTGTCGGGTGCGGTGGCTGTGGTCATCGCCGGACTCATTTTTGGCAACCTTGGGCTTCCTCGCAGTTCGTCTGCCTCGGATCGAATCACGTTATTGAGTTTCTGGGAATATGCGGGGTTTATTGTCAACACCTTTATTTTTCTCCTGATCGGCATCGAAATTAACCCAGGCACTTTGTTGAGCATTTTGCCATCTATTCTGTTCGTCATCCTAGCTTATCAACTGGGACGGATTCTTTCGGTCTATCCATTGTTAGCGGGTCTGCGGTGGTTCGATCGTCCGATTCCCCTACGCTGGCAGCATATTTTATTTCTAGGAAACATTAAAGGCTCTCTTTCAATGGCATTGGCTGTAAGTATTCCGCTGACTGTGCCAGGACGGGATAACATTATTGCGCTAGTTTTCGGTGCCGTTCTGTTCTCTCTGGTTGGGCAGGGATTAAGTTTACCTTGGCTTGTCAAACGGCTGAAAATTAGCCGTGTTTCTGATGTCATGCAGGAAGCTGGGCAGTTACAGATTCAGTTGATTGCTTCCAAGGCCGCTCAAGACGAGCTAGATAGTTTGCTGAAATCAGGCGTATTGCCCAAGGCAGTCTACGAAGAGCTATGGGCATCCTATCAGGCACGGGTGGCACAGTCCGAGCGAGTGCTGCGCGATCTCTACAATCAACATCGAGCAAATCACATAAAGAGCGATCGCGCTGGGTTAGATACTATTCGACGGCGATTGCTTTTAGCGGAAAAGGGGGCTGTTAGCGATGCGCTGCGGAAGCGCATCGTTCCCGAAAACCTGGTTGAGCCCTACATCAAAGATTTGGATGAGAAACTTCTAAAGTTGGAAGATGACTAGCGCGAATGCCCAAATAATCAATCATGGGGTGAACTAGCTCAGGACGGGTAACAACCAGGATCGTAGAACCTGCTTCAAGAACGGTGTTGCCGTTTGGAATCTCCAAATTGGCGCAGGCATGGCATTGATAACCAATGATCAGCGAACCCCTTGGAAAGCCGGGGTCTTGAGCAATTTGGGCAAGGGTGCGACCTGCCACATAACAATCGCCGGGAATGGGCAGCTTCAGCACTTCCACTTGTCCTTGCTCAAAGTGCATCATCGACTCAATTTCCGGGTATTCGATCGCATTTGCCATTGTTGCGACTGCTAAATCAATGGTGCTGATAATGTGGCTGGCTTGAGCGAGGCGATAGGCTTCCAAAAATTCGCGATCGCGCATTCGCACCACAATATGGGAAATGCCATAGCTTCTAGACAATGTGATCAACGCTAAATTCAAGGCATCATCTCTGAGGGTTGTAACGACTGCGTTTGCTTGTTTGATTCCCGCTTCGATGAGAACCGTTGTACTGACTGCGCTGCCCTCAAATGCCATCACCCCAATTTTTTCACGGGCAAAGCGACACGCAAGGGGGTCGGTATCGACGATCGCAACTGTGTGACCGAGTTTTAATAACTGCTGGGCTAAATCTAGCCCCATCATTCCTGCTCCACCAATTAATACATACATAACTAACTGTCGCCCTAAGAATGAACACTACAGATTTAGCACTATAAGCTTCTCAATGGTGCAACTCACAGCAGGCAAATTTCACCCCTTTCACTTGGGACACGACTACCTGATTCGCTTTGCTAAAGCTAGAGTCGATCGTTTGTTGGAAGTAGAGACCTCTTGCATAAGTCACGGGATCGATCCACAAACCGCAGATGTAAGATAAATAAACACAGATAAACGCAGATGCTTTTCAGGATAAGCGAGGTTGGGACTGGAAGAGGTCTAATAAAATATAGCCTTTCTCAAAAAGGTGATGTACAGGTTTAGATTTTAGATTTTAGATTTTAGATTTTAGATTGGGGGATTGAGGGATTGATTGGTCAATACCTCATCTTTCTTAGAACTGCTATAGTTTTTATTATTGAGCGAGATATTTGACCTATTTGATAAATTTTTGATGGATAGATTGACCGCAGATAAAAAGCAGATAAACACAGATAAACGCAGATGTTTGTCAAGATAGTTTATGACTTTTGCAAGAGGTTTATCCTTTGTGTTATCGTATTATTCAATTTTTCTATATAGTTGGTATTGCCAGTAAGCTGTCGCGCATTTAAATTGTGTGTCAAAAATTAATAAAACTCTTGTGGGACGTTGCTCTGAGCAGCGTCCCTAATTTCCAATTTAAATGCAGAATAGCTTATCCTTTCCAACTGATTGGTGTCTTTTGTGGGTAAAAACTATTCAGTCAGCACTCCCAAAGTTTGGATTAGTGACAGCACATTGACGATATAGCAATTCTCAAGTGAGTGAGGTATAGATTTAGATTTTCGATTTTCGATTGGGTAATTATGGAATTAGTAATTAACTGGCGAGTAAGCTGTCGCGCATTTAAATTGTATATTTAGAGCGGGCGGGACGCCCACCCACAAGAATTTGATTGTTTTTCAACATCCAATTTAAGTGCTGGACAGCTTACCTCACCTGATTCTGAACCGCCAAATCGTTAAATAATACCTATTTAACGAACCGGGAGGACGCAAAGGGCGCGAAGGAAGAAAAGAGAAGAAGGAAAGACTAAATTCTTGACTACCAGACAAATTACTGTTGATTCCGCAGCCGAGGATTGACAAATTCGTTCAATCCTTCTCCTACCAAAGATAATCCGACTACCATTAAAGTCATGGCCAAACCGGGAAACAACGCTGTCCACCAAATGCCGGTGGGTAGCGCATCTAAGGCTAAACGCAAGTCGTGTCCCCATTCGGGAGTTTCTTCGGGGAGTCCTAAACCGAGAAATCCTAAGCCTCCTAATGTTAAAATTGCATCGGCGGCGTTGAGCGCGAACAGCACGGGTACGCTCTGAATCACGTTCAGAAATAGGTAGCGCGACAGCACTGTCCAAGTGTCAGCACCCATTGCTCGTGCGGCTTCGACGAATAATTCGTTTTTGACGCTGGTGGTGTGATTCCTGACGACGCGGTAGTATTGAGGGATGTAGGAAATGCTCAGGGCGATCGCAGCATTGAAAACTCCTCTTCCCACTACAAACGCCAGTGTCAAAGACAGCAGCAGCCCCGGCAAAGTATAAATTGTATCCATTAAAAATAACAACACACGATCGAGCTTACCGCCCAAATAACCGCTAACCAATCCCAGCGGTACACCGATAAATAAACTCAAAGTTGTCGCTAAAATCACCACTTGCCAAGCGGCGCGAGAAGCAAACAGCGTGCGAGAAAAAACATCATAGCCACTGCGGCTAGTACCAAACCAGTAACTCCCCGATGGCGGTTCATGGATCGGGTTAATTAAAGCATCTGTAGGATTTTGCAACCATCCCCAGGCTTCCATCGCTGGAGACAAAGTGGCTACAAATACAAACACAGCAGTTATCGTCAAACCCGCCCACATCATTTGCATTGAGAGGTTTGACGGTGCGGCAAGGTTGAGAAATTTTGGTAGTCGGAGGCGGCTTTGAGTCATATTTATGAAGGAAGTTCGGCAACGGATTGTGTAACGGATTTAACGGATAGAAGAGGTTTTAGGAATTAAGAATGTTCTAAGCGTCGGGCGCTGTTGCCATAATTGCGATCGACCAATATGAGACTTTTCGATTTTAGTAGCACCTAGGCGAAAAAACCCGCAACAGTCAAAAATTCTTTCCCTTAGTCGCCGAATAAGCTGTTCTACATTTAAATTGTGCGTCAAAAATCAATAAAACTCTTGTGGGATGGGCTTCTAGCCCGTCCCGAATATGCAATTTAAATGCGCGACAGCTTACTAAGCACCTGCTGCGACTCAAGAAACCGGGTTTTTTGTGAGTTATCCAGCTACAACACGTCTTTTCGTGAAAAACCCGGTTTCTGGCAACCTGCGAGTAAGTCCTACAGATTGCTAGCAATTAACTCACGATACTGACTTTTCGGCTTAACTCCCTTGAGCTCAGTTACCAAAGCCTGATCCTTGAAATACTGAATCGTCGGCGTACCCGTAACACCAGCATTTTCAGCAATTTCTGGATCTTCTTCGATATCAATTTCCACGTAGTGAATTTTGCCATCAAACTCATCTACTACCTTGCTCAAAATCGGTCTGAGGCTGTGACAAGGGCCACAAGTCGGAGCGGAATATTTGACGACAATCAGCCTAGCGCTATCGTGGAACAATTTCCGCAAAGCATAACCTCCTTCGTGTCGCGTCTCTTTGATATCAAAATTCTCACTGGTTTCCCGCACTCTGGGAGTTTCCGCTACTACCGGAGGTTTCTGAGATTCCTCAGTTTGATGGAATTCCTGAGTTAAACCATTCGCCGAGAGCCAACGCTCTGCCAACATCGCACCCATACAACCGCTACCAGCAGCAGTGATTGCTTGTCGAAACTCGTGGTCTTGGACATCGCCGACGGCGTAAACTCCCTCGACGCTAGTTTCTACGGAACCATGTTTGGGAGCAATGTAACCGATTTGGTCGAGTTCTAATTGACCTTGGAATAAGACTGTATTGGGAGTATGACCGATCGCATAGAACAACCCGCTGACCGGCAAATTGCTTTCTGCGCCAGTTTCAGTATTCCTGAGTTGAATCCCTGCGAGTTTGCCATTGCCGTAAACATCCACAGGCTCTGTATTCCAGTGCACAGTAATTTTGGGATTGTTCAAAACCCGGTCTTGCATGGCTTTGCTGGCCCGCATGGATGATTTCCGCACCAACATATGAACGCGAGAACCATATTTAGTTAGATAAACTCCTTCTTCGGCTGCTGTGTCACCGCCACCGATAACTGCTAATTCTACATTTTTGAATATCGGTGTCGCTCCGTCGCAAATCGCACAGGCAGATATTCCTAAATTCCAGTATTTCTCTTCACTCGGTAGATGTAGTCGTTTGGCTGTTGCGCCTGTAGCTATGACTATGGTGTGGGTTTTGATTTCCCGATCGTCCGATCGCACTGTAAACGGCCGTTGACTCAAATCCACCGAAATTACATCTTCTGTGTATAATTCTGCACCCCAACGCACGGCTTGAGCTTTCATCCGATCCATTAGTTCCGGCCCGGTGATACCTTCGGGGAAACCGGGAAAATTTTCTACTTCTGTAGTGGTCATCAGTTGACCACCGGGGATGCCTCCCATTTGATAGCCCTCAAAGACGACGGGTTTGAGGTTTGCTCTCCCGGCGTAGATGGCGGCTGTGTAACCAGCAGGGCCTGAGCCGATAATTACTAGATTTTCTACGGTTTGTTCGGTCATAGTTATTTATTTGAACTCATAACGACTTCGCTTTATTAATTCTAGCAGCGATCGAGCATATTTCTATTTTTGAGGGGGTTGAGGGCGATCGGGACAAGTGAACTACCCGCCACCAACCGCAAGCGGTATGGCTCAGGTTTCCGACTTCGACGGCGAGTGCCTTACAGATGTCTTGCGACCCCTGCTTGGTCTTACCTTGCCTCCATCGGCAGTCTCGCTAGTTCCTAACGAGAGAATCCGCATTCCTTCGGCTTTGATATTCAACGCAGCATTCACATCTCTGTCATGATTAGCACCACAACTAGAGCAAGTCCACTGACGCACATCTAAAGGCAAAGATGAGACTCGATGATAACAATTACTACAGGTCTTGGATGATGGGAAAAACCGATCTACTTTGACAAGTATTTTGCCATAACGCTCACACTTATAGTTGAGCATTTCCAGGAAACTAGACCAGCCACAATCGCCTATCGCTTTTGCTAAACAATGATTCTTCACCATGTTCTTGACTGCCAGATCTTCCACAATTATGACTTGGTTTTCGTTCACTAATTTGTGGGAGAGTTTGTGCAAAAAGTCCAGTCTCGAATTAGTAATTCGTTGGTGGACTCTAGCAACTAATTTACGTGCCTTATTCCTGCTATTAGACCCTTTTACCTTTCTCGATAACTTCCGCTGTTTACGCTTGAGATTGCGCTCATGCTGCTTGATATGACGAGGATTTGGAAATTTGGAGCCAGTGCTGGTAATGCAAAAATCGGTGATGCCCAAGTCAATACCGATTGCTGTTCCTTCACTACTAGGAATGGGGTATTCCCCTTCCTGTTCGGTCAGGATAGCTGCAAAGTATTGACCACTGGGATTCTTCGAGATGGTTACAGTCTTGACTTGACCTTCTATTTGTCGATGCAAACTGATTTTTATCCAACCCAGTTTTGGGAGATAAATCAGATTATCAACGAACTTAGTCCCCTGCGGATACTGAATCGATTGCTTTCCGTGTTTCGATTTGAAACTGGGATACTGCGCTCGTTTCTCGAAGAAGTTGATAAACGCTTTACTCAGATTCAGTGTGACAGATTGCAAAACCTGAGAATGGCACTCGCCCAACCAGGGGAACTCTTTCTTGAGGTAGGGCAAAAGTGCATTGAGTCCTTCTCTGGACAATCCTTTCCCTGTCTCTTTGTAGGTAGTAGTAGTCTGATTCAAGGCATAGTTCCACCACCATCGAGCACAGCCGAAAAACTGGGAAAGCTTTTCGGTCTGCGCGTCGGTTGGATAGATTCTGGCTTTGATAGACTGATACATCATTGTTTATCACTAACTGATTTAATGATAACAGAGTTTTGGGCAATGGGTAAACAAGTGATTTGTTCGTCTCCTCATACCCGTCCCATCTCCCTCGATAATCAAGATTCCGAGTCTCGTGGGACGGGTAATCGTCGCCTCACTCGGCTTTCATCCCACCGCCAAGCGAGTACGCTATAGCGGGGGAATTCCCGCCTGTCTAGTTAAAGCTAGTTTCATAAGCAAATACAATGGGATAACTAATTTAGTTTTAAATGTTCAATCAATCTCCGAAAACCCCCAAAAATTACCATCCCTCACTATTGATTCCATTCTCATTTACTTGACGAAAGTGCGCCGTTTGAGCTATTATACAATTCTGATACTCAAGCGGTGCTATGACTATTTTTTCATTCGTAGCCTGAAACCCTTTCAGTGCATGGAGGAAGCAAAATTTATAAATGCAATAATCACAATTTGTGATGCAAAACTTGCATTTTGAAGTTTAAGAATTGTAAATAAAACTTTGGCGGATTTGACAAGGTACAGGTATTGTGATATGTAAGGTGCGATCGGACAAAAATGCGCTTAAGATTTTTACTTTCTTCCCAAATTAACAGAGAAGTTTGTACTTGTGTCTGATGGATAAAATCAAGATATTGTTTGTTTGCAGCCGGAATAAGTGGAGAAGTCTGACTGCCGAGAAGATATGTGAGAAAGTTAGGGGCTACAGCGTGCGATCGGCTGGAACGGAAAAAGCTGCAAGAATCAGAGTCACGGAGGGTCTTGTCGGTTGGGCGGATTGGATATTTGTGATGGAAAAGAAGCATGAATCTCGACTTCGCAGCAAATTCCCCGAAAGTCTGGAAGGCAAAAAGCTTATTTGTCTGCAAATCCCGGATAATTACCAATATATGGAACCGGAGTTAGTCGAGCTTTTGCAGGCGAAACTGGGTTCCTATATGGAAATGCCAAATGACGAGATAAATTTTATGCAGCGAGTTTTGGAGTCGGAAGTGATGGATTCCTTGTCCGAGGCGATCGAATACGATTCGATGGACTTTACTGAGGTTAATTCTGCTTTTGCTAGGAGTGCGGCTGCTTTGGGGCCGGTTTTTGGAAACGTTTTGGATGCTGGGACGGGTACTGCTAGGATTCCGATCGCTATGAGTGCAATTCGACCACAGTGGAAATTGACTTGCATCGATTTATCCGCAAATATGCTGAAAGTGGCGGCACAGAATGTGGAAAGGGCCGATGCGCGATCGCAAATTAGTCTCGAATTGATCGATGCTAAGGAAATGCCTTATCCTGACAATTATTTTGACATGGTGATTTCCAATAGCATTATCCACCATTTGCCAGATCCTGTGACGTTTTTGCAAGAAGTCCGGCGGGTGCTGAAACCGCAGGGAGCAATTTTTTTGCGGGATTTATTCCGGCCGGAAACACTGGAAATCAGGGATAATTTAGTCAAACTGTATGCCGGAGATTGTAACGCACATCAGCAACAGTTATTCAGTGATTCGCTACAAGCGGCTTTTACTCTGGATGAAATTGAGACAATAGTGCAAAATGCCGGGTTGGATGGGTTGAGGATTTATGAATCTTCGGACAGACACTGGACGGCTGAACGTGCTTGGTGCGAGACTTTGTAGAAAGGTAAAGGTGCGATCGACCTTAACTGGCGTCCAATCTAAAATTTAAAATCCTAAATCTAGAGTAACTCGATCGCGCCCTTGGTCTTTTGCCTGATATAGTGCACGGTCTGCTGCTGCAATCAAATCTTTCTGAGCAATGTGCGATCGAGAAAAGGTACTCGCTACCCCCAAACTCAGCGTCACGCAACCAACCTCCGATTGCAGATGTTCAACTGCTAACTTTTTTACCCAAACTCGAACTTGTTCAGCGATATAGACAGCAGTCTCAGGTTTGGTGTGAGGCAAAACAATCGCAAATTCTTCACCACCGTAACGTGCTACCAACGGCTCTCCCGAAGCATCGCCTGCTGAGCAATTTACAGCCTCAACAATAGTTTTAGCTACCCTTTGCAAACAAGCATCTCCCGCCTGATGTCCATAAGTATCATTGTATTTCTTAAAAAAGTCAATATCGCATAAGATCAAAGATAGTTCTGCTGAATTTTCTGCCAATTCCTGCCATTTTTTCTCTAAATACTCGTTAAAGCATCGGCGGTTAGCCACCTGAGTTAATCCATCTGAGTTGGCAAGGCGATACAATTCCGAATTAGCTGATTGTAATTGAGAATTAGCTGCTTCTAGCTCAGATTGTGTGACAGATAAATTATAATAAAGCTCGCTAATATACCAAGTAGCTTGTTGGTGAATTTGCGACAAAGCTACTAACACTTGATGCACATCTAACAATCGGTAAACTTGAGGTTCTAGCTGCACAATAATCGGCTCGTAAAGCTGTTCCGGTGGTCGCTGTACAGCTC
>Ga0136639_10000970_pt1 | contig 10004 bp, 8 predicted proteins | sample AntDrymUQ8592106_2_FD_113739 | JGI IMG/M metagenome (GOLD analysis project Ga0136639, IMG submission 113739) | Polar desert sand microbial communities from Dry Valleys, Antarctica - metaG UQ859 (21.06) | ecosystem: Environmental > Terrestrial > Soil > Desert | place: Antarctica: Dry Valley...
CAAGCGGAAACGGTCTTTTCCACCGACCGGCTTGCCTCACTCTACCCACCTGCGGAGACTTTTCAGCAAGCAGCAGCGGGCGTGATGGGAATCCGCCTCGCGCGGAATAACGCCGACATTATTCTTTGGTTCCGGCCTGAGTTGTCCCAAACGGTGAACTGGGCCGGGAATCCTGAGAAGCCGGTTGAGGTTTCGTTCGAAGGAGACAGCATCCGATTAACGCCACGCCGATCGTTCGAGTTATGGAAGCAGTCGGTGAGCGGCCGGTCGGCCTCGTGGCAAAGCTGGGAACTCGAGGCCGCCGGGGATCTCCGACGGAGTATCGTTGAGGTGGTTCTTCAGCGCGCCGAAGAAGTTTCGCTTCTGAATCGGCAACTGGAGCAGAGCAACATGGAACTGGATTCATTTGCTTACATGGCCGCGCATGATTTGAAGGAACCGTTGCGTGGCATCAATAGCTTCTCTGGCTTGTTACGCGCCGGTTCCTCCCAACTGGACGCCAAGAGCAAGAGGCACCTGGAGACAATCCAAACCCTAACCCAGCGAATGGACGCGCTGATCGATTCGCTATTAGAGTACTCGAAGGTGGGCCAACTCGGGTTGCAATTGGTCCCGGTGGATTTGAATACCATCATGGAACGGGTGGTTCAGACAACAAAAACCAGGCTTGACGAGGGTAAGATCGCTGTGCGTATTCCGCGGCCGTTTCAGATGGCGATTTGCGACGCTCAGTGTGTCGAGGAAGTTTTGCAGAACCTTATCACGAATGCGGCTAAATACAACGACAAGCCGGAGCGATGGATCGAGATCGGATATCAGGAACAGAACCCTGTAACGTACTTCGTTCGCGATAACGGAATCGGGATTGATCCCCAGCACGCCGAGCTAGTGTTCCAGATCTTCCGGCGGTTGCATGCCCGGCACGAGTATGGCGGCGGTACTGGCGCGGGCCTCACCATATCTCGCCGCATGATCCAACGCCATGGCGGCAGTCTTTGGTTTGAATCGACGCCAGGCGAGGGCTCCACTTTTTACTTTACTCTGGGCCCGGAGAGGCGCGAAGGATGAGCGTTGACATTACACAACCAATCGTAGTCATTGACGATAGCTATGATGATGTGGAAATCACCACCCACCTCCTCAAGGAGCTCGGTGTAGACCATCCTGTCATTCATCTTCCTAACGGCGAGACCACCCGCCTCTTCATTCAAAATAAGGACGATAATGGTGATAGGGCACGTCCAGCGTTCATTTTGCTTGATTTGAACCTCCCCGTTGTCCATGGATACGATCTACTATTGGAGATTCGCCGTTCGGATTGGCTTCGCTCCGTACCCGTGCTCATCCTGTCTACTTCGAACAATCCAAGGGACATCGAACGTTGCTGTGCGAGTGGAGCAAACTCGTTCTTTACGAAACCAGTGGACTTTGACAAACAACGGCGGATGTTAGCTGTTATCTGCGAATACTGGCTGGAATACGCCGCGACGCCTCTCTCCGCGAAGCCGGACGCCGGTCTTCGTGATTAAATCGCTCCGGGCACTCGCGAGAAGTTACCCGCCCCTACTCACGAAAAGTTGACCAGCAACGCCGCGTTCGCAGCGAAGGTCCTCCGGCTCAATGCCACGCGGCATCGCCGCGCAGGATGGTGTCGATTTAAGGATGTCTGCTCATGAGGAAGGACTTGCGCCCCTGCGCGCGGATGCTGGCTCGATTCTCAGGCATTGGCCACGGGTCAACGCGTGGTTTCAGAGAGGTCAACTCTATCCGAGCACGGGGGGCAGTTTCCCGTGAGTGCCGAGGTTGAATTGAGAGCCATCGCTATCAAGGTGGCGACTAAATTGCTGATTAAAAAGGATGGATACCGCAGAGAGTAGAAGTCAGAGGCAGGCTTGGGCGAATCGGCTTGACGCGCTCGGTCATCTTCCCAAGATTTGGAAGTTGTTGTGGACGGCGGCACCGTTGGCGGTTGCCTCCACAATTTTGCTGAGATTGCTCGGTGGGTTGATCCCACTCGGCATGTTGTTCGCCGGCAAGCGACTCATCGACTTGATCGCCGGCGCCTCGAATGGCCAGAGCGTTCCAATCAACGAGGTTTGGTTCTGGGTTGGAATAGAATTTGGACTCGCTGTTCTGACGCAGTTGTTAGCTCGAGGCGTCGATTTCGCCGATGGATATATTGCCGATCGCTTTAGCCACAACCTGGGACTGACCATCATGCGTCATTCCGCCACGTTGGATCTCAGTAGCTTTGAAGATCCAGCCTTTCATGATCGGCTTCAGAACGCCCGCGCGCAGTCGACCGATCGAATTGGAATGCTCACATCGACGGGGTGGTTGTTTCAACGCTTCGTGATGCTGCTTTCCTTGGCAACCGGCATTATTTACTACTCCCCTTGGCTGATGGTAGTTTTGGCGGTTAGTGTATTACCTGCGTTTCTTGTGGAAAGCCATTTTGCCTTTCTTGGTTACACCCTGGCCCATCAACTCACCCCGACACGTCGGGCGCTGGAATACTATCTGGGTTTAGGCAGCAGTAGGGAAGCGGCGAAGGAGGTTAAAGTCTTTGCGCTGGCACCACATTTTGAACGGCAATACTCCGAGTTATCGACCGGAGTAATCGATAAAAATCGCGTGCTGGCTCTTCGTCGACTGCGCTGGGGGTCGGTGTTCGCGATTCTTGCGACCGCGGGTTACTATGCCGGCTACCTTCACTTGGCCCAGGAAGCGTTCCAGCAACGCATTACTTTAGGCTGGTTTTCCTTTCTGGTGGGTGCGCTAGCCGGAACCAGCGGCCACCTGCAAACCATCTTTTCCCTTTTCTCCGATATTGCTGATCAAGCTCTTTTCCTGGGCGACTTGGTCACGTTCCTGCAAGAGCGTCCCAAAATTGTCGCCCCTGATTCACCACTCCCGGTCGCCAATCCGATTCAGAGTGGAATTGAGTTTCAAAATGTGTCCTTTACCTATCCTGGAGGGTCACGCCCGGTCCTCGACAATCTATCTTTCAAGCTGGAACGAGGCCAGCGGATGGCATTGGTAGGGGAAAATGGACAAGGCAAAACCACCCTCGTCAAACTGATCGCCCGGCTATATGATCCGACAGCGGGCAGAATCTTACTCGACGGCCGCGATCTCACCGACTACGATCCTATCGAACTTCGTAAAGAGATTGGAATCATCTTTCAGGATTTCGCGCGTTACGAGTTGAGCGCCCGCGAAAACATCGCCGCCGGCAGCATCGTCGCGCTTGCCGACGACGACGCCCTTTGGGTCGCCTCGCGGAAGAGTAATGCCGAAGAACTGGTCCGCGGCTTTCCGACTGGCCTCGAACAGATGCTCGGACGGCGGTTCGAAGGTGGGGTCGAACTTTCCGGCGGAGAGTGGCAGCGCATAGCGTTGGCGCGAGCCTATCTGCGAGACGCCCAGATTCTGATCCTTGATGAGCCCACTGCGGCGCTCGATCCAATGGCCGAATTTGAGGTCTTTCAAAAATTCGCGGAACTCACCGAAGACAAGATTGCAATCTTCATCTCCCATCGATTCTCCACCGTCCGGATGGCGAACCGGATTATGGTCCTGGCTGATGGCCACATCGTGGAAGATGGATCTCACGAGCAGCTGCTTGCGGCGGACGGAATCTATGCCAAGCTCTTTGAAGTGCAGGCGGCAAGCTATCGCTAGCGGTATAGGATCACCGGATACGGGGATCACCCTTAACGAACCGGCCTTTACCTAACGAAGCGCACAGGCCGCCAAGGCATGCCGGAGCGTTACGGCTGCTTTATGGTTTGTGGCCTTTGTTGCGATCAAGTTTGCACCGAAGTTGCGGGAGAGCCCAATTCAGAGTAGCTGAATCAACAAAACAGTCCGAGCACAGGGGTAATAGATAGGGGGGTGCTGCCGCACTGCCAGGTGCCGCGAGAATGTTCCCGCGCAGTCTGACAAACGCTCAGATTTCCGCGTTGGGGTAACACCTTCGCGGATCTGTCACTGTGATGTCCCACGCCATGTCGGAGCGTGTTCGTTAGGCGCGTGCTAACCAGAAGCTGCACTTCTCTCCACCTCTGCGGCCGGCACTCGGACCACGGCGCACACTCCGAGCGGACCTCCTGAGTTCTCAAAAACGACGGTCCCATCAATGGACCCGAGCGAGGCCCGACAGATCGACAGACCCAAACCAGGCCCGGCATAGTCACCTGGGCCATGAAGTCGAGTGAGTGGCGAAAACACCGACTCGCGGTATTTCTCCTCAATGCCAATCCCATTGTCAGTCACGCGAATCACAATCCCCCTCGCAATGTCTCCGCCCACATCCACCTGAACCAACGGTTCGCTTCCCACCCCATGGAATTTCAGCGCGTTATGCAGTATCCGTTCCATCGCCTTTGCGAGTATTGGGGACGCGTACAGCGGGGGACACTCAGATACTTGCAGCGTGCCATGACGCAGCTTCCGGAAAGGCTCCACCTTTTGGCAGGCCGCCTGCAGGACAACGGAAAGCCGCATCGGTCTGGCCAATTGTCCGACCAGGCTAATGGCTGAATCGTAATCAACCGTGCCTTCGATCAGTTCGTCCTGCCTTCGAGCGGCCGCAATGACCTGCTCCAGCAGGGTCATTATCTCCGGAGTCGGGGGAGGATTCTGGCGCTGTATCCGCTGCGTGTTAATCATGATGGCCCGCAAGGACTGTCGCAAATCATGAGCGAACTTATCAAGTGGGAATTGCACCGAAAGCGGTTTCCTCCTGTGCGGTCTCTTCAGTCGCCAAGCGGTATTGTTTTAACTTGGCGTGTAGCGTCTTCGCTGAAATTCCCAGGATGACCGCCGCTCGGCTTTTGTTATTGAGCGCATGGGCTAGCGTGGATTCAATCAGAAGCCTCTCGCCGTCTTCAATGGTCATGCCAACGTGGACTCCCAAGCTGCCTAAACTTTGTTCGGGAACGGTCGGTCGCGTGTCAGGCAAGCCCCGAAATTCTGGAGCAAGGTGGCGGCTCTCTAGCGTACCCTCTCTGGCGATGATTACGGCGCGCTCCACCACATTTCGCAGTTCGCGAACGTTTCCTTCCCATCTCGCCTTGAGTAAACAATCCAGGAAGGCAGGCGAAGAGGCTTTAACCATGGTCCCGTGTTTCCGATTCATGTTAGCGATCATCGCTTCCACGATCCGAGGGATGTCCTCTTTTCGATCTCGCAGCGGAGGCAATTGAATTTGAAACACGTTCAGTCGGTAGAACAGATCCTCCCGTAGCTTGCCGTCCTTGATCAAGCCGATCGGATCCCGATTGGTGGCCGCAACAATTCGGACGTCGGCTTGGTACTCTCGCATTCCTCCCAGGGGACGAAAACGAAAATCCTCGAGAACCCGTAGCAACTTAACCTGCATCGGAAGCGGCATTTCTCCCAGTTCATCCAGAAATAGCGTTCCCCCTTCAGCTGCCTGAATCGCCCCCGTGCGCCGTTCCACGGCCCCCGTAAAAGCCCCTCGTTCATGTCCAAAGAACTCACTTTCGATGAGTGATTCCGGAACGGCAGAACAGTTAACCGCAACAAAGGGACCACCCCCGCGGCGACTGTTATTATGCAGCGCCCGGGCGGCCAGCTCTTTTCCCGTGCCGCTCTCGCCGGTAATCAGTACGGCGGCAGTGGTCGGCGCAACCTGCCGAATGAGCGCGAAGACCTCCTGCATCGGCGGCGTTTGCCCAACTAAGTCTCCTAACAGTCCTGAAAACGACAACTGCCCCCGCAGTTCCTGATTCTCTCGAAACAGCCGACATTGCTCGGCGGCCCGGTTTAACAGCAGTTCCAACGCCGTTACATCGATCGGCTTTTCAACAAACCAGAAACCGCCCAGCTCATGAATAGTTTTTAACGCTTTTTCGAGGCTTCCAAATGCAGTCATCAAAATGGTGGGGGGGACCTCTTGGCGTTGACGAAGTTGGCGAAGCATTTCAAACCCGTCGAGGCGAGGCATCATCAAATCGCTAATAATTACATCTACAGTAATCGTCTTCAACAGCAGTAGAGCCTCTTCCCCATCGCCCGCCTGTTCAACGTAGTGGCCCCATCCGGAGACTACGCCGACAAGAAATTCTCGGTGTTCAGCTTCATCGTCGACAATGAGCACTCGCATCGCCAAATTATGCCACATCAACCCAAGTAAAACCGAGACACGTTAAATCGCCCGCGATTTTCATCAAAGAGCGCACAGGCCGCTCAAGCCATCAGCGCGTGTCCGCTGTCCGCGATTTCAACGGAAATCCTTTCTCTGAATCTCTAGTCTCGCCATCAGAGCATTCAGAGTGGTTCGACAAAGCCCGAGTTGGCTTGCCGCCTTCGCAACCACACCGCCGCACTCCTTCAATACCCTGAGAACATGTTCCCTTTTTGCATCGTCGAGCGTCTCCGTCCGAGGAATCGGCCCGGATTTAACCCGCAATTCTTCCACCGGTGCCGCTAGGACGTTGGTTCGGGACAGGATCACCGACCGTTCGATAAAGTTCTCGAGCTCGCGCACGTTTCCCGGCCACGGCCAAGACGATAAGGCGCGCAGAGTGGCAGCCGGAATCTGTCCAATTTCTTTGTTCATCTTTGCCGCGTAAACCCTTGTGAAATGATCTACGAGTAAACCGATATCATCTCCTCGCTCCCGCAGGGGCGGTGTGGTAATCGGAAAAACATTCAATCGATAGTAAAGTTCACTTCGAAATGTTTTCTCGGCCATCATGGAAGGTAGGTCGCGATTTGTCGCGGCAATGATTCTAACGTCCACAGGGATCGACTTGGAACCTCCGAGTCGTTCGATCGTCTTCTCCTGCAGGGCCCGGAGTAACTTCGGCTGTAACTCGACAGGCATATCGCCCACCTCATCCAGGAAAAGCGTACCTCCATTGGCTAGCTCGAATCGCCCCAATCGCTGAGCCATAGCCCCCGTGAAGGCGCCGCGTTCGTGGCCGAATAACTCGCTTTCCAGAATTCCAGCTGGAACGGCGGCACAGTTTAACGTGATGAAGGGAAGATCCTTGCGCCGGCTCAGTTTATGAATGGCGCGCGCAACCAGTTCTTTACCCGTACCGGTTTCCCCTAAGATTAAGGCGGTCGCCTCGGTCGGCGCGACTTGTTCCACTAATTCCATGATCCGCTTCATCGGGGCACAACTTCCGATAAATTCTTCAAATCCCACGGAGAATAGCCGAGCTGTTTGGCTTCTGATCTCTCGCGCCTCCTCCAGAGAGCACAGACCCTTGTGAGCGAGTTCATCAGAAGCGCACAGGCCGCTCCGGCCCGGCTCGAGCGGGCGAGGAACTCGCCCATCCTGCCATGCCGGCGCGTGTCCGTTGTGCGCGGCTTCAAAAGAGATAGGCCGGACGGATGCGAACCAACGAAAAGGTGCTGTCTCTAGAATCACAGCGGCAATCTCGGCAAGAATTCGCGTTCCATCTTTACGGATCAACTCTTTTCTAAAAGGCTCGACATCCACTAGGGACGATGCATCAAGTCCGGAGCGGGAAAACTCAGATTTAGGCAATGTTGACGGGGCCAGATGCCGCCAGCCGAGGCAACCCTCAAGAAGTTCATTCATGGAGTAACCGAACAACTCCAGAAAGCCATCGCTCGCCCTCGTAATTCGGTCGCCATCGCCCATGACGGAAGCTCCGGCCCGCGTTTCAGAAATAGTTGTTTCGCCACTCAATGTGCCCCCGCTTACCCGCGGCGGATCGAACTGGGGGGACAATGGATCGCGGTAGGACGATATAAACTTTCTTTGAGACGCGTTGTTCATGATCATGGTTCAATCTCCTTCGCAGCGCGAAAAAAGAGTTTGGTTGGTATCTCAATATCGAAGACAGCAAAGCTTTGAGCAGCTATCCTATCCCAATGCAAACTTTCTAAGCTAAAACGAAAGCCACTCAGGGGTTCGCCTGAATTGTGGCTGCAACTCCTTTTGCAATTTAACTGCCAGTCGTATGTGCTTGAAAAGATTAAGGGGACCCTCAACGAGGTGGGAAAATATCTCCCAATCAGTCGAACACAGAGTAGAAAGGTAACAGCCTCAGGACGGGTGGTTCGAAGATCGTAACAAGCCCATAGGCCGCCAGGGACGGTTCGAGCGAACGGGGAACTCGCCCATCCTGCCATGCCATGAGCGTGTCCGTTCTGCGCGAGTTCAACAGAAATCCTTTCTATGAATCTCCAGTCTCGCCATCAGAGCATTCAGGGTCGTTCGACACAGGCCGAGTTGGCCCGCCGCCTTCGCTACCACGCCGCCGCACTCCTTCAGTACCCAGAGAACATGTTCCCTTTTTGCCTCCTCGAGAGTCTCCGTCCGAGGAATCGGCCCGGATTTAACCCGCAATTCTTCTACCGGTGCCGCTAGGACGTTGGTTCGGGATAGGATAACCGACCGTTCGATGAAGTTCTCGAGTTCCCGCACGTTTCCCGGCCAAGGCCAATCCGACAACGTCCGCAAGGTGGCGACCGGAATGTGTCCAATTTCTTTGTTCATCTTTGCCGCGTAGACCCTTGTGAAATGATCTGCGAGTAAACCGATATCATCTCCTCGCTCCCGCAGCGGCGGAGTGGTAATCGGAAAAACATTCAATCGATAGTAGAGTTCACTTCGAAATGTTTTCTCGATCATCATGGAAGCTAAGTCGCGATTTGTCGCGGCAATGATCCTGACATTCACAGGGATCGACTTTGAACCTCCGAGTCGTTCAATCGTCCTCTCCTGCAGGGCCCTGAGCAACTTCGGCTGTAACTCGACAGGCATATCGCCCACCTCATCCAGGAAAAGCGTACCGCCACTGGCTAGCTCGAATCGCCCCAGTCGCTGAGCCAAAGCCCCCGTGAAGGCGCCGCGTTCGTGGCCGAATAACTCGCTTTCCAGAATTCCGGCTGGAACGGCGGCACAGTTTAACGTAATGAAGGGACGATCCTTGCGTCGGCTCATTCTATGAATGGCGCGCGCCACCAGTTCCTTACCCGTGCCGGTTTCCCCCAGGATTAAAGCGGTCGAGTCGGTTGGCGCGATCTGTTCCACTAATTCCATAACCCGCTTCATAGGGGCGGAACTTCCGATAAATTCTTTAAATTCTCCGGTGACTAGCTGAACTGGAGGGCTTTTGATATCGGGCGCCTCCTCGCGAGGGATGGGCCGGACGGCAGCGAACCAACGAAAAGGTGCCGTCTCTAGAATGACTGCGGTAATCTCGGCAAAAAATCGCGTTCCATCTTTACGGATCAGCTCTTTTTCAAAAGGCTCAACCTCCACTAGGGACGATCCGCCAAGTCCGGAGCGGGAAAACTCAAATATAGGGCATGGCGACGGCGCCAGATGCCGCCAGCCAAGACAACCCTCAAGAAGTTCAATCATCGAGTAACCGAACAGCTCCACAAAGCCATCAGTTGCCCTCGTAATTCGGTCTCCATCGCCCAAGGCGGAAGCTACGACCCGAGCCTGCGGAAGAGTTGCTTCGCCGCACCCGGTGTAACCGCTTACTCGCGGTGGATCGAGTTGGGGGGGCGATTGATCGCGATAGGACGATGTAAAGTCACTTTGAGGCGGATAGTTCATTATCATGATTCAATCTCCTTTGCAGCCCGAAAAAAATAGATTCGGTTGTTATCTCAGAGCGTAGAAAGCAAAACCTTGTCGAGCGTTTCTTATTCGACTGTAAATTTTCTAGGCTAAACTAAAGCCACTCAGGGGTTCACCTGAATTGCGGCTGCAACTCCTGTTGCAATTTAAGCGCCATTCGTATGTGCATGAAAAGATTAGGGGAGGCTCAAGGATGCGGGAACATATTTCCCGATCAGTCGAAAACAGAGTACAAACGTAACAGACGACGGACCGAAACTTCGAAGATAGTCCGAAGCTTAGTTCTTGATCCGACTTTCCGTGTGAAAGCGGGTCGGGATCGTCTAGACTTTAGACAGCGATACAGCCCTTGCCCGCAAATTCATTGCACAATCGAAGCTCGTTGACGCCGGAGGCGGGTCGA
>Ga0136639_10000971_pt1 | contig 10004 bp, 6 predicted proteins | sample AntDrymUQ8592106_2_FD_113739 | JGI IMG/M metagenome (GOLD analysis project Ga0136639, IMG submission 113739) | Polar desert sand microbial communities from Dry Valleys, Antarctica - metaG UQ859 (21.06) | ecosystem: Environmental > Terrestrial > Soil > Desert | place: Antarctica: Dry Valley...
CGGAAAGGGAGGGATTCGAACCCACGGTGACCGCAAAGCCACGCCAATTTTCAAAATTGGTGCAATTAACCACTCTGCCACCTTTCCAAAAATAGAATATAACTATAATTTATATTCTATAATATTTATTATTATAACACACATAACTAAAAAAATAAAGAGTCAAAGTAATATAATCTTTACTTGCCTACACTTACCTCCTGATCTTTCTCAAAAAAATAAGAGAATTGCTTTGCATTATTTAGTTCTGTTCATTTTCTCTATGTTTTACTGTTTTCCCTTCAAAAAACCCAAAAAGAAAGTCCATTTTTTTTTTTGCTCCTTAATATATAGGGAGCCCAGGGTAAGTTATTTCCTAGTTCTTTTTATTTAATTTTTTGAAATTCAAAGGGTAGCCCATATGCCCACTTTCTTAAGACAAAATTAAAGATAAAAAATCCCTATTTTTTTTAGATATTCAAATTTATTTTTACTATTTTTATTAGCTTTAATACCCCCCTATTTTTAAAAGGTCTTCATATCAAAATATAAATTCCTTTCTCTCTGCACTTTAAAATTAAAAGAACCTACTTTTTTATATGGGGGTTCCTTTTTTGCTATAGCCCTTTTTATTTTTAGTTAGCCCCATCGTAGATATCGTAGATATCGTAGATATCGTAGATAGATAACCTTGGTTTTTTTTCTTTATACCTTTATCCCCTTCTCCCTTTCTACCCTTCTCACTTTCTATCCTCCTACCTTTATACCCTTATAGAGGGAGTGAAGTTAAATAAGAAGCAAAAGGGCATGTTTTATATGCTCAAGTGAAAGACAAATTTTATTTGTTTTCTCTCTTTGCCTTAAAATTTTAATAGAACAGAGCATTGCTTTAACGTAACATTTCTTACAGGCCCCTTCGTTAGTAGGTTACGAGCCCCTTACCATAAAATAGGTACTTCCCTTTTTTTAAAAGTAGGTTCAATGCCACTCTCTTGATGGCCTTCATTCCATAGGAGGCAATGGGGGACCTATCTTTGATAGAGGCTTCCTACTAAAGAGTATAAGATTTCCTACGAAGCCATGTTTCCTTGTTCTTTTGAAGGAAGGAGGGGCGTTCAAGTAAGTGATTTTTATTTTCAATAGAAGCTACCTTCAATATATAAAAAAGGTGAAGAGTTTTACACCAAAAGCAACTTTGAAAGAAAATACAAAGAGCAAGGTGATTGTGTTTTCTTTTATAAAAGGCAGAGAACGATAACAAGGAGAAATAATTGGGTGCCTTTCTCTGGGACTAACAGAATAAAAAAGTAGCAATAAAAATTAAGTAAACTTATTATTAATAAAGTTCTAAAAAAAATAAAAAAACAATATAAATTAAAATCAAAATGACTCGTGTAAAACGTGGTAATGTTTCTCGTAAACGCCATAAAAAAGTTTTAAAACTAAATAAAGGATTCCGTGGAGCGGCTTCAATCGTATTCCGTACAGCAAATCAACAAAGTATGAAAGCATTACGTTATTCATATCGTAATCGTCGTCAAAAAAAACGTGATTTTAGAAGTCTTTGGATTTCACGTTTAAATGCAGCAGTTCGTCGTTATGGATTAAATTATTCTGAATTTATCCATTATTTAAAAACTCGTAGTATTAAATTAAACCGTAAAGTTTTAGCACAATTGTCAATTTGTGATCCAGAAGCTTTTACACAATTACTCCTTTTTTAATACTTAATAAAGTTCAAATAAACAAGGATGTTAGCACTTTATTATCTCTATCACCCTTTCCCTATTTCCTTAAGAAGCTCCCACTTTTGATCTGCCTTTTTTTTTCCCTACCAAAGAAAGGAAGAAGGCCTATAAAAAGAAACAAAGGAATTACTATAAAAAAAAAAGTTTTACAAAGTGAGGGGCTTTATAGGTAAAAGGAAAGCTTGAAAGAAGAAAGAAAGCAAATATTGAATAATAGTAGATATTTAAATGTATTGTATGATAGATCTATATCTAATATTATTTAATATTATAGTAACTCTTAAAAATAATCTAAAGAGAAGCCATTTGAGATTTAAATCTCATAAATGGTTTTGAAGCCGAGGTTTGTTTATTGTTTTTTTAATCTTAAAAAATAAGATCAAAAATAACCTAGTTGGTTATTTTTGAGCCTTTTTTGCAAATCGTAACACTTTATTGCTTTACTGTCCCCTATTGCTGCTCTACTTTAAGAAAGGCTTTACTACCCCCTCCTTGATAGGAGGAGTGCATATCACTTTATAACTTTCTCGTTCCCCCTATCTTGTCCCAGCGGTAAGGTAGCTTTTGGGGCCCCCTTTCCCTTCCCCCTCCCCTTTCCCTTTCACTTTGCGATTGCTTTGCAATAAAGCGTACAGCTTTTCCCACTTTTTTCTACGTTCCTGTGCTCTGTGCACAGTAGGAGGTTATGTGATGCTATCTACGATAGGAGAAGCTTTCTTATCAAAGAATTGAAGAATCTATCTATCTTAGATAGATTTCCTTCTTACCTATCTACGATATAGCTATCTGCCTATCTGCGATAGGGTACAGTAGACAGAGTGCTTTTCCTATTTGAATCTTGAACAAACCCCTCCCCCTGCGTAGCAACCTTTAAGGGGAAAGGGGAGGGGTTTATTCAAGATTTAAATAGAATCGAAAAATCTATCTACGTAATAACCTACGGCGAATCTATCTACGATAGAATCTATCTACGATAGAATCTATCGTAGATAGAATCGAAGAATAAAAGATAGGAGGGGCAGAGGGAAGGGGAGAGGATAAGGAGGCCTTTCTTCAAGAGGATTTCCACTTTCCCCTCATATTTCCATTTGCAAAATCGTCCTATCGAAGATAGGAGAAGTGGGATATGAAGGGGGGGACTTCCTACGGTAAGAAAGAAAAAAAAGCAGAGGAGCTATGAAGCTAGAAAGCTATTAAAGCGAAGTGAGGCTTTTTTTTTCAAAAGAAATAAAACAATAAAATAAAAAATTGTTAACGTAAGCTGAAGCTAAGTTAATAAATTTGTAAGCCTTAGGTTAACAAAAACGTACAAGTAAATCGAAGAAAAATATTAGAAAAAATGCTTGGAAAATTAAAGTTGAAAAACAAGCAGTTCGATCTTTATTTTTAGCTAAATATTTATTAAAAACAAAACCAGAAGATCCTGCTGTTGAAAAATTATTAAATCGTTTAAACGATGAAACAGCAAAATCAGATTAATTCAAAATAATTTTCTTTTGAATTTACACTTTGTTTTCTATACAAGAGTAAAGAAACTATTTTACGCTTTGATCTTGAATTAGCTTATTCTTTTGTTAATGAAAAAATAATAATGACTCCATTATTTTTTCATTTTTTTTTTCCTTTTTTAACTTCTCCCCTGCCTTTTTTATAAGAAGCTTAAGGAATTCCGTAAGAATACCTCGCTTCTACTCTTACTTTCCCTACTTATAAATAAAGGAGGGAAGAATTTATAATAAAAAGGGGGCTTTGTAGGAAAAAGGTAAAATTAATAAAATCATTCATAAACATGAAGACTGTTGGTTTTTTCCCTACATAACCCCCCACTAGTGTTAAACCCTGTCTTTTAGTTGAGTGCCCCTCCTAAAAAGTAAAAACATGGCCTTAGCTTCGCAATCTTCATAGCGAAGCTAAGGCCATGTTTTTACTTTTTAGGAGGGGCACTCAACTGAGGGGCATTGCCCAAAGGATCCAGGCAACCCCCTTCCTTGTTTCAGCGCCCCATATTTCTTATCTTTGATAGAACAGCTCTTTGATAGGACAGCTTAGTGAAAAAAGTGGGAATCCTATAGCATCTTCATTCGTTTCTTTATTTGCTCCGTATGGAGCAATACGAGAGGGGCTAGCAAAGCAATCTCCTCTGTATCGTAGATAAAAATACGTACAAAGGAGCAAATAAAGGAGGGTATAGCGCACCTAAAAAAAGACAGTTTGCTTCTTTGTACGTATTCTATCATAGATAGCTTTGCCTATCTTCAATAGGGGACAAGGAGTGGCTATATAATAAGGAGCGAAGCTGCCCTATTGAATATAGGAGGGGCCTCCTATTTGAATCTTGAATAAATCCCCATCGTCGATAGATGGCCTACCTATCTACGATTTCCTTCTTATTGCAGAGCTATCTACGATAGACAGGGTTCCTATCTATCGTAGATAGATTCCTATCGTAGATAGTTCCTATCTACGATAAAGCTATCTACGATAGGAACTATCTACGATAGGAAGAGCACCCTGCATCCGCTTTATCTATCTACGATAGATAGGTAAGAAGGACATCTGAATCTTGAACAAACCCTCATCTATCTACTCCTATCGTAGATAGGAGTAGATAGGTATGCCCCTTCCTACCCCCTTAAGAGGAAGGGAACGGGTTTGTCAAGATTCAGATCTACTTCTTGTCTATCTTAGATAAGGGACAAGGTGCTCTTCCTCCGTATCGTAGATAGGAACTCTGTCTACTGTACCCTATTGCAGATAGGCAGATAGCTCTATCGTAGATAGGTAAGAAGGAAATCTATCTACGATTTCCTTCTTACCTATCTACGATAGAGCTATCTACGATAGACAGGGTGCTCTTCTGTACTATCTACGATAACCCTGCATATCTATCTACGATAGATTATCTATCTACGATAGATAGGTAAGAAGGAGATCTGAATCTTGAACAAACCCCAGAGGGGGTTGTTCAAGATTCAAATAGGAACTTATGAATATGCAATACAGAGGAGATCACTTTGCTCCTCTGTATTGTAGAATAGTAGAAAGTAACGGATGATGATGCGATTCCAAGGGAAGAACATTTTGAACCTACTTTTTTCTTTGGCTATAAAGAAGAAGATTTTCTGATTAATACCTGCGCAAATTATATCTCCTGTTTTTTGCTCTATGCTACAGAGTAATAAGTAAAAAGAGTCAATTAAAACAAAAATCAAACTAGCTTTAAAAAATTCAGCTATTATTATATAATAATAGATAGTATTAGTTACTATGGCGGCATAGCCAAGTGGTAAGGCAGATGATTGCAAATCATTTATTCCCCAGTTCAAATCCGGGTGCCGCCTAATAATAATTATAAGCAAAGTTCAAGAAATTAATACTTGAACAAAGTTTATTATAAAATATATATTATAATATACATATACCACACAGATAGAATGAAAAAAAAAAGCTCTAAGGTGAGCTGTTTTATAAAGTATTTTACTCACAAAGTAGTTAATCTCTTTCCTTACCCTATACAAAATATAGTTAATACCAGATTAAAAAATGGTGGAGAAAGAGTAGGAGCTACTAGCTTGTTAGAAGCTTCGTAAGCACGAAGCTAATTAATAATATAAATAATTATTTATATTATTATTTTATTTTACTTTATATTAAAAAAACATATTGAAGGAAAATTATGTCAAATTTAGTAATGGTTCTTGCAAAACTTCCGGAAGCTTATGCTCCTTTTTCACCAATTGTTGACGTTTTACCAATTATTCCAGTTTTATTTATTCTATTAGCTTTTGTTTGGCAAGCTTCAGTTAGCTTTAGATAATCCTCAATTTTATTATTAAGAAATTAGTTCTTCTTAGTTCTTTGCATTTGCTTTTCTTCACTTTATTTATGTTGCTTTCCTTTTATAGAACATCTCTTTCCTTAGTTCCTATTTTACCTAAATAGGAACTAAGGCAACTTCCCATCAAATCCCTTTGGGTGGGGAACAAATCAAACTTGATCAAGTTACCAAATTTTATTTGAAACGGGTAGAAAGCCCCTTTTTGAGAAGCTAATTCTTATTTTTTGCCTTTATTTTTACAAATAAGGGTATTTATTTTGAAGGAAGGAAAACCCTTATTTGTAAAAATAAAGGCAAAAATAAATACAACTTAGCTTTCAGTAGAAAGCAAAAGAGTTATAATAAAAACTGCTGCGCAGCAGGGGTTTTTTAGTTCTTATTTATAGTCCCCTAAGAAGGTAGTAACTAAGGCAGAAAACAAAAGGTACAAATCCTTTCCTTTGACTTGCACGTAAAACTTATGTTGATTTTAAAAAACAGAAAAAAAGATTTAAATTTTTTAATTTAATCATATATTTGTTATTAATAAATAACAAAACGTGCGGATGTAACTCAATCGGTAGAGTGCGAGCCTTCCAAGTTCGAGGTCGTGGGTTCGAGTCCCATCATCCGCTTTTAAATAGTGATTAAATATTCACTTCTCTGATTGAATGAGAGCCTATATAATTGTAAAAAAAATTTTCTGAAAAATAAAAGTAGCCTAGCACTTTTTCATAAAAATTATTGTTATTTTTACCACCTCCTTTCTTTTAACTTAACCTCTTTTTAACTTATCCTTTTCTACAAAGTAAACTTTTAAAATTTAGTTGGGAACTCGATGGCCCCCTCCTTTTTTTTCGCTCCACCCCCCTGTAGGAGGATGGGTGCGAGGTTTGGTGTAATATGGGTTAGAATCCCATTAAGTTTGATAGGTATTAAGACTATGTCTTCATTACCCCTAGTATCCCTTACTAAGGAACCCAAGGTGCTTAATCCAAAAAAATAAATAAATAAACCAAGATGGCGAGTTTAGAACAAGAAAACACAAAATATAAAAATAATGTGAAAACATAGGATAACAGTAGCATGCACTTAAAGCAGAATCTTTAAAAAACTGCAAGGGGATGAACAAAAAAAAAAAAAAAAGGATAAAATTTTCGATCAAACTAGAAAGTTTCCCATTAAACCAACCAAAAAAGTTTGATTGAATTGACTAACCTCTAGAGGTTTGGGCAACCAAAGGGCTCCTTACAGAGCAGAAGGTGTCATATTCAGGAAAAGGGGGCTATGGCCTTAATAAAAGCCATCCTTATTAAGGAAAAGGGACTATCCCCTAGGTGTATGATATTTATATAATATTATATATTATATATTTAATCTACAGTGTAAAAACAAACTTCAACTAGCTCCTTTTGTTCATATATCAAATATTACATACTACCTATACTGGCTAAATCCTCCAAAAAGGTTTAGTTATCTTTTGCAGATTAACAACCAAGATAACAATCCCAATCTACTTCTTAGAGTAAGATTCCTTTCATGGGAGGACAGGACATAAAGTACACCCACTGCAATGGAATTGTTGGGTTAAATTATAGGCCTTGAAGCCAGAAGAAACACAGAACTTTGTAACACCCTTTGTCTAATCAACAACGGAAGAAATAATATGATAATAAGTAGTATATTGTGTTACAAAGAAGTGTGTTAGCTTTATAGCCCTATCCAATTTTTTATTTAGGTATGAACTTGTTTACCTCAAAATAAGAAAAAAAAGGAAGGGAGATCAAATTGGTTAATTTAATTATAATAGAATCAGATAGAATAGATTAAATAGAATAAAAAATTATGGTACAAAAATTTAAAAGAAATTACAGAGGTAAAAAACTTACCTCTAAAACTATATACAAAAAAAAAGTTGCCACATCTTTTCATGATCTTGGCTATTATATCCATGAACAAGATAGGCTAAATATCTAATAGGGATGTAGAAAAAATGGAAGTAAGTACTACTCCCAAAAAAACAGTAACTGAAATTATCAATTCATATAAGGAAAGAGGACTTAATCAGGAAAGGAGCATTTTCAATGTTCTAGACTCTATAAGAAATAAAGTTATCAACCATTTAAAAAACAAGGAAAGTCCTCCAACCCACAATGATTTGATAAATTTAGTGGCCAACCCCTATATGTTATTAGCTGCATATAGAACAACAAGAAAAAATAAAGGAGCTATGTCAGAAGCTTATTACCTACCTCAATCAGAATTTATCAAACTATCTACAGAACAACAGGAGTTACTATATACCTCTTCCAAGGCTCCTGATGGAATGTCTATAGGCATCATTGAATGGGTAAGTAGATCTATACTACAAGGTACTTATATTTGGGGAGCTAGCAGAAGAATTTGGATACCCAAACCTGGGACCAAAAAACTTAGACCCATAACTATACCCCCATTTGTTGATAAAATGATTCAAGGATCTATTCTAATGGTTTTAGAAACAATTTATGAACCAGTATTCTTACAACAGAATTGCTCCTTTGGGTTCAGAGCAGGAGTAGGTACAGCAGAATCCATAGTAAAAATAAAAGAACAAAGATACACTCAAGGTTTTTCAATGGCTATTGAAGGGGATTTAGAAAGTGCCTATCCCAACCTTGTCCCTGAGATATTACTTAAAATCTTAGGAGAAAGAATTAAAGACCAAAGATTCCTTAACTTCATAAGAGATAGATTACACTTAACACTATTTGATGTTAAAGATAATAAATTTAATAAAACTTTTCTTGGTATTCCTCAAGGGGTTATTGATAGCCCCTATTTATTCAATATCTACTTATTAGGTATGGATGAATACATTACCAATTTACTAAAGACTAAATGTGAAGAAATAAATAGTAAAAGGAAACCCACTACTATTAGCAAGGAATATGCAAGTAATTCTGAACAAAATCAAAGAAGAAGGAATAAGATCAAAAGGATGAAGACTGCTATTAAAGATTTGACTCTGGAAACCAGGGACCCCTTAACTAGAAACCAAGTACTCCTTGATCAAGAAAAGAATCAATTAGCCCTGGAAGCAATAAATAGAAAGAGAAGAATAGCCAAGGTAAATAGTAGTATTAAAAATTCAACTCCCCTCACTTTTCTTAAAAAAGAATACAACTTAGACACTGAATCATATACATACATCAGTGACACCACCTTGGATTATTATATCCTACATGGTACTCAAGAAATATCAACAACCCCTAACTTCAAAAGTATTAAAAAAGGATATTCTATTATATTTGATTTCTTCAAACAAATTAAAAGAACAAGAAATAAGAATTTTAAAATACCTAGCAAAGACCCCAATAAAATTTAATTAAGATTTTGTTATACAAGATATGCAGATGATTTTATCATCTTAGGTAATTTCTCCAAGGAATTTGCAATTAACATAAAAGACAATCTAACTAAATGGTTAAGTGAAGAAAGAAAAGCTGTCCTCTCACCAGAAAAAACCTTAATAACTAACCTAAAAAAAGATTATGCCCATTTCCTTGGTTATGAAATTTTTTCCACTAACACAAGGAAAATAGGCTACATTATGAGAATGGGCAAAAAGGTATTAAAAAGAACAGCTGGATGGGCTCTCAGAGTCCAACCAGATAGACAAAGACTCATAAACAGGCTTCATATGAAAGGATATTGTGATAGGAAAGGTTTCCCCATCAGTATTTCTTGGCTCTCTTTCCTAGAAACTCATATCATCATACAAAAATTTAACTCTGTTGCAGAAGGTATGGCTAACTATTATTGTAATTTTACTTCAAACAATAATATGTTAAGCAGATGGTTATATATTATCAGATGGTCATGCATAAAACCCCTTGCACAGAAATTCAACACAAATGTTAAAGGAATCTTAAAGAAATTTGGAAATTCCAATGATCCTACATCAACTAGACTCCAAACATCATATTATTGTGAAGTTAAAAGCAGTAATAACAAAATAAAAGTATATAAAAAAACTTGGTATCTACTTACAGGTGCAGAAATTATTAATAAAGTCTCTAAAACCAGAGCCATATAAATTTCAAAAAAATTATTAGAAATAGACCAAGGAGCTTTCCCTCTAACCAAAATCAAGGAAAATATTAATAGAACCCCTAGGATTATGGATGAAAATTTCTTAGAGAGAATTAATTGGGTTAATCTGAGAACCTACGCTCAATTTGACATGCCTTGCACCATTTGCAAATCTATAATAGATATACAAATGCATCATATCAAACATGTAAGGAAAACAAAGTACTCTCTTATTCCTAAAGCCCACACTCTGGAAAGATTAATGAGTTTAAGAAATAGGAAACAAATACCTGTTTGCAAAATATGTCATAATAAGATCCACAATGGGACATATAATAAAGAATGCCTTAAGGGCTACTTTACATTACCTGTTAAACTTCAGGATA
>Ga0136639_10000972_pt1 | contig 10003 bp, 9 predicted proteins | sample AntDrymUQ8592106_2_FD_113739 | JGI IMG/M metagenome (GOLD analysis project Ga0136639, IMG submission 113739) | Polar desert sand microbial communities from Dry Valleys, Antarctica - metaG UQ859 (21.06) | ecosystem: Environmental > Terrestrial > Soil > Desert | place: Antarctica: Dry Valley...
GACGGCATCACCCGGTGGCCAGACCAAGCCCGCTGGGACATGGTCGACGGCTGCGACAACCCCGACGCCGCCCAGTCCCGGGCTGCGGCGATCGTCAATGCCCGCCCCGCGGGATCGGCCGGGATGAAGGACTCGGCGCACTTTGTCGAGGGCGTGAAGATCATTCTCCGCTCGCTCCTGCACGCGGCCGCGCTCCTGCCCGGCGGGACCATGCGTGACGTCATCCGGTGGGCGCAAGACTTCACCGACCACGAACCCTCCGCCATTCTCCGCGACCTCTCACCCAACGGGGCGATCTGGGCCCGAGAACTCGACCAATGGTGCCGCGAAGACGCCCCCGAAACCATCGGCAACACCAAAACCACCCTCTCCCGCATCACCGCGTCCCTCACCGACGCCCGCGTCCTCGCCCTCCTCTGCCCCGCCCCCACCACCGACGGCGCCCCCGACGGGGTGGAGCCTGTGGCGGCGTTTCGGGCGCGGGACTTCGTCACCTCGACCGACACGGTCTACTGCCTGGTCGATGACTCCCGCGAATCCTCAACCGCCCCGATCATCACCGCCCTGGTCTCCGCGATCATCGAAGAAGCCAAGAGCGTGTCCCAACACACCACCAGTGGCCGGCTTCCCACGGCGATGACGCTCATCCTCGATGAAGTCGCCAACGTGTCCCCGCTCCCGCAACTGCCCAACCTGATGAGCGACGGCGGCGGCCGCGGCCTCCATACCTGGATCTTCGCCCAATCCATGTCCCAACTCGTCGGCAAATGGGGTCCCGAAGCGGCCACCACGATCTTCGAATCGTCGGCGGCGAAAATCATTTTCGGGGGACTGGCCGATGAGTCGTTCTTGGAGAAGATCTCCAAGCTGATCGGTACCCACCTGGTCGCCCAAACCAGCACGTCCCGGCAGCGAAACGGTACCGGGAAAGACACGTCCTCCACCTCGACGAGCGAGCGGGAAGAACGCCGGCTGAAGGTCGAAGACATCCGCAAAATCCCTGAAGGCCAGGCCCTCCTGCTCTACCGCGAGAAAGAAGCCATCGTGCAGCTCACCCCCTGGTGGAAACGCCCCGACGCCGACCAGCTGCACCAGTCCCAAGAGTGGTCGCTGAAGCTCGAGGGGATCACCGCATGAGCGACGACGAAGACCTCGACCCGATGAGTGTCGAAGGCCTTGACACCCGCCTCGTCAACGTCGAAACGATCCTGCCCGACCTGTTCGACATGTACGAACTCCGTGCCGCCGGCGGCCCGTACTACTGGGACACACTCTCACACGACCAAGCCGTCACACTCTGGGACGAGCTTGGACAGTTCGTGGCCTGGCTCGACGGCCGCTACCTCAACAACCTGCCCGACCCCAGCTACCGGCTCCCCGAATGCTGGTACCGACACCCCATCGCCGTCGAAGAACTCACCGCACTCATGGTCGCCCACCACGCCGCCTACGACACCCGCTCCGCCAAAGCCTCCTCGGCGCTGGTCGACTGGCACCAACGAGCGCTCTGGCCCACCCTCGACTCACTCAAACTGCGCGCCGGATTCGCCAGCTGCCGGGACCGGGGAGAGCACCGTGAACCCCACGCCGGCCCGGCAACATTTACGGTGACCGAAGAGTACTTGCGATACATCGACTAAAGAAACACCCAGCCAAACCGTTGGCACGGAACGTGGCCGCCGTAGACCAAACCGGCGCCCAGCCAGTGGGCCTGCGCCCGCGATGGGCAGCCACACTTATTTGAGAGCACCTCGGCCCCATAATCCATGCCCGTAGATGCCTGGTCGAGAGTTGTCGAGGGTCTCCGCCAGGATGAGATGCGACCATTTCTACCCCAGCAGCCTCAGTGTGCTGGAACTTGTGCACACTTACATCAGCACCTCGACGGATTCCCGCGCTGAGGATCGCTCGAACGTGCGGTTCTCACGGGTGAATTCGGCAAACGCCCGTAGCTGCCTTGATCTAGGTGATGCTTGTGCAAAAATTGAACAAATCGTTTTCTCTACATCGCCCTTGATCTTGGGTTGACCAGAGTATGCAAAACAACCGTGCAGGAGCTTGACGAACATGGCTAAACGCATCGGGATCAAAGAGGTTGCGGCGGCTGCGGGAGTTTCCGTCACGACGGTATCGCACGCCCTCAGTGGCCAAGGCAAGATGAGCGATCAGACTCGCGGGAGGGTCGAACGGCTCGCCGCAGAGCTCGGATACGCGCCCAATAGGATCGCGAGCGCGCTTCGGCTACAACGCTCTGGCATCATCGGCTTCGTTAGCGACGAAATCGCAACGACGCCGTTCGCTGGCCACATCGTCCTTGGCGCTCAGGAAGCCGCCGCTGAGCACGGGATACTCCTCGTTGTGGTGAACTCAAACGGCAATCCCGAAATTGAGACTCAGCAAATCGAGTCTTTGCTTGCCCAACAGGTGGACGCCATCGTTTACGCGAAGATGTTCCATCGACAAGTGGTGCTGCCTGAACGTCTCGCTCATATTCCTACCGTGCTAGTCAACGCTTATGATCCCGCGGCTCAAGCGGCATCAATCGTTCCTGATGAGGTACAAATAGGGGCCATGGCCACCCGACGACTCCTGAACGCCGGGCATCAGCGAATCGCGCACATAACTGTCACGGACCATTTCCCCGGGGCTGACGGTCGGGTGGCTGGGTATCTCCACGCGATGGCAGACAGCGACAATGGGCCCTGCGTGGTGCGTGTGATTGGCCCGAGTGACGCGCGTGCAGGGCGGGAGGGCCTCGAGCAAGCATTGCGCGAGATGTCCAACCTCACGGCCGTGTTCTGCTTCAACGACTCCATGGCGATGGGGGCCTACCAAGTGGCATCCCGTCAAGGCCTCCGGATTCCAGAAGACTTGTCCATGGCCAGTGTGGACAACCTTGAGCTGATCGCCGCGCAGTTGCAGCCTGGACTCACTACCGTTGCGCTCCCGCACTACGAGATGGGTCGATGGGCCATCGAGCAGGTCATGCGGATAATCAATGAAACCGGCGACACATCCGCTGCCGCACAGATCAAACTGCAGTGCGCTCTGATCGAACGCCAATCAATCTCGCACCCTCCGGTCCGATAGTCCAGCCCCGGCCTCTCACCACTGTCGACGCTGACAACTTCCGGCTGCCCCGCGCTGCGTTGCGCGGGCTCATTATCTGCACCTCGGCGCCATTCGCCTTGACAAGTGCCCGTCTGACTGAGGTAGCATCGGTTTAGGCAAAACGATTTGTCTCAGACTCGAAAGGTCGAAGTAATGATGCTTCGTAAGCGAACTCTCGCAATTTGCGCGGTCACGTTGGGGTCCGCGCTTGTGCTGTCCGGGTGTTCTGCCGCTGGCGGCGACGCTAGCTCCGACTCCACCACGGTCGAGATCCTCGGTAATTTTACTGGCCCTGCAGCGACGGCGTTCCAAGCTGAAATGGACAAATGGGGCGAAAGCTCGGGCGTGACCGTCAAGTACTCGGGGAGTTCGAATTTCCAGCAAGCCGTGATCACTAATGTCACCGCGGGCAACGTTCCCGACATTGCTATCTATCCCCAGCCCGGCGTCCTCAAGCAGCAGATCGGCTCACTGGTCCCGCTGGATGAGCTGGTTGACGTCAAGTCCGTCACCGCAGATATGGCCAAGGGCCTTCCGGAGATCGCGAAGGTGGATGGTAAGACCTATGGTCTGCCGTACAGCATCAACGTCAAGTCTCTCGTTTGGTTCAACCCGGCCGCTTTTAAAAAGAACGATTACACAGTGCCGACCACGGACGAGGAGATGACGGCCCTTTCGAAGAAAATAATCTCCGACGGTGCAGGCTACCCCTGGTGCGTCGGCATCGAGTCGGCCAGCAGCACCGGCTGGGCAGCGACTGACTGGCTTGAGGAATACGTGCTCCGATACGGCGGACTCGACACTTACAACGACTGGATCGATCACAAAGTCCTCTTCGACTCGCCCGTCGTCAAGCAGGCAGCGGAGAAGTTCGAGTCCATCGCGCTTTCTCCGGGGGCAGTCAACGGCGGCGGTGCGGCAATCGCGGCGACCAACTTCGGTACGGCCAGCAACCCGCTCTTCGTCGACGGTAAAGAAAACGGTCAGTGCTTCCTGATGCGCCAGGGAACGTTCATCCAGGACTCCTTCCCGGACACAGTAAAGGCCGAGATCGCGAAAGGCGACTACTCAAACATCGACGCCTTCGCCCTGCCGACACCGAGCGGCGCCACATCAGGCGCGATGGGTGGCGGGGACCTCGTCGGAGCTTTCAACAAAGACGACGCCACGAAGTCGGTCGTGAATTATCTGGTGGGCAAGGACTTCGGCACAAACGGCTATGTCTCACAGGCGATCTTCCTTTCCCCGCACAACGACTTCGACAAGACCCTCTACAAGAGCAAATTCCAGCAAACTGCTGCGGGCATCGTCCAGGACGCAACTGTCTTCGGGTTCGATGCATCCGACCAGATGCCTGGTGCCGTTGGTGCCGGAACGGAATGGACCAATCTCACCGATTGGGTTTCGGGCAGGCAGACTCTCGACGCAGCGCTGAAGAACATCGACGCCTCGTGGCCGAATAGCTGACCTACGGGTTTTCTGCAACCAGTCTTTTTGGGTGGTGTCCGTGTCTGACGTGACGCGGCCACCACCCACCCCGCCCGTTCGTTCGTTGGTTCAGCGTTGAAGAGTTAGTAGGTGAGTCGTGCAGGTAATTAACGCACTTGTTTCGGTAATCGGGGGTCTGGCGGCATCGTTCCTGGTCTACCTTGCACTCAATTGGGTCGTAGGACGGTTCAACCAGAAATGGAATGCTCGCCTCCTGCCCTACGTATTCATCGCTCCAGTACTCGTGTTGATCTCACTCTTCCTTCTGTATCCGGCGGTCCGCACAATAGTGCTGAGTTTCTACGACGCCTCCGGCACCCGCTTCCTTGGACTAGAGAATTACGCCGCCCTCTTCACCAGCGGCGACTTCCTCGATGTGTTGCTCAACAATCTGCTCTGGATCCTCGTCGTTCCAGCCATCACGGTCGTGATCGGGCTCGGGATCGCAACATTCGCGGATCAACTCGGACCGATCCGGGAAAAGATTTTCAAGTCGGCGATCTTCTTCCCCATGGCTATCAGCTTCGTAGCGGCCGCAACGATCTGGCGCTTCGTCTATATGTACAGCGCTCCCGGGCAGCCGCAGGTCGGCCTTCTCAACGCGGTCTTTACCGGCATCACCGGAGGAGAGCCTGTGCCCTGGCTCACCGTCAGCTCGGGACATCTGAACAGCTTCCTGATGATGGTCGCAGTGATCTGGCTGAACGCCGGCTTCGCTATGGTCTTGCTTTCCTCAGCCATCAAAGGCGTGCCCATCGAAACTGTCGAGGCGTCCCAAATCGACGGCGCGAGTGGGCGGCAAGCCTTTTTCCAAGTAATCGTCCCTCAGATCCGAGGCACGATCATCGCGGTGTTCGTGACAGTTCTGATCGGAGTCATGAAGATCTTCGACATCGTCTTCGCGATGACCGGCGGCTCCTATGGCACCTCCGTGCTCGGCATGGAATTCATCAACCAGCTCTTCAACTTCGGCAATCCCGGGAAGGCAGCCGCAGTTGTCACCGTCCTCATGGTTGCCGTCATCCCGGTCATGGTCTACCAGGTCCGCAGCTACCGCAGTCAGGAGGAACTTCGATGACCGCAACAATCATCCCGACGCAGGCCTCGAACAAAAAAGACACAGCGCCAACACAGGCGGCAGGAACAAGTCGATCCCGAGGCCGAGTCAGCAAGCCTCGCCGCAAAGTCACCTTAACCGTCGTTCTCGGCTTTTTCGCCGTGCTCTGGTTGCTCCCCATTCTCGGACTGCTCATCACCAGCCTCCGGAATCCGATAGATGCGACGACCACCGGCTGGTGGACAGTATTCGGAGACTTTTTCGGGCAGGACTGGACAACCAGAAACTTCATTGACGCATTCACCAACCTGGATATCGGCAACAACTTCCTCAACAGCATCGCGGTCGCTGTCCCCGCCACGATCCTGCCGATCATGTTCGCCGCGTTCGCTGCGTACGCCTTCACCTTCATGGATTTCAAGGGCAAGGAAATCTACTTCGCGACAATTATCGGTCTTCTCGTAGTGCCAATTCAGGTCGCGCTGGTCCCCATCTTGCAGGGTTACGTCTCGCTGCAGAAAATCCTCGGGATTCAGATCGTGGGCACCTTCCCCGCAGCCTGGATAGTCCACTCCGCATTCGCGCTTCCCCTTGCAATCTTCATCCTCCGCAACTACATGGCCACTCTGCCCGTTTCACTGATCGAAGCCGCCCTCGTCGACGGCGCCTCCCACTTCATGATCTTCTGGCGCTTAGTCGTTCCACTCTCCGTACCGGCGTTGGCGTCATTCGCGATCTTCCAGTTCCTCTGGGTGTGGAACGACTACCTCACCGCGTATATTTTCATCGGCAACGAAAATCCGGTTCTGACGCAGGCCCTCTACAACATGCTCGGTCAGTATGCCCAAGGTTGGCAGGGAGTCGCGGCGGGCTCATTCATCACCATCGCCGTCCCCATCGCCGTCTTCTTCTCGCTGCAGCGCTACTTCGTGCGCGGGCTAACAGCTGGTTCGGTCAAGTAGGTGAACCGGCCAACCATCCACTACACCCCAGATAGAAATTGGCTGAACGACCCGAACGGGCTCGTCTACTACAAAGGACTGTTCCACCTTTTCTATCAATACAATCCGCACGGAAACTTCTGGGGCAATATGTCCTGGGGCCACGCGTCATCCCCCGACCTCGCAACGTGGGCTGAACACCCGGTTGCTATCACCGGAGACGCCAACGAGGACATCTTCTCGGGCAGCATCGTCGCGGATCTGGCAAACACCACTGGATTCGGATCCCTCGCTAACCCACCGCTCGTCGCCATCTACACCAGCGCCTTCACGAAAGAATCCATGTACGCAGGCCTGCAAGCACAATCGCTGGCCTACAGCCTCGATGAGGGCCACACCTGGACCAAACATGAAGGCAATCCAGTCCTGAACCGGCAATCGCCTGATTTCCGCGACCCCAAGGTCTTTCGTTTCACCAGTACGACAGAGTCCTACTGGGTTATGGTTGCCGTCGAGGCAAAAGACCAACTAGTCGTCCTCTATCGCTCCCCAAACCTCAAAGACTGGACATACCTCAGCAGCTTCGGCCCGGCCAATGCCACGGGAGGCGTCTGGGAATGCCCAGATCTTTTTCCCCTTCCCGTTGACGGAGACCCCGAAAACATCAAATGGGTATTGATCGTCAATCTAAACCCAGGCAGTGTCGCCGGAGGCTCCGGCGGACAGTACTTCATCGGCAAGTTCGATGGGACCACATTCGTATCCGAGAACACGGTTCCGGAACAGAGCCCGGGCGAAAGCGAAGAGCTGCGCGCATTTAACTGGCTCGACTGGGGCCGCGACTACTACGCAGCCGTCTCATTCAGCGGCGTCCCTGACGGCCGACGGATCATGATCGCTTGGATGAATAACTGGGACTACGGGAACGACATTCCCACCACCCCCTGGAGAAGCTCCATGACGCTTCCTCGAGAAGTCCGGCTGAAGACCGTTCGAGGAATACCCTCCCTCGTCCAAGACACGGTCGACCAAAGACATCCGGCACCCTCCACCGTCACCTATACATCTGACACAAACAAAACCATTCGTGGAATCGAGTTGCTCCCGCCCCGCGCCTGGGGCCAAGTCCTCCAAATTGACGCGACACTCACACCCGGGCCTACAGAGGAAATCGGCTTGATAGTGCGCGGAAGCAAGGACGTCGGCACATCCATAAGCTACAACTCGATTTCTCGGTGCCTCGTAGTAAATAGAGAACGATCTGGGCAAGTATCCTTCAACCCGAGTTTCGCGTCGATCGAGTCCGCACCCGTCGAACTCATCGGGGGAAAAATCAGGCTCAAAATCCTCGTCGACCACTACTCCGTTGAAGTGTTCGCCCAGAACGGCACCGTCACAATCACCGATCAGATCTTCCCAGCCCCCACAGATCGCTCGGTTTCCGTCTACACGAAGAATGGTGCGGGCATTGTGGACTCTCTCATCATCCACGATCTCAGCTCGAGCCGAAGTGAACCGAACGAGGACGCATCCGCCAGTTTGGAGCCGCAGCTAGTGGCTCCCTAACGATGAGTACTCAGCCCACCTGTGCAACACGCTTCTCACGCACACGCACACGCTGACCCTGACCCTGACTGAGTATTTGAGGCTCTGAGCACCACCTGATCGTGCGGTTCAGCACCACCGATCGTGCGAGAGAGCACCAGCGATGGGGACTGCCCCCGGTTTGGTTGACCAGCGAGCAACGTCCTGCGTGTCTTTACAAATGTCTATCCGAAAGAAACGAAATGTGTTACGTTTACTACTTCTAAGGAGTAATGATGACAGCGGCGTTGACCCAGCAGACATACCTTCCCGACGACGTTGAGGGTGTTGCGAAGGTGCACGACTTCCTGGCAGCTCATCAGGCCGCTGGAAACGAACTCCCCGAGCCTCGGTACTTCCTCGCCGGCGCCGCAACGGGCGATCAGGTCGAAATTCCGGAGGCCGTGTACGACGTACTTCTCCAGGTCGTCACCGCGATGCAGCAAGGCCTGGCTGTGACAATCGTGCCTCAGGCACAGACTCTCACCACACAGGAGGCCGCGGAATTATTGAACGTGAGCCGACCCACCCTGGTGAAGCTGCTCGATGCGGGAGAGATTCCCTTCGAGAAGCCGGCAACTCACCGTCGAGTTCTGCTGCGCGATGTGCTTGCCTTCCGCGAAAAACGCCGCCAGGAACAGTACGACGCACTCGACGCGATGGCATACGACTTCGACGACAACACGCCCATCAGTGAAGTGCTTGTTGACCTGAAGACGGCGAGAAAAGCTGTCGCGGCTGGACGTCGGAGATCTCTGACAAGCTGAACGGGTGTTCACCGCCTGCTTAGACACCTGCGTGCTCTGGCCGAGCCTGCAGCGAGATTTCCTCTTGTCGCTCGCCGTGGAGCAACTGTACCGACCGGTATGGAGCATCACCATCCTCGACGAACTCGAATTCCACGAGGCCCTGAAGTTGCGCAAGATGGGAATTTCGGAGACCACCGCTCAACACCGCGCCCACAATCTTGTCAGCGTCATGCGGACCGCCTTTGTGGACGCTGAGACGACGGGCTGGGAACCTCTCGAGGGTACCTACGGTCTCCCCGACGAAGACGATGAACACGTCGTAGCGGCCGCCGTAATCGCCGGAGCTGGTGCGATCGTGACGGAAAACTTCAAAGATTTTCCTCTGGACAAGATCCCCCCTGGCATTCAAATCCTCCGCGCTCGTGACTTCGCCCGAGACACGGTAGCGCTGGGTCCGGCACGTGCACGAAGAGCGGTCGCGGAAATAGCCCTACGGTCAGGCAAGAAGTGCCGAAAGCGCACGGAGGAAGAAATTCTCGATGTGCTCGTCAACCGATACGACATGGGCGAAGCAGTCGAAATCTTGCGAGACTCGACATAGGAAGCTCCGACTTCTTCGCCTCACACGATCCAGAATCTGTATCGACTAATACCGATTCGACGAGGGCAACCTTCGACGCTGACCCCCGGGTTGACCCGCTTGGCCTCGGGTCTGACTTCTACCCGTCGGAGGCGAAGGATCGAGCGGCCGAAACAACCTTCGGGCCGATTTCATCCAACACCTCAGCACGCAACAGAGCAGCAGGGGACCGGTCACCCAACTCCGGGTTCATGCCTTGGAACCACGCCTGAATTGTCTTCGCACTCTCCCGTTCGATCAGAATGCCGGCCACGTAATAAGAGGTACGCAGCCGCTGGACGACGTCCGCGCCAGGCGCACGCGAGCCATCCGCCCATTCACGCACCGAGCGCGTGTTTGCCACCCGGCCGAGGTAGGCGACGAGCTGAGCGCCGAGGATCTCCCGGAGGCCCGTGACGATGCCGCCGGTGTCCAGCCGCACCGAGTCGTCGTA
>Ga0136639_10000973_pt1 | contig 10002 bp, 8 predicted proteins | sample AntDrymUQ8592106_2_FD_113739 | JGI IMG/M metagenome (GOLD analysis project Ga0136639, IMG submission 113739) | Polar desert sand microbial communities from Dry Valleys, Antarctica - metaG UQ859 (21.06) | ecosystem: Environmental > Terrestrial > Soil > Desert | place: Antarctica: Dry Valley...
CCGAGGTTGCGGCCGTCGCGGAAGGCCAGCAGCATTACGCATGCAGATGCACCGTGCATCGCAACAGCAAGCACGTCGAGATCGGCGTTCCGGCCATCGACATATTGCCGTGTCTGCAGCTTGCGAATGGTTGCGATCAGATCGCGCAGGCGCGCGGCGTCTTCGAAGTCGAGGCGTTCGCTGGCCGCCTGCATGGCGGCTGTGAGTTCATCGCCCAACTCCTGGCTGCGACCTTCCAGGAACAGGCTTGCGCGACGTACTGACTCCGCGTAATCAGCGGCGTTGATCAGCGCCACGCAAGGCGCACTGCAACGACCGATCTGGAATTGCAGGCAGGGCCGGCTGCGGTTGCGAAATACACTGTCCTCGCAGCTGCGCAACTTGAACAGCTTGTGCATCAAGTTAAGTGTGTCGCGTACGGACACCGCGCTTGGATACGGGCCGAAGTAACGCCCGGAAATTGCGCGCGGACCGCGATGGAAGGCCAGCCGCGGCGACTCTTGCCGGGTCAGCAGCACGAACGGGTAACTCTTGTCGTCGCGCAGCATCACGTTGTAACGCGGCTGCAGCGATTTGATCAGCTGGTTTTCCAGCAGCAGCGCATCGGCCTCACTGCGGGTGACGGTGACTTCGATCCTGGCGATCTGCGCCAGCATCGCCATGATCCGGCTCGATTTCGGCGTCGCGTTGAAATAGCTGCCAACCCGGTTGCGCAGCGCGCGCGCCTTGCCGACGTAGAGCACGCCTTCGTCGGCACTGAACATGCGGTACACGCCGGGCGCCGCCGGCAGGCCCGCAGCGGTCGCCTTGCCGTCGAAAGCCGGTATTGCATCGCTGGCTTTGCGCCGGCTCAGAAGCGCTCCTGGCGGATGCGTTCCACGACACCAGCTGCAGCAGCATCCACCAGTTTCCACGCGCGTGAGAAGTCACGCGGATCGCCGTAGTACGGATCAGGCACGTCCTTCCTGCCTAGCCCGCTCCATTCCATCAGCAGCTCTACATCTGCGTGCGCCGTGCGCGGCTTGCGGATGCGCGCATCGTGCAGGATCGTTCGGTCGGCACAGAGGATGATGTCGAACTCGGTAAAGTCCTCCAGCACCAGCGCACGCGCACGTTGTTCCGAGATGTCCACGCCATGCTTGGCAGCGCAGGCGATTGCGCGCTCGTCTGGCGCATGACCGACATGCGAGCGACCCGTCGCCGCCGAATCAACATGCACCCTTGCGTCCAGTCCGGCTTCCTGCAGGCGCGCGCGCAGGACGCCTTCGGCCATCGGCGAACGGCAGATATTGCCGAGGCAAACCATCAGCACACCCAGGGGTTTCGCGTTTGTCGGGCTATCCATTGCGTCGTTGCCACTCCTGTTCTGCACGCGCCAGGTCCTCTGGCGTATCAACGCCGGGTGGAAATGGCGAACGTGCAAGCCGCACCGCGATCCGCCAGCCCGCTTCCAACGCGCGAAGTTGTTCCAGTGATTCGGTTTGTTCCAATGATCCCATCGGCAATGCGGCGAACGCGTGCAATGCAGCTGCGCGATATCCGTAGATGCCGATATGGCGAAGCCAGCGACCTTCCGGCATGACCGCGCGATTACGCGCAAAGGCATCGCGCGGCCATGGCACCGGCGCGCGGCTGAAGTACAGCGCATCGCCATTGCCGGCTTGCACGACTTTGACGGCATTGGCATCCAACAACGTGTCGATGTCATCTATCAACGCTGCCAGCGTGGCGATACCGGCGCCGCTTTCGGCGACCGCATGGGCCACACAGGCAATACCGTCCGCTGGCGCGAAGGGTTCATCGCCCTGCAGATTCACCACGATGGTGTCATCGCTCCAGCCAGCGATTCGCGCGCATTCGGCAAGGCGGTCGGTACCGGAGGCGTGATCCGTCGAGGTCATCGCGACTTGCACACCACTGCCCGTCAAGGCATCGGCGATGCGGGTGTCGTCGGTCGCTACCCACACCTCACGCGCGCCGGCCTGCAATGCGCGCTGGGCGACATGCAGGACCAGCGGCACACCGCCAATGAGCCGCAGCGGTTTGCCGGGCAAGCGCGTGGCGGCATAGCGCGCGGGAATGGCGACGACGAAATCTTGCGTGTTCATGCGGGGATTATCGCAACTTGTCCAACAACGCCGCCCAGAATGCCTCCGGCATCCGTGTCTGCACAGGTACCGAATACCACTGCGTACTCGCGAAGCCTGCGCACTTCACTGCGTCTTTCTCAGTCATCAGCACCGGCAACGAACTACCGAAATCGAGATCTTCGGCGCGATAGCCATAGTGATCGGGAAACGCATGCGGCACCAGGGCAATACCGAGGTTGCGCAAGGTCGCGAAGAAACGTTCGGGGTCGCCGATGCCAGCGACGGCATGCACCCGCTGACCGGCGAAGGCGGCCAGCGATTGCGAGCGCCCGCCAAGCAGCGGCAAGGCTTCGATCACCTGCAACCGCATCGACCATTCGCCAAGGCCGGCTGCAGGAGGCATCGCCGCATCGTCCAGCACGCCCAGGTTGAGTACGCGGAACGTGCAATCAGCGGCGCGTTCGATCGGTTCGCGCAGCGGGCCGGCAGGAAGCAAGCGCCCGTTGCCATAACGGCGGCGCACATCGATCACTTCAATTTCGATGTCACGCGCCAGGCGGTAATGCTGCAGGCCATCGTCGCAGACGATCACGTTGCAGCCAGCCTTGGCCAGCGCTTTTGCAGCAGCCAGCCGGTCGCGATCCACCCGCACTTTGACGCCAGTGCTATGCGCAATCAGCAAGGGCTCGTCACCGCAGGATGCGGCGTCGCTGCGGGCATCCACCCAACGTGGTGTTTTCCCGTCGGTCCGTCCATGCCCGCGGCTTGCAACGCCCGGCGTGAACCCAGCCGCGCGCAGGCGCTGGACAAGTGCGATCGTCAACGGGGTCTTGCCAGTGCCGCCAGCAACAATATTGCCAACCACGATCACCGGGACGCCGGGATGCCCGCTGCGCTTGATGCCGCTGCGATAAAGTCTGCGCCGAAACGCAGTGACGACGCCATAGACGGTCGACAGCATGCGCGCGTGGAGGGGTGGAGAACTGTCGCTGTACCACCATGCAGGTGGTTGCGAAAGTTTTTTTCGGGTCATGCCCCGTGCTCGCGGAACTGCATGGCATGCAGGTGCGCGTACACGCCGCCGGCTGCCAGCAATTCGGCGTGGGTGCCCTGCTCCACCAGCTTGCTATCGTCGAGCACAAGCACCTGATCGGCGTGCTCGATGGTGGACAACCGGTGCGCGATCACAATCGTCGTGCGGTCCGGGATGAGATGTGCCAGCGCATCCTGAACCAACCGTTCGGATTCGTTGTCGAGCGCGGCAGTCGCTTCGTCCAGGATCAGGATCGGCGCGTCCTTGAGCATGGCGCGGGCAATCGCCAGGCGTTGCCGCTGGCCGCCGGACAGCTTGCCGCCCTTGGCGCCAATCGATTCATTGACGCCCGCTGGCATGCGCGAGACGAATTCGGTGGCGTTGGCATTACGCACGGCTGCTTCGATGCGTTCCGGCTGCGCGCCTTGCGACTCGCCATAGGCGACGTTGTCGGCGACGCTGCCATCGAACAGCATCACTTGTTGGCCGACAAGGGCAATTTGCCGACGCAGATCGGCCAACGCGTAGTCGGAGAGCGGATGCCCGTCCAGTAAAATCTCACCGCGCTCGGGCTCGTAGAAGCGCGGGATCAGTTTGATCAGCGTCGACTTGCCACTGCCGGAACGCCCGACGATCGCAGTGACCGTGCCGGGACGCGCGACGAAACTGATGCCGTCCAGCGCCGGTGTTGCCTGTCCGTCGTAACGGGCATCCACACCACGGAATTCGATCAGGCCACGCGCGCGTTCGAGCGGACGCGTGCCTTCATCACGTTCGCTGGGCGTGTCCAGCACCGAGAACAAGCGTTCGGCGGAACTGATGCCACGCTGCAGCATGCTTTGCACGCTGGTCAGCTGCCGCAGCGATGGCACCAGATTGACCATTGCTGTCATCAATTTGGTGAAGCCGCCAGCAGTAAGTCGCCCTTGCGCAGCCTCGGCCCCGGCCGCGACCAGCATCACTGCCATGCCCACCGCGCCCAGCACCTGCACATACATCGACAAGGTGCCGCGGGTGACTTCAATTTTCAGCGACAGGTTGACGTTGCGTTTGGTCTGCTCGCCGTAACGTGCCATCTCGGTGGACTGCGCGCCGTAGGTTTTCACTTCCTGTTGCGCGTGCAGAGCCTGGTCAGCGGTCTGCAGCATGTCAGCCGATGCTTCCTGGATCGCGTGGTTCAGCCTGCGGTAGCGTTTGCCGACCTTGCTCATCATCCATGCCATGAAGGGTGCGAGCAGCAACAGCACCAACGACACCCGCCAGCTGGTCCACAGCATCACGACAAGTGTGGCGACGATGCCCAGCGTATTGCTGACCATGACCTTCAACGCATCCACGGCCGCCTGCGCCACCTGTTCGCTATCCGCGCCGAGCTTGGTGAGCATTGACGGCACAGGCTCGGAATCGAAGCGTGAACCCGGCAACGTCAGGTATTTGCCCATCATCTGCATGCGCAGATCGCGAGCAACGTTGCGCCCGGAGCGGGCGATGGCGTAATCGCCGACCAGTCCAAACAAGCCGCGCGCCATCAGCAGCAACACGAGGCCGGCCGGGAGCCAGTAGGTGAAATCATGGTGCACGAAGATGTCATCCACGATTGGCCCGAGCAACCACAGGATCGCGCCACTTGCGCTGGCCTCCAGCAGCATCGCCAACATGCCGACTGCGATCAGCCCCCAATAAGGCCGTGCGTATTGGCGCAGGCGTTTATACGTGCCCATCGTGCCCGATGTCGCGGTGTCGCTCACCGGGTAACGGCTCCAGCCGCCCCGCCCTCAGGCGCCGGCTTGCCAGCTTCTGGTGCAGTTGCGATTGCGACCCGATGGAAGCCCAGTTGGCCAATCGCATCAAGTGCCGTCACCACCGACTGGTGTGGGGTGCGTGCGTCGGCCCGCAAAAGGACCGGGCGATCGCGGTCATCACCGGCAACATCGCGCAGGGAATCCTTCAAAGACTGCAGGTCGGTGCGCAGCACCTCCCGGTCACCGACGAAATAGCGGCCCTGCGCATTGATCAACACGCTCAGCGCCTTCGCCTGCGTCTCGCTGGGCTGTCCATCGGCGCGCGGTAACTCAAGCTTGAGCACCGAGCGCGCATCGAACGTGGTGGTGATCACGAAAAAAATCAGCAGGCACAGCAACACGTCGATCAACGGAATCAGGTTGATTTCCGGGGTGTCGTCCTGGCGGTAGTCCTGTATTCGCATCGCGGTGCCTCAGCCGCCCTTGGGCGCCGGCAGTGCGTCCAGTGTGTCCATCAGGCGAATCGCTTCATGTTCCATGTCCACGATGTAGCCAGCGATACGTCCACGGAAATAGCGATGGAATGCGAGCGCCGGGATCGCCACCACCATGCCCGCTGCGGTGCACACCAGCGCCTTGCCGATGCCGCCAGCCAGCTGGTTCGCGTCGCCAATGCCGTACTCCAGGATGCCCAGGAACATTTCGATCATGCCGACAACGGTGCCGAACAGTCCCAGCAGCGGGCCAGCCGCGGCAATGGTGCCCAACGTGTTCAGGAAGCGCTCCATCCGGTGAACCAGATGGCGGCCGACGTCCTCGATGCGCTCGCGGATCTCTTCACGGCTACGATGCCGGACGTCGAGCGCCGATGCCAGTAGCGCACCCAATGGCGAGGTCGAGCGCAGCGAATCAACATGGGCCGGATCCAGAGGCTTGCCGCGCGACACCCAGACCCGTACCTCATCGCCCAGACCAGGCGGCAGCACACGCATGCGGCGCAGGCTCCAGAAGCGCTCGACGATGATGGCCAACGCAATCGCTGACAGCAACACCAGCGGTATCATCGGCCAGCCACCAGCTCGGATCAGTTCCAGCACGCGTCATTCCTTCGGCGCTTTCGGCCGTCATGTTTCCGGTCGATAGCATAGCCCAGCCACTCCATTTCGCCGCCGAGCTGCGTCCCAAAACCGGGGCCAGGACACGCGACGTTCCTGGATCTGCGTCCCATTTTCCCGAAGCCAGACCCGCACAGCGCCGGATCGCGCCGTGTCCACCACCTCGGCGCCCGCACCGCACCAACGACGCACCACTGCGGGTTTGGGGTGACCAAAGCGATTGCCAGCGCCCGATGAAATCAACGCCAACCTGGCGCCCGTGGCCTGGATGAACGCAGGACTGGAAGATCCTGAACTGCCGTGATGCCCGACCAGCACGACATCGTTGCGCAACTCCGGGGCGGCGCGCTTCAACAAGGCCTGTTCGATCACTTCGCCCATGTCCCCGGTCAGCAACGCGCTGCCATGGGCGGTCTCTATGCGGATTACGCAGGTGGATTCGTTGCCCAGATAGGGAAACCACTTGGTCGGATGCAGCACACGGAAGCGCACGCCATCCCATTCCCATGACTGGCCCGCCTCGCAATTGATGAGTCCCGGCGTCGGGCTGCCCTCCGGGGCCAGCACGGTCAGCACCGGGACTGCACGAGCCACCGCTGGCCAACCGCCGGCGTGATCGTTGTCACCATGACTGACCACGGCGGCATCCAGCACCTGCACGCCAAGCGCACGTAGAGACGGCACGACTGCGCGCTCGCCGGCATCGTAGCCATCGCGTGTAGCGGGTCCCATGTCGTAGAGCAGACTGTGATGAGCGGTGCGCACCAGCACCGACAATCCCTGGCCCACATCAATCACCAAAAGCTGCGCCTCACCCTGCCGCGGCAGATCACGCGAGGGCCACAGCAAGGGCAGCCACAACAGCAACGCCAATGGTTTACCCGGCACGCCACGCGGCAACATCAGCCAGAAGGCAGACAACAGCGCCAGCGGCAACGCGAACCAGCGAGGTTCCGGAAGCCAGACCATCGCCAGGGAGCTATCGGCGGTGGCGCGCAACACCGGCCATAACAGGTCGAAACACCAAGCTGCCAATTGCCACATGCCATCGCCCCAGCCTACCTGCAGGCTATCCAGCAACAAACCCAGCAGTGCGAGCGGAATCACCACCAGGCTCCACCACGGCACCGCCAGCAAGTTGGCGAACGGACCCGCGAACGAGGCCTGCCCGAACAGCACCACCGTCAACGGCAGCAGGCCCAGCGTGGCCACTGCCTGCGCGCCAAGGAAGCCGCGCAGCATGACGCCGACACTGCCCTTTGCACCCACCGGTAAGCACCACAACAGCCACGCCACACCGGCAAAACTCAGCCAGAATCCCGCTCCAAGCACGGACAGCGGATCCAACAGCAACAACACGACGCAGGCCAAGGCCAATGCGTCTGCCAAGCGCTGATGACGACGCAGGTAACGAGCAAGCACAAGCACCGCGATCATCACCGCAGTGCGCAGAGTCGGCAGTGCAAAACCCGTCATCGCCGCATAGGCGAACGCGCCCGCAATGGCACCAAAACCGGCTGCGAATGGACGCGGTAAGCATCGACACAGTCCTGGCAGCAACCACCAGACTGCCGCAATCAACATCGCAAAAAAACCCGCGACCAGACCGACATGAAAGCCTGAAATCGCGATCAGGTGGGTCAGCCCAGAAGCCCGCAAGCGTGCCCAGTCTTCGTCATCGAGTGCGCGGGTGTCGCCCAGCGCCAGCGCACGCACGAAGCGCGAGGTGGATGAAGGCACGGCGCGTGCGATGCTGGCACTGCTCTGCTCCCGCCATGCCGAGATTCCCGAGGGTGATGAAAGTGGTTCGGCCAATGAAGGCTCGAGCACGTACCCGGTTGCAGTGATCCGCGCCGCCAGCGCTTGCTTCTCGCCATCGCCGCCACCGGCATTGCGCAGCCCCTGCGGTCTGCGCAGACGCAATGGCAGGCGCCAGCGGGTTCCGGCCTGGAGGACTTCGCGGGCATGCATGTCCTCATCGAACCAACCCACGCGAACGCGCTTGCCGCGCAGCGCACGGGGTATCGCTTCATCATCGTCAACAATGAACTCGAATCGGGTACGTCGCGGTTCGTGCATTGGCAGGTCGTCGATGCGACCGCTGACAGTCAACACCTTTTTCTCCAAGGCCAGTGGCAATTGCATGTCCAGCGCATGGGCTGCATGCAGGCTGGTAAAGCTGAACCCGGCCAGCAAAATGCCAAGCAAGCGCAGGCGTCCACCGCGCCATGCCAGCCAGATGCCGACCAGCAGTAAGCAAAACGAAATCGGCCACTGAAATAGTGCCGGCATCAGCAGGCAAGCGGTGCATCCCGCCAACAGTGCTACGGCGCAGGCAGGCCCAAACACAGGCACGGTCAACACGCTGGGCGTTGTCGCCCATCGCCGCAAGTCAGTCGCAAGCGAATGCAGGCGGGCTGATAACAACGGATTTGAAGGCAGTGCGATGGCCATGTCGCCAGCGTGGCGACCGCCCGCCATGGCGGCGATCAGCGCAGGCAGGATTTCGGGGTCAGGGAACCCTGATTCCGCGCCTCACTCCCAAGCGGATCGCCCGGTTGTGTCTCTAGATCTCGTGCGAGGCCAATTCGCGCAGCTTGCCTTCGTGCAGTTCCAGCACCCGATCCAATCGCCTTGCCAGCCGCCGGTCATGGGTGACCAGGACCAGACTGGTGCGTTGTGCGCGATTGAGTTCGAGCATCTGCGCGAAGACAATCGCCGCAGTTTTTTCGTCAAGGTTGCCGGTTGGTTCATCGCCAAGCACGCAGGCCGGGTTATTGACCAAGGCGCGCGCCACCGCGGCACGCTGGCGTTCGCCGCCCGACAGTTCGCCGGGCTTGTGCTGCAGGCGATGCCCCAGGCCGACCGACTCCAGCAAGTCCTGCGCGCGCTTGCTGGCCTCGGTGGTGGATCGCCCGGCCAGCAGCACCGGCATCATCACGTTTTCCAGCGCGGTGAATTCCGGCAGCAGGTGGTGGAATTGATAGACGAAGCCCAGCGCTCGATTGCGCAGGCGGCCGCGCTCGGCATCTGACAGCGCGCTCATCTTGTGGCCGGCCACATAGACCTCGCCGGCAGTGGGTACGTCCAATCCGCCCAACAGGTGCAGCAGCGTGCTCTTTCCGGCACCGGACGCGCCGAGAATGGCCACGGTTTCGCCGGCTTTCACCGTGATATCCAAACCATCGAATACCTGCGTGTGCAGGCTGCCTTCGGCGTAGGTCTTGCCGAGGCCTTCGGCGCGGACGACGTCGCCGTGGTGGCTGGTGCTTTGTGAGCTCTCACTCAAAGCTTTCTCACTCAAATCATTGTCATTCATAGCGCAGCGCCTCCGCTGGTGCAGTGCGTGCGGCGCGCCACGCCGGGTACAGCGTCGCAACGAACGCCATCGCCAACGCAACAGCGGCAATGGTGGAGACATCACTGACCTGCAGATCGGTCGGCAGCCCGGTGATGTAGTAGACGTCTTCCGGCAGCAATTGCACGCCAAAGACCGACTCGATGCCTTGCAAGATGCTGCTCAAATTCAACGTCAGCACGATGCCGCCAATCACGCCCAGGACCGTGCCGATGATGCCGATCAGGCTGCCCTGCACCATGAACACCTGCATCACCTGCCGCGGGGTCAGGCCGAGGGTGCGAAGGATGGCGATGTCGGCTTGTTTATCGGTGACCAGCATTACTTGCGAGGACACGAGGTTGAATGCACCCATCGCAATGATCAGCGATAGCAGGATTGCCATCACGGTTTTTTCCATCTTCAGCGCGCGGAACAGGTTGGCATTGTCCTGACTCCAGTCGCTGACACGGTAAGGGCCTTGCAGTTTCGTCGCCAGATCACGTGCTACTTCGAACGCCAGGTCCATGTCCTGCATTTTCAAACGCACGCCGGTCACCCCCTCGCCTATCCGCAGCAGGCGTTGCAGGTCCTGCAGGTTGACGACGGCCATGCCTTTGTCGAATTCGTTGTAGCCGGCCTCGAAGATGCCGCTCACCTCGAAACGCTTCATGCTCTGCACGCC
>Ga0136639_10000974_pt1 | contig 9997 bp, 8 predicted proteins | sample AntDrymUQ8592106_2_FD_113739 | JGI IMG/M metagenome (GOLD analysis project Ga0136639, IMG submission 113739) | Polar desert sand microbial communities from Dry Valleys, Antarctica - metaG UQ859 (21.06) | ecosystem: Environmental > Terrestrial > Soil > Desert | place: Antarctica: Dry Valley...
GGGATCGGATCCTGCCAGATCAGGTCTTCCTGCGGCACCCAGGGACCGAGGTAGCGAGCCTTGGGGCCCATGTCGCGGTGGGTCAGCTTGAACCAGGCGCGCTGATAGGCTTCGGTCAGCAGGGCCGGGTTCTCGTGGAAGCGTTTCGACACTTCCAGATAGGCCGGATCGGTCTTGAGGGCGATGTCGGTCGTGGCCATCATCGGCTTGACGCGCTTGCCCGGGACGTGGGCGTCGGGGGCCAGGTCCTCGTCGGCGATGTCCTTCGGCGTCCACTGATAGGCACCGGCCGGGCTCTTGGTCAGTTCCCAGTCATATTTGAACAGCAGATCGAAATAGCCGTTGTCCCAGCGGATCGGGTTGGACGTCCATGCACCCTCGAGGCCCGAGGTGATGGTGTGTTCGCCCTTGCCGCTTTCCCAGCTGTTTCTCCAGCCGAGGCCTTGCTCGGTGATGCCGGCACCTTCCGGCTCGACCCCGACATTGGCCGCATCGCCAGCGCCGTGCGCCTTGCCGAAGGTGTGACCTCCCGCGATCAGGGCGACGGTCTCCTCGTCGTTCATGGCCATCCGGGCGAAGGTCTCGCGGATGTCATGAGCGGAGGCGGCCGGGTTGGGTGCGCCGTTCGGGCCTTCGGGGTTCACATAGATCAGGCCCATCTGGACAGCGGCCAGCGGCTTGTCGAGCTGGCGCTCGCCCTGATAGCGGCCGTCGGCCAGCCAGGTGTCCTCGGCTCCCCAGTGGACGTCCTCGGCAGGCTCCCAGACATCCTCGCGACCGAAGGCAAAGCCGTACATGGGCAGGCACATGTCTTCCATGCCGACGTTTGCGGCGAGGATGAAAAGGTCACCCCAGGAAACGGCGTTGCCGTATTTCTGCTTGATCGGCCACAGCAGTCTGCGGGCCTTGTCGAGGTTGCCGTTGTCCGGCCAGCTGTTCAGCGGGGCGAAGCGCTGGGTGCCTGCACCCGAGCCGCCACGTCCGTCACCGGTCCGGTAGGTGCCGGCGCTGTGCCAGGCCATCCGCACGAAGAAGGGGCCGTAGTGGCCGAAGTCAGCCGGCCACCAGTCCTTGGAGTCCGTCTGCAGGGCGCGCAGGTCGGCCTCGAGCGCCTTGACGTCGAGCTTCTTGAAGGCCTCGGCATATTTGTACGTCGGCGACATCGGCGTCACCATCGACGAATGCTGCGACAGGATCTTGAGGTTCAGCTGATTGGGCCACCAGTCGCGGTTCGAGCGACCGCCGAAGCTGGTGTGGAACCGGACGCCGTGCTTCAGCGGGCATTTGGTCGTGGGCTCGACGAGATCGCTACCGTCCATGGGCATGGTCTGTTCCTGTCATGGGTTTCAATTAGGCTTGACCGTAGCTGTAGCAAATCCTCAGCATCAATGAAAGTTGAATATGCTGATTGTGACGATAGGCTTGGTTTATAGCCGAAAAGGCGTCAGTCCCGGAAGATCCCGTCCACATCCGGCTGCAGACGCGGGTCGCCGGTCGGCAGGGGGGGCGGATTGCGCGGGTCGAACCGCTGGGGCTCTGCCGTGCGCAGGCGATCATAACTCTGCTGGGTCGCACGGCTGACGGCTTCGGAATCACGCAGGATCGTCGGCTTCAGGAAGATGAACAGGGTCCGGCGCGTCTGGCTGTTCTGGCGGGCCCGGAACAGATTTCCGACCACCGGCAGGCTGCCAAGACCCGGCACCCGGCTGTTGGACGCCTGGATGTCGTCCGAGACCAGCCCGCCCAGCACGACGGTCTGGCCGTCGTCGGCCAGAACAGTCGTCTGCAGGCTGCGGCGGTTGGTGATCAGGTCGGCGGCGCCGAGGACTGTCGAATTGACCAGCGACGACACTTCCTGGCTGACGTCCAGCTTGACCACATTGCCGTCGTGCACCCGCGGAATGACCCGCAGGGTCAGGCCGACATCCTCGCGAGAGATGGTCGTGAAGGGATTGGTGCTGTTGCCGTCGGTGGCAAAGCTGCCGGTCCGGAAGGGCACGTTCTGGCCGACGACGATTTCGGCTGGCTGGTTGTCCAGGACAGTGATGTTGGGGCTGGACAGCAGATTGGCGCTGGCATTGGTGCCGAGCGCCTGAAGCAGAAGACCGAACTCGCCCTCCTGGCCGGCGGCGAGCGAGAAGCCCTCGCCCAGCAGCGAGGCCTCGGGCACGCCGAGCGTGCGCAGGACGGTTCCAAGGGCACTGCCTGCCGTCGAGAAGGACGATCCGCCCGCCACGCCGTCAGCGGGAACAGTCCCGCCGAGACCCAGCTGGATGCCGATCCGTTCCCCCAGTTCGCCGGTGATCTCGACGATGGCGACCTCGATCTTGACCTGGGCGCGACGCAGGTCGAGCTGGACGATCAGGTCCTCGAGCATGGCGACGGTCGCCGGGGCCCCGCGCATGACGATGGCATTCAGCTCGGGTGCGGCCTGAACCGTCACGTCCGTCAGCTGGAAGCTCGACGGGCCGCGCGCGGCGGACCCCGAGGCCGGCATCGCACCGGCCCCGGCTTCCGACCCACCGGCTCCCGTCGCCATGCCCACGGCGGCGGCGGCCGCGTCGCGGTTCGAGGCGCTGAGACTGGCCAGTCCGGTCGAGTTGCTGCGCAGGGAGCGGGAAACGGCATTGGTCGCTGCGCCCTCGGCCCCCATCAGGCCGGCGACGATCTCGGCGATGGACTCGGCGTCCGAGTTGCGGAGCCGCACCACGCGCGTCACCGGACTGGCCCCGCCCGGCAGGTCCAGCGAGCGGACGATGGAACGGGCCTGGGCGATATCGGAGGCCTCGCCCCGGATCAGGACGGAGTTGGACCGTTCGTCGGCGCTGACCCTTGGGCCTCCGGCATCCGAGCCCAGCAGGGTGCTGATGGACTGGGCGACATCGACGGCACTGGCGTGTTCCAGCGCCACAACCTCGACATTGGAGCCTCCGCCCCGGTCGAGCGTCGCGGCCAGCTACTGAACGCGGGCGACATTCTCGGCAAAGTCGGTGACGACCACGGCATTGGGATCGCTGATGGCTTCCAGCGCACCCGAGGCCGCAACGAGCGGACGGAGCGCCCGGATAGCCTGGTCGGAGGGCAGGTTACGCAGGCGAATGACGCGGGTGATGATCTGCTGGTTGGATGTCGCTGCCCCCGTCTCGGACGAGCCGCCCTGGATGACCGAGGCCTGGGGCACGATCCGCCAGACATTCCCGCTGCGGACGGCGGCGAACTGGGATGTGCGCAGGACCTGCAGGAACAGTTCCCAGACCCCGTTTCGGCTGAGCGGCTCGGCGGACACGACATTCACCTGCCCCGCGACGGCGGGATCGAGCACGAGCGTCCGGCCCGTGATGCGCGAGACCTGTTCGGCGACATCCTTGATGTCAGCCCCGCGCATATTGATGATCACGTCATCGGCGACGGCTGCGGGCGCAGACTGGACCGCCTGGGCCACGACGGCCCCCGGCTGGATCACCGGCCCCAGGAGCATCGAAAGGGCCAGCACGCTGGTGGTGGAGAGACGCATGAGCTTGGTCACGCTGGGCTCCTAGCGAAGGGGAAAGGTGAGAGTCAGGCGGCGGCCGTCGCGGACCACCTCAACCCGTGCGCCGCCAGACTGGACGGCACGCTCGAAAAGCTGACGATCGGAGGCGACGCTGCCGACGGCCTGGCCGTTCAGCGTCTCGATGACATCGCCCGGCTGCAGGCCGAACCGGCGCAGTTCCGGCGATGGGTTCGGGCCGATCCGGTAGCCGGACGACGTCGCCTCGACCCCCAGGGAGGCGGCCGACGGGGCCGGGGCCGGCGCGGCGGGCTGGGCAGGTCGGGCAGCCTGCTGTGCTGCGGCCGCCGTGGCGATCGGCGAGGCGGATGCCAGGGCTGCAGAGGCCTGCGGGTTCGGCGGAGCAGCGGCGGGCTGAACGGGGGTGGTGATCGTGATCCCCGCGCCGGGCGCGGTCGTGGTCGGATCCGGCGCAGGCCCGGCGACCGGAGCGGGGAAGCCCAGCAGTTCGCGGCGATCGCCGACCTTCAGGACGACCCGGTCGACCTCGATGGTTTCGATCACGGCATTGCCGGCGACACTGGCTCCGACGCCATAGGCGACGGCAATGCCATCGGCCGTGGCGATCAGGGCCGAGGAAGCCTCGGCCGGATCGGCGAGCAATATCCCCTTCAGCACCAGACCCAGGGTCGAGGCTGGCAGGCCTGAACCGCCGGCTCCGCCCCCGAAGGGCGCAAGGCCGACGATGCGCGCGACATCCGGATCGGGTCCCCCGCTGGTGCCCAGCGGCGGCAGGGCCTCGGCGACGGCGACCTGATCGCGGCCATCATCCCAGCCCACCAGCCGCCAGGTGAGGCCCGCCAGGGCAACGGCCAGGCTGATCACGACGATCAGGCCCGCCGCGCGAACCGCAAGTTCTCCGGCCCGTTCCGACGTCATGTCGCGGCCCCCGCCAGACGATCGACAAAGCCGGACAGCCTGACCGTCGCCCCTGTCGTGCCCGCCTCGGCAACCGCCACATCCACGGCCAGCAGGTCGGGGTCATCCGTGGCGCGCGTCGCGACATCGACGGCCCAGTCCCGGTCCATCATCCGCACGGTGGATCGGGCGGGCATGGCCGCAGCCCCCTCCAGATTCAGTTCCACCAGCCGGTTTTCCGCCACCCACTGGGCAATCACCCGCTGCTCGAGACCCCGGACGCCATCGATATGGGTCTGGGTGGCGCGGGTGAGCCCGACGGTCGCAACCGCCAGGATGAACAGGGCCACCATGGCTTCCATCAGGGAGTAGCCGTCGCGACGCTTCATGATGTCACCGGGTCACGGACCGGCGAGACAACCGCATTCAGGCCGTCGAACTCCACGCGCCAGCGCGTGTCGCCCTTTGCGAACCCGAACCCGGCGATCGCGCCTGCACCGTCCGGGTCGATGGCCATCGGGGAAGATACGCCAAGGCCCACCATCCGGACGCCGTCCGGCAGAAGGTGGCGCTCCCGGAGCGGCTCGACCGCATCCGCAGCCGACACCGTGGTTCCGTCACCGCGCACGAAGACATAGCCTTCGTCGTCAAAGGCGATCGCCAGCGGACGGCGGGTGACGAGGACATCGTCAGCGGCCAGCCTCAGACGGTCGGCCAGCCGGTTGGCCTCGCTCTCGACGCCGACACCCCGGTCTCCGATGCCGACACCCAGCACCACGACGCCCGCCATGACCCCGACGATGGCCAGCACCACCAGGATCTCGACCAGGGTCATGCCGGCGCGGCGAAGACGGGACGGGTGGATCATCGGCGGGTGCGATCCGTCAGGTCAGCGTCGAGGCCTTCGCCGCCCTCCTTGCCGTCCTTGCCGAAGGACAGAAGGCTGAACCGCCCGCCCTCGTTGCGATAGACATAGGCATTGTCCCAGGGATCGACCGGCACCTCGGGGAGATAGCCGTCCGTGGCCCAGGCGCGGGGTTCGGGCGGTGAGGTCGGTCGCTCGACCAGCGCCTCCAGCCCCTGCGCCGTGGTGGGGTAGTCCCCGTTGTCGAGACGATAGATGCGCAGGGCAGAGGCGATGGTCTTCAGATCCGTCTTGGCCACAGTGACCCGCGCCTCGTCCGGGCGCCCGATGACATTGGGCACGATCAGCACGGCAACCAGGGCGATGATGGCCAGAACGACGATCATCTCCACCAGGGTCAGACCGGCACGCGTTGACCGGTCAACGTTGCTTGGCGCCTGACGGTACAGCGAAGGTTTCATGACAGTTTTGCCCAAGGATTCATGCACTGGCGACAGGTCGATTTTCGCTGCTATAGACCGGGACGTTCCCCGCGACCACGCCATTTCTGAGTGCGCTCCATGCTCGGTCGACCCGCCAGATCGAACCTGCCCAGCCGCGGCTTATGGCGCATTGTCGATGACAGAATTATTGCGATCGACCGGACATGGTCGGGGCCTACGACTGTTCTGGTTCCCTCCGAGGACGTCTTAACTCTGGCTGTTGATCTGCCGTTCACCACACGGCGTCAGCGCGAGACCGCCCTGCCCTTCGCCATCGAGGATGCGGTGGCCGAGCCCCTGGCCGCGCTGCACTGCGCCCTCGGCCAGGAAATCGCGCCGCGACGCCATCTGGCCGGGGTCGTTCAGCATGCGCGGATGCGGACCTGGCTGGCGATCCTCGCCACGGCCGATCTGGATCCTGCCGTCCTGTTGCCCGATGCCCTGAGCCTGCCGATGCCCGCGACAGGCGCCTGGAGCGTGCGGGTCGACAGCGGTCGGGCGCTGGTGCGCACCGATCAGGGGACGGGGTTCGCCCTGCCCGTACGCGACCTGCCGACGGCCTGGAGTGCGGCGGGTCAGCCACGACTGGCCCTGCTGGGCGGAGACCTGCCCGACACGATGATCGAAGGGGTCGAGGACGAATCCGTCCTGCTGGGCACGGTCCATGACCCGGTCGCCGTGCTTGCCCCCCTCGATCTGCGTCAGGGAACCCATGCCGCGGTGCGCGCCGGGGCCCCCGATGTGCTGAAGACGGTCGCCATGATCGCCGGGATCGGCGTCCTGGCCCATGTCGGCATACTGGCGGTCGATGCCCTGCTGCTGCACCATATGGCCGAGACCCGGGAGGCGGAAACCCGTCTCCTGTTGCAACAGGTCGCCCCCAATCTGGCCCCTGGCGAGGACCTGATTGCCGCTGCCAGTCGCGCGCTGCCGCAGGGGTCCGGCGGGGCGAGACCCTTTACCCGGCTGCTGGCCCAGGCGTCGAGCGCCCTGCCGCCCGCCGGCCAGCTGGGCTTTACCCAGGTTGCGTATGACGAGGCCGGTGAGCTGTCGCTCGGGGTCGTTGTCCCCGATGCGGCGACGCTGGAGCAGGCGGTCGCGGCCCTGAATACAGCCGGACTGACGGCGTCGGGCGCACCCGCGGGCGTCGAACAGGGCGTGGCCACCACAGGTCTGAACGCTGCCATCCGGATCGGAGCGGCACAGTGAGACGACCCATGACCCTGGCGACCGCCAGCCCGGCCGTGGCCGCCGCCGTTGCCTGGACCCGCGAGCGGTCGCGGCGCGAACAGGTGCTGATCGCCTTTTTCAGCGGCTTTGTTGTCCTGACCCTGTTCTGGTTCGCGATCCTGAGGCCGCTGCTCGGTGTGCGGGAGGACTCGATCGCCCGGATCGCCGCCTATGAATCAATCAAGGCCCGGGTCGCCAATGCGGGGACCCTCACGCCCGGAATGGCCTTGCCGGACGGGCCACTGGAGAGTGTGATCGTCATCCAGTCCGCCCCGTTTGGCATCACCCCCGCCAACATCGCGGTCGAGGGGGACGGGGTCGCCCTGACCCTCAATGCCGCGCGTTATGACAGCGTCATCCCATGGCTTGGCGCTCTGGAGGGATCGGGCCTCGTGATCAGCGAACTTCGCATGACCCGGTCCGCGGCCGAGGGTACGGTCGATGCCACGATGACGGTCACACGCCCATGAGCCTGATCGAGGAAACCCTTCCTGCCATCGCGCCGGGCGTGCTGGGTTACGGCTTTGCGCGGCGGCGCGGGGCGATGATCCTGCGTCCGGCCAACGGAACGGGCGGTGACGCCCCGGTCTGTCTGCATCGACGATCGGCGACGCTGGAGACCCTGCTGGAAGTGCGCCGTGTCCATGGTGGCGACATTGCCTTCGAGGCCGTCGATGACGACCGGTTCGATGCGATCCTGAGAGACCAGACCGGGGGCGAGGCGGCTCCGGCTGCAGACTTTGCAGCCTCGGACGACGATCTGGCCGCCCTGGCCGAGGACGCGGCGGCCGTGGACGACCTGCTGGACAGCCGCGACGATGCACCGGTCGTCCGGCTGATCAACGCCCTGCTGCTGCAGGCCATCCGCGACGGGGCCTCGGACATCCATATCGAGGCCGAGGAAAAGCGTCTGGTCGTGCGGTTCCGCATCGACGGGGTTCTGCGCGAGGTCCTCGAGCCTGCCCGGGCCCTTGCGCCCCTGCTGGTCAGCCGGATCAAGGTCATGGCGCGGCTGGACATTGCCGAGAAGCGGGTCCCCCACGACGGACGGGTCACCCTGCGGATCGGCGGGCTGGACGTCGACGTGCGGGTCTCGACCATTCCGTCCCAGCACGGCGAGCGGGTCGTTCTGCGTCTGCTGGACCGGGGCTCGACCTCGCTGGATCTGGCGCAGCTGGGCATGAGTGCGCGCGACCTCGAGACCTTCGAGCGGCTGATTTCGCGGCCGCACGGGATCATCCTGGTCACCGGCCCGACCGGTTCGGGCAAGACGACGACCCTGTATTCGGTGCTGACGCGGCTGAACGACCGGCGGCGCAACATCATGACGGTGGAAGACCCCATCGAATATGCCCTCGACGGCATCGGCCAGATGCAGGTCAACGCCCGGATCGACCTGACCTTTGCGCGGGGCTTGCGCGCCATCCTGCGCCAGGACCCGGATGTCATCATGGTCGGCGAGATCCGCGATCACGAGACGGCCGAGGTGGCGGTCCGGGCCTCCATGACCGGCCATTTGATGCTGTCGACCCTGCACACCAATACGGCGGTGGGCAGCGTCACCCGGCTGATCGACATGGGGGTGGAACGCTATCTGCTGGCCCCGATGCTGACGGGACTGGCGGCGCAGCGGCTGGTGCGCAGGCTCTGTGCGTCGTGCAAGGCCGAGGGCACGGCGACTGATTTCGAGAGCGAGATGACCGGCGGGGCCGTGCCGGTCGGGGCGCGCATCTGGCGACCTGTCGGCTGTGCCGACTGCCGGGGCGAAGGCTATCGGGGCCGGACGGGCGTCTATGAGGTCATCGAGATCGACCAGGCCCTGCAGAAGGCCATCCATGACGGCATGTCCGAGGGTGATCTGGTCCGGCTGGCCCGCAGCCGTGGACCGGGACTGCTGGAAGACGGAGCCCAGAAGGCCCTGATGGGCGAGACCTCGGTGCAGGAGGTCGCGCGTGTAGTGCGCGAGGACAGCTGATGCCGGTGTTCCGCTATTCGGCTGTCGATGGTGACGGGCGGGTCCATACCGGCACGATCGAGGCCGGCGGCGATGTCGGGGCGCGCCAGATGGTGCGCGACCGGGGCCTGCTGCCGACAAAGGTTGCCCTGGCCAGCGAGCGACCGAAGACGGACCTTTCGAAAGGGATCGTCATCTTTCGCCGGGGCGTCAGTTCCAAGACCCTGTCGGCGGTGACGCGGCAGCTGTCGACCCTGATCGGGTCCGACATCCGCATCGAGGAGGCCCTGCGCATCGTCGCTGCCCAGATGGACGGCCAGCCGGTCGGCACCGTGCTGATCGACGTCCGATCAGCCATTCTGGAGGGCCGCAGTTTTGCCGCCGCTCTCGCCCGGCATCCCAAGGTGTTTCCGGAGTTCTATCGCGCCTCGATCTCGGCAGGCGAGCAATCCGGCAAGCTGTCGGACGTGCTGGCCCATCTGACCGAGTTCGTCGGCAATCAGGAAAAGGCCCGGCGCAAGATCCAGCTGGCCCTGCTGTACCCGGCTCTTCTGGCGGTCGTGTCGCTGCTGATGATCGCCCTGCTGATGGTCTATGTGGTGCCGGACATCGTGAAGGTGTTCGTGTCGCGCGGGGCCGAACTGCCCTTCCTGACCCGGGCCCTGATCGCCCTGTCCGGCTTCGTCCAGAGCTTTGGCGTCTATGTGGTGATCGGTGCCGTGCTGATCGGGATCGGCTGGAACCGCTGGCTCGCCGTGCCCGACAACAGCCGCCGGTTCGCGAAATTCCTGATCGAGACACCGCCGTTCAAGGGCTTTACCCGGCATCTGAACGCCGCGCGGTTCGCCGGCAGCCTGGCGACGCTGGTGCGGTCGGACGTGCCACTGGTCGAGGCGCTGCAGGCCTCGGCGGCCGTGACCCCGAACCGTTTCGCGCGCGAGCGGGCGATGCGGGTCGCGGCCCGGGTCCGTGAGGGTGCGTCCCTGAGAAACGCCATGGCCGAGGCCGACGTCTTTCCGCCCCTGCTGCTGGCCATCGTCGCGTCCGGCGAACAGTCA
>Ga0136639_10000975_pt1 | contig 9995 bp, 6 predicted proteins | sample AntDrymUQ8592106_2_FD_113739 | JGI IMG/M metagenome (GOLD analysis project Ga0136639, IMG submission 113739) | Polar desert sand microbial communities from Dry Valleys, Antarctica - metaG UQ859 (21.06) | ecosystem: Environmental > Terrestrial > Soil > Desert | place: Antarctica: Dry Valley...
AGCGGTTGTTTGGACGGGAGGGGCGGTTGCTTGACCGCGAGCGGGGAGGCGGGCGGTCCTTCCCGTGTTCGGGCGCTCTGGCCTGGGGAGGTTTTCCCCGCCGAACTTCTTACGAAGTTCGCTACGGGGAAAGGTCGCTCCTATAGCATCTCCGGAGCCTGGAGCATTTCGCTGACGCGCTTGAGGAGCATGCCGGCACCGCCGCCGTCGACGACGCGGTGGTCGAAGGTGAGCATGAATTCGGCCTCGGTGGAGGGGACAAAGGTGCCGAGGGCGTCGTTCCAGACGATCGAGACCTATCCAACATCAATCGCCTTGAGCGAACAAACTCGGACAAGCCACGTGCCGGTGATATCCGGGAGGTGGGTGACTGAGCGTGGGCGGAGCGGCAGGCTAGGGAGAGTGGGGGGTGATGGTGGGGGAATGGTTGATGGCGTGGAAATGGAAGTAGGCCAGGGAGATGGCCCAGGAGGCGCCGTAGTTGACCCAGCCTTCGGCGTGGCGGGGTGCGCCGGAGGGGTTGAAGGGGAACATCTCGGTGCCAGGGCCGCTGGAGAGGGAGCCGCGGGTGAGCTCAAGCCGGGCGCATTGGTCCTTGGGGAAGATGACGGGCCAGCCGCGCTCGATGCCGGTGAAGCCGAGTTCCGGGTGGCTCGGGGCGGCGGCCAGGCGCGGGTTGCGACCGAAGGTGATGTCGACATGGGCCACGGCGAGTTCTTCAAGGCGGGCCCGCAGAGCCGGGTCTTCGACCACCCAGGAGGCGGCCAAGGCGATGGCGGGCAGGGAGATCCAGTTGCCGAGGTCGTTGAGCTTCGGGATGGTCCAGTGCTGGTCGTCGTCGTAGCGGCGGAAATCCCAGAGGTTGTTGGACCGGCGCACGGCGATTTGGGCCCATTGGGTAATTTTTTCGCGGATGCCTGGGGGAGCGTTGTCGGGGTAGTGTTGCAGGAGCCAGACGAGGTTGGGGATGGTGCGGTGCTCGCTCATGCGGTGGCCCTTGGTGGAGCGCGGGTCGTTCCAGTCGAGGTTGGCGATGATCCACTGGGCCTGGGCGACGGCGGCCTTGAGGTAGAGCGGGGCGTCATCGCGCTTTTCGCGCAGGGCGACCTCGTGCATGAGGAGGTTGGGAACAATCGAGTGTCCCGGGGCGTGGCGGCCTTTGTAGGGATGGAGCTTGCCGCCCCACGGGTTTTTGCCCGGGGTTTGATCGGGAGTGAGGTAGGTTTTTGGATCCCACCATTTGCTGATTTCCAGCGACGGCTTCCAGTGGCTGAAACAGAAGTCGCGGCAGGCAGCATAGAATGAAGCCGGCAGCCATTTTTCCAAGGTCGGCCAGGCCCAGACGACGTAGGCGATTTGTTCGACGGTCTGGGCGTGGATTTTGCTGCCGTCCGGGTCGTCGCTGGGATCGTGGGTGGTCGGGTTGAGGAGGTAATAGCCTGCGCCCCAGTGGATGAGCTTGACGACATCGGGCGCGTCTGCGGCCGGGGGTTCAAACTCGCTGTAGTATTTGCGGGTGGTGGCCAGGGCGGTGGCGCTGTTGGGGTTTTTTCCGTCAAATTTGAAGCCGGCGGCCAGGACGCGCTTGGCATCGGCATGCCAATCGATCTGGCGGGGCATGGCGGCGATTGCGGCGGGGTCGGCCAAGTGCAGCAACACCAATGACGGAATGATGGCATCGTAGTAGGTGCCATCGCGCCACGGACAGCCGCCGAAGGCGCTCGGATGGGTGCCGACCACCGCGCGGCTGTCGATGAGGAAATCCACCGCCGGCTGCCAGAAGCGTTTTTGCAGGAAATTTTTCTCGATGGCGAACGGGTCGCTGATCTTGTCCTTGAGGTTGCCGCCAGCCAACTGGATGACGAATTCGCCCTTGGGATCGATGGGTTGGAACTTGCTGAAGTCGCCGATGTGGTTGCGGATTTCGCCTTGGAACTGGGTTGCGCCGTTCAGGTGTTTGATGCTGAAGGTGGTTCCGTCCGGGCTCAGCGGTGCGGTGAAACGTTTGGGCAAGAGCCGCTCGAAACCAACCTGGTTGACGGCGATGACATGGGTGTCGGTGGAAATAGGCAGCTTGTCGCCGCGCAGGCCGGATCCAAGGGCAATGTCCGCAGTGCTGTAGGCGGCGATTTCGCGGATTCGGCCGGCATCCTTGGGCGCCAGGGTCAGGCGCAGGCGGGTGACCTTTGGCGCGTTCAGGGCCACGCGGCGGGCGGTTTCCTGGTTGCTCTTTACCTGGCCGGCTGGGGGATTTTGCCAGCGGCCATTGGATTCATAACTCAGAGAAAATCCAGCAATTCCCGGTTCCGCGTCCCAACCGGAAAAGACGTCCACCAGGGCGATGTCCACCGGCGCGGCAAAGCGGATCTCCAGCCACGGCGCGGCATCGTTCTCCGCGGCTAGCCAGCGTGACGCATCGCTCACCAGTCCGTCAACGGCCTGGCTGGCCGGAAACTGCGGCCGCGCACTGCTGGCGGAAACCTCCGCGGCTTGCGTCAAGTTCAGCACGCCCGGAGTTGCCTCGACGGTCGCCGCGCTTAAGGCAAGCAGCAGGACTGCTTTGGCGGCAAGTGCGCGCGCTTGGGTGGCAAGCACGCCTGCTTGGGGGCATCGCAATCTCCTAGTCATCCTGCATTGAAGATCGCAAGGCGGGATCATGCCACGGCAAAAATGCGCACTGGGAAAAATAAGTTTATTCAAACGCCGCCTGCGTCGGCTCAGCGTTGGTTGCGGATGCGGTGGTTTTCGCTGAGGCAACTCGACTGTCTCAAGCTCTAGATGGGTGGGGCTTCGCGCGGTTCATTAACGATTACCTTAGCGGCGGTTACGGATGCGGTAGTCTTTGGGGGTAAGTCCCATGCGCGCTTGGAACAGGTTCACCAAGGCGCTGGCGGTGCGGAACCCGGAGCGTTCCGCAACTTCCTTGAGGCGCAAGTCTGAGGAGGAGAGCAAGCGGGTGGCCAGGTCGAAGTGGGCGGCCCATATTTCGTCGTGCATGCTGCGGCCGATGAGCTTGGTGAAGCGGCCCTCGAGTGAGCGGCGGGAGATTTTGGTGGCGGCCACCACATCTCTGACGTGGATGGTGCGCCCGGCATTGTCGCGGATGAATCTCAACGCGGCGGCAACTTCCAGATCGTCAAAGGCAAAGAAGCTCGTGGAGCGGCGTTCCACGACGCTTACCGGGGGGATGAGCAGCGGCCGTTCCGGAGCGGGCTCGCCGGCGAGGATGCGGTCGAGCAACTGGGCGGCTTCATACCCGCGGCGTTCCATGTCGACCTCCAAGCTGGACAGGGTGGGATTGGACAACTCGCAGAGCTGTTCGTGGTTGCCGATGCCGAGAATGGCCACTTCCTCAGGTACGCGGAGGTTGAGCTGCCAGCACGCCTCGTTGGCCATGGAGGCGTGGCGGTCCCCGGAGCTCGCCAGCGCCAAGGGGCGTGGCAGGCCCGCGATCCATTGCCGGAGCTGTGCGTCGTGGCCTTCCTCGGCGGTGTGAACTTTCGCGCTGAACCCCGCGGCCTCAATGGTTTCCACAAATCCCCGGGTGCGTTCAGTGGCGAAGCTCGCGGCCCCCTTGACAAAGCCAAAGTTCTGGAAGCCGCGGTCAAGCAGGTAGGTGGCGGCCATCACTCCGCAGGCATGGTCGTCGGCCACCACGTGGATGAATGCCGGGTGGTTGCCGCGGCCGGTCACGTTGAGGATTGGCAGATCCCGCCCCTTGGCTGCCTCTGCAAAGGAGTCGTCCACCGCGGTGCAAATGATCCCGTCGCCCGCGAAGGTGCCCACCAGCTTAGCGAGTTCTCCGCGCTCGCGGTCGAAATAGGCAACTCGCCAGTTGGGTTGCTGGCGGGCATAGCGGCTGATGCCGGCGAGGATCTTCGTTCCATACCCGCCGAGGGTGTCAACCATCAGACCGATTCGCAAGTGGTTCATACCGGTGCAATTGGCGGTCCACGGCGCGCTTGTAAATGCGGAATGATGAAATTCAATTCGTTCTGGTGAAATAACGCAGCGTGCCGCCGTGGCCTTAAACTTCATTTTACAAGTCCGCAAAATTGTTCGTGCCAATTGGTGGGGCATCAGTCTAGCCTGCGGCGAGTTCGCGAGAGTCAAGTGTCCGTGAGCAACTAGAATTCCCATGCACCCTGCAGATTGGATAATACTGATGATTTACCTGGGCGGCACGGTGCTGCTGGGGGTGCTGCTCGGGCGGATGGTGAAGAACGCCTCGGACCTGTTTTCGGCCGGCGGGCGTTCGCCGTGGTGGGCCAGCGGGTTGAGCGGGTTCATGACGATGTTCTCGGCGAACACGTTTGTGGTGTGGGGGAGCATTGCCTTTGACCTTGGGTTGGTGGCGGTGGTGATCAATTTGATGTATGGGGTGGCGGCGCTGCTGGCGGGGTATTTTGTGGCATCGCGGTGGAAGTCGTTGGGGGTGGAGACTCCGGCGCATTATGTGCGGCTGAGGTTTGGTGCTGGAGCACTGCATTTTTACACCTGGTCGATGATGGTGTTTCGGATGGTGGGCACGGCCGGAGCGCTGTATGCGCTGGCAAAGATCCTGACCGCCTTGATGCCGCTGGAGGAGGGTAATTTCCTGCGGGATCCGGCGACGGGGAACCTCTCGGTGGCTTGGGCAATCAGCATTTTTGGCGGCCTGGTGGTGCTCTACACGATGATTGGCGGGCTCTGGGCGGTGTTGATGACCGATGTGCTGCAGTTTATCATTCTGAATCTTGCGGTGCTTTTCGTGGTTCCCTTGGCGCTGGCACGGGTGGGCGGAGTGAGTGGCTTCATCGCCGGGGCCCCGGAGGATTTCTTCAATGCAACTGGGGGGACCTACACGTGGTTTTTCCTGGCCGGCTGGGTGGCGATCCACTTTTTCATGATCGGGGCCGACTGGGCGTTTGTGCAGAGGTATTTGTGTGTGCCGACCAAGCGTGATGCGCGCAAGGCGACGTATTTGTTCGGGGCCTTGTATTTGTTCAGCCCGTTGCTGTGGTTGCTGCCGCCGATGATTCACCGGGTGACCGATCCGGGCGCGGATCCGGAGCAGGCGTATATATTAGCGTGTCGTGCGGTGCTGCCAAACGGGATGCTTGGGCTGATGCTCGCGGCGATGTTTTCCGCCACGGCGAGCATGGTCAGCTCCCAGTTGAATGTATTTTCCGGGGTGCTGACCCATGACATCTACCGGCCGCTGGCCCGGGCGGTGAGTGCGCAGCGCTTGGTGACGGTGGGGCGGATTTTCACGGTGCTGCTGGGCGCGGTGGTCGTGGCGGTGGCGCTGCGGATCGAGGCGTGGGGGAATGTGCGCACGGTGATTATCGGGATCACCGAGTTGATGGTGGTGGCCTTGTTTGCGCCATCGTTGTGGGGGTTGTTTAGCCGGCGGATCCGCGGCAGCGCGGTGTGGATCACCGGGCTGACTGGCTTTGCGCTGGGCGCGGTGGTGCGGTTTGGCTTTGGAGCATCCGGACCATTGACGGCGATGGCGCCGTTGCAGGGCATTGCGGGCTGGCTGGCGGCGAATTCCGGCACCGTCAACACGCTCACCGGGGTGGTCGTGCCGGTGGTGATTTTGGGGATTGTGGAGTTGTTTTCGCGGGGCACCGCGCCCGGCTGGGAGCGCGTTCAAGGCCTTCCACCTCTTGAAGTGGTGGCGGCGGATCCGCTCACCATCGACCTGCCGGCGCGCATGGTCGGCTGGTGTTTGATCGCCTGCGGGGCAGTGAACGTGAGCCTGATTTTTGTCAATGATGACAACCGCGGGTTGATCGCGGGCTTTTCGCTCGTCGTCGCCATGATTGGGATTTTCATTCTTCGCGGCGTCCGTCGCCTTGCCCGCCGCCGCCTCACTAACGCTCAGTCATGATTGTTGCCCCACCTTCCGCCGCCGCGCGGGTTCCCCGGACCCTTGCCATTGATTGTGATCTTGTCGTCGTCGGCGGCGGGCTGGCGGGAGTTTGTTGTGCGGTGACCGCCGCGCGGGAAGGCCTGCGCGTGACCCTGGTGCAGGACCGCCCGGTGCTTGGCGGCAACGCTTCGAGCGAGGTGCGGCTGTGGATTCTTGGCGCCACCTCGCACCTCGGCAACAACAACCGCTGGTCGCGCGAAGGCGGTGTGGTCAACGAGATCCTCGAGGAAAACCTCTACCGCAACCGTCAGGGCAATCCCTACCTGCTCGACGCCATCCTGCTGGAGAAGTGCCTGGCCGAGGAGCGCCTCACCCTGCTGCTCGACACGGTGGTTCATGAGGTCGAGAAGGACGGCGCGGAGGCAATCGTCGGCTTGTTCGCCTTTTGCCCGCAGAACTCGACCCGTTATGAATTGCGCGCGCCGTATTTTTGCGATGCGTCCGGGGACGGGATTGTCGGCTTTCTTGCTGGAGCGGCATTTCGGATGGGCGCGGAGGGGCGCGAGGAGTTTGACGAGGCGTTTGCTCCGGCTGAGGAATACGGGCACTTGCTGGGCCACTCGATGTACTTTTACACCAAGGACGTTGGGGTTCCGGTGAAGTTCACCCGGCCGGCCTGGGCGCTGGAGGACATCAGCCGGATTCCGCGCTACCGGCAGTTGCGCACCAACATGCAGGGCTGCCAACTGTGGTGGCTCGAATACGGCGGCCGGCTCGATACCATCCACGATTGCCAGGACATCAAGCTCGAGCTGTGGCGGGTCATCTACGGCGTTTGGGATTACTTTAAAAACTCAGGCACCTTTCCCGAGGCGGAAACTTTGACCCTAGAGTGGGTTGGCCACATCCCCGGCAAGCGCGAAAGCCGCCGCTTCGAGGGCGACTACATCCTCAATCAGCGCGATCTGGTCGCGCGCACCCGCTTTGACGACGTTGTCGCCCATGGCGGCTGGGCGATGGATTTGCACCCGGCTGACGGGATCTACTCGGAGTTGTCCGGCTGCACCCAGTGGCATGCCAAGGGCGTCTACGGAATTCCCTACCGGTGCTTCTACAGTCGCAATATTGACAACCTGTTTTTGGCTGGGCGCATCATCAGTGCCAGCCATGTGGCGTTTGGTTCCACCCGGGTGATGGCTACCTGCGGCGCTGGCGGCCAAGCGGTCGGGATGGCGGCGAGCATCTGCCGGGAAAGCGGACGGCTGCCGCGTGAGCTGGCCAGCGGCGACGGGCTGGCCCTTTTGCAAGAACGACTTCAGGCCAGCGGCCAGTTCCTCCCCGGCAAGCTGCTCGCGGAAACGGCTGATCTGACGGCGCAGGCGCGGGTTTCGGCCAGCTCAAGCCTCGCGCTGGCCCGCATCCCGGGCTGCGACGACTGGTTGTCCTTGGCCCGCGGCCGCGGCATGTGGCTGCCATTCCCTGTCGGCTCTCAGCCGGCCATTGAGATTCAGATTGATGCAGCGGAAAGCGGGACGCTGACGCTGGAGCTTTGGGCGCCATCCGGGGCGGGCGAGTTCACCCCCGAAACCATGCTGGAGCGGCTCGAACTGCTGGTCGCCGCGGGCGTTTCCACGGTCCGCGCCGAGTTCCGCAACCCGTTGACCCGCGCCGGCTACCACATGATCAAGCTGGCCGAGAACCCGGCGCTTCAGGTGCGCGCCAGCCATCAGCGCATCACCGGGATTCTCTCGGTGGCGGCCACCTGGAATCCGTCGGTGGCGACCACCGCCTATCAAGAACCACCGGCCGACATCGGCATCGATCGCTTCGAGTTCTGGCTCCCCGAGCGGCGCCCCGGCGGACAAAATATCGCCTTGGCCATCGAGCCGGCCTTGCAGTGCTTCGGCCCGGAGAATGTGCTCGGCGGCCACTCGCGGCCCACCGACGCGCCCAATGCCTGGGTCGCCGATCCGGCCGATCCCCAACCGGAGCTGTGGCTCGAGTGGGATCAGCCGCAATCCCTCGCCACGGTGGTCATCGAGTTTGACCCTGACTGGGACCACCCGATGGAGTCGGTGCTTATGACCCATCCGGAGGAAGTTGGCCCATTCATGGTCAAGGATTTCGATCTCATCGGCGAGGATGGCAAAGTCCTCCACAGCGTCCGCGACCACCACAGCGCCCGCTTCCTCTGGCGCCCGCAATCGGCGCTGAAAACCACCCGCCTCGGCATCCGCATCCTCGCCACCCACGGTGCTCCCGCCGCCGTGTTCCGGGTCCGCTGTGGTGGCTAGATGGGGGAGATGGGGGAGTCGAAGGTCTCAATGTCAAAAGGTCGAAAGGCCGCATCGGCTGCCCTAGATCAACTCGCGTCGCAGCGGCTACTCTGCATCAATGCGCGCGCATGGCCGTCTATCATCTCAGGCGGCGCAGCCGCTTTTTGGAGCGCGGTGGCAGCGCTTGCCGGGGAAACCACCCACCGGCCATTCAACCCCAACCCCGGCAAGCGCCTTCAGAGCCTTCCCGCACCAAGGGCCAAGCCAAAGTGGTGTGGAGTACCCCTTCCCACCGCACTTCAAAACATAGGCTATTCGCATAAACTTCCCGCGTGAACGGACAAGCCCGCCGAACCGCTAAACGCGGCTTGCCGCGGCCTGGTGAAGTAATGATGCTCTGGCAATGTGCCGCATTCTCGTTCTCCTCGCCGCCGCTGTGGTCTTCACACTGCGTGCCGCTGCCGACGACCGGCAATTCTCCGTTGAAATGCTTGATCGGATTGCCCGGCCAGTCATCGAGTCGTTGGCGGAGGGGAAGCTCAAGGAGGGTCTGCCACTGGCGCGGGGCGAGGAAAAGCGCGCGCAATGGACGCATTTGGAGGCATTTGGGCGGACGATGGCGGGGATTTCGCCGTGGTTGGCCCTGGGCCCCGATGAAACGCCGGAAGGGAAGCTGCGGGAGCGTTACATCGCCCTTTCGCGCAAGGCGCTGGTGATGGCCACCGACCCCGCCTCGCCGGACCGGATGAATTTTTCCGCAGGAGGCCAGCCGCTGGTGGATGCAGCCTTCCTCGCCCAAGCGCTGCTGCAAGCTCCGGAACAACTGTGGGCGCCGCTAAGTGACAAGGGAAAATCCCAGGTGATCGCAGCACTCAAAGAGACCCGCAGAATCACCCCGGCGCAAAACAACTGGCTGCTGTTTGCCGCGCTGGTTGAGGCTGCCATCTGGAAGTTCACCGACGAGTTGAACCTCGGACCTATCCAGCTTGCCCTCGACAAACACGAACAATGGTATCTCGGCGACGGCACCTACGGCGACGGCCCGCAATTCCATTGGGACTACTACAACAGCTTCGTCATTCAACCGGCGATGCTCATTGTTCTGGACGTTTGCCGGGAAAAGCAGCACCCGCTCGCTAGCCGCATTCCAACAATCACAGCACGCGCCACTCGCTACGCCGCGGTGCAGGAACGACTCATTTCGCCAGAGGGGACCTATCCGGTCATCGGCCGCTCCACCGCCTATCGATTTGGGGCGTTCCAGCATCTTGCCACCATGGCTTGGCGGCAAAAGCTCCCTGTGGGGCTGTCTCCCGCTGCCGTGCGCTGCGCACTGACCGCGGTGATCCGTCGCACGATGGAGGCTCCGGCAACCTTCGACAAAAATGGCTGGTTGCAAATGGGCGCAGTAGGCCACCAGCCATCGGTTGCCGAATCCTACCTTTCCACCGGCAGCCTCTACCTCTGCCTCGCTGGCCTCGTCCATCTCGGTCTCCCCGCCGATGATCCATTCTGGACCGCACCTGCCGCCCCATGGACCCAACAACGGATCTGGGCCGGATCTGACATCTCCCCGGACAAGGCGCTTAAGTGAAAGGCTCTCACCTTGCGCGATCTTCTGGTTCCGCTCGCCGCAGTGATTCCCGCACTGATTGTGCCGCTGTGGCCGGGGCGCCGCATCCCCGTCCCAACGGCGCGGCGACACCGGTTGGCTCAATCCCAAGACGCCGCAGACCGATCACCTCCTTGCCGGAAAATGCGCCCACCCGCCATTCAACCCCAACCCCGGCAAGCGCCTTCAGATACTTCATGCCTGAATTGCCAAGCCAAAGCGGTGTGGCGTGGGGTACCCCTTCCCACCA